>Ga0306921_10004024_pt1 | contig 15004 bp, 17 predicted proteins | sample sta12Cox44000080_FD_203760 | JGI IMG/M metagenome (GOLD analysis project Ga0306921, IMG submission 203760) | Lab enrichment of tropical soil microbial communities from Luquillo Experimental Forest, Puerto Rico - statoxic.12C.oxic.44.000.080 (v2)... | ecosystem: Environmental > Terrestrial >...
CGACGGCGGATCGCCAAGACTCCGCAGGACACCGACGCGACCGAAGTCTTGCGCGATTTCCACTCCGGGATCATTGTGTAGGCTCCGGTAGGCAGCGTGAAGAAGGGCGTGAGACTGGTGACCATAGGCGCCGGCAAAACCACGCCGTGCGGGATGTGCCACGGTGCGGATCTACGCGGCAGGGGCCCAGTTCCGGGGCTGCTGGGCCGCTCCCCCAGCTACCTGGTGGGTCAACTGCAGGACATACAGCCGGGGACACGGAAACGCATCTGGACGGATCTGATCAGAGCTGTGGCGGGCGAGCTGACGGATGAAGAGATGATCGCCATTGGCGCAGATCTCGCCTCGAGCAAGCGCTAGCCCCAAGTTCACCCGGGCCCGGCGCTACCGCCCCCCAGCTGCGACGCCCTGGTTGACGTTAACAGTGAACACGGGCTGGGCTATCGGCGGGTGTGATCCCAAGCCGGCCCGTGATGGCTCGCGTGGCCGGTGAACTTACACCTCGGCCGTCAGATCCCCAGCCGCTCGTTCACGGCCGCGATCGGCAAATCGTTCCAATATCGCGCCAGATTATCGACCGTCATGAACGAGCGGCTGCGCATCCGATCCACATAGAGCATGCCCTGAAGGTGGTCAATCTCATGCTGCAGAATGCGAGCGTACCAGCCCTCGGCGGCAATGGAAATAGGCTGCGCTTTTTCATCGAGGCACTCGACGCGAGCGCGCACAGCGCGAGGCACCAGGGCGCTTAACCCGGCTACGCTGAGGCAGCCTTCGAAGAAGTCGACCGTATTGCCCTCCAGGCTGATTCGGGGATTCACGATGACATGAAAGGGTACGGGACGGCGTCCTCGCTCCAACAGCCGCTCCGGCGTTATGGAGCGCTGCAGATCGGCCCGATCCTCGATCACCGCCAACTGTACGGAAAGCCCGACCTGCGGAGCCGCGAGGCCAACCCCAGGCGCATCCCGCATGGTCTCTCGCATCCACTCGATGAGCTGCTGGATTTCCGCGTTCCGTATCTCTGCGGGCGCAAGCGGGCGAGCCCTTTCACGAAGCACCGCCTCGCCAGCCTGAACGATCTTGAGGCGCATGGTTAATCCTTGATTTCAACGATCGTGGCCCCCGCGCCGCCTTCTTGCTGGGGAGCCAGATAGAACCGCGCTACGTGCGGATGGTGGCTGAGCAGTTCGTGAATGGTCTTGCGTAGGATGCCCATTCCGTGGCCGTGTACAATGCGCACCCGGCTGGCGGTCGCCATCACGGCACGGTCCAGAAATTCGTCCACCGCATCACGCGCCTCTTCAGCCCGCTGTCCGATCACGTTGATCTCCTGGTGCACGGGCGCCAATTCCGGCGCCGGCTTGTAGCTGACATTCTGAGGCAGCGGGCCGCCGCGTTTCCCGGTCTCCGGAAGCACCTCGGCCACATCATCGATCGAGACCTGCATTTTGAGGAACCCGGCCTCCACTTCCAGGCGGTCGCCGCTTAACTTGCGACGCACGCGCGCCGGCTCACGCACATTTTTCAGACGGACACGCACGCCTTCCTCGATTGGCGGAGGCTGAATCCTCCTCTGGCGGGCATCCTCCTCGGTCGAGAGAACCGTAGTCTCGAAGTCCTCGCGCAGCTCCCGCTTGGCCTTCGAGACGCGGCGCTGGGCTTGCTGTTCCGCTTTGCGGCGCTCGGTGTTCTGCGCGATCTTTCCAATGGCCTCCTGCGCCTGTTCTTCAAAGCGAGCCAGGGCTTGCTCGGCGCGGCGTTCCAATTCGTTGAGCTTGGCCGTCTCCCGCTTCTCCCACTCCAGGGCCAGGTCCTTTTCGCGCTTGGCAAGTTCCGCCATTTTCTTTTGCAGGTGCTGCTCAACCGCCTTCGTCTCGTCGATGCGGCGGTGCAGCTCGGTGACAAACCGTGTGACGTCGCGGTCGCGGTCGCCCATTGACTGTCGCGCCCTCCGCATGATGTCCTCTGGCATACCGAGGCGCGTGGCGATTTCGATGCCCGCCGATTTGCCGAGCAACCCTGCGCGGAAACGATAGGTCGGCTCGAGCGTTTCTTCATCGAAACCCATCGAGCCGTTAACCACTCCCGCGGTGTCGGAGCCGTACATTTTCAGCGCCATCAGATGCGTGGAGACCAGCGTGAACGCGCCGGCGCCGCGGAAGTGCTCGACTATCGCGACGCCCAGGGCGCCGCCCTCCTCGGGATCAGTGGCGGCCCCTAACTCATCGAGCAACACCAGCGTGTGCGGCGTTACGTCGAGCGCCATCTCGCGAATGTTCGAGACGTGCGCAGAGAAGGTGCTCAAGTTCTCCTGAATCGACTGGTAGTCGCCGATGTCGGCTAACACCTGCTCAAAGACCGGAAATTCAGCCTCGATGGCTGGCACGGGCAGCCCGGACTGCGCCATCAGGCTGAGCAACCCAACCGTCTTGAGCGTGACCGTTTTGCCGCCGGTGTTCGGCCCGCTGATCAGCAGCGTCGACCGTTCGCGGGTCAGCTCCAGGGTGAGGGGCACAATCTTCTGATGACGCCGCCGCAGGACGTCCTCGAGGAGCGGATGGCGCGCTTCCTTTAGCCACAGCCGCTCGCCAAAGCGCGGGATGACACACTGGAATTCCGCAGCGAGGCGCGCCTTGGCGAAAATCAGGTCGAGCTCGGCCATGGTTGCAAGCGTTTGGCGGATCGAATCGCCGTAGCCCCGCAGCCGGTCGGTCATCTCGAGCAGGATCCGGTGAACCTCGCGGGCCTCTTCCTCCGTCAGCCGGACCAGTTCGTTGTTCAGGTCGATGGTCTCAAGCGGCTCGATGAACAGTGTATGTCCGCTCGAGCTCGCGCCGTGGATGACACCGTCGAGCTTCCGCTTCTGCCCCGCGATCACCGGCACCACGAAGCGCTCGTTGCGGATGGTGACGAATTCCTCCTGCAAAACGCCTTCTTCGCGGTGGACGCGGAGGAACCGCTCGAGCGATTCCTGGATCGCCTTCTTCTGCCGCTCGATATCACGCCGCAGGCGGCCCAGCGCTACGCTGGCGTGGTCAGAGAGGGTTCCATCCGGCAGAATCTTGCCTTGCAGGTCCTGCAATAACGCCCGAAAGTCTCCCACGGAGTGAGCGCGCCGGCCAAGGCGTGGAAAGCGCTCCGCCGCCGCCGTCAGCACCGACTTGGCGTCCGCTGCGCGGTCCAGCAGCAGTACCAGATCGAAGATTTCCTTGGGCTCGAGGCCCGCGCCTTCGATGTGCAGCTTGTGGACGACGGCTCCCGGGTCCGGCAGTCCAGTGAAGTCGATTCGGATGGCGGCGCCTCGTGCCGCCGGCTGCGGCCGCCCGGCTGCGCGCAGATATTCGATGGCCTCGCCGGCTTCGGCCAAGTCTTCGGCGAGGCGGCCGTGGTCCGCGTGAGGCTGGACTTTGGCCAATTCGCGACGGCCGAGCGGACTCGCCACGAACCGGCCCACCAACTGGCGCAGGCTCTCGTATTCCAAAACTTCAACGCTGGTTCTCAAGGAGGTCTCTGGACCGCTGTTTCGAAATGGGTTGTTTGTATTTGCGGCGCTGCTGGAAGCCTTTTTCAATCACGGCGAGCGTGCCCTCGGTGATTTGCAGCTTCCTCAGGTCGCGCCTCCGCACCCATTCGGCCCGGTTCACGTCGTCGCCCGCACGCAGCGTACCGCCGGTGACGCGACATACGTAATCGACCAGCACATAGTGATATTCGGCCACGCCGCGGGGGTCCCTCATGATGCGCTCGAAAATCTGGAGCACTCCGAGCGGCCGCACCTCCAGGCCGGTCTCTTCGCGCACCTCGCGGCGAATGGCATCGTCGAGAGATTCGCCGGTTTCGACGAGCCCGCCGGGAATCGACCACCAGCCTTTCAGCGGTTCCCCGCCACGCTCTGCCATGAGGATACGGCCCCGATCGTAAATGAGCGCTCCTACACCGAGCAGCGGATGCCTGGGATAACGGCGGTCTTCCTTCACGGCTCCGCCGGATGCATGCGGTACACAGTTCCGCGCGAGGTGACAAACAAGTACCTCATATCGAATTCGTCAAACACGCAGCTCGAAGCCGGCTCGTGCATCTCAATGGTGTGCAGGAGCTGCCCCTGCGGATTGTAGATCGCGATGCCATTGGCGGCCACGTACAGGTTTCCTTTCTCATCCACAGTCACTCCACCCGGCACGCCGGTGATGCTGGAAATCAGCACGCGCTCGTTTGAGACCTCGCCATTACGTTCCAGGTCGTAGGCCCGGATGTTGTGTTCGTCTGCATTGGAGACGTATAGAATGCGGCCGTTCGGAGAAAGTGCCACGCCGTGCGGTCGTCCCGCGGGCCGGGCCACCAGTTCGATCGAGCCTCGGGGCGGAATGTGATAAACGCCATAGAAATCCAGCTCCCGGTGGTCCTGCTGGTATCCGAATGCGGGATCGGTAAAATAGGCGTGACCTGATTTGCTCACCACAATATCCGCGGGCGCGTTGAACCGCTTGCCCTCCCAGCGTTCTGCCACCACTTCGATCGATCCATTCCGTTCCGTTCGCGTCACGCGACGCGCTCGGGTTTCGCACGTGTACAAGCGGCCTTGCGCATCAAAGGCGTTGCCACTCGGACCGTGCGCGGCCTGGCGAAAAACTTCCGGCTGCCGCCCGGGGACCCATTTCAGCAGCCGGTCGCTGGGCGTGTCGCTGAAAACGAGGTACCCGTCCTTGGACCAAGCCGGCCCCTCGGTGAAACGGTACCCCGTGCCAATCTTTTCGCTGACGTAATGGGCAAAGTCCTGGCCGCACAAGGCCAGGCCAAACACGGCGACGGGAACAGCCCTCCGGATGCCCCGGTTCATTGGCTGTCGTTCTTGGATCGGATGGTGATGTTGTTGACCACCTGCTTGACGCCCTTGATTCGCCGAGCCAGCTTCGCCGCCCTCTCTTTTTGCTTGTCCTGCTCCACCGAACCGCCCAAGGTCACGACCCCGTCTTTGACATCGACCTGTAACGCGCCGCCCTTGACCACTTCGTCGCTCGCGAGCTTGATTCGAACGTTGTTGTAAATCATGTCATCGGACACCAGCCCTTTGGCCAGGCAGGCGCCGGCTAGGAACAAAACGGCCAGCAGGAATGCGGAGATCTTAGAGTTCATCTTCCCCGGCCATTGTACGCCAGTCGAGCGCATCGAGGAAGATGGCTTTCTCGCGCCATCCCGGCTGCACCCTCACGTGGAGGCTGAGGTAGATCCGGATTCCGAACAGTCTCTCCATTTCCTGGCGTGCGAGGGTGCCGATCTTTTTCAAACCGGCGCCGTGTGACCCGATCACGATCGCTTTCTGTCCCGGACGCTCCACCCGGATGGTGGCATAGATCCGCGTGATCTGCGGGGCCTGTTCCCAACGATCGACCGCGACGGCGACCGAATGGGGGACCTCCTGCCTCGTGGCGTGCAGCACCTTCTCGCGGATCAATTCGGCCGCCAGAAAACGCTCAGGCTGGTCGGTGACATAATCGTCGGGAAAATAGGCGGGCCCTTCCGGCAGCCCCTCCAGAATCACTCTGCGCAACTCATCGAGCCCGAGGCCCTTGACCGCTGAGACCGGCACGTAGTCGGTAAATTCGTAAGCGGCTTTGTAATGGTCAATCAACGGCAGCAGGACGCCTTTATCCTTCACCAGGTCGACCTTATTGAGCACCAGTACCACCGACGTGGTGGTCTTGTTCACTATGTCAATGGCGCGCCGGTCTTCTTCTCCAAAAGGCTGAGAGGCGTCCGCGAGGAACAGCAGCAGGTCGCGCTCCTCGAGCGCGGCACGCACTGTGTCCATCATGCGCTTGTTGAGCGCCGTGTCCGCCCGATGAATGCCGGGCGTATCGACAAAGATGACCTGAGCTTCCCCCGGCAGCGTCAGCACGCCCTGGATCGACGTGCGCGTGGTCTGCGGCTTGTCCGCCACGATGGCTAGTTTCTGTCCGATCAGCGCGTTCAGCAGAGTGGATTTGCCGGTGTTGGGACGACCGACCAGCGACACGAACCCGGACCGGAAGATTCTCAGCATGAGCTTTATTCGTGAGCGACAGCCTGCGACTTGCTGATCCGCACCTGACCGACGCGCAGCTCGTCGCTGGCCAGTACCTCCACGCGAATGCCGTCCCGGTTTACAGACTCGCCCGCCTTCGGAACGCGACCAAGCCACTCGGTGATCAGCCCGCCGACCGTGGTGGATTCAATGCCTTCCTCGCGGTGAAAGTTTTCAAATAAATCCCCCACCCGGTCCAGGTCAAAATTCCCGGAGACGATATAGCCGCCCATTCCGTCCTCGGTGATATCGCTGTCGGGCTCGTGTTCATCGCGGATCTCTCCGATGATGACTTCCAGCAGGTCCTCCATGGTGGCCAGCCCGGCCGTGTTGCCGTACTCGTCCACCACAATCACCATGTGCGTATTCTCCTGCTGCATCTGGCGCATCAGGTCGTTCACCGGCTTGGTTTCCGGCACGAACAGGATGGGCCGAAGCAGTTCACGCACCGTTCGTTTCTTCCTTTCCGCTTCGCTGATTTCGAACATGTCGCGCACATGCACGAAACCGAGGATCTGGTCGATGGAATGCTCGAAGGCGGGAATGCGCGAGTACTGCTCGGTGATAACCAGTTGGTGCAACAGTTCCAGCGTGGCCTGCGCGGAAATCGACACGATGTTCGGCCGCGGTGTCATGACTTCGCGCACCACCTTGTCGCCGAACTCGACCACCGACTGAATCAGCTCGCGGTCCTCTTCCTCGATCAACCCCTCCTCCGCACCAGCGGAGATCAGAGCCTCGATGTTCTCGGCCTGAGTGGACGCCTCTTCGGCGCACTTGGTGTCGCTTCCGAGGTCCGCCAGCGATTGGAAGAAGTCGAGCAGCGCCTGGCAGGGCCGGCCGGTCCAGCTTAACGCGCGCAGCATCGGCACCAGCGGTAGCAGCCACTCGGCACGGGTTCGCCGGTACAGCAGCTGCGGAAGAGCATACGTGACGGCCACCAAAGTCAGCCAAGCGGTCACTAAAGCCTGCCAGAAAGCGCTCCACCGCCAGGCCTGGTCGTCGGTAAACCAGGCAAAATAGCCGATTCCGACGAGCACCATGAGCGCATGCTTGATGAGCGAGAACACGCCGGCGCCATGTTCAGTCGTCATGCCCAGTTTGTCTTCGAGCGTCTCCTTGAAGAACCTGATCGAAGCCAAGTCCCGAGGGCGCAGCCGCACGCTCTCCAGGTAAAGCACCTGGACGAAGGTCACGACCGCCAGCAAGGGGATCACCGCCAGGGTCACCACTGCGATCGCGAGCGTCATCATCGCACCCGTTCGATCAGACCATTCGGCAGTCCGAGGCCGGCCCGCCACTGCTTTTCCGCCCGCGCCATCCGGCCGCAGTCGGTCTCATGGTCCATCCCTAGCAGATGCAGCACGCCGTGCAGCATCAGAATCTGGATCTCCTGCTCGACGCTGTGCCCGAATTCCCGCGCCTGCGCGCTCGCCCGACCGACCGAAACCGCGATGTCGCCCAAATGACCGCGCGGCGATGGGCCGGCCGGGAATGACAACACATCCGTAGCCCTATCGGTCCCGCGAAAATTACGGTTCAGGTGCCGCAGTTCGGAATCGGTGGTCACCAGACAATCGAACGGTCTGCCGCGTGCCACCTCAAGCTGCAGTCTCCGCGCAAACCGCTCGATCGACCGACGCCGCAAGCTTAAGGAAACATGCCGGAACGTCACGGTACTGCCTTCGGCAGACATATGGGTAAGGCTCAGATCTCGGAGGGCGTTTCGGCGGCGAAGCTCTGCGATTTGCTTTCGCCATTACCGTTCTCCGCCCCCGGCTCTGCTAGCTTCAAGGCCAATTGCCGGTCCACGCCGAACGTCTCGTTGTAGCGCTCGTACGCCTTAACAATACGCTGCACCAGCGAATGGCGGACCACATCCCGCTCGTCGAACTGAACGAAGCTGATGCCTTCCACTCCCTTCAGCACGTCGAGAGCGTGTATCAACCCGCTCCGTTTTCCGCTGGGCAGGTCGATCTGGGTGATGTCGCCGTTGACCACCATTTTAGAGTTGAAGCCCTGACGCGTAAGGATCATCTTCATTTGTTCGGGCGTGCTGTTCTGCGCCTCGTCCAGGATGATGAAGCTGTCGTTCAATGTGCGGCCCCGCATGAACGCGATGGGCGCCACCTCGATCACGTTGCGCTCAAGCAGTTTCTCGACGCGGTCATTGTCGAGCATATCGTAGAGGGCATCGTATAGCGGGCGTAGATAGGGATCGACCTTTTCCTGCAGCGTGCCCGGCAGAAAGCCCAGGCGCTCGCCGGCTTCCACGGCTGGCCGCGTCAGAATGATGCGCGAGACCTGTTTGTTCATCAAGGCGGAGACTGCCATAGCCACGGCCAAATAGGTTTTGCCGGTGCCGGCCGGTCCGACGCCAAACACCAAGTCGTTGCGCTCGATGGCTTCGAGGTAACGCCGCTGGTTGATCGACTTGGGCGCGAGCACTTTCTTGCCGAAATTGCGCTGCCGGCCGCTTTCGACGAGCGCACGCAGCGTTACTTCGGGATCGATCGTCACCACGCGCAGGTAGCCATTCAGGTCCCCATTGTTAAAAACGTGGCCCTCCTTGAGGAGAGCGTTATAGTCTTCGAGGATGCTTTCCGCACGCAAGACGTTACCCGCTTCGCCCTCGATCTCCAAGTTGTCGTCGACTAACTGGGTATGGACACCCAAGCCGCTTTCCAGCAACCGGATGTTTTCGTCGCGCGTACCAAAGAGGTTTTCGACACCTCGGCTGATGCGAACGCTAGCTTTCATTGATGGGATGCTGTGTGCCTCCGGGCCCGGTAGGAAGGGGCAAGGTTTCAACTTTGGAGCGGAAGGGATTCGAAACTGTGACGGCCCGCTGGTGCGGGCGGATCAAAACCATCTAACTTAATTATACTATTGAAAATTATACTATTGAACCAAATACTACTGAACCAACCGCAGGCCGCTCGGAGGGGGAATCGTGCGTACCCATGAATTCATATCTTCTTCGTTTTGCAAGAGATCCCGCAAGGTCGCCCTACTCAGTACGTGATCGACCGCCACCTGCACGGCACGCCACAGCGACCTCACCGAACAATCCACCGAACGCGTGCAAATGGGAACCTGCCCGGCGTGGCTCTCGCAGAAGTTGCTTTCGAACAGGCGGCCGCCGAGCGTGTCGATCACCTCGCCGATGACGATCGCCTCCGCCGGGCGCGCCAGCGTGTAGCCGCCTTCCTTGCCGCGCGCCGCCTTCACAAAACCGCCCTTGCGCAGCACGCGCAAGATCTTGGCGGCGTATGCTGGCGAGACTCCTTCAGCGTGGCTGATCTCGGGGATGGTGAGACTTCCGCCCAGCCCGGTATAACCCAGTCGCACCAAGCAGCGCAGGCCGTATTCTTCATTGGCGGAGAGCTTCATCGGCGCAACCTCTCGATCGGAATGACGTCTTCAATTCCCAGCGCCAGCTTGGCGGCTTCCGACATCCGGTCTTTGGACCACGGGGGGTCGAACGTCAACTCCAGCTTCACGTCCGTCACGCCTGGCACGGCGCGCACCGCCCGTTCAACCTCGCCCGGCAGGCTTCCCGCCACAGGGCAGTTGGGAGCCGTCAGCGTCATGCGGATTGCGGCGCGCCCCTCGTCGTCTACGGATGCATCATAGATCAGCCCCAGCTCATAAATATTGACGGGCATTTCCGGGTCGTAGACGGTCCTCAATGCAGCCACGACTTGGTCTTTGACGCTCATTCGGTGGTCGCCACCTCGCCCGTGCCGTTTAAGGCCGATTTCAGCGTGTGCCAAGCCAGGGTGGCACACTTGACGCGCGCGGGGTAGTCGCGCACCCCGCAAAACACCACCAGTTTTCCTAGGTCCTTGCTGGCTGGCGTGTCGGTGGTGAGCAGCGTGTGGAATTTGTCGATCAGCCGCAAAGCCTCTTCCCGGGTTTTGCCTTTCAGGCTCTCGGTCATCAGCGAAGCCGAGGCCGTGGAAATCGCACAGCCGGCGCCTTCGAAGCTGGCCTCCTTCACTACGTCATTTTCCACCTTCAGGTACAGCTTGAGCCGGTCACCGCACAAGGGGTTGTAGCCGTCGGCCCGCCGGTTCGCGTCGGCCATCTCGTGGTGGTTTCGCGGGCGCTTGCTGTGATCGAGAATCGTTTCCTGATACAGATCATCGACCATCAGCCGAAAACCTCCTTCACTTTACGAAGTCCGTCCGCCAGCGCGTCCAGCTCACTGGTGGTGTTGTAGAAGGCGAGCGAAGCCCGCGTGGTAGCCGGAATGCGGAACCAGTCCATCACCGGCTGCGCGCAATGGTGGCCGGTGCGCACCGCGATCCCCATTCGGTCGAGCACGGTGCCGATATCGTGGGGGTGGATGCCATCGATGACGAACGAAAGCACCGCCGCTTTCTCGCGCGCCGTCCCGATCATCCGCAGCCCCGGAATCCGGGACAGCAACTGGGTGCCGTAGACCAGCAGCTCGTGCTCGTAGGCGGCGATCCGGTCGAGGCCGAGGTTGGTCACGTAATCGAGCGCGGCGCCCATCCCGATACCGCCCGCGATATTGGGCGTACCGGCTTCGAACTTGTAGGGCACTTCGTTGTACGTGGTCTTCTCGAAGGTAACCGTGCGGATCATATCGCCGCCGCCCTGGTACGGGGGCATGGCGTCGAGCAGCTTGGCTTTTCCGTATAGCACGCCGATTCCGGTTGGTCCGAAGACCTTGTGCCCGGAAAACGTGTAGAAATCGGCGTCCAGTAGCCCGACGTCAATCTTCATGTGAGGGGCGGCCTGTGCGCCGTCGATCAATGCAAGCGCCCCAACCCGATGAGCCATATCGATGATGGTGCGCACCGGGTTAATGGTGCCGAGTGCATTGGAGACGTGGCCGACCGCCACCAGGCGCGTGCGGGGACCGAGCAGCTTTTCGTATTCTTCCAAAATCAGCTCGCCGCGATCGTTCATCGGGATGACCCGCAGCGTGGCATCCTTTTCCTCGCACAACATCTGCCAGGGCACGATGTTGGAATGATGCTCCAGCGCCGAGATGATGATCTCGTCGCCCTTGCTGACGTTCTGGCGGCCCCAGGTGGAAGCCACTAGGTTGATCCCTTCCGTGGTCCCGCGCACAAAGATGACTTCACTCCTGCTCCGGGCGTTCAGGAATCGCTTCGCCTTGCCGCGTGTTTCTTCGTAAGCCGCTGTGGAGCGCTGGCTGAGCTCATGGACACCACGATGAATATTGGCACAGTCCACTTCATGAAACTTGCGAATCGCGTCAATCACCACAAACGGCTTCTGTGCCGTTGCCGCGCTGTCTAAATAGACTAGGGGCTTGGCATGGATAGTCTGCTTCAGCACCGGGAAATCTTCCCGGACCTTCTCGACGTCAAACCCCGTTTCCAGCATGCTACGTGGCGTGCTCATGAAATTTCTCGAAGAGGACCTTTTCCAGCTGGTCCTTGATTGACTGCACCTTCACGCGGTCGAGGATATCCTGCGCAAAGGCGTAAGTCAGCAGGCTGCGCGCTTGGGCGCGCTCGATTCCGCGCGATTGGAGGTAGAACAACGCCTCCTCGTCCAGTTGTCCGATGGTCGCACCGTGCGTGCAACGCACATCGTCCGCGAAGATCTGCAATTCGGGTTTGGTATTGATCACCGCTTCATCAGACAGCACCAGATTCTTGTTGGTCTGTTTGGAATCGGTCTTTTGCGCGTCCTTGCGGACGATGATGCGGCCATTAAACACGGCGGTGGCCTTCCCGTCGAGGATGCCCTTATACAACTCGTGGCTGGTGCCGTGCGGCTTGGCATGATCGATTTCGGTGTGATTGTCGATGTGCTGGGTGCCGTTCACGATATAGAGCCCGTTCAGCGTCGCCTCGGTACCCTCTGACAGCGTCACATTGGCGTCATTGCGCACGAGCCGCCCCCCCAACGCAATCGAGTGCGAGCTGAAATTGGCGCTGCGGCCGAGGCTGGCGTGCATCGTGGCGACGTGGAATGCGTCCGACGATTCCTGCTGCACCTTGTAGTGATCGACCACCGCGCCTTCCCCCACCACGATTTCGGTGACCGCGTTGGTAAAGTAAGCGCCCGGCGTACCAACGTAACTCTCCACGATTGTGCACTGCGCGCTGGCCCCGATTGTGATCAACGACCTCGGCTGTGCATGGGCCAGGCTGTCGGCCTGCCCGCCCGTCATTATGTGAACCAGCTGTATCGGCAGCTCTACCAGAGCACCTCGAGCCACGCGCACAAATGCACCGGTCGTTAAGAGCGCCGTGTTGAGCGCCACGAATGCGTTTCGCTGAAAACTCGCGTATCTTGCCAGGTGTGGCTGAGCGTCGTCATCGAAAACCCCGGCTTCGACGCCTTCGGGCAGGCTGGAAGCCTGTCCTACGAAAACTCCGTCCATGAACACCAACTGGACGCCTGCGTACTCTCCCAAGCTGTATCCCCAGGGCCCGGACGCGGGTACAAACCTCGCCCGCGCAATCGGGGCCACATTCGTAAACCGCCACTCTTCATCCTTGGTGGTCGGGAACCCGAGTTCCGCAAAGCGTTGAAACGCCGCTTCGCGCAACGACTGGAGCCAGGCCGTGGCAGGCTGCTGTGTGTTGAACCTGGTCAGCCAGGCGCCAGTCTGTTCCGATACCGCCGTCATGGCTTGCCGACCGCCTCCTCTTCGTCCGCGATCCCGAGCCCGGCGTAGCCCCTCTGTTCGAGCTCGAAGGCCAGTTCTTTGCCGCCCGATTTCACGATCCGGCCGTCGGATAAGACATGCACGAAGTCCGGCACGATATAGTTCAGCAACCGCTGGTAGTGCGTCACCACGACCATGGCGCGCTCCGGGCTGCGCAAAGCGTTCACACCGCCAGCCACGGTGCGCAGCGCGTCAATGTCCAACCCCGAATCTGTCTCGTCAAGGATCGCCAGACGCGGCTCCAGCACGGCCATCTGAAAAATCTCGTTGCGCTTTTTCTCGCCGCCGGAGAAGCCGGTGTTCACCGACCGGTTGAGCAATGTCTGCTCCATGTCCAAGAGTTTCATCTTTTCCCGAACCAGGTTCAGGAAATCCATAGCGTCGAGTTCCGGCAGACCGCGATTTTTGCGGATGGTGTTCAGCGCCGCCTTGAGAAAATACATGTTGCTGACGCCCGGAATCTCCACAGGATACTGAAACGCGAGGAAGATGCCTTGGCGCGCCCGCTCCTCCGGCGCCATTTCCAGCAGATTCGTACCGTCGTAGAGGACTTGGCCGGCCGTCACGTGATAGATCTCACGGCCCGCCAGCACTCCCGCCAGCGTACTCTTGCCCGAACCGTTCGGCCCCATGATGGCGTGGACTTGGCCCGCATTGACCGCAAGGTTGATGCCTTTCAGGATTTCGCGTTCCCCGACGGTCGCGTGCAGATCTTTGACTTCTAACAATGCCATCCTATCCAACGCTTCCTTCCAGGCTGATGCCGAGCAGCTTCTGTGCTTCGACGGCGAATTCCATGGGCAATTCCTTAAACACTTCCTTGCAGAAGCCGTGCACGATCATCGAGACCGCGTCCTCGGTGGAAATGCCGCGCTGCCGGCAGTAGAAAATCTGCTCCTCGCCGATCTTCGACGTCGACGCCTCGTGCTCTACCTGCGAAGACGTGTTCTTTACCTCTAGGTACGGGAACGTATGCGCACCGCACTGGTCGCCCATCAGCATTGAATCGCACTGCGAATAGTTGCGCGCCCCGGCCGCCGACTTTAGAATCTTGACCCCGCCGCGGTACGTGTTCTGCCCGTGTCCGGCCGAAATGCCCTTGGAGACAATCGTGCTTTTGGTGTTCTTCCCGATGTGGATCATCTTCGTGCCGGTATCGGCCTGCTGGTAGTTGTTGGTGACGGCCACCGAGTAGAACTCGCCCACCGAGCCCTCGCCCATGAGCAGGCAACTCGGATATTTCCACGTAATCGCCGAGCCGGTCTCGACTTGCGTCCACGAGATCTTGGAACGCGCGCCCCGGCACGCCCCGCGTTTGGTCACGAAGTTGTAAATGCCGCCCTTGCCTTCCTTGTCGCCCGGATACCAGTTCTGCACGGTCGAGTACTTGATCTGAGCGTTATCCAACGCCACCAGTTCCACCACTGCAGCGTGCAGCTGGTTGGTATCGCGCATCGGCGCCGTGCAGCCTTCCAAATAGCTGACGTACGCGCCTTGGTCCGCCACAATCAGGGTCCGCTCGAATTGTCCGGTGTCTTTGGCGTTAATGCGGAAATAGGTTGAAAGCTCCATCGGGCAGCGAACGCCCTTCGGCACGTAGCAGAACGAACCGTCGCTAAAAACCGCCGAGTTCAGCGCCGCGAAGAAATTGTCCGACGAGGGCACCACCGACCCGAGGTACTTCTTCACCAGCTCCGGATGTTCCTGGACGGCCTCTGAAAAAGAGCTGAAGATGACTCCCATCGCCTTCAGCTTTTCTTTGAAGGTGGTGGCGACCGAAACGCTGTCAAACACCGCGTCCACCGCCACTCCCGCCAGCAGTTCCTGCTCCTTGAGCGGGATGCCGAGCTTCTCGTAGGTCTTGAGCAGCTCCGGATCGACCTCGTCCAGGCTCTTCGGCGCGTCCTTTTTCGACTTGGGAGCGGCGTAATAGATGATGTCCTGATAATCGATCGGCGGGTAGTGGACATTCGCCCAGGTCGGCTCCTTCATCGTCAGCCAGTGGCGGTACGCCTTCAGGCGCCATTCCAGCATCCACTCCGGCTCCCTCTTTTTCGATGAGATGAGCCGGATGATGTCCTCGTTCAGACCGCGCGGGATGGCATCGGCCTCGATGTCGGTGACAAACCCCCATTTGTATTCTTGAGTTGCAAGGCTCTCGATTGTGTCTGGACTGCTCACTGCTCGCTCCTGTTAACTGCTGTCCTATCACTACCCTAGCTAATCTGTACTTCTTAGTCAAGATTGGACAGTCAATG
>Ga0306921_10004026_pt1 | contig 15001 bp, 14 predicted proteins | sample sta12Cox44000080_FD_203760 | JGI IMG/M metagenome (GOLD analysis project Ga0306921, IMG submission 203760) | Lab enrichment of tropical soil microbial communities from Luquillo Experimental Forest, Puerto Rico - statoxic.12C.oxic.44.000.080 (v2)... | ecosystem: Environmental > Terrestrial >...
TATCGGCAGCAGCAGCCGCGGCGCCGGCGCTCGCCGTCAACAACGTGAATCTGCGCCAGGGGCCGGGCACGACCTACACCGTGATCCTCACCATTCCCGGCGGCAGCAACGTCGAAGTCAGCGGCTGCACTGCCGGCTGGTGTCAGGTCGCCTTCCAGGGCCAGTACGGCTACGTGATCGCCACGAGCCTCGACCAAGGCAACGGCCCGCCGTCGAGCGCCGCCACGGCGCCTCCCCCACCGCCCGGGACTACAGCAGCGCCGCCACCGCCCGGCCCCACCGCGCCGCCGCCGGCCGGCTATGCAGGTCCGCCGCCGAGCGGGCCGGACGTGCCGATCTTCGTCGCGCCAGGCCCACCGCCCGGCCACGGCCCGCCCCCCGGCTACGGCCCGCCGCCACCGCCGGTCTATGTCAATCCACCGCCGCCGCCCTATTACTACGGCTACGGCCCGTACTATGGGCCCTATTACCGACGCTGGTGACGCCGCGCGCTCACATCTCGCGCCGGCTGAAATGCACCGCGGCGCCCGACGCCGTGAGACTGAGCGCGATGATGACGAAAATGCCGGCGACGCCAGTTGCCGCCGCGATCAAGCTCGCAATGAACGGCACCGCCACCTGACCGATGCGGTTGCCGGTGATGCGAAGCGACATCACCGTGCCCATCGCCGGGGTGGAAGCGAGATCGACCACGTTAGTCAGGCTTAGCGTGGTGGCGATGCCGAGCGAAAACCCCATCACCGTCATCGCCGCGAACATGGCCGGGAGCGGGATCGGTAGCGCCAGGCAGGCGAAGCCGATGCTGGCGCCCAGCATGCTGAGCAGCGTCAGCCGGCCACGGCCGACCAGACGGATCACGCGCACATAGCCCATGCGCGAGACCAGCGAGAATGCCGAGCGCACCGTGAGCAGCGTGCCGATATCGCGCGCGGTGATGGCGTTGGCGGCGCCAAGCAGCGGCAGGTAGATCACCAGCAAATCCTGCGAGGTGATGGTGACAACGCTCGCAATCAGCACCGCCATCAGGCCGCGCTGCTGCACCAGCGAGCGCAGTGGCACCACTTCTCTTGCATGCTCGTGCGCGGCGTGCTTCGGCGCCGGCCGCATGGCGGCGGCGGTGACGAGGGAGGCGAACGAGATCGCAAGGCCGATGCCGAACAGGCGGCCGGTCGGCGGCAGCGTCGCGGTGCCGCTCGACCAGGCGATGATGTAGGGGCCGAGCCCCTGGCCGATGGCGCTCGCGACTAGATAATTGCCGAACACCGCGTCGCGGCCGCCCGGACCGGAGCAGCGGATGCACAGCATCTGCTGGCTCGCCATCATGAAGAGGTGCGAGACGCCGAGCAGCACGGTGCAGAGCAGCAGCGTCGTCACCGAGCCGGCGAGATAGCGAAAGCCGGCGCAGGCGACCACCATCAGCGCGGCGCCGATCCAGCACGCTTGTGCGTCGTTGCCGCGATCCATGAAGCGGCCGACCCACACCGCGAGGAAGATCGGCAGGATGGCGAACGCCGCCGAAATCACGCCGAGCCAGATCACCGGCAGCTCGAGCTCGATCGCCCGGTACGACGTTGTCACCCGCATGATGGCGTAGACCGCCTGGATGATCGCAGAGTTGAGCACGAGCGGAATGAGCAGCCGGTTATCGATATCGCCCGGAAGGCCGCCGGCGGCCAGCTTGGCGTGCGGCGGCTGCAATTTTTCTCCCGAGCTCGACACTGCGTCCCGCGCACCCGAAGTGATTTTTCCGGGACGTGTGTATCACCCCTGCCGCAAAACGGCACCCTCGTTTCGGTCGCCCAGAAGTGCATCCCGCGACGTCGCGGCCGCCTCGGGGTAACCGAAAGCTGCTATAAGCAGGCCGGCCTTCGGAGATCGACCATGCCCATGCTCGGCTACCGTACCGCAACGGTGCTGGCGCTCGCCGGCGCACTGCTCGTGCCAGCGCTCTACGCCGTCGCCGCCGACGATTATCCCAATCGCCCGGTGACCATCGTGGTGCCGTTCACGCCGGGCGGCTCGACCGACATTCTGGGGCGGTACGAGGCGGATGTGCTGGCGCGCGCGCTGCACGGCACCTTCGTCGTCGAGAACAAGCCCGGCGCCGCCGGCGATATCGGCATTTCCTACGCCGCCAAGGCGCTGCCCGATGGTTACACGCTGCTGCACTCGCCCTCGATCATCATCCTGCTGCCGTATCTGATGAAGTCGATCTCCTACGATTTCGTCAAGGATTTCGAACCGGTCATGTTGACCGGCCTCACGCAATTCGCTTTGGTGGTGTCGCCGACCCTGCCGGTCAATTCAGTGCAGGACTTGATCGCGCTCGCCAAAGCCAAGCCCCGCGACCTGACTTATGCATCGGCCGGGATCGGCAGCCCGCACCAGATTTTCGCTGAGCAGTTCAAGGCTATGACCGGGATCGAGGCCCGCCACATTCCCTACAAGGGCGCGGTCCCCGGATTGACCGACATTGCCTCTGGTAATGTGTCGATGGAGTTCGTCGACATCCCGCCGGCGCTGCCGTTGATCCAGTCCGGCAAGCTGAAATTGCTTGCGGTGCTCTCGGCCAAGCGCAATCCGGAATTTCCCAACGTTCCGAGCGTGGCCGAGACCGTGCCCGGCTATGATGCCAGCAGCTGGCAGGGTTTCTTCGCCCGCGCCGGCACGCCGAAGCCGATTATCGACAAGCTCAACGCCGCGCTCGCCGCCGACTTCAAGCGGCCGGAAACTGCGGAGCGCTTCAAGGCGCTCGGCATCGTGGCGCAATCCGACACGCCGGGCGAATTCCGCGCTTTCATCGCCGATCAGAGCGCCAAATGGGGCAAGGTGATCAAGGCTGCCGGTATCGAGCCGCAGTGAAGCTTCATCGCCAACGCCAATGCGAATGGAGGCATGCAGCGCCGCGCCATTCGCCATTCGCCACGCGCTATTCGCGCCGCGCACCGTTTTGATCTAATATTGCTTGCCCTCAGGAAGGAAGCCGCCCCATGCCGCAACCGCAATACGACCGTGCCACCCAGGACATCGGCAACGCCATCGGGATCGGACACGTCAACGTCCGCATCGACGATCAGCACAAAGCCACGCATTTCTACATCACCGGGCTCGGCTATACGCGCGATCCGTTTCTCAACACCGGTGCCGGCAACATGTGGATCAATGTCGGCATGAGCCAGTTCCACCTCCCCATGGGCAAGCCCGACGTGCTACGCGGCGTCACCGGCCTGGTCACGCCGGACCGCGAGGCCCTGCTGAACCGGCTCAAGCGGGTGCAGAAACCGCTCGAAGGCACCAAGTTCCAATTCCGCGAGAGCAACGACGGCGTCGAGACCGTCTGCCCGTGGGGCAACCGCATCACCGTGCACACGCCGGACGTCGCACGCTTCGGCCGCGTCCAACTCGGCATGCCCTATGTGCGCTTTGACGTACGACCCGGCACGGCCGAGCGCATCGCGCGCTTCTATCGCGAGGTAATCGACGCGCCGTCCGAGGTGAAGAAGAACGGCGCCGGTCCCGAGGCAAAAGTTCAGGTCGGCGAGAAGCAGTATTTTTACTTCCGCGAGACCGATAAGCCGGAAGCGCCCTACGACGGCGATCACGTGCAGATCTATCTCACCGACTTTTCCGGACCCTACCGGAAGCTGCTCGATCTCGGCCTGATCACCATCGAAGACAACGATTACCAGTACCGCTTCAAGGACATCATCGATCTCGACAGTCGCGAAGTGCTGTTTACGGTCGAGCACGAGACGCGGAGCGCGACCAACCCGATGTACGGCCGGCCGCTGATCAACCGCAACCCGGCGGCCACCAATATGGATTACAAGCCCGGGCACGACAGCATGGCCTGGGCGCTGCCGTGAGGTTCTTTCGCGAGTAGTGGACTAGGCGCATGAGTACGCGCCGCGCCCTGGTCATCGGCGGCTCGCTCGGCGGGCTGATCGCGGCGCACATGCTGCGCCGTGCCGGCTGGGACGTCACCGTGTTCGAGCGCAACGCCGAGGAGCTGGCGAGCCGCGGCGTCGGCCTTGGCACCCATCCGCAGCTCATCGCCATCCTCAAGCGCGCCGGCATCGACTTCGACGAGTCCATGGGCATCAAGCCGCCGCTAGCGGTGTGTTTCGACCGCCACGGCCAAATCGTGTTCGAGCAGCCGACGGCGCGCACCTTGAGCGGCTGGTCGCGGCTCTATCGCGCGCTGCTCGATGCGTTGCCGGCGCGAAGCTACCGGCTCGGCAAGCAGCTCACCCGCGTCGAGCAGGACGCCAGCGGCGTCACCGCGATCTTCGCCGACGGCGCGCGCGAGCGCGGCGAATTATTGGTCGGCGCCGATGGCGTGCGCTCCACGGTGCGCGGCCAGTTCCTGCCCGAGGTGCAGCCGGTCTATGCCGGCTATGTGGCCTGGCGCGCGTCGATCGAGGAAGCCGACGTGCCGGAAAAGCTGTGGCGCGCGGTGGTCGATCTCTACGCGTTTTGTTTGCCCGAGGGCCAGCAGGTGATCGCCTATGCAGTGCCGGGGCGGGATAACGACACCGCGGTCGGCCGCCGCGCCTATAACATCGTCTGGTACCGGTCGGTGGACCGCGCGACGCTCGCCGATATCTGCACGGACGCCGCGGGCCGCCACCACGCCGCCGGCATTCCGCCGCCGTTGATCCGGCCCGACGTGGTCGCCGGGATCAAAGCCGACGCCAAGGCCGCCATCGCGCCGCAGATCGCCGAGATTTTCGCGCTGACGACACCGTTCTTTCAGCCGATCTACGACGTGATCTCGCCGCGCGTCGTGTTCGGCCACGTCGCGCTATTGGGCGACGCCGCCTTCGTCGCGCGCCCGCATGCCGGCGCCGGCACCACCAAGGCGGCGCTCGACGCCGCCTGCCTCGCCGATAACCTCGCGAGCGCCGGCGACGATCTCGATGCCGGCCTGAAGCGCTACGAACGCATGCAGCTGCCGTTCGGCCGCACCTTGGTCGAGGTCAATCGCGAGGAAGGCGCTTATCTCAGCGCCCAGCTTAAGCCGCGCGAGCAGCGCACCGCCGCCGAACTTCATCGCGACATCGGCGCCGTGGTGCGCGCCCATATCGACCGCAGCGATCAGGTCGGCGATATCGTCGCAGCGCATGGGCTGTCCGCGGTGGCCGGGGCATGACACCCTTCGGGCCTGCGGTATAATCGCGACAATCAAACCGTGTTCGCAGAGGGCCTCAGGAGTCCGCAATGAGCGCCGCCAACAAAACCCTCGTCATCCGCAACGGTACCTTGATCGACGGCTCGGGGAAGCCGTCGGCGCGCAACGACGCCGTCGTGATCGAGGGCAACCGCATCAAGAGCGTCGGCGCGCTGCCGCCCGACGTGCACCTTGAAGACCGCAAAAGCGTCGCGGTGATCAACGCCGCCGGCAAATGGGTGATGCCGGGCTTGATCGACGCCCACTGCCACATGTCCTACGGCTACCCGCTGATCAAGGGCGAAGGCAAAGGCAAGGGCACGACGCGGCCGGAATTCTCGACGTTGAAGTCCGCGCGCAGCGCGCAAAAAGTGCTGCGCTCCGGCGTCACCAGTATTTCGGTGCCGGGCGGCACCTGGTTCACCGACGTCGGCGTGCGCGACGCCATCCGGCTCGGCCTGATGGAAGGTCCGCGCATGTTCGTCGCCGGCCGCATGATCATCACCTATGGCTGCATCGAGGACGACGAGCCGTCATGGGAAGGCACGCCCGATCATTCGATCGGCAAACTATGCAACACCGGCGCCGAGATGGTCACCGAGGTGCGCCGCCAAGGCAAGCACGGCGTCAACTTCATCAAGATGGCCGACAGCCGTTCGGGCGAATCGCAGATGCTGGCGCGGGACGAGATCGCCGCCGTGGTCGGCGAGGCGCACCGCCGCAACCTGAAAGTCGCGATCCATTCGCGCGGCGCTGGCTCGACCCGCGCCGCCGCCGAAGCCGGCGTCGACTGGATCGTGCACGCCGATCTCGCCACCGACCGCGATCTCGACGCCGTCGCCAAAGCTGGCATGCCGATCCTGCCGACCGCGACCTTCCTTGCGCTCGTGGTCGAGCTCGGCAAGCAACAGAAAGTCGGCGCCGAACAGGTGCAGCTTGACTTCAACCGCATGCAGCGCCACTACGATTTGCTCGGCGAATTGATGCACAAGGCGCGCAAGCTCGGCATCCGGCTCCTGGTCGGCACCGACACCGGCAACAATTCCTTCACCCGCCACGGCGAATTGCACGCCAAGGAGCTGGAAATCTTCGTCAAGCATGGCGGCTATTCGCCCATGGAGGCGATCGTCGCGGCCACCCGCGACAACGCCATGGCCGTCGGCCTCGACGGTCAGGTCGGCCAGGTCGCGGCCGGCCAGCTCGCCGACGTCACGGTGTGGGACAAGGACCCGATCGCGGATATTGCCATTCTGCAGGACACCAAGAACCTCGCTTGCGTGATCAAAGACGGCAGGGTCGTCGATCTCGATCGGCCGGACGACATGCTGACCTTCCAGCAAGCGGCGGAATGAACCGCATGCAGTTCGGCGTTCAGTTCTTTCCCAATTTCCGGCCAAGCGACAAAGATGCCGCGGAATATTTCGCCGAGTGCCTCGCCATCGCCGAAGAGGCCGATGCGCTCGGCTATACCCACGCCCGCTCGGTCGAGCATTACTTCGAGCGCTATGGCGGCTATAGCCCGAACCCGATCGTGTTCCTGTCGGCGGCCGCCGCGCGCACCAAGAAAATGCGGCTGATCACCGGCGCGGTGGTGCCGGCGTTCAACAATCCGCTGAAGCTCGCCGGCGAGATCGCGATGCTGGATGCGATATCCGGCGGGCGCTTTGACATCGGCTTCGCGCGCGCCTTTCTGCCGCACGAATTTCGCCGCTTTCGCATTTCGCCCGACGAATCCGTCGCGCGCTTCCGCGAGGGCCTCGAGCAGATCGAACTGCTGCTGACCAAGGAGAACGTCTCGCACGAGGGGCAGTTTCATTCGTTTGCGGACGTCACCTCGCTGCCGCGGCCGACACAGAAGCCGCGGCCGAAATTCTACATCGCTTCGACCCGCACCGCGGACTCGTTCGAGTTCGCTGGCCGCGCCGGCCACGCCTTGATGTCGATCCCGGTCGGTCCGCTGAAGGATCTGCTGCCGCTCTACCGCAAGGCCTGGCGCGAGGCCGGCCATCCCGGCGATGGTGAAGTGATGATCGCGTTCCACCTGTTCTGCCACGAGGACAAAAAGCTCGCCCGCGAAATCCCGCGCCGCCAGTTTGAGGACTATTTCCGGGCGCTGTTCGAGTCGGCCGGCGAATGGACCAAGGGCACGTCGTCGAAGGACTACAAAGGCTACGACGTGTCGATCAGCCGGATGAAGAACGCGTCGCTGGAAAGCCAGATAGAGTCCGGCGGCGCCTGGGTCGGCACGCCCGACGAGATCAAGGGCATCGTCCGCCACTGCGAAGCGACGTTCGGCAAGTTCGAGCACGCCTCGCTGCAGATCAATTTCGGCACGCTCGATTTGGCCGAGGCGCAAAGGTCGATGCGGCTCTTTGCGAAGGAAGTGATGCCGGCTTTCTCCTAATGGCCGCCCCTGCAGGGGGAGGCCCGCTGCACGAAGTGCAGCAGGTGGGGAGGTGCGGCACACACTACCCCACCCCGGCCGCTAACGCGGCCGCCCCTCCCCCTGACAGGGGAGGCTTATTTGAGCCCGAACGGCGTCTTCGCGTTGCGATAAAAAATCTTCTCCTTGTCGGCCGCCACAATATCGAGCGAGTCTGCCATGCAGTCGCGGATATAAGCGCGGCCGCCTTCGGGACCGAACGGCGCGTCGGAGGAGAACACCACGTGGTCGGCGCCGTAGAACTCGAGCCCGCATTTCAGGCCGATGGTGCCGCCACACAGTGCCGCCGCCGTAAAAATCTTTGAAGCAGTCGAGCAGCGGCTTGCCGAGGCTCGGCAACACGTTGCTGTAATCCTCGTCCGAGGTGCAGCTGCCGAGCGTCGCCCAGCCGGTCTCGATGCGCAGATCGAAGAAGGGGATCATGGCGCCGAGATAGTGCGCCAACACTTTCAATCCCGGCAGCCGCGTCATGACGCCGGAAAAGATCAGCCGCGCCATGGTGGCGCTCGTCTCATAGGGCCAGCCGAAGATGGTCCAGATCTCGTAGCGCGAGCGCGTCTCGGCGGCGAAGTCTGAAAACGCAGCGGTGCGCGCCGGATGCAGCAGGATCGGCTTGCCGGTCTTCGCCGCCATCTAAACACGGGCAAGAATCGCGGCTCGTCGAGGCACAGGCCGTCCACATTGGTGTGCAGCTGCAGGCCGTTGGCGTTGCCGTCGACGAGGATGCTCTCGGCCTATTTGGCCGCCTCGTCCGGCGCGCTCATCGGTAGGCCGCCGACATAGCCGCAGAAGCGGCCCGGATATTTGGCGCACAGCTCGGCCAGGCCGTCATTGGCGACGCGGGCGAATTCCGGCGCGTCCTGCGGCCCCGCCATGGCCTCGAGCGGCGGCAGGCCGAGCGATAGCACTTGCGCATAATTCTCAAAGCCGTCCATGATGCGAAAGCGCGCCTCGAGATCGTAGATCGTGCGCACGCCCTGGATGCGCTTGCCGGTGCCGCCGGTTGTCGCCGAGAGCTTGGTGAAAATGCCTTGCGGGAAGAAATGACAGTACGCATCGATATGGCGCATCGCTCGAAGTCTCCGGCCGTGATTGCAGGCACGATTTTTTCAAGGTTCGGGTGATTGTCAAATGGTCGGGCTGTTGGCAGGTATTCGCGTTCTGGACTTGACCTCGGTCGTCGCCGGGCCGTTGGCGACGCAGATGCTCGGCGACATGGGCGCCGACGTCATCAAGATCGAAGCGCCCGAGGGCGACGCGCCGCGTCATACCGGGCCGTCGCGCTCGCCCAACATGGCGGCGCTCTACATGGGATTAAATCGCAGCAAGCGCTCGCTGGTGCTCGATCTCAAGCAGCCGGCCGCGGCGAACGCGCTGTGGCGGCTGATCGCGAAGGCCGACGTGTTCGTGCATTCGATGCGGCCGCAGAAGGTCGAAAAGCTCGGCTTTGATCACCAAACCGTCTGCGCGAAAAATCCGCGCCTGGTTTATGCGGCGCTGCATGGCTACCGCGACGGCGGGCCGTATAGCGGCCTGCCCGCCTATGACGACGTGATCCAGGGCCAGTCCGGCATCGCCGCGCTGATGTCGGTCGGCGGCGAGCCGCGCTATGCACCGACCATTCTCGCCGACAAGATCTCGGCGCTGGCGATCTCGAACGCCGTCACTACGGCGCTGTTCGCGCGCGAGCGAACCGGCAGCGGCCAGTTCGTCGAAATCCCGATGTTCGAGCAGCTCGTCTGGTTCGTGCTCGCCGAGCATCTGTTCGGCCACAACTTCGTGCCGCCGATGGGGGCGCTCGGCTACACCCGCGTCACCGGCGCTTGGCGGAGGCCGTACAAGACCAAGGACGGCCACCTCTGCATGATGGCCTATACCGAGCGGCACTGGCGCAAATTCTGGCCGGCGGTCGGCAAGCCCGAGCTCTGCGACGACCCGCGCTTTTCCAGCATCGCCGCGCGCAGCCACAACGTGGTCGCGCTCTACGAGCTCGCCGGCGCCTGCCTGGCCGAGCGGACTACGGACGAATGGATCGCGCTTCTGCGCGGCCTCGAAATTCCCTGCGCCAAGATGGCGAGCCTCGACGATCTCCTCACCGATCCGCAGCTCACGGCCACCGGCTTCTTCAAGCACGCGCACCATCCGACCGAGGGCGATATCCTCTACACCGACCTGCCGGTGCGTTTCTCGGGCAGCACGTCGACGGAACAGCGGCTGCAGCCGCGGCTCGGCGAGCACAGCTTCGAAGTCTTGCGCGAGGCGGGCTTGAGCGAGAGCGAGATCAAGGCGCTGGCCGCTGCCGGCGCTGCGGTGGACGCGAGCGCCAAGGCCGAAGCGGCGGAGTGAGGCTCCGTAGGATAGATTGAGCGAAGCGGAACCCATCCTCGCGCGACGAGGCTTGGTGGGTTTCGCTATGCTCAACTCACTCCTACGAATCGAGCACGCTCGGCGCGTAAAACTCGTCGACCTTGATCAGCCGCGAGGTGAGCCCCTGCTCCAGCGAATATTGAGCGATGGTCTCGATCACCTTGCGGTTGGCGTTGACGCCGTGCCGCAGCAGCGAGGTTTTGGCGTCGCCCGATAAAAGCCCAGCGGCGAGGTGATATTCGACGTGCTCGGCGCGCCGTGCATTGGCGATATCGTTCGCCTTGTTGAACGCCTTGAGCAGGTTGAGCGCGACCCACGGCTCCTTCTCGTAGACGTCGCGCCGCACCACCGCCTGGTGATTGATTGGATAGATGCCGGTCTTGCGGTAATAGCGGATACCTTCGGCCTGCGGATCGGGGAACAGATATTTGAAGTCGGGATGGTCGGCGAGATCGACGCGGCTACGATCAACCAGATTGTGGCCTGACAGATAATGAATGGTGGCGTCGAGCTCGCCCGCGAGCATCATCGCGCCGAGGCTCTTGTCGGCCGGCACCTGATGCACGGTGACGCCGGGCGGCGGCTTGAAGCCGGTGGCGCCGCCGTGGCTTTTCTCCGGCGTGCGCTCCATCCAGAATTCCATGTCCTTGGCGTGCACGCCGAATTCGTGCTGCAGCACGCCGCGGGTCCACAGCGCCGCGGTCTGCTGATATTCCGGCACGCCGACCCGCTTTCCCTTCAGATTGGCTGGACGTTCAATTCGCGACTGACGGCTGACCAGAATTGTGGTGTGAAAGAAGCGCCGCGTGGTGAAGATCGGCAGCCCGAGAAAGCGCGGGTCGCCCTGCCCGGTCACGATCATGAACGACGAGCACGACATTTCCGAGACCGCGAATTCGGCGAAGTGCAGCTGCCGCCAGAACAGCTCGGACGGATGCAGCACGGTCGGGATGAGATCGATGCCGTCGGGCTTCACCGTGCCGTCGAGGATCGGCCACGTGCGCGGATTGTTGGTGATGCCGATGCTCAACTGCAGGTTCATGGGGGACTCTCGTTGGGGCTTTTTGTTGTCGGTGGCGTGGGCGCCGACCATAACATGGCGGTTGGATCGCCGGGCATGGCTAACATGTCGCGCGCGTCGGTCGTACCGCTCGGCGCGGTCATTGTGCTATGAGGCGCAGGAGGAGGGGGAGGGCGTGAAATCGGCAGCCGTTGGCGCCCTAAGCATGCTTGCGTGGCTCGGCGCCGCAGCGGGCGCCGTGGCGGCGGATATCCGGGTGTTTTGCACCGGAGCGCCAGCCACCGCGGTCAAGGCGGTGGCGGAGAATTTTGCCAAGGTGAGCGGCCACCATTTCAGCTGGGCAATCGGCCAGCCGGCAACGATCCAGGAGCGGCTTGTCGCCGGCGACAAGGCCGACATTGTCATCGTGCCGGCACCGGTCGCTGCCAAGCTCGCGGTGAGCGGCGCGATGCGCGGCGACAGCGTGGTCGCGCTGGCGCGCGTCGGCATCGGCGTCGTAGTGCGCGCCGGCGCGCCGATGCCGGACATTTCCAATGCCGCCGCGATCCGCAGGCTCCTCATAAAGGCGCACGCGATCGTCTACCCTGATCCGGCCTCCGGCGGCGGCACGGCTGGACGCGCCATCGCGCAGATGATCGACCGGATGGGTCTGACCGCAACCGTGCGGCCGAAGCTGACGCGCACGTCGGCAATCGGTGGCGGCGTGGCGCTCGTCGCCGCCGGCAAGGCCGAGGTCGGCTTCTTCAATATCAGCGAGATCCTGCCGGTGCCGGGCGTCACGCTCGCCGGCCCGTTGCCGCCGCCACTGCAGTCCTACATAGTCTTTGCCGCGGCGATCCCGGCGAGCAACACGATGCCGGAGCCGGCCGCGGCGTTCGTTGCCGCGCTGACAGCGCCGGCCGCCGGCGAAGCGTGGCGCAAGTCCGGCATGGAGCCAGTCGCGCCGCGTTAGTACCGATACGGCGCGATTTCGAGGTGCGGAAACGCCGAGAATACGCTCGGCGGATTGGTCGGCGTAGCGGCGTGCAGATAAGACGTATTGAGCTTGCCGAAGCTCGTAACGCCGAGAAGCCCCATGGAGCGGATGACTTCGTCCTCCAGGAGCTCAAGCATGCGGACAACGCCGGCCTGGCCAGCCGCAGCGAGCCCGTAGCACTGCATGCGGCCGAGCCCGATCAGATCGGCGCCCAGCGCCTTGGCCTTGACGATGTCGCTGCCGCGATAGAAGCCGCCGTCGATGATGATCTTGGCGCGGCCGGCGACCGCTTCGACGACTTCCGGCAAGACGTCCGTCGAGCCGCGGCCGTGGTCAAGTTGGCGGCCGCCGTGATTCGAGACGAAGACGAAGTCGACACCGTGATCGAGGCAGAACTTGGCGTCTTCCGCGGTGGCGATGCCCTTGATGGCGAGCGGGATCTTGAACTTCGACTTGATGCGCTCGACCGTCTTCCAGTCCAGCGCCTCCTGGTATTCGCGGCCGGAGGAACGGCGGCGGCCGCCAGTGACGTGGCGCTTGGCAACGTCGCGCTCGCGACGGCTGTAGTGGGCGGTGTCGACGGTGAGCGCGAACACGGTGTACTTGTTGGCGATGGCGCGTGCCACGTGGTCGTCGACCCAGGCGGCGTCGCCGCGCACATAAAGCTGGAACATGCGGAACGCATCGGGCGCCGCCTGCGCCACGCCTTCGAGGCCGGGATCGCAGACCGAGCTCAGCATATGGGCGACGCCGAACTCGCCGGCCGCCTTTACAACCGGCGTGGCGCCCTCGGGATGGAAGCTCTCGAGCGTGCCGACCGGGCACAGCACGATCGGCAGCCGCAGCTTGCGGCCGAGCAGCTCGACGGAGGGGTCGACCTTGTGCACGTCGCGCAGCACCCTCGGCCGGAACGCCACCGAATCGAGCGCCATGCGATTGCGCCGCAGCGTCGTCTCGGTCTCGACGCCGCCGACGATGTAATCCCAGGCGTTCTGATTGAGATTCTGCCGCGCCTTGGCGACGATTTCGTGCAGGTTGAGGAATTCGTTGCGCTCAGAGGCGATCTTCAGGCGGGCAGCTTCGTCGAGTTTGTCGGGGGTCATGAGGGGTACGCGTTGCTCGTTGCGGGGACGGGAGCCGGGACTTTAGCCCGGGCCTCGTACGCAATGAAAGGCCATCCGGCGGCGGGGCCATGCAAAGACATGGCCTCGAACAAAAGGCCAAGGAGAAGGCCCAAAAGGAAATAGGCCCCGGTCGATGACCGGAGCCCGAAGCGCACGTCTTGGTAGACTTGTTGTGTTGATATTCTAGATTTTTGTTTTGCCGTGGTCTTATCGATTGCGACTGTTGCAGAAAGTTCCGTGCAGTGCGACCCCCAAAACGGCCCCCAGGTGCCTTTCCGGTCCATTGTTGCGTCGAAGCCACAGCGGGTCGCGGAATTTTTACGCCGGCCATTCAACGGCTTGAAGTGGCGGTCCCGAGAGTTGTGCTAAGGGATAACAAGGTCAACAACTTAGACTGTCAAACCTCTCTAACGGCGAACACGGACGCTAAAGGCGAATTCCCGCGCTGTAAAACCGGAACGCCTCTTCCCACCGCGCTGGCCGCCACCCACTCACTATAACTAGCATCCGCAACCTGAGTATCCATAGTTGACGGCAGCGGGATAGTAGACAACAGGGGCAGCAGTGACAGCAGGGGTAGTAGCAATTGCCGTGGTGACGACGCCGCAATTGCCGCAGCCGTAGCCTCCGCCATAGCCTAGTCCCGCGTAGCCAACTCCAGGATACCCTCCGCCATAGCCAACTCCAGCGTAGCCTCCGCCAAAGCTTGGCTCACCGTAGCCAACTCCAGCGTAGCCTCCGCCATAGCCTGGTCCCGCGTAGCTAACTCCAGGATACCCTCCGCCGTAGCCAACTCCAGCGTAGCCTCCGCCATAGCCTAGTCCCGCGTAACCACCACCTGCAGCGTAGCCAACGCCGTAGCCCAGGCCCATTCCACGATAGCCATAACCGGCGTAACCCACACCCACTCCGCGGTAGCCAACACCCACCCCGCGGTAGCCATAACCTCGGTAACCCCACTGCGCGTTCGCCGTGCCGGACATCGCAAGTGCCGTCGCGCTGACAACTGTCACTGCAGTGATTGCGGCGAGAACTTTCCTCATAGCTACCTCGTTTCTCATTTGCTCAGATCATCGCAAAGCAAGCTTTCTAGGTAGATGCTAGGACAGAAGTTGAACCGCTTGGTAAACAGGCAAGGTAAAAATTTAGCATTCGCCAGACCTCACGCGCCTTCCCGCTGCAACCAAAACAAAGTGCACACGTGCTTCCATTTCGGACACGTGATCTGCGGCTGATCCCGCCGCGCTATGTCGTGAGGGCAGCATTAGCTTGAAAGGGGCGGTCGTCGAAGGCCGCTCGCTGAATGCTCTATCGCCAAAACTCTTTGAACCGCGTCGGCGACAGCTCAGTGTAGCGCACCGTGTGCTGGATGTTGCGGTGCCCAAGGTAAGCTTGCAGGGCGCGCGTATCGTGCCCCTTGTTGGCCAGCGCGTAGCCGCAGGCGTGCCTGAGCATGTGGGGATGAGCCTTGAAGCTCAGCTTAGCTTCGGCACCCGCCCGCTCGACCATGCGCGCCCTCATTGCCCCCGGAGCGGCGTCCCGTGCGGGGTATGGCTATAGCGGCCGGGCGACGACCCGATGGGTCCTCGAAGGGTGAATTCCGGGCGCCTCGCCCCTGGTCCGAAAAAATAAAAAACTTGGGTACGAAGATCGTCCGACGCTCCGAGCACGCCCGTTACGCGGCCTTGCCTCGCGCGAGGGCGTGCACGTCGGCGGTGGTAAACGCTTTGCCGCCGATCCCCCAATCGCCGCTTTCCACCTCCTCGACCACGCACCACGTGACACTGCGCATGTTCTCGCCCTCGACCGAGACCATGGCATCGGTGAGCTTACTGATGATTTGGCTCTTTTGTTCCTTGCTGAAAACGTCCTTGATGACGCGAACCTGAATGAGTGGCAT
>Ga0306921_10004030_pt1 | contig 14995 bp, 10 predicted proteins | sample sta12Cox44000080_FD_203760 | JGI IMG/M metagenome (GOLD analysis project Ga0306921, IMG submission 203760) | Lab enrichment of tropical soil microbial communities from Luquillo Experimental Forest, Puerto Rico - statoxic.12C.oxic.44.000.080 (v2)... | ecosystem: Environmental > Terrestrial >...
AAGTTCCTGAACCTCATCGCCACCGAGCCGGAGATCGCCCGCATCCCGATCATGATCGACAGCTCGAAGTGGTCGGTGCTCGAGGCGGGCCTCAAGTGCGTCCAGGGCAAGGGGATCGTCAACTCGATCTCGCTCAAGGAGGGCCCCGCGGACTTCCTGGCCAAGGCCAAGATCATCAGGCGCTTCGGGGCGGGCGTGGTGGTGATGGCGTTCGATGAGACCGGCCAGGCCGACACCGTCGAGCGCAAGGTCGCCATCTGCCAGCGCGCCTACAAGCTGCTGGTCGAGGAGGCGGGCTTCCCGGCGACGGACATCATCTTCGACCCCAACATCCTCGCCATCGCCACCGGGATCGAGGAGCACAACGACTACGGCAAGAACTACATCGAGGCCACACGGATCATCAAGGCGACCTGCCCGGGCGTGCGCATCTCGGGCGGCGTCTCCAACCTGTCGTTCTCCTTCCGCGGCAACAACGTCGTCCGGGAGGCCATGCACGCGGCGTTCCTCTACCACGCCATCAAGGCGGGCATGGACATGGGGATCGTCAACGCCGGGCAGCTCGCCGTCTACGACGACATCGAGCCCGAGCTGAAGGAGCGCGTCGAGGATGTGATCCTGAACCGCCGCCCCGACGCGACCGAGCGCCTCCTCGAGCTCGCCGAACGCGTGAAGGGCTCCGGCAGGAAGAAGGAGCTCGATCTCGCCTGGCGGCAAGAGCCCGTCGAGAAGCGGCTCGCGCACGCGCTCGTCGCCGGCGTCGTCGACTTCATCGAGGCCGACGTCGAGGAGGCCCGCCAGAAGTACGGACGCCCGCTCAGCATCATCGAGGGGCCGCTCATGGACGGCATGAAGATCGTCGGCGACCTGTTCGGCGCCGGCAAGATGTTCCTCCCCCAGGTGGTCAAGAGCGCCCGGGCCATGAAGCGCGCGGTCGCCTATCTGCTGCCGTTCATGGAGGCCGAGAAGGAGGGCGGCGCCCAGCCGCAGGGGAAGATCGTGATGGCGACGGTCAAGGGCGACGTCCACGACATCGGCAAGAACATCGTCGGCGTCGTGCTCGGCTGCAACAACTACCAGGTGATCGATCTGGGGGTCATGGTCCCTTGCGAGAAGATCCTGGAGACCGCGCGCCGCGAGAAGGCCGACATCATCGGCCTGTCGGGGCTCATCACGCCGTCGCTCGACGAGATGGCCAGCGTCGCCGCTGAAATGGAAAGGCAGGGGTTCGACATCCCATTGCTCATCGGCGGCGCCACCACCAGCCGGCAGCACACCGCCGTCAAGATCGCGCCCGCGTTCTCCAAGCCGACGGTGCACGTCCTCGACGCCTCGCGCGCCGTGGGTGTGGTGCAGAGCCTCGTCAACCGCGAGACGCGCCCCACCTTCGAAGCCCAGAATCGCAAGGAGCAGGCCGAGCTGCGCGAGCTCTTCGGCCACAAGCGCGCCAAGCCGATGCTCACCTTCGCCGAGGCCAACGCCAAGCGCCTGGTCGTCGACTTCAAGCCCGAGGACGTCCCCCAGCCCGCGTTCCTCGGCGTCCGGACCGTGGACGCCGATCTCGCCGAGCTCGCGCGCTACATCGACTGGACGTTCTTCTTCACGGCCTGGGAGCTGCGCGGCCGCTTCCCGGCCATCCTCGACCACCCCGAGCAAGGTCCGGCGGCCCGCGAGCTCTACGCCAACGCGCGCAAGCTGCTCGACGACATCATCGCCGGCAAGAAGCTGCGCGCCCGCGGCGTCTACGGCTTCTGGCCCGCCGCCGCCGACGGCAACGACGTCGTCCTCTACGCCGACCCCGGCAAGACCCGCGAGGTCGTGCGCTTCGCCATGCTCCGCCAGCAGCTGGCCAAGGCCGAGGACAAGCAGGGGAACCCCTGCCTGTCGCTGGCCGACTTCGTCGCACCGCTCGGCGCGCGCGCCGCCGACCACGTCGGCGCGTTCGCCGTCACCGCCGGCCTCGGCGCCGCGGAGCTGGCCGCCGCCTACGAAAAGTCGCTCGACGACTACAGCGCGATCATCGTCAAGGCGCTCGCCGACCGGCTCGCCGAGGCGTTCGCCGAGTACCTCCACCAGCGCGCCCGCCGCGACTGGGGCTACGGCAAGAACGAGGACCTCACCAACGACGACCTCATCGACGAGAAGTACCGCGGCATCCGCCCCGCCTTCGGCTACCCGGCCTGCCCGGACCACACGGAGAAAGGGAAGCTGTTCGACCTGCTCGGGGCGCGCGCCGCCGGCCTCGAGCTGACGGAGAGCTTCGCCATGACCCCCGCCGCCTCGGTCAGCGGCCTCTACTTCGCGCACCCTTCCGCCCGCTACTTCAACGTCGGGCGCATCGGGCGCGATCAGGTGGAGGACTACGCCCGCCGCAAAGGCGTCCCGATCCTGGAGATGGAGAGGTGGCTCGCGCCCAACCTCGCCTACGACCGGGGGAATTGAGGGCCGTCCCAGATTCCGCGCAGCGCCTCTCCGTCGAGGGTGACATCCTCCCGGGGCGCAACTATGCTGACCGATCTCTTGGAGAACCCCGCGCCCGACGGTGACCGCGACGGAGACGGACGGGAGGCCAGCGCCGATGACGCTGCGCCCCCGATCGTCCGCGAGGAGATGCAGCTCCTCGACGTGGTGCTGCGCAAGATCGACGGCGGCGGGCCGCGGAGCCGGCGGGCCCGTACGCCGGTCGACGACGCCGGCGCCCTGATCGAGCTGCGCGACGCGCTCGCCGAGGCCAAGCCCGAGGATCAGGGATCGATCCTGGAGCAGATGCACCGGATCGAGGCCCTGTCCCGCCAGCGCGGCAAGGGGGACGTGCCGCCCGTCGATCGCAAGTCGCCGTACTTCGGCCACCTGCGCCTCGACGAAGGGGGGAAGCGGCGGGACGTGCTCATCGGCGCGCGCAGCTTCGTGGAGCCCGGAGGCGGCGTGCAGATCGTCGATTGGCGAAACGCCCCGGTCTCGCGGCTGTTCTACCGGTACGAGGAGGGGGACGCCTACGAGGAGCGGCTCGGCGATCGGCTGGTCGAGGGCGAGATCGTCGCCCGCCGGACGGTGGCCATCGTCGACGCCGAGCTGCGTCGGGTCGCCTCGCCGCAGGGGACGTTCTCGCGCGACCTTCACACCGGCGCCTGGCGCGAGGTCGCCACCCGCCGGGCGCGGCTGCACATCGCCCGCGACGGCAGCGCCGCGGAGGTGGTGGGCACCGCCGCGCGCGCGACGCCCGCGCTGCCGGCTCCGGCCGCCACCCCGGCCACGCGCGGCCGGCTCGGGTTCGAGGACGGCGGGGTCCGGCGCCCCGACCGGCACCTGCCGGCGATCGCCGCGCTCATCGACCCGCGGCAGTTCGAGCTCATCACCCAGCCCTCATCCGGCCTGATCGCCGTGCAGGGGTCCGCAGGGAGCGGCAAGACCACCATCGGCCTCCACCGGATCGCCTACCTCGCGTTCGCCGAGCCGCGGCGCTTCCGCCCCGAGAAGATGCTGGTGATCGTCTACCAGCGGGCCTTGGCCGCCTACGTGTCGCGCGTGCTGCCGTCTCTCGATGTGGACGGGGTCCCGGTGATCACCTTCGCCGGCTGGGCGGAGGCCGTGCGGCGCGCGACCCTGCCGGCGCTCGAGGCCGGGATCACCGAGGACACGCGCCCCGTGGTCATGCGCGCCAAGGCTCACGGCGCGCTCCTGCGGATCATCGACGACCGGCAGGTCGCGCTCGCCGACTGGTGCCGCGCGCGGCTCGAGGGGGACCTCGCCGGGAACCCGGACGCCGCGGCGGCCGTCGCGTTCTGGGACGGCACCAGCGGTCCCGTCGACGGGCGGGTCACGGCGCTCGCCACCTGGCTCCGCGACGCCACCGTCGACCCCGCCACGCGCAACGCCCTCGAGAACGTGGGCCGCGCGCTGCGGGCGCGCACCCGTGACGTCGTCGGCGAGTGGGCGGCGCTGTTCACCGACCGCGCCGCGCTCGGCGACGGCTTCGCGCGCCACGCCCCCGGCGCGTTCACCCCCGGCCAGCTCGACGACCTGCACCGCTGGTGCGTGGCCCGCGACCGCCTGCGCACGGGCGGCCCCAGCGAGGACGGCGACGTGTTCGCCCTCGACGCCGAGGACGAGGCGCTCCTGCTCCGCATCTACCAGCGCCAGCGCGGCCGGCTCTCCGACGGCAAGGGCTCCCTCGCCTACGAGCACATGATGGTCGACGAGGTGCAGGACTTCTCGCCGCTCGAGCTGGCGGTGCTGCTTGACACCACCTCCGCGCACCGCTCGGTGACGCTGGCCGGCGACACCGCCCAGGCGATCGCGCCCGAGCACGGGTTCTCGAACTGGGCCGAGCTGCTCGACTTCCTGGCCATCTCCCACGAGCGGGTCGAGCCCCTGCGCGTCAGCTACCGATCGACGCGCGAGATCGTGGACGTCGCCGAGCACGTCCTCGGCCCGCTGATGGGCGACGTGCGCCCGGTGGCGCCGCGCTCCGGCGCCCCCGTCGAGTCGTTCGCCTTCGCCTCGGCCGGCGAGGCCGCCGAGTTCCTGTCGCATGCCCTCAAGGAGCTCGTGCGCCTCGAGCCGGAGGCCTCGGTGGCCTTGCTGGCCCGCCACCCCGAGCAGGCGCGCGTCTACTACGAGGCGCTGGCGCACGCGGAGGTCCCCGGCATCCGCCTCGTCGCCGACCAGGACTTCTCCTTCACGGCCGGCATCGACGTCACCGACGTGCGGCAGTCCAAGGGGCTCGAGTTCGACATCGTGATCCTGCTCGAGGTGAGCGACGCCTCCTACCCGGCGAGCGACGACGCGCGCCGCCTCCTGCACGTCGCGATGACCCGCGCCGCGCACCAGCTCTGGGTCACGCACACGGGCACCCCGTCGCCGCTGCTGCCGGCGAACCTGCGCTGACTAGGGCGCCATCGCGTCGAGCACGGCGTCATGCACCGCGGGGCGGAAGCGCCGGAAACGATCGTCGACCGTCACCTGCGGGTGCACGCGGTTCGCGAGCAGAGCGATCCAGAGCTCGCGCGCCGGATCGATCCAGAGCGAGCAGCCCGTGAACGCCAGGTGGCCCACGGCGTCGCGCGACAGCCGGCTCCCGGCCTGAGAGTGGGCCGCGGCGGGGCCGTCCCAGCCGAGGCGCCAGGTCGACCCCGGGACGCCGGACGGCGACCAGAACAGGCGCACGACGTCGCGATCGACCAGCCCGCCGCTGCCGTCGCCGCGGAAGGCGGACACCAGAGCGCCCGCGATCGCCGACAGATCGGCCGCCGTCGAGAACAACCCCGCGTGCCCGGCGATGCCGCCCATCGCGGCGGCGTTCAGATCGTCCACCTCGCCGATGAGCACGCGCCCGCGCTCCGGGCAGAGCTGCGTCGCGGCGATCGTCCGCTCGCCGAGGACGCGCGCCCGCGCGTCGACGTCGGCGAGGCCCAAAAAGCGCGTCGACGCGAGCCCCAGCGGGCGCGCGATGCGGGTCTCGCAGAGCACGTCGAGGCGCGCGCCCGTTCGCCGCTCGAGCAACCACCCGAGCAGGATGAACCCGAGATCGGAGTAGACGGCGCGCGTGCGCGGCGCCTGCTCGAGCGGCTCCCGCGCGGCGAGGCGCTCGACCGCCCAGCGCGCGGACGACGCGTCGGCCGCCTGCCGCCAGAACGGCCGGTGCGCCGGCAGGCCGCTCGCGTGGCACAGCAGATCGCGAACCGTCACCTCCGCCCGGCCGGGCTCTGGACCGGCGAACTCCGGGAGCGCCTCCGCGACCTTCTCGTCGAGCGCGAGCCGCCCGGCCCCCACCTCTTGCATCGCGAGCACGCTGGTGACGACGGCCTTCGTGAGCGACGCGACGTCGTAGAGCGTGTCGCGAGAGGCAGGGAGCTTGTGGGGAATGAGCTGGCGGGCCCCGAACGCCTCGTGGAACAGCGTCACGCCGCCCCCCGCGGCCAGCAGGACCAGCCCCGGGACGGTGCCATCGTCGGCGGCCCCCGCGCACATCCGCGCGACGGGCTCGAACTTGAGCTTCACAGCGCAGGCCCCTGCCGCCACCCCGCGCGGGGAGAGTCCGACCCGTCCACTTTCTCGTGAATCTACCCGGAGGCGGCCCGCCTGGCGACCTGGGCCACGGGCCGGGGCCGGCCGGGGCCGATCTCCCCTCGCCGCCCGCGGCACACAGGACCATGCTTAGTTTTGAGGTGACGCCATGAAGCGGCATGCAGCGGCTGAGGCCAAGACCGGGACGAAGACCGGGACCGGCGCCAAGCCCGGGGCCAAGCCGGCGCGGCGCGGCCCCAAAGCGGCCAAGCCCGAAGCGACGGCCAAGCCCGACGCGGCGGCCAAACCAGGCGCGCCCGTCGCCACGGGCGCCGTCCGACACAATCACCCGCCCCCGGAGCCCGCGCCTCCCGCGGCGCGTCGGGGACGCTCCGACGACGGGACGGCCTTCATGCCGGATCCAGAGGACGGCCCGGCGCGCATCGACGACACCCTCGCGGAGACGCTGGCCGAGGAGTATCTCGAGTCGGCCACGCGCGGCGAGGACGTGGTCGAGGACGCCCTCGAAGAGGTGGTCCCCGAGGAGCTCGGCGGCCCGTTCGTCGAGACCAGCGCCGCGGACGAGTTCGCGGATGGGGTCGACGCGGCCAACCCCGAGGACGCCGAGGCCGAGCCCCTGCCGCGGCCCGTGGCCGGGCTGGTCCAGGCCCCGCCCGAGCACGACGAGGGTTAGTCCAGGCCTCGCGGCCCCGGGCCCCTCCGCAGCCCCGGCCCCTCCTCGGCCCGGCCGCTTTCGCAACCCCGTGTAGACCCGGGTGCGGGTTCCGGTTTACGCTGGCCCTTCCGTCCTCATGAAGTTCGGCCAGTACGAGCTCCTCGAGCCGATCGCCATCGGCGGCATGGCCGAGGTGTTCAAAGGCCGCGTGGTCGCGGCTGAAGGCTTCGAGAAGTACGTCGCGATCAAGCGCATCTTGCCCGACCTCGCGGCCGACGAGCGCTTCGTGAAGATGCTGCTCACCGAGGCGCGCATCCACTCGGCGCTGTCGCACCGGAACATCGTCCAGATCCACGACCTCGGCATCTCGGAGAACGGCGAGTACTTCATCGTGCTCGAGTACGTCGAGGGCTACGACCTGCGCATCATCACCGAGCAGCTCGCGCGCGACAAAGAGATCATCCCGGAGGCGCTGTCGCTGTACATCGCGGCCGAGGTCGCCGAGGGGCTCCACTTCGCGCACGAGATGCGCGGGCCGGACGGGCAGGCGCTCGGCCTCGTGCACCGCGACGTCACCCCGTCGAACGTGCTGATCTCGTTCGCGGGCGAGGTGAAGCTGTCGGACTTCGGCCTGGCCAAACGGCGCCACGACAACTCCGTCGTCGGCAGCCTCAAGGGAAACCTGGCGTACATGTCGCCCGAGCAGGCCAAGCAGGCGCCGCTCGATCGGCGCACCGACATCTTCTCGCTCGGCGCGCTGCTGTTCGAGCTCCTCACCGGGCGGCGGCTGCGCGAGATCACCGACGAGGTCGCGGGCTGGAGCCAGGTCGCCTCCGGCGTCGTGCCGTCGGCCCGGCGCCTGCGCCCCGATCTCCCCGCCCCGATCGAGCGCCTGCTCGACGTGGCGCTGGCTCCGGAGCCGGCCCACCGCTTCCCCGACGCTGCCACGTTCGGCGCCGCGATCCGCGACGCGCTCGCCAAGCTCAACGTCGCGGTCGGCGCCAGCGACCTCGCGGCGCTGCTCGGGCTCATCACGCCGCAGAAGCGCGCGCGCTCGCTGATGCTCGAGCCGTCCAAGGTCATCCGTCTCGGCTCCGAGGCGCAGGCGCTGCGCGAGGCGATCGCGGCCCCGGCCACGCCCGCGCCCATCCTGTCGCCCGGCATGACACCGGCCTCGCCGCGCGCGACCGACCTCGCGGGCGTCCGCTACCGCGATCCGGCGGCCACGCCGGAGGTCGAGATCCACCCGCCGGCCGAGAGCCGCGACCCGATGGCCACGCCGATGCCCGCGGCGCCCCTGCCGCCGGCCCGGACTCGAGGCTACACGCCTCACGCGTCCGCCGCGCAGCCGCCGGCGCACGCCCGGGGCCGCACGCCGCACACGCCCGCTGCGCAACCGGGCCGCCCCCGTGGGCGGACGCCGCTCCCGGCAGACCGGTCGAGGACGCAGGCGCCGACCCCCGCGGGGGGCAACCGGCCGGTCGGCGAACGGCCCCGGCAGGCCGCCCCCACACCATCCGTCGGCAACCGGGCGGTTCCCGGCCGGCCGGCGAGCCAACCGTTCGGGGCGTCCACGCCTCCGGGGTCGCCGGGCCCGTCAGGTGCCGCGGGCCCCTCGGGCAACCCGCTCGGGCCACCGGCCGGCGATCGCGGCCCGCTGTTCCGGACGCCTTCCTACGGCGTCCGCCGGCCGTCCGGGCCGATCGTCGCCGTCGGAGCGGGCGGACCCGGCGGCGCGGCCCCGACAGCCGGAGCGCCCCGACGGCCCACACCACCTCCGGGCGGGGCCGCCGGACCCATGACCCCGCAGCGACCCACGCCGACCCCGCGCCGACCCATGCCGTCGCCGTTCCAAGGGGCGCCGCGGCGACCCACCCCTCCGCCGGCACAGGGGGCGTTCGTGCTGCCGCGCGAGCAGCGCGAGACCGCGCGCGTCCAGCTCCGTGCCAAGCGCCGCTGGGGCCGTGTGGTGCTCGTGCTCCTCGCCCTCGTCGGCGGGGCGGCGGCCGGCGTCCACAAATACCTGGTTCCGCTCGACGTGCTCGCCACCTGGCGCGAGCCGGCGCGCCTCTCGATCACCAGCGAGCCGAGTGGCGCGACGGTGCAGGTCGACGGGGTGGCGCTCGAGCGTCCGGCGCCCGTCACGCTCCCCGTGCGCCGCGACCGCGCGGAGCACATCATCGACGCCAAGGCCCCGGGCTATCGCCCCGCCCACGAGACGGTTCGCTACGATCGTTCGGTCCGATTGGCCTTCGTGCTCCGGCTGGAGAAAGATCCGGCCGCCGCGCCTGCCGTACCGGACCCGAAGAACGGTGCCGCCGCCGGCACGCCCGACCCGTCCCCGCCTTCGGCCCGACCCGGCGCCCCCTGAGCGAGAGCGACGCTCAGCGCGGGGGCAAGCAGGCGGCGTGCGCCGGCCGGTGCTCGGGCGCTGGACGCCGGAGGCCGTGCAGCGGCGGCGGGGCCGCGGGCTTGGGGCAAGCGAGGTGCGCACCGGGCGCGGGCCGCTTGGGCTCGGGAGGCGGCGGGGGCGGCGCGGCTGCAGCGGCCCCCGTCAACGCCCGCGCCGTCGTCGGGCCGGCCACCGCGAGATGGGGGCGAAGGCGCCGCACCATCTTGCGGCCGATCCCCTTGATCCGCACCAGCTCGTCCACGGTCCGGAAGGGGCGTCGCTTGCGGTAGGTGGCGATCTCGGCCGCCTTGGCCGGCCCGATCCCCGGCAGGAGGCCCAGCACCTCGGGCGGGGCTGTGTTGAGATTCACGACGCCGTCCACGGCCTTCCCGGCGCGCGCGGGGACCGCGCTACCGAGCGCGAGCAGCGCGAGCAGGATCGCCGGCGGCGCGAGAGCGCGGCGCATGCTCCGTTGTCGGCGCGCGCGCAGGTTTTGTTGCCCGCGGGCCGGGCGGCGTCACATCGCCGGCGTGTGCGGCGCGCAGAACGAGATGCTCACGTCGACGGCCGAGGAGAGAGCCACGCTCCCTTCGCGTCCCGCCAACCGGCACTCGTAGCCGTCCCGGCAGTCCCCGTTGCTCCCGCAGGTCTTCGCGCAATAACGACGCTCTGTCGACCGCGGGGCACAGACCCCGGCCACGAGGCAAACCTCGTCGGCAGTGCAGTCGTTGCGAGGCCCCACCGCCGCGCCGCCGTTGCCCGCGCCGCCATCGGCCGCGCCGCCGTCGTCCACGCCGCCGTCGTTACCGCCTCCGGGGGTGGAGATTTCACAGCCTGCGTCCGCGGGCGGGTTCGCGACGTCCTCGCAGGCGGGGTTGCACGGCTTGGTGAGGAACGACGTGGGGAAGTAGCGGATGCAGGTGGCTTCGCTCGGGCAGCTCGTCTCGTCGCAGCCCATGATCGTGCAGTAGCCGCCAGGTTGGGAGAGGTCGCAGGCGCGCGTCCCGCTGGGATCGCAGTCGGTCGCGGTCTTGCAGTCGTCCCCGATCTGGCGCTTGCACCCGGCCCCCGCCAGCGCGGCGGCCATGAGAGCGGCGATGAGCAATCCCGAACCGGGGCGATTCACGGGCGGTGTTTGTACCTTGAAGCGCAGGGGGAGGCCAGCGAGACGGCGCGCACGGCGCCCGGCATGAGTCTTGTACTGATGACGTCTGCTCCGGGGTCCACCCATGCTGACCGTTCGATCTGCCTTCCAGGTTGCCTCGCCGGATCCGAGGCATTTCGGGGATCTGCGCCCCGGGCTGGGCCGTACGGTCGGGATGGCTCCCCCGCGCGAGTTTCGAAACTCGCCTCTGGAGCTTCGAAACTCCGGCCTCCGCCCCACGAGGCCGCCCACGAAGCCACGAACCCAAAGGGGGACCCCACCGCGGTTCGTGGCCGCCGCCTAGGTTCACAGCCGGGCCAGTGCCTGCCCCTTTTCCCCCTGAGCGCAAGGCGGGGCTGGCCCGGCGCTTTTCCCAGTCGCCGCGGGCGACGTGTTATTCTCCCTACATGGTTCCGCGTTCTCGCACCTCTGTGCGTCGAGGGCGGGGCTCTAGCGGCGTCGCGCCGCTGTCCACTTCGCCATGAGGGTCCGTTTCTGGGGCGTGCGCGGGTCGCTCCCTGTTCCCGGCGCCAAGACAGAGCGCTTCGGGGGGAACACCTCATGCGTCGAGGTCCGGTCGGCCGCGGGCACGCGGGTGGTGGTCGACGCCGGCACGGGGATCCGGAAGCTCGGCAAGGAGCTGGCCGCCGACGCCGAGGCAGGGCGCGGCCTCTCGGACGTCCACCTCCTCATCAGCCACACGCACTGGGACCACATCCAGGGCCTCCCGTACTTCGCGCCGCTGTACCAGAAGGGGAACAAGCTGTCGGTCTACGCGCGCAAGCGTGACGACCTCCACCTGCGGGCGGTGTTCGCGTCGCAGACCGACGACCCGTATTTCCCCGTGCCGTTCGAGGAGACGGCGGCGGAGATCGCGTTCCACGAGCTCTCCGACGCGGCGAAGTTCGAGATCGCTGACGTCAACGTCGCGTGCGCGCGGCTCAACCACCCCTACATCGCCACCGCCTACCGCCTGACGGCGGACGGCGTGTCGGTGGTCTACGTCTCGGATACCGCGCCGTTCGCCGACATCCTGTTCGAGGACGAGTTCATCGCCCGCCCGCCGTCGCCGGGCGCCGCGCTCCCCCAAAAGGAGCGCGAGAAGCTGGCCAAGATGCGCGACGGAGTGGTGCGCCTGTGCGCTGGGGCGGACCTCGTCATCTACGACACGATGTTCACCTCCGAGGACTACCAGCGCATCCCACACTTCGGCCACTCGCGTCCGGCCGACGCCATCGACGTCTGCCGACAGGCCGACGCGGCGAAGCTGGCCCTCTTCCACCACGCTCCGGAGCGGACCGACGCCGAGGTGGACACCATCCTGGCGGCGACGCGCGCCACCGTCGCCGCGGAGAACATCAAGCTCGACGTGGTGGCGGCCTACGAGGGGCTCGACATCGAGCTCGGGCGGGGCTGACGTGAAGAGGCGGGCTGACGTGAAGAGGCGGGCTGACGTGGAGAGGCGGGCTGACGTGGAGAGGCGGGCTGACGTGGAGAGGCGGGCTGACGTGGAGAGGCGGGGCTAAACGTGGAGATCACCTTCTGGGGCGTCCGCGGATCGATCCCCGCGCCCGGGCCGGCGACGGTCCGGTACGGCGGCAACACGTCCTGCGTCTCGCTGCGAACCGGCGACAGCGACGGTCTCATCATCCTCGATTGCGGCACGGGCGCGCGCAACCTCGGCCTCACGCTGATGGAGGGTCCGTTCGGCCGCGGCCGCGGCCAGGCGAGCATCCTGCTCTCGCACGCGCACTGGGACCACATCCAGGGCTTCCCGTTCTTCGGTCCGCTCTATCAGCCGGGCAACCGCTTCCGCATCTTCGGCGGCGCCAAGAGCTCCGCCATGCTGGAGGGGATCCTCGAGGGGCAGATGGCCCCGCAGTACTTCCCGGTCCAGACGCTGAAGAACATGGGCGCCAGCATCGAGATCGCCGCCATCGACGAGGAGGCGCCGTTCCCCGTCGAGAGCTGCACGGTGCGCGCCCACATGAACCCGCACGGCCGCGCCGGCGCCCTCGCCTTCCGCATCGAACACGGCACGCACACCGTCGTCTACGCCAGCGACGCCGGCTACGGCCCGGGCGGCCCGCCCGCAGCCTCGGTCGACCTCTACCGCGGCGCCGACGTCCTCATTCACGACAGCACCTACACCCCCGAGGATCTGCGCCGCTACGCCGCGCGCGGCTTCTCGTCGGTCGAGGACGCGGTCAGCGCCGCCGTCGCGGCGCAGGTCAAGCGCCTGATCCTCTTCCACTTCGACCAGGACTACAGCGACGCCGAGGTCGACGCCCTCGTCGCCCGCGGCCGCCGTCTGCTCGACGAGCGCGGCGCCAAGGGGATCGAGATCAGCGGCGCCGCCGAGGGGACGACGCTCAAGCTCTAGGCGCGGCAACCCGTCAGGCCGCGGCGGCGCCGTCGAGCTCGCGCACGAACGTACGGTAGCTGCGAAGTCGCGTCCGCGGGACGAGGCGGTGGAGGACACGTTCGATCGAGCGCCGGCAGATCCTCGACAGCATGTCCGGCGGGTGGATGGCGACGCGCGTGTCGGCGGGCGGGCGGGCGGCCTGCAGGCGGGCGTAGATCGCGGTGCCGAGGGCCTCGATGCCGACCCGCGAGCCCCAGCCGATGAGGCGCCGGGCGAGGAGCCGCTCGCCGACGTGGATGCCGCCCATCGTCTCGACGAAGTCGAAGCCGGCGCGGAGGACCTCCTCGCGCGCGGGCGACGACAGCAGCCAGGCGGGCGGGACGAAACCGGCCAAGGCCTCGGCGAGGCCCACCGACGAGAAGGCCTCCCGGATCTCGGCCAGCCAGCGCCGCGATTCGTCGCGCGTGGCGGTGTAGAACTCGCCCTGGCCGGCGGCGAAGAGGTAGGCCCACAGCGCGCGGTGCGGCGCCCAGGCCGGGCGGCGCATCCGGTGGGTGAGGCCGTGGGCGACGAGCGTGGCGCCGCGGTCGGCGAGCCCCCGCAGCCAGTCGACGAATGGCTGGCTGCCGGCCAGCGTCGCCGCGCTCTCGTGGCGCGGCACCACGAGCAACGTCAGCGCCTCGCACGGCACGCCGCACGCGCCGGTGAGCTCGACCGCCGCCGCCGCGTTCGTCCAGGTGAGCGGCGAGACGTCGTGGATCGAGACGAGGAGGTTCGGCTCGGCCATCCGGCCGGACCTCAGCCGGCTTGGAGATAGCCGCGGTTGAGCAGGCCGACGAGCTTCTCGGCGATCATCAGGTCGGTGAGCGGCGAGTGGTCGAACAGCGCCGCCACCGTCTTGACCTCGGTCGCCGCCTGGAACACGTCCAGCTCGTCGGGGCCGAGGTCGCGGAGCCGCGCCTTGAGCGGGCGCGGCACGCCGAGCGGCGACGAGAACGCCGGCAGCTTCTCCAGCTGGACGCGGTACTCGTCGAGCTGGCGCATCCCTTCCATCAGCAGCGCCTCGGTCGACTCGTCCATCTCCTCGAGCACGGCCGATTCGTCCGGCGGCTCGAGCTCGAAGCTCCCCTGCGTCCAGCCCAGCATGCGCACGAACGCCTTGCGCGGGCCGACGTTGTAGTGGTTCTCGAGGTTGGCGAAGTAGATCTGCCCTTTGCGAAAAAACAGCCGCCCGAGGTGCTGGTCCGAGCGGACGACGAGCACGCCCGACTTGCGGCTCGTCGACAAGAGCTGCAAGAGGTCGGGGAGCGGGATCTCCTCGATGCTCCCGGCCATCGACTTCGGCGCCGCCTTCTTGTTGGCGGCGACCGCCATCTTGTTGCGGGCCTCGTTCTCGCTGATGCTGCTCGTCGCCTCGCCGTCGACGTAGACGATCTTGATGATCGAGGTGCCGATCAGGATGCGGTCGCCGTCCTTGAGGTCGGCCTTCCTGACCTTCTCGCCGTTGACGAACGTCCCGTTCGTCGATCCCAGGTCCTGAATCGTGACCGTCGTCTCGTCGGTGGTGATCTTGGCGTGCTTGCGCGACACCATGTCCTCGACCAGCACCATGTCGAGGTCCGACGAGCGACCGATGATGATCTCGCGGTGCGGCCGCAGCGGAAATTCCCCGCCCTGATATTTCCCGGAAATGAAGCGCAGCGCCCACTGGGCGCTCTCCGCCCCTCCAGCGCCGCCGTCAGAGACCATGTCTCTTGGCCTAAAGGTGCTCAAAACTTCGCAATTTTAAGGTGACCCGCCGGCCGCGTCAACCGACCCCGGCGGGGGGGTGTCGAGGAGCAGATCTGCGACCACTTTGGCCACCTCCTCGTCGACCAGGAGGCCGGAATGCCCGGTGGGGAGCGCGATGTGCCGGATGCCGTCGAGGACCGTGGTGGACAGCGGCGCGAGCCAGTCGCGGATGGCGCCGATCGAGATCACCTCGGCCCCCGGCGGGAGGGGTCGATCGGCCAGCTCGCGCAAAAACGGGCTCCCCGGGAGCAGTTGCAAGCTGGCCAGACCGAGGGGGGCGGTCACGAGGCCGAGCAGCGCCGACCAGGTCCCCTGCGCCGGTGTCCCCAGCATGATGAGGCGGCGGACGCGGTGGCGCCCGCCGAGGCGCTTGAGGTAGTCGAGGCCGACCAGCCCCCCCATCGAGTGCCCCACGATGTCCACGTGCGTGACCTCGGTCTGGGCCACGATCGACTCGACCTTCCGGGCGATGAGGCCGGCCGAGTCGCGGATGTCGCCGAGGTGCACCGGGCCGAGCGAGTACGTCATCACCACCAGCCCGCGCTCCGCGAGATGGCGCTCGAGCAGGTGCAGCGAGCCGCGCGTCGCCATGTAGCCGTGGATGAGCAGCACGGGCGGCTG
>Ga0306921_10004031_pt1 | contig 14993 bp, 14 predicted proteins | sample sta12Cox44000080_FD_203760 | JGI IMG/M metagenome (GOLD analysis project Ga0306921, IMG submission 203760) | Lab enrichment of tropical soil microbial communities from Luquillo Experimental Forest, Puerto Rico - statoxic.12C.oxic.44.000.080 (v2)... | ecosystem: Environmental > Terrestrial >...
ACCCCCCGAAGGCGAGGGTGGAAGAGTTTGACGGACGTCCGATTGTCCTTTCGGGTGACCAGCCGGGAATGGATACTCCCCGGTTCAAACCGCAGCTCCCAACCAGGTAAGAATCACGAAAGCCAAGAACACACCACACATCAAGGGCAAAGCTGCCGTAAATCGTTAACGTTCAACAAGCAACATTCGACTCCCCAACCCAAAATCACGGCAGACGCTGGTGGGCTCATACTTAATTCTTCTCTTGAACAGGAGTGAACTGAGGGAATGGATACGTCTTGGGGGCATTGATTCGTTAATGCCTCAAAATCAGGGAAGTGGCCCGGCAAGACACAACTTTCTCCCAATTCCAATTTCCCCGGGAGTATTCGACTATTTGATGTATCTCGCGGTTAACGCTAGCGATTCAGGTCGACTGCCCGACCAAAGCCTGAAGATTTTGTATTCCCGCGGCCAAATTTTTTTCCGCCGCAACTATTTTTTGGTCACGATCTGCCGCGGTTGCCGCATTCTTCTGCGCCACGGGCGCCAGGATTCTTTCCTGTCCCAGTTGGATCAAACGGTCATTTGGGCCAAGTCCGCCGAGGTTCACAAAATTATCATAAGAGGTCTTGGCTTCCTGGGTCCGGGCCTGCATTTGCCGGTCGGCCGTTTGCCAGACCTCGTCGACCTGCGTGAACATGGCCAGCACGCCCACAATCTGGCGCCGAACTTTGGACTCGGGCAGAACGGCCAGCTCACTGTTCACGGCTGCCCGGGTATTGAGATAATTTTGATGGTAGCCGTTGAGGTTCGCCGCATTGCCGGTCAGGGTGCTGCGCAGCGTTTGGAATTGTCGGATGGCTGCGCCCGCCTTGTCCTGATACAGCTGCAACGCCTTCTCGGCATCTGCCCTGGCTCGCTGGGTCCCGACGAGTTCGCGCGTCAGTTCATCCACCTTTTGTTTCAAGGCATCGACCTGGCTGTTGAGCGACTTCGCTTCATCCGCGGCCGTATCGGCCTTCTTTTGCGCCTCGGCCAACTGGCCTTGCAGGTCCCCCGCGACGGCAGCCTGTGATTGGGCTGACGCCACCTGGCCGTTGGAGGCATGAAGCTGCTGTTCCAGTTGCTGTACACGGGTTTTAAGGCTGGCATTCTCGTTGGCCAGATCCGAGTCCGTTTTTTGGCAACCGGACGATAGAATCGTGAGGGTTATGAACAACGCAAAGTAGATCGAGTTTTTCGTCTTCATGATTTTGACATTGCTCCTCCTCAAGTCGCCTGTCCAGAGGAAAATAACGAGTTGGCGGTGTAAGGGAGGGCCATTTAACATTCAACGCTCAACCATCCCACAACGATGAATAAATCCTCCCTCGCACTTAGCGCGATGGAGGACGGCGGAGTCTTAAACAAAAGCGAAACGGTGGAGTTGCTGCAAAGGAGAGCAAGCGAAGCAAGAACCGATGAAGATTTGAGCCTTTCGGGGTATTTGCGGCGAAGATAATCCGGGGAACATTCGGGTAAATCTATGGCGCAATCCCCGGCGGTCCGGGCAGTTGACGAAGCTCAGGAGGAAAGGGCTGGTTGAATAATCATTTGCGGCTCGGGGTCGAGTTCGTTTTGCTGCATTCTTTTGCGGACGTAGCTCAGTCCCAGGAGAAGGGCCACGAGGAGAGCGGACAGGGCAATGAAAAGAACCTTCACGTTGCGCCTCCGTTCCCAGCGGTCCTGGTGTGGAAATAACATCCGCCCGACGTAATCGGCTAATTGCATGACTTCGTGCTGCCTGGTAAAAGCTGCGCCTCCTTTCGGCCGTTTGATTAGAACCCCGGGTTGATTTTTAGTCAAGGTCAAAACACACCACCCGGGCGCCGGGGCGAGGGCAGAGAAATGAAAGCAGAACCCCCAACCCTGGTCTTCTGGCTACAGGTCAGCGTTCAGAGTAGAGTCGGCCCATCCGACGCAGGCGGTCGGCCAGTTCCTTCATGACGTGCGTGGCGAAGAATGGATTTTGCTGAATGAGAAAATGAAACCGGCGCTGGTCCACTTTGGCCAATCGAGCGGGATCACGGGCGATGACCGTGGCGCCCCGCGGCGATTGGTCGATGAGCGCCAGCTCGCCGATGATGGCGCCGCGTTGGGAATTTTCTACGACTTTGTTGCCGATGACAATGTCCATGGTGCCTTCGAGCAAAACGAACATGGCATCGCCGCGTTCGCCTTCCCGGAACAGGACCTCACCGGGTGCGAGCCGCACCACGTCTTCCTGCTGGGAAAATAAATCCGCCGGATTCATCGTGTCTTAAGCACAGGACCGTGTCTTGAGCATACGTGACAGGTGGATGACTTCAAGTTCAAACCGGTGGCAAACCCGCGATGGTTTTTAATCGTTAAAGGCCCCGATTGAGTAATCGCGAGGGCACACACAGTTACCAGGGCCATGGTGGCGGCTGGCACGTTTGGTGCTTTTTATGGAGGCCTGCAAGTAGTACAAACCGTTTATGAAAAACCAATGTTTCCTGTTTCTTTCGTCGTTGGCGTGCGGGCTGTTCATCTCGAGTGCGGTCCAGGCCAATCAACTGCTGGTTCCAGCTGGTTATTCAACCATTCAGTCGGCTATCGATGCTGCCAGCGCAGGCGACACCGTGCTGGTGTCTCCGGGAACTTATTACGAAAATCTGGATTTCAATGGCAAGGCCATCACTGTGGCCAGTGCCGCCGGTCCGCCGGCGACCATCATTGATGGTGGAGACGCCGGCGCGGTGGTCAATTTCAGGAATGGTGAAGGGCCGGATTCGATCATCAAAGGTTTTACCATTCAGAATGGGTTTGCCATATGGGGCAGCGGCGTCAGTGTGGTTTTCTCCGCGCCCACCATCATCAGCAATATTATCCAAAACAACGACTCACCCGTCGGTGGCTGGGGTGCGGGTGTCGGCGGCTTGTTTGGATCGCCGACCGTTGAACAAAATCTGTTCCGCGATAACAGCGGCGACAGTCAGTACTTAAGCGGTGTCATCTCGTTTCTGGACGATTCGTCCCCTTTGGTGGCCGACAATCTTTTTGTGAGTAATTCCTGTCGGGCCATTAACCTCCCCCTGCCCGTGGACTCCGCACCCGTGGTCATCAACAACACGATCGTGGGAAACCCGGTGGGCATTAGCGCGAGTATCAATGGACTGGGGATATTTGAGAACAATATCCTTTTTAACAACGACATCGGTGTCTCCGTGGGCGGCAATTTTGTCTGGGCCAACAATCTGGTTTATGGCGGGTCGATGCTCTATACCGGCCAGGACCTGACCGGCACCAACGGAAATATTTCCGCCGACCCGCTGTTTGTTGACCCTCCCAACGGCGATTTCCATTTACAGTCCCTTTCACCTGCCATCGATGCGGGTGACAATGCGGCGCCGTTTATGCCTATGGTCGATTTCGATGGAAACACAAGAATTGTCGCCGGGCATGCTGGTGGTCCCGTGGTCGTGGACATCGGCGCTTTTGAATTCCACCCAACCAATTCAGTGATTGCGACGCCAACCATTACGTGCCCGGAACCGATGACGGTGGAATGTGGGCTGCCGGTGGTGCTGATGACGCAGGTATTCAGCCCCGTGGGGAATGCATTGACTGTCGTGTGGTCGATAAACGGAGCCACCGTGCAAACCAATCTGGTGCCGGCCAGCAATCCGCCCTTGACCACGGGCGTGCCAGCGTCCATCGCGGCCTTGCCATTGGGCACGAATCTGGTCGAAGTCACAGCGACGGACGGTCCGAGCAATGCGGCATCCTGCTCGACCACCATTACGGTGGTGGACGCCATGCCACCGGTAATTACCAGCGCGAGTGTCTCACCCGCCGTGCTCTGGCCACCCAACCATCGGATGGTGACCGTGGCCCTCAACGCCACCGCGACCGACGATTGCAGTGCGGTTACCTGGAAGATTATCGGGGTGTATAGCAATGAAGCTGTCAACGGACGCGGTGACGGCAATACGGCGCCCGACTGGCAAATTTTGGGAGACCGCACAGTATCGTTGCGAGCCGAACGGTCCGGTAACGGTATGGGCCGGGTTTACAGCATCACACTTCAGGCACAAGATGCGACCGGCAACCTTTCAGCGCCCACGACGGTCGTGGTCACGGTGCCCAAAAATCAGGGGAATTAAACGGATGACAAGACGTCGAACGCCGGACATTGAAAGTTCGGTGCCGAACGATAAGGGCCGGAAACCCTGATGACGTTACTCGCTTTGGGCGACCTGGTGGTCTTCAATGAACTTTTGCACGGCCGGCATGCCGCCGGTGTGTATGATCACCGCCACCAGGGCGGCCCATAGCACCACCATAATCAACGTCCAGGCAAGAATAGCCCGGAAATAATTCTTACGGGACTCGTTCTCGCCGGCAAAAGCCCACACCAGAACCATGATCAGGTTGATCACCGGGATGAAGCTGACAAATATCATTCCCATCCACGCCCCAACCGAGACGTAATTTCTGTCCACGGTCTGTCTTTCCATTATGCTCATAATTCGATATAGACGCGTCGTCTGATTTACTTTCTCTATCTCTGGTTCAGGAGCCGTCTCATGCAGCAAGGCACATCTTTTGCCATTCATGAGGCTCCCCAACATCGGCAGTATCAGCAATCAGCGCGCCAGTTTGGACGCGGGAAAAGCCCCATTTTGCAGGCGATTTGCGTGATTTTTGATTAACTCCCGGCTCCGGCTCAATCGGGTCTTCCACGATCCGTACCAGAGCTACTACGGAGGACCGGCGCCCCACTCATTCCGGTTTGGGTTCAATTGAAGACAGTTTCAGCATCGAGGTATTTCCAGGAGTTTCCCTTTTTAATACGGGGGGTCGTGCGCCCGATGTAGGACAGGATGCGGTGCGGGCTGTTCTTGCTCACGGTGAAGAGGAGCGGGTTGACCAGTTTGGCGACGAACATGCCGGTGGGTTCCATGCGGATTTGCACGACCGGCTGGCCGTTCTGGACGGATTCACCGGCCTTAACCAGCCGAAACTCGAAGGTGCGCTCCCATTCCAGGGAAACAAACCGGAATTTGACGGCATCGCCCCGCATCAAATCGTCCCAGTGGGCCATCATGAACGGGTACAGGGTGTCGTCGATCACGGTGTTGGGCTGGAGTGTCCGGGCGTGGCCTTTGGGAGGATTGAGTCCGCGGGTATAACCGACAATGATTTTCGGTCGCGACGAATCCTTTGGGTCGGAGTCTATTTGAACCGAGCCCGAAACTTTGGCCTGGAACTCCTGCATCTCAAAGGAAACGAGCCCGTTGGATTCGTAAAGCACTTTTTCCACGGCGGCGACGGTGCCATTGGTGGCGAGAAACTCGCGTTCGACGTGAACGGTGGAACCGGAACGGGTGGCGGTCCGCCGGAAGGTGAACAGCACCGTTTTCCGGTTCGAGCCGATCGCGTAGAGGGTTCCGGTGAACAGTTTGGGTTCGGCATAATCATAGACCGCAGACGCGGTCGGAGGCGCGGTGCCGGCGGCATGGCCTGGCGGCATGCCGGCCCAGTACAGCGCCAGCAGGACGGAGCCTCGTGCGATTACGGCGATTTTAAAAGGACGTGCGTTCGTGGCCACAGATGAGGAGAGATTAGCACAAAATTCTCACCCGCCAAGATGCCATGGTTTCCGTCGTGGTTTGGTTTTGTGCGCCGCCGGATTGTTTTCAGTCCGGGCTCGACAGAATTCGCCCTTATTTGACCTCTGCAAAAATGAAAAAACCATTGCTTTGAATTTAGCGTTATTTTCCGGGCAATTGGCTGGCTCCTTTTTTGCTGTAATCGGGCTGACGGCGGAGCATTTCGCCGTTGTTGCATTATGAAGTATCGAGCTGTACCGGGAATTCTGGGTTTGCTGGTCTGGTTAGCGTTTCCTCCTTATGCCACCGCTGAACGCATTAATCAGGAAGGACGCATCCTCGGCCCCCTGCCGGTGGTGACCAATGCCATTTTGTTCGACACCAATCGCGCGGATGCCGTGGTGTCAAACATGCAAATTTTTCCGGTGACTAATCCCTGGAACGAATGCATTTCCAACCGGCCGGTGCTGTCGAATTCGACCGCGATGATAGCGCAGATTGTCATGGACCTGCACACGAACCGGGCCGTGCTGACCCCCGAGTTCGAGATGAATTATGTGCTGGTGCCCGACAATCAGCCGCTCGTGCCGATTCAGTTCGTCACTTACCCCGATGATTCCGATTTAAATGGTGGGACTTACCCCTACGGCCGGTATCCCATACCCACCAACATGCCGATTGAGTCGTGGCCGGTGGGGACCAGTGGCCAGACGCTGTATCAATGGCAGACCAACAGCGGCGGCGACCGGCATTCCATCGTCGTCCAGCCGGGCGCGGGTTTTTCCTGGGAAACGTGGGAAGCGCAACTGGTGGGAACCAATTGGCAGGCAGCCAATGGGGCGATCTTCAATCTGAACACCAATGGCCTGCGGCCGGCCGGTCTGACATCCGGTGATGCCGCCGGGTTCCCGATGTTCCCGGCACTGGTGCGTTATGACGAGGCCGGGCGCGGCATGATCGAACACGCGTGTCGGCTGGTCGTGGCGAAATCACTCAAGGCCTGCATTTATCCCGCCACCCATTACGCGAGTTCCATCACGAACGGGAATTATCCGGCCATGGGCCAACGGTTGCGGTTAAAGTCCACCTTCACCGTGCCTGCCGGCTGGACGAAGGAGGAAAAGGCGGTGCTGGCCGGTCTGAAGAAGTACGGCGCAATGGTGGCGGATAACGGGAATTATTTTTCGATTTCGGTGACGCCGGACGATCGCTGGCCGCCGGGTTGTTTCGACGATTTGACCAGCGTCAGCGCCACGAATTTTGAGGTCATTCAAACGACGGGTCCGAATGAAGGACCGCGCTCGCCGGGCGCGCCGATGGCGAATGCCGGTCTGGATCGAACGGCGCCCGTGGGCGTGCCGGTGACCTTGTCCGGCGTGGTGACGTACAGCAATCCGCCGCCGGTGATTTTGTGGAAGCTTTATTCCGGGCCGGGCACGGTCGTGTTTGGCAACGCGGCGCAGACGAACACGACCGTGATGTTCGGTGCGCCCGGCGTTTACACATTGGAATTGAGCGCTAACGATGGCGTGCATGCCGTGGCCTACGACGCCGCGGTGTTTACTGTGACCACGGCCATCAACCTGACTATCGCCGTGACCGGAACGAACGTGAACCTGAGTTGGACGGGCGGTACGGCGCCGTTTGTAGTGCAGGAAAGGGGCGCGTTGTCGACGGGTTCATGGAACAACGTGCTGACAACCAATGTGCAAAACGTGTCGCTGCCGTTGACGGGCGCCGCCGAATTCTTCCGCGTGCAAGGGCAGTAAAAAGGTTGAGGGTTGATAGTTGAGAGTTGAGGAAACCGGCGGAGTTGCGCGGCATTCCCAATCTAAGTCTCATCTGTGTCTATCTGTGGCCGGAATCCCTTCCCGCGAGCCTGGCGGTTTCTCCTGCTCATTTTTTAATTCGATTACCGCTCCGGGCTGGGGCATTTTGAGGATTCCGAAAATGCCTGAGACCGCCAGCCAGCTGTCCGTTGACGAACGATATCCGACCCGGGAACTCGTCCGCCGCCTGCTGGCTTTGGCGTGGCGGTTCCGGATGGATTGTCTGTGGTCGCTCGGGCTAAGCGTGGTGTTGCTGTTGCTGGGCATTGCCGGACTCAAACTGCTGGGCGTGGCGATCGACGTGATCCGGTACGCGCTCGACCCGTCGCTGCCGCCGCCGGTGTATCCGTTCGGCTGGCAGCCGCCGACTGGCTGGGCGCCGTTGCGGATTGTCACGGTCCTGGCGCTGGCGATCGTGGCGCAGGCGGTGTTGCGCGCGGCGATCACCTACGCCTACAACATGGTGACGGCCCGCCTGACGCAGGGCGAGATTGTGCCCGAATTGCGCGCGCAGCTTTACGCCAAGTTGCAGCGGCTGAGCTTCAGCTTCTTCGACGTGCACGGCTCCAACTCCATTTTCAACCGGGTGACCGGTGACGTGCAGAATACGCGGTTGTTTGTGGACGGCGTGCTGTTGCAGGGCGCGACCATGATCCTGACACTGGTGGCTTACGCAGTGTTCATGTGGCGGATTCATCCGGCGCTGACGCTGGCGTGCCTGAGCGTCTCGCTGCCGTTGTGGTGGCTGGCGCATTTTTACTCGGCGCGGCTGAGGCCGGGTTATCTGCGCAACCGCGAATTGTCCGACACCATGGTCCTGTTGTTCAGCGAAAGTGTGCGCGGGATGCAGACGGTGAAAGGGTTCGCCGCCGAGTCGTACCAGGTCCGCCGGTTTGGGGAAGCGAACGACCAGGTATCGTCGCAGCAGCGGAACATTTTCCGTGATTTGTCCGTGTTCACGCCCGGCACGCAGATGCTGTCGCAGTTGAGCCTGGTGATTTTGTTTGCCTATGGCGGCTGGCTTTACGTGCAGGGAAGGATTCCGCTGGGCGGTGGGCTGGTCGTGTTTGCCGGTTTGCTCCAACAATTCACGGGACAGGTCGCGAACATTTCCACCATCGCCAACTCGGTGCAACAAAGCCTCGCGGCGGCGCGCCGCGTATTTGAAGTGCTGGACACGCCGTTCGACGTGCAAAGCAAGCCCGGTGCGCTCAAGCCCGCGCGGCTCACCGGACGGATGATTCTCGAAAATGTCACGTTCGGTTATCACCCGGACAAACCGGTGCTGGCGGGGGTATCCTTCGAGGCGAAGCCGGGACAGGTCGTCGGCATTTTCGGTCTGACCGGCGCCGGCAAAAGTACGTTGTTGGGGCTGGTCCCGCGATTTTACGACCCGCAACGCGGCCGGCTGTTGGTGGATGGTAAGGATTTGCGGGACCTGGACCTGGACGCGTTCCGGCGTCAGGTCGGAATTGTGTATCAGGAGAGTTTTCTGTTCTCGAACACGGTATCGGCCAACATTGCCTTCGGGCATCCACACGCGACCATGGAACAGATTGAGCGGGCGGCGCGCATCGCGTCGGCGCACGAGTTCATCGCCGCGCTGCCGCAGGGTTACGAAACGGTGTTGGGCGAATCGGGCGTGGATTTGTCGGGCGGCCAGCGTCAGCGCCTGGCCCTGGCGCGGGCATTGTTGCTGCAACCGCCAATCCTTATTCTGGACGACCCGACGGCGTCGGTGGACGCGCGAACCGAAAACGAAATTGTGTCGGCGTTGCGCGAGGCGATGGCGGGACGGACGACCTTTGTGGTGTCGGGCCGGCTTAATTTGTTGCGCCGGGCGGATGTGATCCTCGTGCTGGAGGACGGGCGGTTGACGCAGACGGGTACGCATGCGGAACTGGCACTTCGTCCCGGGCCGTATCGCGAAACGGCTTTGCTGCAAATCATGGACCTCGATGAAGAACGGGAGTCGGAGCAACAGGAAACATCCAACGCCGAAGTCCGCACTCCGCTCTCCGAATTCCGAACTCCAGAATGAGCACACCCGCAAACATCAAATCCTCGCCGGCGACCGCCGCCAGGGACAATCTGTCCGCCCGGGAGGCGCTCACGTTTTACAATCCAACGGAAGATCGCGAGGCGGACAAGGCGCCGTTGCAACTGGCGCTCATCCGCCGGATTTTCCGCTACACCGCACCTTATGCGGCCAGGCGGAACTGGCTGTTTGTTTTGACGTTCACCCGCGGTTTGCAACTGCCGGCGCTGGCGTGGTTGATTGGCCGCACCATCAACGGCCCAATCGCCGGGCGCGATTTGCAAGGCATCCATGGATACGCGGCGGCCTATTTCCTGTTGGCACTGGTCACCGTGCTGGTCTTTCATTTCCGCCAGCGGTTCGCGCTCGAACTGGGCGAAGCGGTCGTGCACGACATGCGGTCGGATTTGTTCCGCAAGCTGATGATCATGCCGATGTCGTTTTTCAACCGGACCAAGTTCGGCCGCATCATCAGCCGGTTGACGTCGGACATCGACAGCGTACGTGCCGGGGTGCAGGACGTGGCGTTCGTGCTGGTGGTGCAAGGCCTCCAAATGGTCGGGTCGGCGATACTTATGGCGTGGTACAACTGGAAGCTGTTCTCGCTGATGCTCCTGATGGCGCCGGTCATCTGGATGGTAAACGAACGTTATCGCCAGGAAATGAGCCGTCGCCTGCGCATGGTGCAGGAATCCTGGAGCCGGGTCACGTCCACCCTGGCCGAATCGGTCGGTGGCATCCGGGTAACCCAGGCGTTTGTGCGGCAGGAAGTCAACGCCGATTTTTTTCGCAAGTTGATCAATGTCCACGGCGAAAACAACGTCGGCGTGGCGCAGGCTTCGGCCGTGTTTGTGCCGCTGTTGCAATTGAAGAGCCAGTTGTTCCTCGGCGCCATGGCCTTGTTGAGCGCCTACGGTGCGCTAAGCTGGCATGGCTGGCTGCATATGGAAGTCGGCGACCTGGTGATGTTCTTTTTCCTGGCCAACCTGTTTTTCGATCCGGTGCAGGTGATCGGCAACCAGTTGAACCAGGCGCTGATGGCCATGGCCGGTGCCGAACGATTGTTCCGGATGCTGGACCAGAAACCGGACTGGCAGGACGCGGCGGAGGCAAAACCCCTGCCGGCCATCCGTGGCCACGTGGAATTTCAGGCCGTGCGTTTCGAGTATCAGCCGGGCCGGCCGGTGCTGATGGATATTTCATTCACGGCGGAACCGGGGCAAACCGTGGCCCTGGTGGGCCACACCGGCAGCGGCAAGACAACCCTCGTGGCGTTGCTGCAAAAATTTTACCTGCCTGCGGGTGGATCCGTGCGGGTGGAGGGCGTGGATTTGAGTGCAGTCGCCAGCGATTCGTTGCGATCGCAAATGGGCAGCGTGCAGCAGAACAACTTTCTGTTCTCGGGCACGGTCCTGGACAATATCCGCCTGGCCCGGCCGGACGCGACGGAAGCCGATGTGCGGGAGACGCTGGAGGCGCTGGATTGCGTGGACTTGATCGATGCGCTGCCGCAGGGATTGCATTCATCGGTGGCCGAACGCGGCGCCGCGTTGTCCTTTGGCCAGCGACAGCTCGTGTGTTTCGCCCGGGCGATGCTGGCGGACCCCCGGATTGTGGTATTGGATGAGGCGACCAGTGCCATTGACACGGTCACCGAAGCACGCCTGCAGCGGGCGCTGGAGATTCTATTACGCGGCCGGACGGCGTTTGTCGTGGCGCACCGTCTAAGTACCATCCGCAGGGCGGATCTGGTGTTGGTGTTGGACCAGGGCCGGATTGTGGAGCGTGGCACGCACGAAAGCCTGCTGCGGCAGGAAGGTGTTTATGCGCGGTTGCACCGTGAGTTCGTGAGTGCCCGTCCAACGGAAACGAGGTAGCGGCACTGGTGAGTGATGGAGGAAAAATGCGGCGGTCATGAACCGCCGCTACCTTTTAACGCAGCCGTTTTCAGGGATGGAGATCGTCAGTGATGCCAGCCGCTGTGTCCGCCATGCCAGCCGCCGTAATAACCACCATGGTTATGATAACCGCCAAAGCCAAAGCCAAACGACAGCGATATTGCCGGGTACGGCCAACAATAGCCGTATGACGGATAGTACGGATAATAAGCATAGTTCGGGCGGGAATAGAGCCAGTTGTTGTAATAGTACGTCTGGGAGTCGGGGATCACATAAACCGTCGAGGCCGTGGTGGCCGGGACATAGGCTACCGCTGGCTGCGCAGCCGTGGCGGTTGAAGTCGGGGCGCTGCTCGCACCCGGAGTTTCCGGCACCGGAGTTGTCACCGTCGAGACGCTCGGCGCCGGTTGCGAGCGTTGGTTTATCATCGTATTGATGACGGCGTCGGAAACACCCTGCTGCCGCAGATAAATAATCTGGGCTGCGTTCAGTCCGTAGTTATTGCCCGAATTCTGGACGTAACTGATGATGACGTTGTCGCCGACTTTGGCTTGCGACATCTGAAGGATCTCCGACACGCCATAAGACAATTGCGGCGCGGGTTGGCTGACGGCCGCCGGTTGGGCGGTGCTGACGCTGCTGGCGTTGGTAGAACTGGTGGAATCCTGCGCCAAGACATTGCCGGCCGACACGGTCAATACAGCCAAAGCGATGATGGTCAGGCGCGCCTTTTGAAAGTTCCGGGTTTTCATAAAATCGACACCTAAAAGGTACAACACCAAAAGGTGACGCGAGTTGCCCGGACTGTCAAATGCAACGAAACCGATTTAAGTCCTTTCACGGTAACGGAATAGGGATTCCCGCCTTTTAACCTCATTACTCAACAATTCCTCCGCCGACCAGCCTTGGCGTTGCGCCCGTTCCGCCAGCTCAAAAAGTTCCTTCGCCAATGCAGCTTTGGAGGGTCGCCTTTTGGATTTTTGACCGTTGGTGAGTTGATTGTCCGCAAAAATCTTGCGGGCTTTCTTAACCAGTTTTTCGGCGCGCAACAAGGCCGGCAGGTGCTTGGGAATGCCGTCAAAGGCCGAGGCGCGTTCGTGCCGCGTCCCCTTTTTCTCGGCGTGCTTGATTTTTTCCCAGTTCGCCCAGACCTCATCCACCCCTTTGACCCTGGTTTTGCCGAAAACGTGCGGATGCCGCCGCACCAGCTTCTCCACAATCAACCGGCAGACCTTGTCAAAATCAAACGCGCCGCGTTCGCGCGCCAGCTGGCAATGGAAGACCACCTGTAACAGCAGGTCGCCCAGTTCTTCGGCCATTTCATGGTCGTCCCGCGCTTCGATGGCGTCGATCAATTCATAAACCTCCTCGATGGCGTGGCGGCGGAGCGTCATGTGGTTTTGCTCGCGGTCCCACGGACAGCCCGTGGGCGAGCGCAGCCGGGCCATGACTTTGAGGAGGTCGTTGATGGCAGGTTTGTGTTTCATTTCAGTTCGGTGGGGTGAGACTCCGTCGAGCCCATTCATCCATTAAATCAGGGTTCGAGAGGACGCTCGCCCACCATTTATAAAATGACCAGGTCATCCCGATGCACGAGTTCCTCCTTGGGCAGTTTGCGGGCGCGAACGGCGGCGGAATCGAATCGCGCCATGCCGCGTGCGAATTCCGTTCCGTTCAAATCGCAGATCCGCACCACGTCGCCCGCGGCAAAATCGCCTTCGCAGCGCGCCACGCCCGGTGGCAGCAGGCTTTTGCCTTTCTCGCGCAACGCCAGTTTCGCCCCTTCGTCCACAAACAACGTGCCTTTGGGATGATGGAAAAAGGCAATCCAGCGTTTGCGTCCCTGGAGCCGTTTTTCCGGCGCCACGAACAGCGTGCCTTCTTCTTCGGCGGCAAGGATTTGCGCCAGCACGTTTTTCTTCCGGCCGGACGCGATCACCAGCGGGATGCCGGAACGTACGACGATTTTCGCGGCTTCAATCTTCGATCTCATCCCGCCCACGGCGATTTCACTGTCGGTGCCGCGCGCGATTTTTTCCAGTGCGGAATCAATTTTTTCGATGACGGAAATGGTTTTGGGATTGGCCTTGCCGAAATTTTCGATGACGCCGTCCACGGTTGTAAGGATGACGAGCAAATCGGCGGGCAACAGCGAAGCGACCAGCGCGGACAATTTGTCGTTGTCGCCGAATTTCAACTCGGTCATGGAAACGGCATCATTCTCATTGATGACGGGTACGACGCCGCGGCTGAGCAGCGTGACCAGTGTGTTGCGGGCGTTGAGATGGCGTTCGTGGTGCTCGAGATCGTCGTGCGTCAGCAACACCTGGGCAATCTGCAGCCCATGTCGGGCGAACAACTCCGCGTAGGTGGCCATGAGCCGGGACTGGCCGACGGCGGCGCAGGCCTGCAATTCGGCCAGTTCCACCGGACGTTTTTCCAGACCCAGTGCGCCCATGCCGGCGCCGACCGCACCGGAGGTGACGACCACGATTTCGCGGCCGGCCCGGCGCTGACCGGCAATCTGGGCGACGAGCTGTTCCAACTGCTGCGGGTCGGGCTGCTTGCGGCTGTCCGTGAGCACGCCCGTGCCGAATTTTACGACGACGCGGGCTGCGGATTTGAGCGGGTCACGATGCACGCGCCGAGGTTAAAAGAGATTTTACACCCGGAAAATGCTAAAATGGCGGTGATTTTACTGTGCGAGCAGATTCAAAATTCCCGACCCTGAATTCTTCCGGACCTGCAAGGAGTTGAAGAAATCGCCGCTGCGCAAGGCGACGAATGCCGCCAGCCCGACCAGGTCGGCCCGTGATTTTACATTCTTGAGCACACAGTTCTGGATGCCGATGATTTGCGTGCGGTTGTTCCGTTGGTTGTTCAAATCAATGTACTTGGCGGTGCCGATGGAGACGTTCAGCACGTCAATGCCTGTGAACTCGAGGCCGGTTTGCTGTGTGAGCGACCGCCCGGGCTTGCCACCGGATTTTTTCGGAGGCACAGCCAGGCCCAGGGAGAAGATGTTCGTTTGGCCGGCCTGGTTCTTAACGATGTCAATCTCGCCCAGATTAAAGCGCATCAGAGTGATGTGCAATTCGTGACGCGCGAGCGCGGCCGGATCGTACTCCACATGAATTTCCCGGATGTCCAGAAACGGTGTGCCGGCAAAAGCCGGCGGGTTGTATAACCGGAAATTCTCTATCGTCATCGTCGGCTCGGTGAGGCTAAGGGAAAACCTCCCGATCTCCGCGTCCATGCCCGTCCGGGCGCGTATCTGGCGTTCGAAATAAACCCGCAGTATCGCATTGTATGACAGCAACACGATGACGACCAGTACGACCGCCAAAACGGCCAGTCGTAACAACCACTTGAATAGCCATTTAAACATTTATGATTTATGATTTTTTCACCTCAAGGCGAGTCAGGTAAATCGCAAATTGTGAATCATAAATGACTAGGCCACATCCTCGGCCCGTACTTCCAGACATTCGTCCTGGTCCTCCCAGACGATGGCCGGATAGAGGTCCAACAGCCGCGGTGCCAGTTCCCGGCCCGCGCGGGCGAGAAATTGCTCCGCCTCCTTCGCCGCATTTTCGAAGGCGGCGTCGTAATTGCTGACCCGCCGGCGCTG
>Ga0306921_10004032_pt1 | contig 14989 bp, 11 predicted proteins | sample sta12Cox44000080_FD_203760 | JGI IMG/M metagenome (GOLD analysis project Ga0306921, IMG submission 203760) | Lab enrichment of tropical soil microbial communities from Luquillo Experimental Forest, Puerto Rico - statoxic.12C.oxic.44.000.080 (v2)... | ecosystem: Environmental > Terrestrial >...
GAGTTTGGCGACCTGGTCAAGGCTGGCGTAATTGATCCCGCCAAGGTCACCCGCCTGGCACTGCAGAATGCCGCGTCCATCGTCTCACTGATGCTAACCACCGAAGTCCTGATTGCCGAGGTCAAGGGAGAGGAAAAGATGGCCGCGGCTGGTGCAGGCCATGGCGGCATGAGCGGGATGTACTAAACTCAGCTCCACTCTCCTTGACTCTTTCCCTCGTACCTCATTTGGGGGCGTCGCTCGGGCGCTTGCTGCTCGCGGCGCTGCTCTACTATCTGTGGACACGGGAAGCCAAGTTTGTGGAGGGCTAGAAAATCATTCTCAGCGTCTTGAAAAAAATGGTTTTGTCTCAGTTTCTGAGTGGTCGACGACTCTCCAGGAAACAAACGCGTAAGTCCTTGGCTACAAGAGAGTTTATGTCTGGTCGGTGAAGCTGCCTCCGCTTATGACACGCAGGAATTTTTTTCGGCCAAAGAGACCGATTTGTGCACACATGATTCTACACTTGTTCAAGACTTGCCTGAGGTCCGCACCGAATAGAATCGTCCGGCCTTTTAGCCATCTCGTTGCGCGCTTCAGGAAGCGTCTCAAACCGTCAAGGGACGCAATTTCAATCATATGTGGGAATATCGTTAGTACCCGGCGGCGTCACATCTCGCCATAAATCGCCAAACCAAGTGACACCAGAACTGACACAGGAATTACTGTTGTTCCCAGACTCAGCGACCAGGCAGGTTATTTGTAAACTCCACGATCGCTCATTGTAAGCTAAGTCCAGACGAACCATAAGGCACAAAATGGCCAGACACCTTCACATCCGGTGCATCGTCAAGACTGACCGAACGAGTGCACATGAGCGCGATGTTTCGTTTGCCCTGGGGAATTCCTGCAAGCGCAGCTGGGAGGCTAATTTCTGCGTGGAATCCACTTCACGCTTTGGAGATGCTCGTATGCTGAGACGCAAAGTGTGCAATCATTACAGTGCCGCCTTGGTGGTTCTTTCGGACTCTCGATTGATTTTAAGAGGTTCCAAGATCACACCTGCGACTATTCCCCTTTCGGAAGGGCGGACCTTCGTGAGTGATACGGTTGCCCTACAGTACGTTGGATTTGAAACCAAGGGCGCGGTCCGCGAGTACGCCTTCACCCTCCGCACGTCTGGCGGCGAATCCTCTGAGTATTTCGTGACCATTGCGAACGCCGCTTTTGTAGCGCATCGCGTGCGCTATCAGGATGCGCCGGAGATCTGTTCCAGCCGGCTTCACCGGGAATTCGCCACCCGAACCGACCATCTTCCCTCCACTCGCTTCTCTGTGACAGATGCAGAACTGGCCGAATACAAGAAAGCCCATTCCCCTAAACCCAAGCCCAGCGTCTCTGCCCACAGGGAAGACCAAGAGTTTTGATGGCACGAGGTTCATTTCGATCCAACAAGTTTCGGAGAATCCTTGGCGCGACAGATTGAAGACGAGTTTGGCCACGCTCAACAGCTCATCCTGATCGGTAAGGAGCGCGGCTACCTGCTCTACGATGAGATTAACGACAGTCTCCCCCCAGATGTGCATTCATCGCAGGAGATTGACGATCTCCTGTCCGCTTTGGAGCGCGAGGGCATTGAGATCTACGAGGATCTTGCCACCGCAAACGCGGCGCGTGCCGCTGCGGAGGGTCTCGAAGCCGACCGGAAAGAGGAACTCGCCGACGAAGGTAGCCTTGACCTCAGCTTCGGTGTGGACCCCAAATCCCAGGATCCGGTCCGCATCTACCTCCGCGAAATGGGCTCCGTGCCACTGCTCACTCGCGAAAGCGAAGTAGTTATCGCCAAGCGCATGGAGCGCGGACAACTCGTGGTCATGAAGGCCATCACGCGCTCGCCGATCATCATTAAGGAAATCATTGCCATCGGGCAAGGCTTGCGCAATGAAGTGCGCTCCATCAAGGAAATTGTTCAGTTCGATGATGAAGAGCTCACCGACGAAAAAATCGCCAACAAGACTAAGCAGACGGTTCGGCAAATTGAAAAAATCGCTGAGCTCTACAAAACCGCGCTGAAGCAAGCAGAAAAGCTGGCGAAGACCCCAAAATCCAAAAGGCAGTCCTATCTTCGAGTCAAATGGGCTGTTGCCCGGACCCGCGTCCAAATTTCTCTAGCGATACGCGGCATCTGTTTCCATTGGGTGGAAAAAAAACGCCTGATCGACAAAATGCGTTTGACTGTCGAGCGCCTGCACGCCATCGAACGCGAAGCACGCCGCGTCGAACGCCGCGTGGACGCCGCCCTAGGAGATGTCGCCGCCGAAGCTCGCAAAGAGCTGCGTGCGCGCCGCGCCGAGCTGCAAGAGATCGAACAATCGAGCGAAGTGGGATTGGGCAGCCTCAAACGCACGCTCTCCCGCATTCAATCGGGTGAGTCCCTGGCCCTTCAGGCGAAAAGGGAGCTCACCGAAGCTAACCTTCGACTGGTCGTCTCCATCGCCAAGAAGTACACGCACCACGGTCTGCATTTTCTGGATTTGATCCAGGAGGGCAATCTCGGGCTTATGAAAGGCGCCGACAAGTTCGACTGGCGCCGCGGCTACAAGTTCTCCACGTACGCCACTTGGTGGATTCGCCAGGCCATCACACGCGCGATCTCCGACCAGGGGCGCACCATCCGAGTGCCGGTCCACATGATCGAAGTCATCAATAAGCTTGCAAGGTGCTCCCGCCGACTCGTGCAGGAGCTTGGCCGCGAGCCCACCTCGGAAGAGCTGGCCCAGCGGATGGACATGACCATCGAAAAAGTGCGCCAGTCGCGCAAGATCGCCCAGACACCTATATCTTTCGAGACTCCTATCGGAGAGCAGGAAGACGCTCACCTGGGCGATTTCATCGAAGATAAGGCCCTAGTCTCTCCATCGGAAGCAGCCATCAACCTCAGCCTGAAGGAGACGATGGCCTCCATGCTGATGAAGCTCAGTCCTCGCGAAGAACGCATCATCCGCATGCGTTTTGGATTTGAGGACGGCAATCCGCGCACCCTCGAAGAAGTCGGTCAGGTGTTCGCCGTCACGCGTGAGCGCATTCGCCAGATTGAAGCCAAGGCGCTGCGCAAACTGCGCCATCCATCCCGCTCCAGCCGGGTCCGCACGTTTCTCGAAGGTTCCTTATGAGGTAGTTTCGTCTATCGAGATTTGCACACATCAATTTCGAGTACGGAGTAGGGGGAGAACTGGAATGAAGAGTCTTTTTGTTGGCAACATGAGTTTTCAAACTTCGGAGGCCGATTTGACGGCGCTGTTCCAGCCTTTTGGACAGGTCGGGCGCATTCACATCGTGACTGATCGCGAGACAGGCCGGGCACGCGGTTTTGCTTTTGTGGAAATGCCCAATGACGCCGAGGCAGCGAAGGCCATTGCCGCTCTCGACGGAAAAGAAATAGGAGGCCGCAACCTCAAGGTCAACGAAGCGAGGCCCAAGGGTGAGCGCCCCCCGCGCAGCAATAGCGGGGGCGGCCCGGACTTTTGAGAATCAAACACAGCCATCGAAACGGAAGTGCTGGCCCCTGGGCTTAGCCCCGGCGAGAAGGGTTGCATAGTAGAATGGCCGAGGTGTAGATTGTAGTTCCGCCCGCAGTTCAACCGAAAATCCCAGTCATCAAATCCGATAGTAGTTACAGTTTGGAGAAATTGATGGGAGGCAACTATGTCAAAAAAGGCGGCGGAGCATCATCACAAGGCAGCAGAACATCATGAACACGCGGCACGACACCACAAGGAAGCGGCAAAGCACCACGAAGCAGGAAAGCACGAGACAGCGGCACATCATGCGCACTTAGCCCGTGGGCATCATGAACACGCAGCGCACCATGCTGGGGAAGCAGCCAAGGCGCACATCGACGACCACGGCCAGGCCTCTGCGGCTAAGGCTTAGTTTGTTAAGGCGGAGCGGGCGCTCCGCCTTACGTGATTTACCCGGCCAGACAGCCATCTCCGACCAGTACTCATAAACCGAAAACGCACGGAAAACACTGGTCCTTACTGGCGAGCAAAAATCTAGGGCTTCCGATCTCGTTTCAATACTCGTATTGTCGAGAGTGCGTCCGTGAGCGCTTGCTGTTCATCCAGACGTCCACTGCCAGTTAGCAGATGCAATCTCTTACGTATCACAGTTTCGATATCTAGAAGCTTCGTAGGGTCTAAGAGTGCGTTCTCGAATGGCATCTGCCAGTGCGGATACTTCAATTCCGTGTTCATGTCTTTCCTTGACGCTAGGCGGACCGTTCAGCCGCCGTCGCACCTATGGAGAGTGTGCTTGCGGTGGGTTGTGGAGCGGATTATTACGGCGACTATAGGCTCTTGGCGCTCCGATTGCCAATACTGATATTAGAGAAAGTGTCGTGAAGCTCATGAGAAGTAATGCAAGCGTGGACGGCTCGGGCGTGTTGGCGCTGATCACCAGACCGTTCCAGTCTCGGCAGGAACATGGGATTGCCGTCAGGAGCGGTCGTCCAGATGGCGTTGAGGTTGCCTTCGACGTCGACGCGGTTGAAGTAGTCGCACACCTGATTGGCATCGGGGCCATTGAAGAGAAACGGATCGCAGGACATGATGAAGTCGCTGGCGCCGTCCAAACGGAAAAAGTGCATGTCGAAGGTGTGGGTCCTGTCGAGAAACCCTTCAAAGACCGGAACCAGATTCAGCGTGAAATCGCTGCTATCGCCGAGCACTTCTTGCGGCAGCGTCCAGGTGTCGCTGCCCAGGGAAAAATTAAGCAATGGGATTTCATCCGCACGAACCTCGGGAACGAAAATCACAGCTGCAACCAGAAGTAGAAAAAGAGGTGCTACGATCCGCTTAGACGATCGATGCATGTTCTCACCCCCCGGACAATGGGAACTGACCGGTAATCTATACGTAAGTTAATATATTATAAAAAAGTAAATGTCAACACCCCGGTTGCGCTGCAAGCGCGATTCGCGTCTTCAGCGGCCAGACAATCATCCCCGACTAGCACTGGTTGTCGTTGCTCTAGGACAACAACGGACGTGTGACACTCTGCCAAGTACCACTGCGGTTTGCCCTTTGGTGTGCTACGATCCGCCTAACAGTAGTACCCATACAACACCACACCCCTAAAAGGCCCGGTGCGCTTCGCTGGGCCTTTGCTTTTCTGAAGCGCATCTGTCGTAGCTGGCACGCTTTACTGAACTCCCTTTCCTCTGCGAATCCTCGCTGGAGAATCTTTGTTAACGGCGAAACCCGCAAGTGTGCCGTGTTGATTGCCGCTGCCATCTTCGCCGCTAGAGCCCCGCCCAAAGCCGCACTATACGTTTTTGGCCAGCCTAGGACACACGTTCGCAGCCTGAACCGACCTCTGGGCCGTCCCTTTCGTCCAGCCCGTTTGTAGAGTGATTTCGCTCCAGGAGCACCCGGCCCGCCGTAGTTCCACCACTCGCGCCGAATCAACCGCCACTTTGGGCCGTCCAAGCCGCTTGCCTTTGGCCTTGGCCGCCGCCAATCCCGAGCGCACCCGGGAGCGAATGAGTTCGCGTTCGAACTCCGCGATTGACGCGAAGATGCCGAACACGAGCCGGCCGTTCGGCGTGCTGGTGTCCACGCCTTCATGCAGGCTGACGGAGTGGATGCCGAGGGCATCGAACTCGGTCAGGGCGTTTACGAGTTGCCGCAGGCTGCGAGCAAAGCGGTCGTATCGATAGACAAGAACCGCGTCGAACTTCCTACGCTTTGCATCGTAGAGCAGTCGGTTGAGCGCCGGCCGCATTTCTTTAGATCCAGACACGCCGGCGTCGGTGAATTCCTTAGCGATTAGCCACTGGCGACGCCGGCAGTAGTCGCGCAACTCTTCGAGCTGCATCGCGGCATTTTGCTCGTTCGTGGATACGGGCCGTAGAGAGCCACTCTCATTTGCCGCGGTGCGGGATTTGCAGCAGCTATCGACTGCGATGGTACGATTTGAGTAGCCATTACGAAAGCTCATCTTTTCGGTTTGGTTAGCCCTGCCGAGTAGTTGACGCTACACGGTGGGGCGTTTTTGTTTTTCTACCGCTTTGGTTTCGGCTTGCGGCCTCTTCCCTTGCGATAGTTCTGCTGCTTGTACTTGCGAACCCGTTCGAGGTCGGCTGTCGTCCATTGCCGAAATGTTCCGTCCCCAATGCGAACGGTTTTAGGACTCTGAACCTTTCCACCGGACAACCAGCGCTCCAACGTCACGCGATGTATTCCGACTGCTTTGGCTATCTGTGCGGTGGAGAGCGGGCTCATTAGCTACTACGTGTAGCATATTTACCGGGGTGATGTCAAGGGGTGACCGCACTGCGAACAGCTTTCTTCTTAAGAAAGAAGCGCGCCGAGTTGGCGCCCGTTAGGTCCAAAATAGGTCCAGAACCCAGGCTTTAACCCCTCCGAATCCAGCCTCTTCTCTCACAAGGGCAATTGAATCAACAGGGTTTTGGCGGAAGCGTGTGAGAGTCGAACTCACCACTCGGCTCGCTAAGAGCCGAATCGCCGGCTTTGAAGGCCGGGAAGGTCACCGGACCCCTTTCGCCTCCGCGGTCAGAGTAGCATGATTCTATAGGGGTTAATTGAGGTAGCCGCTGGCATGTGCCTCTTGCCTCGGCTTCGGTGCTACTGGGGTGCTATTCGCAATACGGGAAACGGCGTCATGCAAGTTGGAAATGCTAAGGTGTGCGTACCTTCGGCTCATCGTCCGGTGAACCGATTGCTCATGAGGATCTGTGGGACGCAATTTTGAAATCAGTCCGGAAATTATCTAAAGTGCGCATCCGGGTTGATTTCCGCTGGAAACCGGGAAAGAAGGATGCACTAGGAAAGCTGATAGACAAAGCTGCCAAGACTGCAGCGCAGCGTGGCGGGTTTGACAAAGATCTTGGATTCAAGCCAGGGAGCCATGCACGTTCAATGGTGCCGGGTGGTGCCGCGGCAAAAAACTTTGATGCGGCAGGACAAGTATTGGTGATTCGTCCATATATGAAAAGAGTGCGCCACAGGCGCGAGGAAAAGGTCAGCTTCAATCTTTTCGATGAAGCTACTCAGACGTATGATGCAAAGCATATTCTCGATCTTTCCAGGCCTTGAGGATTCTGTCCCTTTTGGAGTAGGTTTTGATCGTTCGCATCATCACGATGACGGAGGGCAGAGGACACGTTTTTTCTGCTAGCCTTACAGGGCAGCCTGCCTTCAATCGGTAGCGTCGCCATATCTTTGAGGAGGATCTACCATGAAAATTCGGCGCTTTGTCCTGTTTCCGGCACTTTTGGTCGCAGCCAATGCATTTGGTCAAAGTTCAGGCACATCCGCTCACGCGGATTTCATCAACTCCCAAGGTCAGAAGATTGGCACAGCGGTACTCAACCAAGCTGGTGACGGAGTGAAGATTGATGTGAATTTAACGCAGCTTCCTCCTGGAACACATGCATTTCACATCCACGCAGTGGGGAAATGTGAAGTACCTGACTTCAAATCAGCCAGTGGACATTTCAATCCCGCCGGAAAGCAGCATGGCAAGGACAATCCTAATGGTTCGCACGCTGGCGACATGTCAAATTTTGAGGTTGGCACGGATGGGACTGCGAAGTTTTCGACAGTGAACACGAGCGTTACGCTGGACCAGGGCGCGAACTCAGTATTTCACGAAGGCGGAACGGCTTTGGTCATTCACGAGAAGGCCGACGATTACAAAACCGATCCGGCTGGGAATGCCGGAAACCGAATCGCCTGCGGAGTCGTACAGAAATAACTACCGGGATTTCCTTGCGACGCAGTTAAAACTTACAAGGATTCCGCTCCAACCTATCTGTGAGGTTAATGTCGTATCTGCGTGGTGACGAGAGGACTGGTCAATCGGGAGTATTCGATCGCGAAGAGCTGGAGCAGGTCCCGGGGGAACGGGGTTACCGTGGATTCGGTGGTAGTGGCAACTTTCCGAGCTCGCTGACCGTCAATTGGGGATGTTTGAAGCCGCCTCGACTTCTGGACTCACTCGGTGTTGCTCCTGCCACTGCTTCACCAGCTTGTCCATTTCTTCGACTCGTTCACCGGGTAAGTGTGTTTTGGGATCCGTCGCACTATCTGGCCCTGGTTCTTAGAACACCCCATGGCTGAACTAGCCTCCTGAACTATCATTCTGACAACCATGTACGAACCCGATTTGGCCGGTACCGACACTGTGAAATATGTAGGCTATCTGTGGTTTGGACACTCCTACCCAAAAGGGAAAATTGCGGGGCTGATTCTTGAGCGACTTGTAGCTATCGCGGAAAGGTCGTGGTTTCAGGCACGCGGATTCCATAAGTGCAATCTAGGTTTCTGCGGCGCGACACAGATGCTCCGCGACCAGCCAATGTTTAGATACCGGGGAAGGACCCTCACTCTGGGCTCTTCCGAAATCTTGGTGCCGGACGATGAAGTCCTCTATTCCGCACCCAATCTGATTGTGCATTACATCCGTCACCACAGATATAGACCTCCGGAATGCTTTTGCGCGGCTGTGCTTAAGTGTCCTGCGGCCTCTAAGCAAGTTAGAGCAGATCGCCTATGATTGGTCTCCAGACGGAAAGTCTCTACTCGTTCCTCAAGGTGTAGACAATCCACATCGCGTGGAGGTGTGGACAATTCATGTTTCGACCGTCGGTTCGGATGACAGAGATGCTGTAAAGAAACTCATTTCGGATCCCAGGCACGAACTCTACGAACCACATATATCGCCTGACGGTAAATGGATCGTCTTTGAAGCGTTCAAAAACGACCCGCCGGTGGAGTCGAGTATTTACGTGACATCGAGCGCCGGTGGACCCGTCACACGCATTTCCGAACGCGACCACTGGGACGACAAACCGCGGTGGTCTCCAGACGGGAAGATCATTTACTACGTTTCTGGGAGCGAAGGCATCTTTAATGTCTGGGGCGTTGCTTTCGACGCAGCCAGCGGCAAACCAACTGGAAAACCGTTCCGTGTGACTTCATTCGACAGCCCAGGTCTGGCTGTTGGCGACAACATCTCTGACGTTGAATTCTCGCTGGTTCATGACAAGTTTGTCCTTACTATGGAAGATCGAGCCAGCAGCATCTGGGTGCTCGACAACGTTGGCCGTTAGGAAAATCCTTTTCGTAAAAAGTGCTCGCCAACCGGAGTTATTGCAGACAAACACCAAGGAAGACCCAAGCGCCTGGTAAACGACGCGCGGTCACAAGTAGTCGTGGAGGTGGGCGAGATGCGCTGCCCGCGTTCGATTAAGCCGTTAGAAGGTGGCCGCTGGCGGTTGCGGCGGATGCCGGCTAGGGGCAAGCCCCAATCTAACGGCTATGGGAATTGAATCTTTTTTCGTCTTCAATCTATTGATTTTGCGTGGCTTACAAAAATAGGGGAGGAGCGAAAAACGCAGTTAAAAGCGCCACCTTGCGGCATGATGTGCTGAGCGTAGCACGCGAAGCGTCCGCCGCCGCGGGCGGCTTCGTTCAAACGGCCATCACTTGAAGTTCTCTAAAAGGGAAAGCCGCTACGTCGGTTCCTCTTGAACCCAGCACCGTAATATCTCAACGATTTCAGTCAAATTTAGCGCACCACCATGACCATGGAAAGCAGGTGCGTCCGGCTGCCCAAGAATCCTGCAATCTATCCAATCCAATTCTGTCCGCTCAATTCTTACGTCTTTGAATTTGCGCCATTGAAGTGCGGTGCCTGTCAAATTGACTGTCAGGTGCCAGCCCGGATTGTCCAGAGTCTCAATGGAAACCCCGTTTTGGTGTTCCCAATCCCCGTTGCACTGGGAAAGATACCATTGCTGTAACCAAGCCAAATGGTCCCCGCTCATGACCGCAGTTTACCAGCAAGCCCTGATTTACGCGGTTGCAGGTAATGTGCTTTTGGCCGAACCGACAGGTCCGCACAGCGTCCGTTCAAAAATTCTATGGTCCGCTGGCTGGCTCTGGCGCGATTGCCGAGGGGTGGGAGGGGTGACCTGCCCCCGGCCTGACTTCTGAAAGAATTCCTTTCTCCTAAAGAAAATGCAGGGAAGCTAACCTAAGTGCCTGACCGGCGTCTGTGCAGCACTGCCAAATGCCGGTGCTACCGGGATGCTATTAGCCGCGTAACTTGGTGCGGCAACGTGCGCCGTGTTGCGCGGTTCGGAATGTTGGGAAGCCGCATGAACACTGGTGATTTCGTGTTGGTGCGCTTCTGTGCTGATGGCTGCGGAATGCTCGGGACGGCTTTGAAGGCCGGGAAGGTCACCGGACCCCTTTCGCCTCCGCGAAAAAGTATAGTGGCTCGCCTGGACTTCGCAAAGTCAAGTGGCTCGCGCAAGAGGTCAAGATGAGTTCAATCCTTGAAAGAAAAACTCAACGAGAGGCGTGAGCGGGGACAAGCACCGAGGCTTGCGTTGTGCGAATTAGCGCGGCAACGAGGTTGAACAGCGCTGGCGCCGTACAAACCTCGTAATACACGTGTTCGGAACCCTTGCCGATTTTCCCGTCCGAGCCCAGCTCTCTCGCCGCGCCCTTTCGCAAAACCAGCAGTTCGACGCTGTCTCCCATGGGTACCTCGCCGTAAAACAGCGTCACCGTCTCTTTTCCCCAGGGCAAGTCCAGCTTCGTTTCTACCGATTCAAGCGATATCTCTTCGGAGAGTTTCTGGAACCCTTCCTCGTTCAACTCGATGCCGTTCCGGTTATAGCGCACGAGAAATTCGTCCAACTCTTCTGCCGAAGCGCCCTGCATGGACTGCAGAAAGTGGAAAATGGAAAAGCTGGACTTTTGCTCGGCGAGCATGCGGCGAGCGAGCTTCGTGCATCCCGATAGACGGTCGGAGAGATTCAGGGCCTTTGAAATCATGATGCGGGAATCGCCGTCGGTCCAGTAAGCGGGCGCGGAACCTTGAAACGCCACGCCCAACCCCAGCTCCAGCGCCGGAAGGTCGGTCTTGGCGGCGCTGTCGTTGTAGGAATTGCACACCGCCAGAATCTGCCGCGCCAACACGCATGCCTTGGCGACCGGCCGTGCAAAGGCGCGACTCGACTCGGTTTCAAAAATCGCCAGTATGATCGCGTCGCCCTCGATGAATACCTTCTTCGCCGAATAGCGATCGAGCAGCTTTTTGACTGGCTCGTGCAGGTTCAGGCTGAAGTGCGAAGCGGGGTTGAGGCCCCGGGTCAACAGATCCTGAGTCATTCGCGTGGATCCGCGCACATCGGCCTTGATGATCACGTGCGACACCACGGGATCCTGCTGGGGTTTGCCTTCGTCCTGCAGAACGCATTCGTACAGACGGTTGTTCAGCCGCGAAAGATCGCGCGCTTGCTCCGTGGAGACCAGATTTACCCGCTCCATGCAGGTTGACAGGTGTTCGGCGTCGCGTAACTCGCGCCGCAAGCGCAGGAAGTCTGTCGCAAACCTCAGCACCAGACCTTGCGTTTCTTCTCGCGAGTACCGTCGGATCTTGCGGCCAAGCTCTTCGATGGGCTTCGATGAAAGCTGCTTTGCGGGAACCTGCTTCAATACCTGTTCTACTCGCTTCAACTCGTCCTTGGAGACCAATGCTTTGCGCAGCTGCTGCAAGTGAACCGGCGGATGATATTGCCCCGCGATAGCGCGAATTTCGTAGCCGGCAAGCACGTGGTAGAGCACTTCCTGCTGCTCCATCCGCTCGATGAGCTTGGCAAGCAATTGCGAACGCTGGACGCGAAGCGAGTCAGGCTCTGCGGCCGGATCAAAAAGCGTGGCGGCGTTCCTCGGCTCGTTCAGATAATCGCCCAGCTGTCCGTGATGGTCCTTCAGGAAGAAATCGAGTTTCTGCTTGGTTGCTTCGAGCTGAGGGCCGAACTCTTCAAGCTTCAGCTGCTGGTGCTTAAGGCGCAGTTCAATGTCGTTCAGGGAGGCTTTGAGATTCGCCGGATCGCCCGAGCCCAGGAACTTGCTGAAGAGTCCGTCGCCGCGTTCGAGTTTCTTGCGATGCGCCTCGCGCTGCTCTTCCAAATTGGCGATTTCGTTGCGCATCGCCTGAACCTGGCCGAGCATGGATTGATGTTCGCGTTGCGCTTCGGAAAAAGCCTGATCCGGCGTGATGGCCACCCCGGCCTGCTGCAGAAACTCCTGGAACAACCCGTCCATCGCCTCGAAGCGGTCCGGGTCGCGCACGTAATTCCCCAGCAGCACGAAATGCTCGAGGAAATACAAATCATCCTTGCCGCCATCCAGAAAAACCAGCCGGTTCTTCAGCAGTTCGTAGTACGCCGCGAAGTCCTCTCCGAAAAGAGCACGTCTGGTCTTGCACACGACATTTTCCTCGGCGTCCACGATCATCTGCGCAACCTGCTGCCCCACGACGCGCAGTACACCGCGACGCGCCGACTGCAGTTCCGTCAGCTTTGCCTTCAGCGCGTGTGCCTGCTGGCTGCGCTCAAAGTGTTCGCCGCGCTGCCGGATCCATTCCTTACCCTCCAAAATGATGTTCGCAAACTGGTTGCCCAGCTCCTGGGTGATGAACTTCAATATGGCCAGCCGGAACAAAAGGTCGATTTCGATGTTTTTGTAGAATTTGGCCTGGGTCACCGCCGATTGCAACATGTCGCTCAGCAGCTTCCGGAAGCCGACTCCGTCGATCGTCCTGGCGTTGCGCAGCTCCACGCCTGACATGAAGCTCGAAGCCGTATTCTGACGGATCAGCTCAAACAAATAGTCCCGCGCAGCCTGTACGAACCGCGGGCTCAGGTAAACGTCGTGGTGGATGTTGTCAACGCCTATGGCCAGCGTTCCCATCGGCAGCTTGAGGTTGTAGCTCGCGAGCTCAATGCGCGGAGCCGCGTCACCACTTAGATTGAGCACGTCTGTGGGCATTGCAGTTTCGAAGGGCTACTTTTTACGCTAACAGCCGCAATTAGGCAGGGCAACCAACCGGTAGTACGGCGTAGCGTGAGAGTTAGGATGCGATTGAGGACACCTTAGGGGCGCTCTTAAAGCAGGGTGATCCGGCGCGAATCGCCCCCCAGATGCTCAAGCCGGATGCGCATTTCGGGCCAAGGCGAAGGCAGGGGAAACCGCTCCGACCACTCCAGAATCAGTACGCCGGGTTTGCTGAACAGGTCTTCCATTCCTAGGGTCTCAAAATCGTGGAAATTTTCGATGCGATACAGATCGCCGTGAAAAACAGGCCCGTCGGCCTGGTTGTTGCCGTAGCTATGCAGCAGCGTGAAGGTCGGGCTGGTCACTTCCTCCTCCCGCGCCGCTCCAAGTCCGCTCACAATCCCCTTGGTCAGGGTGGTCTTGCCGCTGCCCAGGTCTCCGGACAGCAGCACCAGGACCGGAGCCTTCAACCGCGCGGCAAATCCCCGCCCCCAGGCCGTCGTCTCCTCCGCCGAGTGCGTCACAGTCTCTTCAGCCACTGCGCCGGATCTCCTCTCGCAATTCGCGCCGGGCATACGGCAGGGCCCTGGCGACTTCACCCGCCATTAGTCCGGACTCATCCGCGTCCTCGGCCAGCGTTTCCGCCGCCCGGCCATGCAACCACGCTCCCAGCGCCAGTACGCGCAGCCAATCGTCGGTTCCAAACTGTCCGGTCAGCGCGGCGAGGATACCCGTCAACACGTCTCCCGATCCGCCCTTCGCAAGCCCCGGATTCCCTGTGGTGTTCACAAAAAGCTGGCCGTCCGGACCCGCCAAGATCGTGCGGAATCCCTTAAGCAGCACGTACACATTCCAGTGAGCAGCCGCGTCGCTCGCAATCCTTGCGCGATCCTTCTGCACATCCGCGTTTTTTACGCCGAGCAGCCGCGCCATCTCTCCCGGATGAGGCGTGATCGCCAGAAATTTCGACTTTCGTTGGCGCAACTCGTCCGCGTGTGCCGCAAATGCATTCAAACCGTCCGCGTCCAGAATCGTAGGCAATTCCGTCCCTTGGACCAAAGTGCGGATGAATCTCTGCGTACCTGGCTTCTGCCCCAGTCCCGGGCCCACCGCCAGCACCGTCTTGCCGGAGAGGATGTCCGCAAAGCCTGAGTCCTTTAGGTCGCTGACCGCAATCCCGCCATCCGGTCCAATAGGCAGCGGTTCCGTCATGAACTCCGACTGTCCGGCGGCGACGATCGCCTGCACCGGGGAGGGCGTCAGAATCGTCACCAGGCCCGCCCCCGCTTTGAGTGCGCCCGCTCCGGCCAGTACGGCTGCACCGGACTTACCCGCCGACCCGGCCACCACCAGCACGTGCCCGTATAAGCCCTTGTGCGAATCGGCCCGCCGCACGAGCGGAAGACGCGAAAACTCGTCCGGGGCAGCCCACCTTGGAGTTCCCTTGCCCAGTTCCTCGATCAGTTCGTCCGGCGAACCAATGGCGCAAACCACGAGTGTTCCGCAGGAATCCGCGGCGGCGGCAAGCAACTGTCCGATTTTTGGCGCTGTGAAGGTCACCGTCAGATGCGCCCGCACCACCGGCCCTTCTGCCTGCCCGCCGTCAGAAGGCAAGCCGGAAGGCGTATCCACCGCAACGATGCGGGCCGGCGACGCTCCCGTCGCGTTCCTTGAAACTTCATTCAAAAACTCGATGGCCTTGGCCGCGAATCCTGTCGCAGCTCCCCGCAGTCCGGTCCCAAGTATCGCGTCCAAAACCACGTCCGCCCTGCGGATCAGCACCGCCGCGCTTTCCCACGCGGAATCGTCGGTGACAAAAATGCACTCGCCACCCTCCTTGCGCCAGCGCTGCAAATTCGCCGCCGCTTCGCCGCGCATCTCGTCCGCCGAACCAAGCAAGACGGCCGTCACGTGGCGAAGTTCCGTCTTTAGTTGCCGCGCGGCAACCAACCCATCGCCGCCGTTATTTCCTTTCCCGCACAGCACCACTACGTTCCGCACCGGCGCCTCGAATCGCCTTGAAACCTCATGAAGCACGGACTCGGCAACCGCTTTTCCAGCCTGCTCCATCAGCTGCGCCTGGCTGATCCCATACCGCTCCGTCGTCAGCCGGTCGACTTCGCGCATTTCCG
>Ga0306921_10004036_pt1 | contig 14984 bp, 17 predicted proteins | sample sta12Cox44000080_FD_203760 | JGI IMG/M metagenome (GOLD analysis project Ga0306921, IMG submission 203760) | Lab enrichment of tropical soil microbial communities from Luquillo Experimental Forest, Puerto Rico - statoxic.12C.oxic.44.000.080 (v2)... | ecosystem: Environmental > Terrestrial >...
CTCAATGGCGGGCTGCAGGCGATGACCTTCGTCGGCAGCATGGCCACCGAGATCGCTGATCGCATCGTCGAGCACTACAGCGTGACGGTGCCGGTGTACTGCAGCGTGCAGCCCAAGGGCATGCGCCAGAGCGTACGCAAGGCGCAGGAATTGACCCAGGACATGTGCCAGGGCGTGTACGACTTCTGGACCGAGTACCCGCCCGAGGAAGGTGAGAACTTGCCCTATGCGCAGATGCTGATGCAGTGGAGCATCGAGGGTCGCATCCCGCTGCGCCAGGCACTCGAGAAGGGTCTGGGCGATGAGTCGCCGGACGAGACGATGATCGAGATTCAGACCGAGAAGCTACTGTTCAACACGCCGCAGGGCCAGCAGTACCTGTTCCAGCTCGTCGGCAAAAAGCTCGACGACGAGAAGATGGCGCAGTTGTTTAGCGCCGTGCAGCAAGGTCAGGCGATGCCGGACGGCACGCCGACCGCGGCGCTGCCGGGGGGTGGCCTGCCGCCGGGTGGTCCGCCTGGTCAACCCTCGGGCCAACTGGCCGGCGTGGTGACGCCCAACCCGGTGAACGCGGCGATCGGGGGTATCGTGCAGGGAGCCCTGGGCGCGGGGCCCATGCGACGCGACGTGCTGGCGAGCCAGCAGGCCGGCGCCATAGTCGGACCGGGGGCCGCGGCTCCTCCGGGAGGATAATCAGACCATGGCCAAACGCATGCCGAGCATCGGCAACGGAGCGGGAACGAGCTACCCCCAGCCCAATAATGGCGGCACCGCGTCCGCCGACTCGAGCCTGGCCGTCCAGTCCAACGGCAACGTCAACAACTTCATCGAAGATCCAGACGTGCTGAACGCCTCGCCCGCGACCAAGAAGTCGTACAGCTGGAACAAAGGCGAGACGGGGAATGCCACCTAAGGGCAACGGGTCCAAAAAGTGGACGCCCGCCAAAGACGACGCCTGGGACAAGGCGCACGGCGTGAAGGAAGGCTCGAAGCGGGACAACGCCCTGGACAAGAAACGCGGCGTGCCCGTCAAGAAGGCCAAGTGATGGCCGCCGGCAACTGGATCAAGTCCGCGATCAAACGGCCTGGTGCGCTCAGGGCCAAGGCTGGCGTCAGTGGCGACAAGCCGATCCCGGCCAAGAAGCTCAATCAGCTCGCCAACTCGAGCAATCCGCGTACCGCGCGTCAAGCGAACCTCGCCAAGACGCTCAAGAAGATGGGGAAGTAGCCATGGCCAACGGGAACGGAAAACTGCCGAAGCCAGCCAACCCGCGCGTCGGCCTACCGAAGATGCCCAAGGCGCCGGCCATGCCGCGCAATATGGGTGGCGGCCGGATGATGGGCGTGCCGGGCGTGCCGACCACCGCGCGCGTCTCTCGTGCCGCGCGTGTGCCTCGAGCGCCCATGCGGGGACCCAAAGTGTGACCAGGAGCAAAGCCGAGAGCGGTCCGAGCAATGCTGGCTCGCCCGCGGGCCCGAACAGCTATCCCGAGCTCGACCGTCTGGCGCGCCTCAACGCCCAGCTGCTCCCTCCCCAGCCGGGCGTGCTCGAGGCCGACCGCCACAGCTACCCGTGCCCCCCGTGTCGTATCCATTCGGGCATGACACCGACGGGTGGCGCTGGCGGCGGCCTGCTCCATGAGCGCTTGCCCACGAAAAACGGCGGGGCGTGAAGGTCCTGGTCGTCATGCCGCTGATCAAGAGCGCCTCGCCGAAGGCGGTCGGGAAGAACATCAGGACCGAGGTCGCGGCTGGTCGTCCGCGCAAGCAAGCCATCGCGATCGCCCTCAACACTCAGCGTCAGGTAGGCAAGAAGGGTGGCCGGTCAAAGTAGCCAGGACGTTCTGCAGCAGGCGGTCGATTCGTTCGCCAAACGCGTCGACGAGTACGCCTCGGGCATCGCCGGACGGCTCGGCTCGCCGCTCAGTGGCCAGCAGTTGAGCCAGGACGAGGTCGTGCAGCGCTGGAACTTTTCCCCACTAGGGTCAACGGATGCCGCCGACGCGCAGTACCACCAGCTCGTGGCGCAGGGCGCGCCGCCAGGTCAGGCGCTCAGTCAGGTGTACCCGATGCGCAGCGCGCTGTATCAGGGCGCCGACCTGAAGGAGGCGATCAGCAACGCCCAGAAGATCCAGGGCTGGGCGCACGACGCGGCGGGCACCGAGCCGCCGCCCGCGTTTGAAGGCTCGACGCTGCCGCTCGCGCTGGCCCAGAAACACCTCGCGAGTCTGGCCGCGCCGGGCACGGCACCCCCCTCGCCGATGCCCGGCCCGGCCGTCGGCCCCGCGCTTCCGCCACTGCCACAGGCACCACCAGGACCTCCACCTGCCATGCCAGGACCTATGCCCGGTCCGGCACCGATGAGCTGACATGCCGATCACCCCGCGCCAACAGCCGGACGGCAGCTGGATCTGGGTCGACTCGGCCACCGGCCAGCCCGCCACTCAACCGGGCGGGGCGGGCACGGCCTACACGGCGCCGAGTGATACGCAGGTGCCGGCCGCTGGCAATATCGACCCCAACGCCTCGCGGCCCGCCACTCCGCCGACGCAGGGGCCGCCCAGTCCTGGCACCGGCACCACGCCGCCCACGGCGCCCACCGTCGGCGCCCCGCAGGGCCAGAACGCCCAGGGCCAACCGACAGGTATGTTCACCGTCGACCAGGCGACCGAGGCCGCGGCCAAGGAGGTCCAGGGTGCCAACGTCGAACGCGCCCAACTCTGGGACAAACTGACCACCGCCCAGAAGACGGTCGACGACATTCAGGCTCAGGTCAGCGCGGGCCACGTCGAACAACAGGCACAACTCAACTCGGCCACCACCCAGCTCAACGCCGTTTACACCTCGCTCTCGCAGGCGTCGCAGCGCGTCGAGACGGCCAACGCCGCCTACTCCACGTCGCTGACCAACGCCATGAAACTGGTCGACCCCAATCAGGTCGCCCTGGTTCAGTCGCAGATCGACAAGGCCAAGCAGGACGGCGACCTGGCGCACGCCCAGGCGCAGGTCCTGGTCGACGGTGCCGACACTCAGAAAGCCAAGACCGCCGCCGACGCGGCGCAGGCGAGCGCCTCGGCGGTCTCGCTGCAGGCCGCCGCGGATGCGACCAGGGCCAAGACGCCGGCCGAGGTCCAGCAGCTGCAGGCGCTCGCCTACCTGTACGGCCAGCAGGCCTCCCAGATCACGCAGCTACTGCCGGGCCTGATCGCCAGGCAGAACGCGGACACCACGCTCACCCAGCACCAGGTCAGCCTGACCGACTCCCAGTCGGACTACTACCAGGCGAATGCTGGCAAGGCGACCGCCGACGCGAACTACTCGCAGGCGCAAGCCGACTACCAGCGTGCGCTGATCCCCGGTGCACCGGGCCAGCAAGGCGCACAGACGGCCCAGGCAGCGGGCGCCGGCGCGGCCTCGCAGGCGCAGGCACAGGCCACGTTAGCCGGTATCCAGGAAAAACAGCTCGGACCGATGTACGGCCTGCAGCAGCAGTTGCAGGCGATCAAGGACATCCACAACCAGTTCTTCGGTCCTGGCTCGGGGCTGAGTCCCGACGAGGCGACCAAACAGGCCAACGACGCGATGAGCGACTACTTCCGCGCGACCACCGCCGGAACGACGCCGTACGCCGCGTCCGTCGCCGCGGCCAACTATCAGCAGAACCAGTACGGCCAGCAGATGGCCGGCACCAACGCGCTGCAGTCGGCGTTGGCCTCGCGCGCCAATGCCTACACCCAGGCGGCCGGCAGCGCACTGGGCCAGATGGCGTCGATGAACATGTACGCGCCGCGTGGCAGCACGGCCGGCGCCGCGGCGTTCCGCGAGGTGATGGACGAAATGAGCCAGCGTCTCGCCTCGCAGCAGTTCGCGCCGGTGCAGTTACCGCAGGGTCCGCCGATGCCCGCGCTGCTGCAGTCGTTCGCTGCCGGCCATCAGGCCGGCGTGCAGCAGGCGAGCGCCCAGGGCGCCGGCGGCCAGCAGCCGACGGTCAACGTCAACGTCAACGGCCAACCCGCGGGTGGCCAGGGCCCGACATTCAATCCGCAGGCCGCGCCTCCATCGCTGCCGGCGAGCTTGCAGAACTACGCCGCTGGTGGGGGCGCGGCACCTGGCTACATGAACCCACCCTCGATCATGGCGCCACCGGCCACCGCCGGACCCACCGCGCCGCAGCCCGCAACGGTCCCGGCGCCGATCCCGACCATTCCGAACCTGATGCAGAACTACATGGCCTTTGCCAATCCGATGAACATGATCGGCTTCGGCCGCGGAGCGTATTGACGTGACGATGCCGCAAGCCCCCGGCGGAGCCGATCCGCTCAGCACCTTCTTCGGCCAGACCTCGGGCGGCTACGCGGCCGGCCTCAACCAGCAGATGCAGATGTTCCTGCAGGCGCTGCAGTTCCAGCAGCAGCAGGCCGCGCTGCAGGGCGCTCAGAGCCTGGGCACGCAGTTCGGCTACGCGCCGGGTGGCAGCTGGTCGCAGTGGCCGCTCAGCCAGCAGATGCAGCCCCTGCCGGGCACGCCGACCCAGGCGATGCAGTCGCAGGCGATGCAGAACGCACTCGCCGCGGCCGGCGTCACCGGCCAGTTCACCAACCCGTCGACGTTCATGTACCAGCCCGGCACGTTCGTGCGGAACCGTGACGACGGCGGCATCGGCCAGATCCAGGCCAACGGCTCGCTGCGCATCTTTGGCAGCATGCCCGAGTACCTGGCCGCCGGCGGCACTCAGGACGCCGTAGGAAAGATGCCGCAGCTCTCCGCCGCGGAGTTCGGCAACCTGACCAACACCAACAACCAGACGCCTCAGAACACGATGCAAGCCGCCGCGCTGACCGGCATGTACCAGGGCGCGCCGACGACGGCCTACGCCCAGCAGCTCGCCGCGCTCGCCGGTCAGGGTGCTGGCCTCACCGGTACGTACTACGACCCGACCCAGATGCGCTATCAGCCAGGCACCTTCGTCAAGGACGCCGACACCGGCGGCATCGGCCAGATCATGGCCAACGGCCAACTCAGGATGTTCGGCAGCATGGATGAGTTCACCGCGGCCGGCGGTACCCACGACATGATCGCTGGCTTGCCGAGCGTCAATGACCAGCAGTATCAGCAGCTCGCCAATCAGGGCCAGGTGACTGGCCAGACGACGCTGCAGGCGGAGCAGATGCGGCAGCAGCTCGCTCAGCAGTGGGCGCAGATGTACGGCCAGGCGCCGAGCTTCGACGCGCAGGGCAACCCGATCGCGCCGAGCGGCCAGACGCTGCAGTCGATCAACCAGGCCGCCACCCTGTCGGGCATGTATCAGGGCGCGCCGACCGAGACTGCGCGCGAGTTCAACCAGCAGCAGGCCCAGCAGTTGCAGGAGTTCCAGCAGAATCTTGCGCTCCAACAGGGCCAGCTCGGCCAGCAGTACCTCAGCACCGCAAGTCAGTTGCAGGGCCCGCAGAACACCTTTCAACTCTCGAACTATCTGCGCGGCGCCCAGGGCAACCCGAACGTGCCCGTCTACCTGCAGAACCTGGCGGGCAACGTTGGCACGCCTGCCTTCCAGGCGACGGGCACCACCGCGCCGACGCCGAACAGTATCGGCGGGCTCCAAGCGCAAATGGGAGGTCAGAATCAGAACTACTACACCGGTCAGCCGGGCCAGGGTGGCGGCGGTCCGGGCTGGGACTACAACTCGACGCTGAACCAGATCAATCAGATCGCCCAGCGCGGCGCGCAGGGCCTCGCACCGGGTTCGCTCGAGCGGCTGACGCCCGACGAACTGCAGGCCTTTGGCTCGGGTCTCGGTGCCGCCGGCTATTCCTTGCCGTCGTTCATGACGCAGTACCAGCAGAGCCGCATCGGACAGCAGGCGCCCATCGGGCGCACCAGCCTGGCCTAGATGTGCTTCCAGGTCCGTCGCAGAATTACGTCGGAGATGGTGCTCTGGGTTACGCGATACGCCGCGGCGAGTTGCACCTCGAGCATGCCAGTCGCATGGGCTGCACGGATCCTCAGCACATCGGCCGAAGTCAAGCGTCGCATGTAATGCGAATCCCCGCGTGCAACTCGGTGCGGGTGAGTCCGCGAGCCGTGGCTGGCGCCCTTCGCTTCACGACCTTTCTTATGTCTGTCAGCGCTATTGCCACGACTGGTCTCCAGAAACAGATGCTCAGGTCGTACGCACGGCGGGTTATCGCAGTGATGGCATACCTGCATGCCATCCGGAATCGGCCCATTCGTCAATTCCCAGGCCATCCGATGCGCGCCGGTGACGTGCCACCCGCGCGCTACCTTGCGATTGAAGTATCCGTAACCCTCGGGCTTACGACTGCCCCGCCAAAGCCAACACTCATCGGTCTTATCCACACGCGGCCAGAATCGATCACCCTCTGCCGCGGGCGCTGCTTTGGGAACACACGACGTCGAACAAAAGCGGCCCATGCCCTTGCGCACGTTGCTGCTGGAGGGCGTAAAGCGTCGCCCACACGTCCCGCACTCGCGCTCGGTCACAACGAGTAGTGTATGGGAACTAACATCTGGTTAGGCGACGACGAATACCGCCAGACGGCGGGCCAACTCTGGCTGCAGCAGCAGCAGCAGCGCGTCCAGGCCGGCCAGGACTGGGCGGGTCAGCAGATCCAGCAGGCCATGCAGCAGGTGCAGGCCATGACCACGCCCCCGCCCGCGCCGGCGCCGGCCGCGCCTCCGCCACCGGTCGCCACACCCACGCCTGAACCGACCGAGACACCCCCGCCAGCACCGCCGCCAGTTGCCGCGCCACCGCCACCGGCGCCCGCGCCGATGGACACCACGACGCAGGGCGCGCCACCACCAGGTCCGCCACCCTCGGCACCACCACCCGAACCGCTTAATCAAGTGCCGACGCCACCGCCCACGCCGCGTTCGAGCGACCTGACCAACGCGGGCGCCGACTGGGTGGGCCAGCAGATGCAGAACCTGCTCGGATCGGCCTCCCAGTCGCTGCAGACGCCATCGCCGCCGCCACCCGCCCCACAGGCCACGCCGCCGCCCGCAGGGCCTGCTGGGCCACAGAACGCGATTTCCGGCGTACCGGCGGGCCCGCAGTCCGCGCAGCCGGGCGACCTGATCGACCAGGCGCGCCAGGCGGCGGCCAAGTACGGCATCGACCCCGAGGTGTTCTCCCGGCAGATCCAGCAGGAGTCGAACTTCAATCCGAACGCGAAGAGCGGCGCCGGTGCCACAGGTATCGCGCAGTTCATGCCAGCCACGGCGCAGGGCATGGGCATCGACCCGACCGACCCCGCCCAGTCGCTGGACGCCGCAGCCAAACTCGACGCCCAGAACCTGCAGAAGTACGGCGGTAACTGGGCCTCGGCCCTCAGCGCGTACAACGCCGGCCCTGGCAACACGCCCGCGGGTGGCGTGGCGCCGTTCGCCGAGACGCAGACGTACGTCAAGAATATTCTCGGTGGGGCGCAGAACGCGGTTCAGGACGTGGCGCAGCAAGGCATCACGGCGGTCAACACGGCCGTGGACGCCGCGAAGTCCGCCGTCGCCACGCGCGCCTCACAGTTCGGCCTGGGCCTCTCGAGCGGCGATGCGATGGCGTTCTGTGGACCTACCGCGGCGATCGCCTTCGCGCAAACGTACGGCCGCAACCCGAGCGTTGACGAGGCCAAGCAGCTCGCCCAGCAAGTCGGCTGGAACCCGGACCAGGGCATGGCCGGCGTCGGCTCGGAGGTGAAGCTGCTGAACGCGATGGGCGTGGACGCGCACGCGACCCAGGGCGTCGATTGGTCGCAGGTCGGCCGCGACGCCTCGGGCGGCAACCCGGTCATCATCGACACGCCCGGCCACTACTACTACGTGGACGGCTACAACGCGCAGACCGGCCAGCTTCACGTCGGCACCTCGGGCACCGACCTGAAGGGCGGCAGCGAGTGGATGACGCCCGACCAGATCAATGGCATGCCGCAGTCTGGTGGTAGCGCGCGCTCGGCCATCTTTGCCGACCATCCGCTGGCGCAGAACGACGGGCTGGCGCAGTCGAACGCACGCTCACTCAATATTGGGCCCGTGTCGATCCCGCTGCCGGCGCAGGGCCAGAGTCCGCAGCCGCTGCCGGGCGTGCCGGGCGGCCTGGTGACGCCGCCGGGCCAGTACAACCCACCAGCCGGTTCGCTGCAGACGCCCTTGCTCGAGCAGGGCCAGCGCGTGGTGGGCGGCCTGCTGGGCGCGCCCTCGAGTGCCCTGCAGGGCAAGGTGGACGACATCACCAGCGCGGTGCTCAACGTGGGCGGCCAGCCGGCGCAGGGCGTGCAGGACCTTCTCGGCCAGGCGCAGACGAGCGTCGCGCAGGCGCCGCAGACACTCAACGACATCCTGCAGTCGAACGCGCTGACGGCCTCGGGTATCCCGAACATTGCCGGGCAGGTCCTCGGTGGCGTGGGCGACTTCATCGGCCAGCAGAACCAGTTGGCGCGGCAGGGATACGCTCAGTACGGCCTGCCAGAGAATCCGCTGATGCAGCCGGTGGACCTGTCGCGCCCCGGTGCCAACTTCGGCTTCGACCCGTACCAGCAGATCGTCGAGCAGGGCGTGCCGTCGATCGTACGCGGCGTGCAGACCGGCAACGTCGGCGACGTGCTGGGTGGCGCGCTGCAGACGGGTCTCGCCGGTCTCGGCGCCGCGGCGGGTCCAGGTGGAGCGGCGCGCGCGGGTGCGGCGACGGTGGCGGATCTGCTGGCAGGGCCGGCGGCGAGCGCCGTGCCGTGGAGCGAGCAGTCGCTGCGTCTGCTGCAGCAGGGGCCAGGGGCCGAGCTACCACTGAGCGCGATCCCCTGGTCGGAGCAGTCGCTCGGGATGCTGGCGCGAGGACCTGGCGCCGAGCTCGCACCAGCGGCCTACAGCGCGCGTGGCGTGCTGCTCGATCCATTGAGCGGCCAGGAGATGGCGCCGCTCGAGTCGCAGGCGATGGCACGCTACAGTCCGCGCGGCATCCAGATCGATCCCCTCACGGGTCAGGAGATGGCGCCATCGGACGTGCCGCTGCCAGGGGTGCTCAATCGGTACGCGGCGGCGGCGGCGGCGAATCCCGAGGCGACGCAGTTTGTGCGCGGGCCTGGTAATACCTTCCTGCCCGTCGTACCCCAGGCCTCGCTCGAGGCCGGCGACGTGCTGAGCGGGTTACAGAACATGGTCGGCGCGCGCCGTACCGCATTGGCCGACACGTTGCAGCAGCTCACGCAACAGGTCGAAGAATCCGGGACCGCTCGAGCGCAGCCCGAGGTCCAGGCCGACTTGCAGACGCAGGTTGACGCGCTGCGTGATGCGCTGCAGAATCGCGAACCCGCAGTCGCCAACGCCGCCTTCGCGCGGCTCCTGGGCGGAGGCGCGGCCGGTGGCCTCGGCACCTATCAGGCCACCGATCCCAACGACCCCAACCGCTGGCTCAAGGTCGGCGCGGGCACGCTGGCCGGTGCTGCCCTGGGCGGACCGGGCATCGACGCGGCAGCCGCCTTGGCCAGAGGTGGCGTGGGCGGTGGCGCGCTCCGTCAGTTGCAACCGTCGCTGCCCGGTATGCCGACCCAGGCATCGGGCCTCGGTGTCGGCGACTGGCTGCGCGGCATCTACCGCGGCGGCATTGTCAGCGGCCTGAACACGGCGTCCGATGTCGCCTTCAACGCCACGCTGACACCGGCGCTGAGCGGCATCGGCGGTGCGGTGCGCGACCTGGCCAGCTTCCAGCCCGGTCGCCTGCAGGGGCGCGTGCTCGGCGCCCAGTCGGGCCTCGTCAACTGGACCGACAACTTTCTGCAGGGCCTGAGCGACAGCCTCAACCGGCCGGGCGGCCTGTCGGCGCGTCTGGGACCGGGCGTGCCGCGGGCGATGGCCAACCTGGTCGAGGGCGCGGGCGCGCTGCACGGCGCCTTTCAAAACGCGACGTCGGACTTGATCCAGAGCATGGAGCACGGCGCCGAGTCCGGTGCCAACGCGTCCGCCGCCGGGCACAGCGGCGCCGACTGGTTCGCCGAGTTCCAACGCCAGTTCGGGCAACCCGTCAGTCGCGAAGTCCAGGCGATGGGCGATCGCGCCGCGGCGCGCGGCGACCTGGGCACGCTCACGAGCGCCTTCGGCAAGTTCGTCAACACGGCCGGACCCGTGGGCGACGCGCTGTTCCCCGTGTACCGCATGGGCATGTCGCTGGCCAGTCGCATGGTCGAAGCTACCCCGGTCGGCCTGGCCGGCACCGCCTTCGATGTCGCTCGAGGCTTGGCCGGCCGCGGTCCCTATGCGGCAGGGCTGGGCAGCACCCCTGCCGGTAGCGCGGTGGGGCCACTCAGCGAGCGACTGACCAACAACCTGGTCGGCACGGCGCTGAGCGTGTGGCTGGCGAGCAAGGCGGTCGGCGGTGGGATCACTGGCGCGGGCCCGACGGATCCGGGCGAGCGGCGCGTGTGGCTGGCGGCCGGTAACCAGCCCGATAGCTTCCTCGGGCCTGACGGGGCCTATCACAGCTGGGAAAAACTGCCGCCCCAACTGCGCGGTCCCATGCTGATGGCCGGCGCGTACGCCGACGCGGTGCAGGCCTACAACGCAGCGCAGACGCGCAAGCAGATGGCTGGCCCGCAGGCCTACGGCATCGAGGACCCGCGCGTGACGGCCGCGGCGCAGTTGGTCTCGGAAGTGGGCCAGCAGCTCGCCGCGGCCACGCCGATGCGCACCTTCGCCGATCTGTACGACGCGCTGCAGTCCGGCGGCGTGGCGGCCACCGGGCTGCGGAGTGCCACGGATATCCCCTCGAGCATCATCGGCGGCCTGGTGCCCGAGTCGGGACTGGTGCGCTCAGTGGCGCAGATGACCGACCCGACGCAGCGCCAGGCGCTGCATGCCCAGACCACCTCGCAACTGCCGCAGAGCATCGCCGAGAACGTGCTGCAGAACCTGCCCGTGGCGCGCGAGAACCTGCCAGCCCGCCAGGACGTGCTCGGGCGACCCGTGAACAACCCGCTGCAGGGACTCGGCGAGATGCTGCCGGTGCGTACCGCGCCTGGCACGCCGAGCCCGATCCTGGCGGCGATGCAATCGGCGGGTGTGTCGCCCTCGGCGACGCCACAGACGATCCCGTATGGCCCGATGCAGGAGATCCGCCTGACGCCCCAGGAGCGGCTCGCCTACGAGCAGTACCGCGGTCAGGTGATTCAGCGCGGCGCGGGCACGCTCGTGAGTTCGGATCGGTGGTCACAGATGTCGCCGATGGCGCAGCGCGCGGCGCTGCAGAACATCGACCAGGTCGCCTCGACGGCCGCCGGGCAGATGGTGCTGCGCGACATCGGTAAAACCGGCCAGACGCGCGCAACGTACACAGGCACGCTCGCGCCGGTCGTCGGCTACAGCCCGGACATCATGGCCAATCAGCAGATGCTGCAGCAGCAGCTCCAGAATCAGGCCCAGCACCGGGCGCTCATGCAGGCGCTGCTGGGCAATGCGGCCTAGCGACCGCTGCGGTTGATCATGTCCAGGTTGGCCTGGTGTTGCGCCGCGCGCTGGGCGGCGAGTTGGGCATTGAGCGCGTCGGTGCTGGCCTGCATGGACGCCTGACTGACGGCCGCCGTCGTCTGCTGTTGCGCCGTCGTCTGGGCGTGGCTCGCGGAGGTGATGCTAGTGGCGATCGTCACACCGGCGAAGGCGACTGCCGCAGCGAGCGCGATCAACGAAATCGGTAGCCAGGCGCGAGTCATGAGTGCACCAGGTACTTGTCGATCAGCCCAAGGACCGCGATCACCACGCCAGTAATTGTGGGAATCAGCCAGGTCAGCCGGTTCTCGACCGCGCGCAGATCATCCTTGGTGGGATAGTTGGAAAGTTTGGCGTCGAGATAGTCCTTGAAGCTGACCGGCGAGGACTCGATAGACTGGGGCTGCACTGGGACTCACCTCCTGGTGCCTGACGCCCGGTCGCCGAAAGCCAACTGCGACGCGGGCGTTTTGTGTGTGTTAGTCCCCACTATAGCCGGCAGGTGTCAGGAAACTGCTAAGGCCACGTTGACGTACAGTTACGCCGTCTGAGTCACCCATCTATGCCAGACGCGCACGTGTCGCCAGAACCAGGTGCACCTGCAGCCACGGGCCCGGAAGCTGGCCCGCAGGTCGACATCGCGCTCGGTCCGGACCCCAGTCTGTATCCCGAGCACCTTCGACCTGCCGAACCAGCCGCACCGCCCGCGCCTGCACCGGAACCTGCCGAGGCGAGCGCACCCGAACCGTCACCCGACGTTGCCGGATCTGCGGATAGCTCACCCCAGGCGGGTGAGGCCCAGGGCTCCCGACGTCAGCGCGGCGACGATGCGTACCAGCGCGGTCTGGCCGAAGGGCGCGCCGCCCTCGAGCGCGAAGTGGCCCAGCGTCAGCAGCAGGAACAATTCCGGCAGACGCAGCAGCAGGCCAACCAGCGCATTGAGCAGCTCTTTAGCGACCTCGCCTCGCCCGACTACGCCACGCAGGACCGCGCCCGCCAGGGCGTGCTGCAGTTGTATTCGGGCAATCGCCAGGCCGCCGCGCTGATGCAGACCACGCGTCAGCAGATCCTGCAGGAGATGGCCGCTGATTTCGCCAACCTCGGCACACTCGACGGCCTCGACCAGGACGGCTACCAGGCGCTGCATGCCGCGCCGTCCGCGGCCGAGCTCGCTAAACGCGCGTTCGACCTCGGCAAGAAGAGTCGCGACGACCAGGTCGCCAAACTCGAGGCGGAGCTCACGGGACTGCGCGGCCGACTCGTCGGCTCGCGCGCGACGCCCGAGTCGACCAACGGCTCAGGCGCGCCCAATCTCTCAGGCACCATCGGACTTGAGGAATATCTGGCCATGTCGCCGAAGGACGCCGCCAAAGTGCCCAGCGCCGTGATCGACGCGCTGACCGCGCAGATGGCCGCCGACGCCGCGAATGGCCGCAATCAGGGCTAGTTAGAGCTTTTCCCCGATCTAACAACGCCCTCTTCGGGGGCTGCATACCTTGGCTAACGTCACGATTACCACGAGTGCCGTGTTCATCGATCAGGTGTGGAGTCCTGAGTTGAACCGGGCCATCCAATACGACGTCGTCGTTGCGGCGCTCTTCGACGACAAGAGCGCGCTCGTCGACCAGCACGCCAACACCATCAACTTGCCGTCGCGCCACAACCTGACCGCCAACGCGAAAGCGCCGGGCACGCCACTTGTGCCGCAGGCCATCACCGAGACCCAGCAGCAGTTCGTGCTGCCGATGACCAATGGCCACCGCGCGATCGCCCAGGCCATCGAAGATATCGCCGAGATCCAGAGTCGCTACGACATCCGCTCCGAGACGACCATCGCCGGCGCGTACGCGCTCGCTCGCCAGATGGACGTCGACGCGGCCAGCCTGTTCTCGGCGGCGACCAACTCGAGCGGCACCACCGGCGCCGAACTGACCGACGACAACCTGATCCAGGCGCGCACGCTGCTGCGCAACCAGGCCGCCCCGCGACCCTGGTACATCGTCGTCCCGCCCGCCACATACAGCGGGTTTCTCAAGTTAGAGAAATTCACCAACATGCTGTACGTCGGCCAGGACGACGCCGGTACGGCGGTCGAAGAGGCGCGCGTCGGCAAGATGTACGGCGCCGACGTCTACGAGTCGCAGCTGCTGGCGGGCACGGCTCCGAACGCCACGGGCGCCTTCTGGTCCAAGACGCACTACTTCAAGGCCATCCAGCGCCAGCCGACTACCCACACCTGGTACTCGCCGTTGGATCTCAGCTGGGTCGTCAGCATGGACTGCATCTACGGCATGTTCGAGCGCATGGAAGCCGACGAGGCCGCCGCGGCCACGAGCAACAGTTCGAACTGGGCCGTGAAATTGCTCTGTGTCAAGTAACCAGTCGTGGAGGAGACCTTTCAGGGCCAGACCTACGCGGCCTTCGCGACCACGGGCATCCCGGTCAAGGCGCGTCCTGGACGTATCGCCAAGCTCGTCGTCACCGCGGCGGTGACCGGCAGCATCACCATCTACGACAACCCCAGCGCGGCCACTGGCACCGTGCTGTTCACCGCCACGACGCCCGCGGTGGGCATCACTGTGCTCGACATCCCGGCCCGATCCGGCATCTACCTGGTGCCCGGCTCGGCCGGCGCGGGCATCCTGGTTTATTCATAGCTAAACCATGGTCCACATCATTACGCGGCCGAGCACGGAACAAAAAGCGTACGCGGTCCGCTTCCACGTGCGCGCGCCCGCGCGCTGGGACAAGGACGCCCTCGATCAACGTCTGCGCTGGTCGCTCGAGCGCATGATCAGCCGGCTCGCGCGCCAGGGCTGGACGTTTGTCCGCATGAGCGACCAGCCCCCGCGCGGGCCGTTGCCCGTCGTCCCGATCAAGGGCGTCGGCAAGCGACCCATCAGCGGGCCGCGCACGCCGCTGGCGAAGGACGACAGCCTGTGGCGAGTGAGCACGCTGCCGACGTTTGGACCCAAGGCGGCGCACCTGATGACCGACGAGGTCGACTGGGAGTACACCGCCATCTTTGCGCGCGCCGCGATCACCACCGAGTACGTGGCACCCGAGGAGGGGGAAAGGCCGACATGGCTGAAGCGCTAACTCTCCAATCGCCCAACGCGGTTATTGCCGATCAGGGCCTGGTCTACTGCCGCTTTCCGTCCGGCGAGGTCGTGGCGTGCGACGCCTCGCCCATGGAGCTGATGAAGAAGATCAACCGTGGCGTCACGGTGCTGAGCGACTACGGGCAGTTCGGCTCGAGCGCGTATTACATGGATCATCCGTACGAGCCGCTGTTTCAGTCGGGCGGCGCGCGCGAGATGAGTCCTGCGCAGGTGATCGACCTCGGCTACCACCTGCGCCCGCCCCTGGTCCCCACGTGTGAGCGGCACGTCGGCGACGCCAAGGACCATCTCACCCACTCCGGCGCGCCCGGTGCCAGCTCGCCCAAAGCGCAGGGCTGCTGGCGCGGGGCGCGACCGGTGCTTTTTCCACAA
>Ga0306921_10004038_pt1 | contig 14983 bp, 15 predicted proteins | sample sta12Cox44000080_FD_203760 | JGI IMG/M metagenome (GOLD analysis project Ga0306921, IMG submission 203760) | Lab enrichment of tropical soil microbial communities from Luquillo Experimental Forest, Puerto Rico - statoxic.12C.oxic.44.000.080 (v2)... | ecosystem: Environmental > Terrestrial >...
TGTGGCCTGTTCTTCGTCGACTACTGTGAACAGAGAGGGAACCCCCTTGCTGTCGGACGTTGATTCCAGGCATCGCTCGTCTCAGGCAGGCGGCAACATGCAAGGTAAGGAGGTTCGCTTCGGTATCGGAAGTTCCGCGCTGACGGCAGTCGTAACTTCCAATGCGGCAACGGGATCAACGAACGCAGCCGACGACAGCTTGACGTCGCTCGCCGGCATGGTGCTACTGACCAACATGCTGGTGGGTGAAGTGATCTTTGGAGGACTGGGAACGGGTCTCTACAGCATGATAATGGCCGCAGCGATTGCGGTGTTTCTCGCCGGGCTTATGGTAGGACGGAGTCCCGAATATCTGGGGAAAAAGATCGGACCGCCGGAGAACAAGGTGATCATGTTGTACGCTCTGTTGGCGCCGCTCGTCGTCCTTCCGCTGACTGCAATTGCGGTCAGTTCCAAGCTCGGACTGTCGAGTTTACGACAAACTTCGGTCCCCACGGTCTCACCACGATTTTTGCCAATAACGGTCAGGCGTTTGGCGGTCGGAGTGCGAATTCCGCCTTTTACAACATCACCACCGCCTTCGCGATGATGGCCGGCAGGTTTGGCCTTGCGATTCCGGCGCTGGCATTTGCTGGACTGTTCGCACGTCAGAAGAACACTCCTGTATCGGCGGGAACGCTTCCCACGGATTTGCTCTCTTTCGGTATTCTGCTGACTGTTTGCCTGATCACCATGACAGCATTGAGTTATCTGCCTGCACTGGCGCTCGGACCGGTGTTGGAACGCTTAGCATTGGGGACGTAAACAAGGGAGACGCCATCACGTTATGAGTGTCCATCGCGTAACCTTGAACTGTCCCATCAGGGCTGCCTGTCGCCAGCCACTTACTATCCGGGCTCCAGGCGACGCTCGAAACACCGCTACTCTGACCGACCAGGGTCAGCAATTCTTTGCCAGTCGCGGCGTCCCGCAGGTTCGCTGTTCGGTCCTGACTCCCCGTCGCCAGCCGCTTCCCCTTCGGGTTCCAGGCCATGCTCCAAACAAGGAGGGTGTGGGGCGGTTGCATGATCGAGTCCGGTGCCTCAGCAGCGCGGAACAAGGGGGTTCGCAGCCGTGAGCCGGATCAGCTAGGTAACTGCATTCCACTCAAGATAGAATGCGACTGTCGAGCACGATTCTTTTACGGTGGAAGGCCTTGTCGAACCGGCCCGCCGAGGTTTTACAACTGCTGGTGGAACTTCGGAGGTCGACTCCGGAGGCGGAGGACAAACTCGTTCCGGTCGTTTATGGTGGCCTTCGCCATATTGCGGATGAAGAATTTCGGGGGACCTCGGCGGGCGCTCACCTTCCAGTGACTTCTGCATTAAAGCTGGCGTACTTCAGGGTCACAGGTGAACAGAGCCTCAGTTCCGTCAACCTGAGGCACTTTTTCCTGCTGGGCGCGCAACTGGTACGCCATCTGCTGGTGGTCCAGGCTCGCTCCGACCACGCGCAGAGCCAGCCGCGCGGCGATAAGACGGTTACGGTCGTCACCCTTGCTCGGGCATTTTCGCATCTACAGCCTTGGCAGTTGCTGTCGTTGGACGAAGCGTTGCTGCAGCTCTCCGAGCTCGATCCCGGGGCATGTCAACTTGTGGAACTGTGTTTCTTCGCCGGTCTGAGCATGGAAGATGCCAGCCACGTCCTTGCTGTTCCGGTGGATCAGGCTCAGCAGGACTGGAGACTGGCCAAAGCTTGGATCTACCAACAGGGTAGTGCCGCGCGGACGGCCACTGCCACCACCGATGGCACGTCACGGAAACAGATGATGTCCGGCATGGGTCGGGACGTGACCAAGGTTGCGGAAAGCCTCGCTCAAGACAGAGGAACCACGCTCTGGACGCCGCAACACTGGCAATTGGCAAAGAACGCCTTTAATCAAGCCGTAGTACACCCTGGCAAGCTCGACCGCGGATGGCTGAGGGGATTGTGTGGCGCGGATCTGTCTTTGGAAAACGATGTGGCACTGCTGCTGTCATCGGACCAGCGCGCCCCAAACTTCCTCGAAGTACCGACAAGAACATTGGGCGGTCCGCTATTGAAAGGACCACATTCGCTGGGTACTGGAGAAACGATCTCCGGCCGCTTCAAGATCATTCGTTTTATCAGCAGTGGTGGCATGGGCGAGGTCTATGAAGCCTGGGACTATGAACTGCAGGACAAGGTGGCGCTTAAGACGGTTCGACCCGAGGTGTCCTCGATTCCGGCGGTGATCGAGAGCTTCAAGCAGGAAGTAAGGCGAGCGCGAGGCATTTCTCACCCCAGCATCTGCCGGGTCTATGACCTTTTCAGGCACAATACCGTCTCCGGCGAGCGCATCTGGTTTCTGACGATGCAACTGTTGCAAGGAGAAACCCTGCTGGATCGCGTGCGACGAGCCGGACCGTTCAAGCCGGAAGAGGCGCTTCCACTCATCGAGCAAATGGTAGACGCGATAGCCGCCGCGCACAGGCTCGAGATCGTGCACAGGGACCTGAAAAGCGGCAACGTAATGCTAGTGGAGGACGAAAGCGGGCATGAGCGAGCCGTTATCACGGATTTTGGCCTCGCGATCGATTTATCTTCTGCCAGCAGAATGGGATGGGAACCCGGAGGTCAAGGCACACCGGATTACATGGCGCCGGAGCAAAGGCGGGACGGGAGGGTGGGATTCGCTGCTGACCAGTACGCTCTCGGCGTGGTCATGTGCGAGATGGTGACGGGCCGGCGTCCTACTCGCCGCATACGAGCCGTCGCCGGGAAAGTCGATGTGGATCTCCCGTCCAACCACGACCTTCCTCCAGCTTGGGAGCCCGTGCTGCGGCGCTGCCTGCGGACGAAACCGGAGGAGCGGTATCCAGACATCAGGGACGTTGCGGTGGCGCTGAATCCGCGACGCCGGCGCGCGCGTATCGCCGCGGTCAGCGCCGTGGTGCTGCTTATGCTGATCCTGCTGGTCGGTATCTACTTTCCCGGAAAGCCGAAAATCGAAGCTGCGAGAGCGCTCACTTCGGAAACGGATTTCTCAGCAGAGCCCAGTATCTCGCGCGATGGTAAGACCCTGGCTTATACTTCCGACCGCGCTGAGGGCGGCAATCTCGATATCTGGGTGCAGCATCTGGCGGGCGAACCTATGCGAATCACCACCGACTCGGCGGAAGACCGAAATCCGAGCCTCGCGCCGGATGGCAGTTCGGTGGTATGGCGGTCCTCGCGAAATGGTGGTGCGATCTACATTTCTAACCTAGCCGGAAATGGCAGCGAACGCTTGCTCGTACCTGGTGGAAGGAATCCGACGTTTTCTCCTGATGGACACAAGATCGCATTCTGGCTTGGCGATACGGATAAGACAGTCGCGTCGGGGCAGCTTTACTTATTGTCACTTCCGAACGGTTCTCCGATCCGCCTTGCCTCGGACTTTAAGGATGCCCGTCTGCCGGCGTGGAGCTCGGATGGGCAGTACATACTTTTCATGGGCTGCCACGAGTCAACTGAGGCGATGCCAGCGTGTTCGGAGTGGTGGGTTACCAGAGCTGATGGCAGCGAAGTTCGAAATACCGGCGCTATGGCGTTGCTGCGCGACAGTCACATTGTCCTGATTGAAGGCCTGGGTGGCTGGAGCGGTGACAACGTAGTGTTTGCCGGCCGGCGCGGGTTGGGGGGCAGTGCCGGAGAGAGCAGAGAGCTGTGGGAGTTGTCCCTACCGCAAGCCAATCCCCGGGCCGGCGGCAGGTTGCGGCAATTGACCAATTCCGGCGACATTGACGGTTCTTCGTCGGTCGCGCAGGACGGCACCATACTCTTCTCGCGCTTCGCCGGAGCGCTTCACGTTTGGCGGATCAGCCCGGCTTCGCACCCGGATGCGGCCACTGCAGCAAAAGTGACACATGACCCAGCAATCGACATCTCCCCGTACATCTCCCACAATGGCCGATGGCTGGTGTTTTCGCGGGGAGTTGGAAACCACCATGATGTCTGGACCAAGGACATGCAGTCTGGGAAGGAGTCGGTGTTCGTGGCGTCCGCGAATAACACCTCGTCGCCCATAATCGACGAGGCTGGCGAAACCGTGGTGTATGAAACCAGCGAACGCGATACGCCATCGATTTTCAGGATGGAGCGAGGCGCAAGGTCGACCCTGCTATGTACGGGCTGCAGCAAGCCTACGGGATGGTTCGACGGAAACAGCGCCGTTTTGTACCGCGAAGGATTACCGTCAAAGATCAAGATGGTGAATCCCTCGACCGGGCAGTCCGCGGTCGTGCTGAAGGCGCCCAATGTGTCGCTAGGAGAAGCTACTTGGTCGCCAGAAAACCAGTATCTGCTTTTTACTGTCGCCTCCGAAGGCGGCAGAAAACAGGCCTTCGCGGTAGCGTTTCCCCGCACAACCCGGGTTGCCACTGGTAAATGGATTCCGATTACCGGCCCGTCCGAATGGAGTGACCGCCCCCGCTGGTCGGGCGACGGGAAGACTTTGTTTTATCTCTCAGACCGCGACGGTTTCTCTTGTCTTTGGGGCCAACATTTCGACCCAGTGGCGGGACAGACGGTAGGCCCCCCATTTGCTGTGATGCACTATCATAATGCCCGCCTCTCTCCCGAAGAAGTGATCGGCGATTCTTTTCAAGTGTCCGTTTCGGGGGACTCGATTTACCTGAATGTGGCAGAGATGCGCGACACGATCTGGGCGGGGGTGCTGAAGCAGCGCAGATTTTTTTTCAACTGGCGACGATAGTATTTGTTTTCCACTACTTCTATACGTATAGTAGCGGGCCATCGTCACCATTCAAGTACCTAAAGGGGAAGTCGGTATGGCAAAAAAAGCCGCTAAGAAAAGTGCGAAGAAACCTGCGAAAAAGGCAACGCCTCGACCGCCACGACGCCCAGTTAAGCCGGAGCCGTACAAAATCACTTATCCGGAGATTGGAACAACCGATACGACTCTGAGTTCTGCGCTTGCCGCGATCCAGCAGGCGCTGCAGACCAAAGCCAGCGACATCTTTCAAGGCGATCCCACGGTAACGCTGGTTTTGAAAAAGCAAGGTGGATAGAGCTGGGCGATGACGATTTGCCTGATGACAGCACCGACTGCCACGGAGTATGGCAATCTCGAAGACATCCGTGCGCAGCCGGTGCAACAGATCGCCTCTGAGCCTGCTCTGGGCATTCTGACTCTGGCTGCCGTCCTGCGGCAACGAGGTGAGAGCCCGGGGTACGTAGACCTGAACCGCGCATACTTCGACTACGCGGAATCGGATGCATTCCCCGGCGAAGACTTTGCTGAAATTGTGGCGCACGGGATCGCCGCATGCGGGACCGATATCTACGGATTCGGCTCTCTTTGCAGCAGCTACCCTACAACGATTCGAATCGCCAAGGCGCTCAAATTGCAGCGTCCCAAAGCGACGATTCTGATTGGTGGTCCGCAAGCTTCGGTCGTCGACACACAAACCCTGGCAGCGTTTCCATTTGTCGACCTTATCCTGCGGGGCGAGTGCGAAAGAAGCTTGCCCCTGCTGCTCGACGAATTGGCTGGCGAGCGTCGGTTGGACCGCGTGCCAGGGTTGACTTATCGCGCCGGTTCGCAGGTGCAGCGAAATCCGCTGCCCCCGGTTATCGAAGACCTGGATGCTTTGCCGACTCCTGCTTATGACTTGTCCGGCGAACTGCGGGGAGCCGCCAGGGCCTCGCTGGAGTTGGGTCGTGGCTGCCCATTTTCTTGCACCTTCTGTTCCACCAACGATTTCTTTCGGCGTCGTTTTCGGTTGCGCTCCCCCCTGCGCGTGTTGCGGGATATGCGTGCATTGGCCGCGGAGTATTCCCTCAGCCACTTCGTGCTCACCCATGACATGTTTACCGTTGACCGCCGTCGCGTGGTGGAATTCTGCGAAGTGATGGTTGCATCGGGCGAAAAATTTACCTGGGGATGTAGTGCCCGCACCGACTGCATCGACGAGGACCTGTTGACCGTGATGCAACAAGCCGGATGCCGCAACGTTTTCCTGGGAATTGAAGTCGGCTCCGAGAGAATGCAGAAGATTATCGACAAGGGTCTCAACCTGCGGCGAGCTCGTGAGCTGGTCGATTTTGCCGAGCGAATCGGCGTAGGGACGATCGTCTCGATGATCACCGGCTTTCCCGAAGAAACCTGGGAGGATGTGCGAGAGAGCGTGATTTTTTTCATGCATTCCTTGAAGTGTGCGCAATCCACCCCGCAGTTGAATGTGCTTGCCCCCCTGGCGGAAACAGCGCTGTACACCCGGTGCAAGGACCAGTTAACCCTGGAAGAGCTTTGCTCCGACATGTCGAGCCAGTCGCGGACCCTGAATCAATTGGACGTGGCACTGATCCGGGAGCATAGCGAGATATTTCCGAACTTTTACCTGATCCCAACGCCCCATCTTGATCGCTCTGCTCATCTGGAGATGGTCGAATTCTTCTCGGTAGGTGTGGTGCGCTTTCGTTGGCTTTTATCTGCCATCGACCAGGCCACAAGCAACATGCTGGATTTCTTCTTCGAGTGGCGGAAATTTCGTTTGCAGGTTCGGCCCGGCCTTGTGGGCACGCAGCTCCGAAACTATTACCGCATCCGCGAATTCCATGGTGACTTTGTAAGTTTCGTTGCTGTCCACGACGTCTCCGGAAACGAGGCAGTCAACGCTTTCCTCGAGCTAGAAAGGGCCATGCTGCGCCGAGCCATGCAACCGAACGTTCCCCGGCCCGCCGGCGAAGTGTTGCTTGCCGGTTCAGAACTATGGTCAACTGACGTGCCTCTGGTGATGCCTCAGGCCAGGGTCGTAGAGCTGAACTGCGATATCCAGCTAGTCGTGGAGGGGGTGAAACGTCGGAGCGAGCCAATATGGGTGCGAGGTCCCCATTTCTACGTCACTCGCCGCACCACCAGTGGAGTGAACCAGCTATGTTCCATTTCGCGCTGGGTTGCCGCAGTGCTGTGCGCTTGTGATGGTCGCCGAACCATCGCAACTATCTTGCGGCGCCTCCCCGCTCAGATCCCAGAGGTGAACAACGAAGTCCGCGACTACGTGTACCTGCGTTTGCTGAGAGAAATCCAGGCTTTGGGATACATCGAGATTTACCGCGATAGTGATGCTAAGTCCTTCGCCAAGGACCAATCCGGAAAGAACCAAGGAGTCCGCCGTCGGCGGATTCAGAAAGACCCAGACAACCAGCGGGGTCTACGTTCAGCCTCAGCGGAGCGATAGCTCGACGTCGATTGCATGCCAGACGTCGTCCGGAACAATCAGTACCGCCTCTCGAAGCATATCTCGGTACTGGCTGAGGCAGGCCGCCTCGCCTTCGTACTTCCTCAGAAGTCGATGCAACACCGGGCACGCCTTTCACGCGCGCGGCATCTACGACATCATATTGCTCAAAGGCCTTTCTGGCCTCGTATTCCAGCTGTTCGAGTTTGCTGGACAGTGCGATGCGCTGCGCCGATTCTCCGGCGCTTAACTCCTCAAGCGATACGATCCCTCCACCGGAACTTTCAGTAACACGGCAAGTTTGAACACTCCCCGCCAGGGACACGCATCAGCCTTGCTTTTGAACGGAGAGGTATTAGCCGTCGGAGGATATGAAAGTCAACTTGGCAACCACCTGGGGTACCTCGCCAGCACGGAACTCTACCACTAAGTTCCGCCACTCTTCGAAAAACTCTCTCCGTGTGTTCCGCTGGAGACCCTGCGCCAAATTCTGGCGCCGGGACGAGTAACCGCATATTCAAAATACAAGGCTCAGGGCTTCCCGGAGCATCGGCGGAAATTCTGGTGTCGAGGTATGGGGTTGGTAATGAAACCCGCCCCATCGACCTTGAACATCGACCCAGCATCCAACCCGAACCTGGAATGCGTCCTCTTATCGCGTTCCAACAATGCGGTCGGCATCTGCTTGTTTAACAATCGATTCCTCTATGGCACGTTCGTACTCGCGCCGGGAAACGTGTGATGTGAGGGGGTTGAGCACTGCGGACTTTGCGATGTCCAAATCGGCTACCCGAAACACCGTATGACGATGGTTGATCTTGGATTTCTTCCGGCCCCCACTAGCGGCCCCATCTCAGTGATTTGAGAATCGCGAGCGTTATGGCGATTTTTCGCAAGCAACATCGGATTGCAGATGATGTCATTCGCAATCCCCGAGCAAAAATCCAAGAAGCCCTCGGATGGGTGCATGCCGTCTCGCTCAATAACAGGAATCCGCGTCGGCCACAGATGGCCGACCATTCTCTTGGCCGGCTTGCGCGATGCTCTGCTAGGTTACGTGCCAGGCGCAATGGCGAGTGAGGTTGGACAAGCAGTAGATGAGGCGGTGGAGAGAGTTTTTTGCGGGACACGGACTGATCACCACAAGCCACATTAGATTGAATTGGGATTCTTACGTTGTCCAAATTAGTGACCGAAGTATCGCGCCACGGCGATATTGTTGCTTGCTTCCCGAGTTCCCCACTACCACGATCTTACCGTCGGACTGGATTACCAAATCAGAGATAGATGCCGTGTTTACGCCGAAGGCAGTTGTGGCGATGCCACCTGAACCGAAGGAAGTATCGAGCGGTCCCGTGCTGATATAACGAGCAAGTGCGAGACTCGATGGGTTGGGTTCAACTATGCCGGGTGTCTGCCCAGCCATGCCGGCGGCGAGGATGTCTCCATTCGACTGCAGCAAGATTGCAAAGGGCTACTCAAAAGGAGCAGATTTGCCAAAGTCGGTGATTCTTCACACACAAGCCTCCAAATTTGTGCGAGTTGGGATTCTACAGGAGGGAAGAGGACTACAGGTTTGCAAGTTCAGTATTCTGTAGGCTGTTGGTGAGCAATTCTGCGAGCAGCCCTCCTGAGGAATCGCCACAGGGCACGATCCCAGCAGGACTGGGCTAGGTCCAAGGATTCAAAACGTGCTTCACCGTTGCCTTGAAGTCAATGGCATTGCGCGTAACCAGGGTTAGCCCGTGGACCTCTGCGGTCGCAGCGATGAACGCGTCCCGCGGTTCTATGGGGCGGCCTAGGGATTCATTGCGCGCCACGAGCCTGCCGCACGCATCCGCCACCTCGAGATCGACCGGCAGAATTCTTCCCGCAAAGCGCGCGGTCAGCTCCTCGCGCAGCCACTCGTCCAAGCGTCTGCGACGCCGTCCAGCCGCTAGGCGTTCGATTCCATAGCGCAATTCAGTGATCGTTACCACGCTAAGCAGAACTGTGTCCTCGTTGACCCCGGCCAACCATGCCAGCGCGCCCTCATTGGGCTGCTGCTTCATGGGTTCGGAGATGACGTTCGTATCCAGCAGAAAACTCATAGCTCGGCTCCGCGCAGGGGCACGGAGAGGCGCTTCAGCTTCAGCCGGGAGCCACGCAGTGGGGATGCTGCCAGGAATTCCGCCAGGTTGCCCTTGCGCTTGGATTTCCTTTCCCACTGGTCTGCGGAAACGATCACGGCCGTCGTCCGGCCGTGTTTGGTGATCTTCTGCGGTCCCTCCGACTTTGCCTTATCGATCAGTTCACTGAACTTCGCCTTTGCCTCCGCCACGGTCCACGTATGCGTGCTCACGTGCCATCTCCCAATTCGCAAGATTATGGTCATAATAGTCATTTTCACGATCAGGTGCAACCCGATGCAACATCGACGGATCAGCGATCGGTGGACGGCCCGCTCTCCTGCGTTTCCTTCCGTTCCAGGATCTGGCGGTTTTCATAAGCAAGGGTAAGCTCGTGGCTGAACCGTTCCCGTTTGCGAATGATGGTCTCCCCCTCGGCTTAGCCTTCCTTGCTGAACTCATCGACATGCTTTATGGATCGCCAGTGAGCGATGTGCCGCATCTCACCTTCGCCGAAGAAGCCTTTCAGCATGCCGCTGCAGACCGGCAGCCCGAACGTGCCCCTTGTGGAGCGGCGTCACCGGGCGGCCTGTCATCTTCTGCTGTTTGCGTACCAGGATTCCGCGAGCATTCTGCATCGCCACGGATCGCTGCAGCGCATCCTCAATTTTATCCAGCGACAGCCCGGTATGAGTGATCGTTGCTGGCGCTGATGGTGGAATCGCATAATGCTCACTCACCTCTTGGCTAAGATCGGGCAGCAACTGCGGCTTGTAGGTAATCCGCAGCAACTCCTTCGCTCCCTTGGGCTCGCCTCGCAAATGAGCTTTCTTCCGAATGCCGAATACCACGACTTGGTTGAATCGGACAGATTCTGGAGGCTGGAGTCGAAAGATACTGATCCGGTTGAACTGAGCTGCCAATAGGCGTGCGCATGTGCCCACCGCAGGTGCCGGAACGACAAATACAGGGACACCCTCGCTGATCACCCGGCGATAACAGTGCTCCAGCAATACCAGTTCCATCCTATTATTGCTGTGGGGGTCCGAACTCGCTGTCATAGGGTACGTTCAGATACAGGAGCGAGCAGGTCTCCTCCAGAAACGGGCACTCGAAGGCGCTGCCGTGGAGGGTAGCAATTCCCCTTCGGCATGTGACCTTACCGATCAGCTCCCAGATGGTGACAAGGAGGTCATCATCACTATCATCTCGACCATCTATCCCCCAATGATAGATCTGGGCAGAGTGTGCAAGGGGACGCTATGGACATTGCTAATGAGTTTTCAAGTTTTCAGATGCATTGATCCCACAACGAGTCATCAAAGCATTCACTCGTACCGCAGCGCGACCATGGGATCGACGCGCCTTGCACGGCGCGCCGGGATATAGCTGGCGGCAAACGCCACTGCCCCCAGCAGCAGGACAACGGTACCGTACGTTAGAGGGTCAAGCGAGCTGATGCCATAGATCTGGCTGGCAACGATCCGCGTGGAGACAGCAGCTAAACTCAGCCCGGCGGCCATTCCGGACAAGGTTAGCTTGCCACTTTCCCGCAGTATCAAACCGAGAATATCGTGTGGCTGAGCGCCCAGGGCCTGGCGTATACCAAATTCACGGCTGCGCTGCGCCACCGAGTAAGCCAGCGTGCCGTACAGTCCCATTGCCGCTAGAAGCAGGCCGACGCCGCCGAGCACGCCGAGCAGGCTCGCCGTGATCTTTGCGCCGAAGAGCGAGGCAGCGACGTATTCCGTCATCGGCTCGGCATCGAAAATCGTGAGCGCCGGATCGATAGCGGCAGTCTCACGCCGCAAGGCCGCGATGGCTTCACTGACAGAGCCGGGAGTGCGCATGTGAAACGTCAGACCATATTCCGGCCGGAAAATCTGGCGTATGGGAATGTAGAAGTAAGGCTGGGGATTCTCGGTGACGCGATGATATTTGCTGTCCTTAGCGACCCCGACAATGGTGAACCACTCGCCCCACCCACGCACCTTGCGACCGATGACGTTGCGATTCGCTAGGAAGCGGCGGACGAACTCCTGATTGACGATCATAACTTTCGGCGAAGTCGAGTCGTCGTGCCAGTCGAAGTCGCGGCCTTCCACTAGGCGAATCTTCATCGAATCGAACCAGCCCGGTGAAACCAGGTCGCGGTAGATCTTCATGTTCTCATTCCGGTACGGGACATATCCTTCCACTTCCAGGCTTTCCCAGTTTCCTCCATGGAATCCCAGCGGCACGGAATCGTCGTAACTGACAGCGGTCACCCCAGGCAGTTGCCCCAGCCGTTCGCGCAAATGGCGGCAGAAGTTGTCCGTTTGCTGGGCATCGTAGCCAGCAGCGGAAAAATCGAATTGTGCGAGTGCCACGCCGTAGGGCGAGAAGCCCGGATCAATCGCTCGCGCCGCCTGAAAACTCTTTAGGAACAGGGCTGCGCCCACCAAGGTGACAACTGCCAGGGCCATCTCGGAGATCACCATGAGTCCGCGCAAGCGGTGCGTGTGAATACCCGAGGCACCGCTGCGGCCGCCTTGTTTCAGCGCTTCATTGACATTGGCCCGCGACGCGAGCAGAGCGGGAGCCAAACCTGCGAGAACAGTGACCAAGACAGCCAACGCGGCGGTGAAGGCCAAAACATGACCATCCAGAGGCGGAGCAAGCATGACAGGGCTGGCGACGGCGGGAAGAAGCCAACGCAGAGCGCTGCCGAGCCACCTCGCCAGTATCAGAGCACACGCGAAACCGGCAAGGGTCATGAATAGGGTCTCAGTGAGAAGCTGGGCTACCAACCGCGCAGGCGTAGCGCCTAGCGCCAAGCGGATACTGAGTTCTTGTACCCGTGCTGTGGAGCGAGCCAACAGCAGGTTGGCGAGATTCGCGCAAACAATCAACAGAACCACGCCCCCGGTGCCCATCAGGATGGCTACTGGAGTGAGCAAGGTCGCCTGGGTGCCGAAGTGCGATTGCCACACGGGAAGCACAGTTGCGCCGATGCCCAGGTTGGAGTCGGCATCGGCTTTCGCCATGCGATTGGCGAGTGCCTGCACTTCGTCGCGCGCCTGCTCGATGGCAACGCCCGGGGCCAAGCGGGCTAATAGCATGAAGTTGCGCGTACTGCGATCCTGCAACATCCACATGCCGGTATGAGTGAGCTGGCCATACATTGTGAGGGGTAGCCAAAATTCGTACTCTAGCCCCGCATGCGCCCCGTGGAAGCCTTCAGGAGCTACTCCAATGATGGTGAACGGGGTGCGATTGATCCGCAGGGTGCTCCCAATAGCCGAAGGATCGGAGTGGTAGTGAGACTTCCAGTAGCTGTGGCTAATTACGACGATAGCGTGCGCATTTTGCGCATCATCGCGCTCTTCAATGGAAAAGAAGCGACCGACCTCAGGTTTGATGCCGAGCATGTCAAAAAGACCACCTGAGGCCATTTCGCCCCATATCCGTTCAGTGTTGGGGGCATCGCCGACCGAGAATACATAGCCGCGGTAGGCGGTTACGAAATTGACCACGTGCAAATTGTCGCGGAAATCCCGAAAGTCGAGATAGGAAGTGGTGAGTGGCTCGCCATCCGGTGCGGTATTCTCGATTGCCACGATGCGCTCGGGCTGTTTGGCTGCGGGTAACGGATTGAGGAGCAATGAGCGCACCCAACTGAAGATGGTTGTGTTAGCACCGATGCCAACGGCGATAGTGAGAATGGCGACCGCGGCGAAGCCCGGACTGTTGCGCAGAGTTCGTACGGCATAGCGCAAATCCTGGAGCACGCCTCTCATCACGTTGCACTCTCCACACTAGTACCGCAGGCCAGCGTGATCGCCACCACCGTGAATTCTGGGCTATTGCGCAACGCCGTGCCGCATAACAAAAATCATGGTCGAGTTCGGTCACCGCACAATAGCTTGCCGCCAGTTGGGAAAAGCACACCGCAAGCCCGGCTCGTCTACACCAGCAATTTTCCCACCGTCTGCAGAGGGCCATAAGCTGTTGATCGCAAGGTGCTGCCCATTGAATCTAGAAAGCTAGAGCCATGTTGAATGTCCGCTAGTTAAACGTGGGTGTCCGGAAGCGGACACCGTTCAAGGACTTTCAGGAACTGGCCCTAGCTGTGGCTCACGCCATGAGTGCTTCGAGGAATGCGTCCGCATTCCGACCCACGCTTAAGGCGATCAAGCCTGCAGCGAGCATGGTCGCAGCTTCCAGAGATCTGCTCCCTGGCATAGCACTGGGGAATCCATTTCTGCAGGTCCGCTGTGATTTGCGTGAGACATTCAGGCTGAGGTGCAGGCGGTCATAAAGCGCCGCACGCGCACCCACTCACCCTGCGCCGAAGGCTCGATTCCAGCTAGCGCGGACGCTGCGGAGGGGTGACGGATCGACGATCAGCTTGCGAAACGGGTCAATCAGGGCCATGTAGACCGGAGTGAAGGGGCCGACGTTGCGCACGTAGACACCGAAATAGAAGCGGTACGTATTCGCTGTTTCGACGAGGGCGCTCAGCGCGGCAGCGTGCGCAGAGCAGTTGATTAGCTCTACGAGCTGCTCGTTTTCGAAGCGGTAAACGACGCGGAAGAGTCCCTGCCGCATGCCCGCTGGCGCAAGGGACTTCGAGCGATCGGCGGTTGTCAGACATGTTGCGAAGGTCCGCCCCGCGGTTGCCGTCGGCTTGCAATCCCAACCCAGGAGCCGTCTGATGAAGAGACAATACTTAAGAGCGCGCGCACGACTGGCGAGAGTGTGTAGGGACGCGCACCGCCGGTCCGCAGAAACTCATCCAACATGATGCCTGGGCGTGTCCGTGACAGATCAACGGCCCGTACGTCGTGAAGCGGCACTCCGGCCAGAAACGCATGAACTCGCAGCGGCAGCCGCTCGAACTCTTGAGTTGAGACCTGTGGCATGGCGCCTTCTGACCAAGAATTACTGCATCGTGATCCTATTTGCAATGACCAGCCACGCCAGCCAGGACAGACCGCCGACCATGCCTGGTTCACGTGGACACGGAGTTGGGCCCTCTAAGGACCTCCTCAACAGCTGCATGGCCTATGTCTCTGTCTCGCGTGGAGCGCACGATTCGCAGCTCTTCACCAACCACTGCGAGAAGTTGCCTGCTCCGCGCAATCGTGGAGAATTCCTCAGGTTCTGAATCGTGTGCTTCTGGCTTAACCGCTCACTGAATACGTAATATTCTTTGTCTCAAGCGAGACCACGTATCAGCCACTAAGATCTCTACCCTTCGCAGAAGTTCAGACTGAGACGCTACCCGTAGCTAACCCGAGCGTCCCAAGAACCGATTGCACTGCCATTGGGCATGAAATCCCTTTGGGTCTGGGTCCCGCTCAGACGCTCATAAGGCCGAGGGAACTGGTTCGGAACGATCAACCCCATCCCCGCCCGCCGCAAAAACGCTTGGGCTTGCTAAGGAAGAACTTCGTCAAAGGTTTGAATCCGGGCATGCGTACTGGGGGGCTGCGGACGATTTCCCGGACGCCAGCACAGCAGCGTCTGCATGCCCGCGGATCTCCCAGCGTCAAGCTCTGAGATAGCGTCCGAAATAAATACGACTTCAGAATGCAAGCGCTGCAGGGCCCTTGCGATCTTTTCGTAGCTATCCGAATCGATCTTACTGCC
>Ga0306921_10004039_pt1 | contig 14982 bp, 17 predicted proteins | sample sta12Cox44000080_FD_203760 | JGI IMG/M metagenome (GOLD analysis project Ga0306921, IMG submission 203760) | Lab enrichment of tropical soil microbial communities from Luquillo Experimental Forest, Puerto Rico - statoxic.12C.oxic.44.000.080 (v2)... | ecosystem: Environmental > Terrestrial >...
GAGCCGGTTCCGCATGGCCACCGCGCGCCGGAGATCCAGAGCGAACACCACCTCCGAGCCGCGACGCAGGTTGACGGGAATCGCGCGTTGCTCGATGAGGCGACCGTAGACGTCGGTCCAGGTGACGGTGAGGGTGCCTCGACCCGTGGCGGGGGCGTCGGTTCGATAGCGCGCCTGGACCAGGGTGTTGCGATCCAGGGCAGAAGCTGGCAACACGATCTCGGCGCCCCAAGAGAAGGAGGGAATAAGAGGCAACGGAATGCAGATGGAGATGCAGAGCAGCAAGCAAAAGAACAAGAAAGCGCGATCCTGACCCAAGATCAGCACCGACGATAGACGCCCAGTAGACAGTTCTCCGGATAGGTTATCCCCAGCGCGTGAAGGCTGCGCCAGATGCTCAACTCGAGAATGAGGGTTAGCCGGAAGACGGCCAAGGTTCGGCAATCATCCAGGTACGCGAACTCGGACTCCGCAAATCCATGGCTGCGAAATACGCGTTGGAGAGCGCGTCGGGTATTCATCCGATAGACAACGGGAAAAGTGTCTCTCTCCTGCGCCTTCCAGAGCAGCCGCTTGGGAAGATGATGAAAGCGAAAAGGCACGAGATATGTGACGATCGGGATGGGAGACCACCGGTTAATGGTGTAGACGACGACGTGCCCCCCAGGTGTCGTCAATCGCGCTAAGGCTGCCACCGCTGCTTCAGGATCCGCCACATGTTCGGCAACCATCCGGAGGGTGATCACCTCGAAGCTGTCGTCCGCATGGTATTCTTCGATGTTCGCTCGCACCCGTTCATGCACGAGGTCGTTCTCTTCGATTGTGGGATCAGGGTCCAGGCCAACCAATCGGCCGCACCGGCGACCGAGCACCTCGGCCAGGCGTCGATTGCTCGGGAAAATGTTTCGGCCTGATCCGACATCCAGCCATCGGCAGCCCGGGGTCACCAGCCGAGATACCGTGGCCTCGTAGTAGTCGTCGGGAGTGAAGTACGCGAACCGGCTCCTGATTCGAGGACCCCACCCCATCACCGTCGAGTCGGACCCGTACTTGTCCTGAAAGACTTTGACAAGGTCACGCTTCGCGAGCTTGAGAGGGGCACGGGCCTGCGGGCGGCCGTTCATGGAGTGGCTCCGGTCATCGGAGAGGGCTGAGCTAGATCCGCGACTGAAGACCTTGATCTTCGAGAGCCGTAGGCAACTTCAACTCCCCTTAGGCACAGTGCACATAGCCAACGCTGCGCGCACGGGCTGCGCCATGTTGATGAACCAGAGGTCCTTGCCGCGATTCCAGATCACGTAAAGATCGACGATTCGATCGTACCGACCTCCCGGGCCGGCCTCATTCACGAAGGCAGCATTGCCTGCGAGGTTGCTCAGGATCTGCCGAGAAGCTAAGTTGGGATCGTCGAAAAGTCAGAGATGACACCCCACCTTGAGGGGCGCAACCGCGTGAGACCCTGCAACCCTAGTCGATTGCGGTTGCTTGAGCCGGCGTCGGACCGGTTTTGAGTACCCCCGAGCATGATACGGCAAATGTGGCAACGGTTCCAAGCTACCGGCCAACGGGGAGGGTCACTCGGACCTCAAGTACGCCCCGTATGGCATGTCCCAAGACTCTCTGGCTCAGCCTGAGCGCTCTGTCCATGCTCGCGCAATGAAGGCTGCCGAGCAGGCGCTCAACGAGTCGCGCTACGACGAGGCCGCGCAGTGTTGCTCACCGCCCTTCAGGTATGCGGAGACATTCAGCCGGGGGATCAACGGCTCGATCAAAACGGTCGGCGCCCTCGCAACGCTCCTCTACACGCGGGCAACTACGCAGAAGCCGAGCGAGCGTATTTCGAGAAATAAGGAAGCAAAGGTAACCAACGGCAATATTTTTGCCACACGTGGTAGTCTATTTCAGAGCAGGCTGGCGCTTAGCAAGACAACATCGCTATTTTTGGCAATTGGCTTAACGTCTGAAAGAATCTCAGACATATTTTGTCGGAGAATTAAACGTATTGGCTTGCGCTTGGGATTTTATCGCTGTTGCTATTTTGCCCAAGAGCAGAGCTGACATAAGGCCCGTTCTCGGGCACGGCTCGACTCGTTGTCGACCTTGACACACCCATGCCGCTGATCCCCTGGCGCGTCAAGAATTTCCTCTCGGAGCATTTCCCGTTGATGTATCACGTGGTGGCGAATCTCGGCCTGCGGGGTAACAGCGAGGAACATTGGGACGCACGGCTGGCCGAGACCTGGGACGCCCAGGAAAGGCACTGGCCGACGAAAAACGCGCTCATCGCCTCGCTCGCCCGCCCCGCCGAAAGCATTCTCGACGTCGGTTGCGGCAACGGCGCGATCCTGCGCCATCTGCGCAAGCTCGATTACTCCGGGCTGCACGGCCTCGAGATCTCGCGCTATGCGATCGAGCGGCTGCGCGCGGAGGGCATCAAGATGCATTACGGCGCGCTGCCGGCGATCTCGCTGCCTGACGGATCCTTCGACGTCGTCATCGCCTCCCAGGTGCTGGAGCACATCGTGCGCCGCAACCGCTTCCTCGGCGAGGTGGCGCGGGTGTTGCGGCCTGGGGGGCGCGCATTCATCTTCGTGCCCGACAATTGCCTCGGGCCGATCGCCGAGCTTGAGCATGTCGTCAAGTTCGACCGACGCTCGCTGCATGAGCTTCTGGGGAGACATTTCTCGAAGGTCTCGGTCGAAAGCATGACCGACGCGAACCACACGATGCCGATCCTCTTCGCGCAGGCCGCCACGCCGCTGCGCAGGACGCAGCCGGATCGCTGAAGTTTTCGCGGGACGGCGCGCCGAGGCACTGTTTGACGGGCGAGGGATCTTGCAGAGCGATGGGAACGTCGGTTCAGGGCAGTATCACCAAGACCTGTTGCACAAGTCTCAGAGAATGCGAGAGACTTTCCACCGACTTGCTGACATATTCGGCGCGCGGCCCGCCCGTAAAATCCACCGGGTACCTGGCGAGATCGCGAGCCTGGTTTAGGCGCTTGTTTGCCAAGGCGAGCATCGGATCCTGGTATGATGTTGACTGCTTTTGTATCGCGAGGTCTGTTCCCCACCAGGCAGCACGGATTAGTATGTACGCCCGACGTGCGCTATCGCGGACGCGGGGATCGACAGGAATCGAATCGTCGTCGACTGGCAGCGCTTGAATATCGAGGATATTCTTCCTCGTCAACTGAGTAAACTGAATGAGTTGAGACTTGAAGATGGCCGGGTTCGAGCTTGGCTGTGGCGTGTCCTGCGCATTTGCGGGACCTAAAGGTGTCAGGAGGAGACCAGCGACGAATGCCAGGACGATCGAGGCCAATGAAAACCGCATAAAACCAGTTTCCTACTCTCGACCGCCAAAGACAAGAGATTGTCGGGTCTCTCCCTTATGAAACATGCCCTCATCGCCTACCACTATCGCCCCCAGAGCAGCAGCAGTGTGCTGTGCCCGTCCGCATGTGCACGTTCTGGCAGCCGAGCGCGGCAAGCGTGTCACGAGCACGCTCGGGAGCATAGATGACATAAAGCCAATTCTCGGGCACGGCTCGACTCGTTGTCGAGCACGGCTTGAGTGCCGGAGACGTCAAACAGGAGAGGCCGGACAGGAAGGTGGCCGTGCACCATGGCAGGACGGATTCAGGCGGCCGGCCGCGCGTGTCGTGGAAGCGCCTCGAGAAGAAGGCGCGCCTGCTCTTCCTTCGAATAGGCCTTGATCACTGCTTCCCGGCCCCGCTCGCCCACCTCCCGGCGTCGGCCAGGATCGCGGAGAGCCTCGAGGCAGGAGAACCAGTCCGCAGGGGTGCGCGCCAAGAAGCCGGTTCGCCCGTGCTCGACGACCGCCTCATAGGAAGGGATGGGAGTCGCGATGACAGGCAGCCCCACGCACATTTTCATCGTCAAACGATTCTCTGACTTGAGGTTCCAACCCTCGGGATTTAGCCCCGGCTCAATGGGGATGATCCCCACGTCGGCGTCGCACATGTGGTCGTAGACGCCGATGGGGTCCCACGGCAGGCACCTTATCCGACGGTTGGCCAGGAAGCGGAGATAGGCTAGACGTTCCCCCCCCGTTCGTCTCGCCCCGAGCTGCCAGCGGATGGCGCGCAGGCGGTCGAGCATGAGGTTCTCCGGCGGATAGCTCCCGACGATGGTCAGGCGTACCCATGCCGGCGGCGTATCGAGGAGGGGCAAGGAACTCAGGCTATCGGAGGTCACCAGAACGACGTGCAGGGGCCGCCTCCGAGAGCCCCGATGGGTGCCCCAAGCGGTCTTGTATCGCTCGGGATGCTCGATCCCATCGTGCACTACTCGAATCTTGGCTTGGTACGCTGGGGGATAGAGCCTCTTGAGGTAGTCGGTGACGGTCAGGGTCATGTGGGTTGCCGCCACCATCTCGAGGTCTACCAGGTCGCACACGGAGTAGACCGTCCTCACTCCGGACGCCGAAAGTTGATGGGCGAGCTTCTCAACGCTGGGACCATGGACCTTTTGGAACACGACGATGCCCAAGCCTTCCTCCGCCACTCGCCGCTCGAGCCCTGAGAGATCCGGGAACTCGGTGGGCTGCTCCGGCTCGAAGAGGACGGAGGGCTCGAAATGCGCCTGGCGAAGAAAGGGGAACATGTTGAGGGCGGCTATCCGGGTGCTCGGCAGAGGCCGTCGCGAGTTGGAGAGGAGCACGAAACCAACCTTGACGGGTGACGGACGCGACGGGCGACTCATTTCAGCAGAGACACCAGATCGCGAAGGAAGGAGTCGGGAGGGGAGTAGCGCCGGTAGTCGCGCCGGCACGCCGACCGCACGATCTCCAGGCCGCGCGCCAGAGACCTTTCGCGCGACACCATGCGGGTGAGCCAGTGGAGCTTGGCCCGGGTCAGCTCGAGCTGCCGCGACGCGGGAAGACTGTCGAGGCGCGCGGTGACCGCCCTCCAGATCTGGAGCTCTCGTTCGCGCGGCCCCCGCGGATGTCGCCAGATGCCCAGCCATGTGTACAGGGGATTGCGCGAGCCGATGCCGATCACGTTGCCACCGTGCTGCCTGTAGCGGTACAGGATCTCGCCGGTGGCGGCCACGCCCCCGTGCAGGGAGCACCAGATGGCCAGCCAGTAGTCGTGTGGCATGTCGCACGGCATGGGGAGGGCGCTCTGAGCGGCCCGTCGGCGCACGGCGGCCGCGGCGCCATTGACGTAGTTCTGCTTCATGAGGAGTTCGAACGCGTGCTCGTGGAAATGGTCGAGGCCTTCCTGGCGCGGGTCGAGGCGGTGTGACTCGAGGACGGACCGTCGTCCGATCGCTTGCCCCTCCTCGTCGATGAGCGAACCGTCTGAGAACACCATGTCCGCGGACTCCCGCTCTAAGAGGCCTATGAGGCGGGAGACCTTGTGTGGTTCCCAGATGTCGTCCTGGTCACAGACGAAGAGGATGTCCTCACTCGCCCGCCGAATGGCCTGAACGAAATTGCTCGCGTAGCCAACGTTGTCCGCGTTGACGTGCAGATGGAACAAGCGCCGGTCAGGGGGCGGCAACCGGGCGACGACATCGCGGATGTGAGCAAGGGTGTCGTCAGTGGAATGATCGTCGTAGATGGAGACCTTGGTCACGCGCTGAGTTTGCTGAAGGATGGAGTGGAGCTGCTCGGTGATGAAGCGAGCTCCGTTATACGTGCAGAGCAGGACCTCGGTGCTGGGCGTGGGGCGGGGATCGACGATGGTCACCGGCGCGTCTGACGGGCGAGCAGGCGGCCCAGCCGCCGCTTGATCGCCCGCCCCTCAGGAGCGAGGGCGTACATGAGCGGGATGGGTCCTCGTGAGGGCACGAGGGGACAGGTGGGAGAAAGCACGGGATCGGCGGGTTTAGAGGGCCGAGTTGAACGGCCGCCCTGCGGCTCGGGCTCCCCCATGGCGTGGGCGTGTCATGGCTCGTCGACTAGAGGACCACGGGCGAGAGCACCATTCGTCCCGTGATGACGAGGGCGACGAAGGCTCCTACCATCAAGAGGATCGGCCGCTGCTTCTTCTGGTTGTCGTCCGGAGCGTAATTCATTCTCATTCCCAAATTACGAGGTGCGCGCGAGATGCCCCAAGTTTTTTCTTCGCGTTACCTGTCGGGCATGACTACACGACCCTTTTTTAACGATCAGCGGGGCCACGGCAAAGCGACTGGGCGCCCGATTCCCGCTATGGCTGGCGTCGAATGGCGCTCGTCGGCCACTCGATGGTGACCACAACGCCCTGGCTTTTCCGTGTGGCATCCGGATCTAGTACGCATGCTCTGCTACGCATGCTCTGCGTAGTGGACGGCCGTCAGTCACTGCAGGAAGGGCGTGGGGAGGCCATGCATCGGCGAGGTCACCGCGGCCCCGTCGCCACGGGTCTCTCGACCAGGGACTCGAATCCATCCGGGCACCGTGGTGCACGGCCGCCTTCCCGTGTGGCCGCCCCTGGTTGACGTCTCTGGCGCCTTGACACGATGGCCCCCCGATACCAGAGGCTTTATTTGCTCTGTGCCAAGGTCGACAACCAGTCGAGCCGTGCCCGAGAATGGCAGGTTACGACAATCTCCCTATCGAGAAGAATTCAAGAATGGACGATGCGTGCTGCTGTCGACAGCCCCGTCACGGGTCCGGCACTGGATCGGCGCGTCGCACGGGACGCGCAAGCAAACCGGCGACGGCAGTCCGTTCCGAGCGAGTGAGACAGACATACCACGACGTAATCAGCATGGTCGGAAACACGGCGAACACTTGCAGAAAGAACACGGCGAGATTCCGTGCTGGCCAAAAACGTTCGACCGTATACGTGGCGATCGCGAAGGGCACCATCGCCAACGCAGGCTGAATGAATGCATGGAGCCAGAACTTGCGAAGGCTCATCGCCAGATGGCGCTTCACGTACCAGGGACCCACGAGCGTCGAGATGATGACTCGCGGGATCATCGTCGCCATCGCCGTTCCGATCACGCCGAACGCGCGAACCCAAATCACGCTCAACACCAGGTTCGTCACCGCCTCGACGATGAACACGGGGATGAGACCACTCTGGCGACCCATCCCGAGCATCGCGGCAGTCACGATTTGATAGCCGGAAAGCGTCGCCAGCGTTGCCGAGAGGACGATGAGAATCCGTCCAGACAGCTCCGCGTACTGCGGTCCCATCCAGAGACCGATGAACGAAGCGCCCCTCAGCACGAACGTTACAACGATCGGCAGCACGACGAGACTCGAGACGCGCGCAGTCGTCAACAAGGCGACCTGCAGATCTGACTGTTGTCCACCAGCCTGCAGCGCGCTGATGCGAGGCGTCAGCGTTGTTGAAACGCCGCTCACGATAGAGCGCGCGTATTCGCTCAATCCGCTGGCGATGGAGAAATAGGTGATCATGCCAATCGGCAGGAACGCTCCGATCACCAGCGAATCGCTGTACAGCATCAGCGACCCCATGACATGGAGAAGCGACGCAGCGAGACCAAACTGAAAGATCAGCTTCGCGGATTCGCGATCCCAGCCGCGCGGCGAGAGATGGAGCTGTGGATAGAGCTTCCACGAGAACCACACGTTCGCGAGCCCGCGCGCCAAACCCGCGCCGAGCTGCACGAGCGCCAGCGCGATCAGGCCGTTGCCGGTCTTGAGCACAGTCACTATCGTAAGCGCCCGCACCGCGCTAATGATGATCTCGATCACGTTGTAGTAGTCGAAGCGCTCGAGGCCAATCACGACTCCCCCGAACACGCCGCTCACCAGGGCGATCGCAACGGTGACACCACTGATCACCGTCACAACGCGCGCAGTCCCGATCAACTCGGGCGGAATATTGAAGACGTGCCCGAGAAGCGCCGCCATTCCGAATGACAGAACGACGGCGACCGTGCCGGCCACCGCAAAGATGCGCAGCGCCGCCGAGTAGAGCCGGTTCGCGCGCTCGTGGTCTCCCCCTGCGTGGAACTTCGCGATGTACCGCGTGACCGCCGACCGAACCCCGAGGTCGAGCAACCCGAGATATCCGACCATGGAGATCAGGAGAGCCCACGCACCATACTGCGTCTCGCCGAGCGATCGAACGATGATCGGCGAAACGACGAAATTGATGCCCCCGGAAAAAAGAAAAGTCATCCAGTTGGAGGCGATACTCCGCACCAACCCGCGTGACCCCCGCCTGCTATCCATTCAAACTGCCTCTCGTGTAGGAGGTGCCGTTCGGCGACACGGCCAACCGGCTGCCTGTATGACGGTTAGCCACTCGGCCCCGAAAGCGCGGAGCTGCGAGCTGATCACTACGCCGGGCGGGCAAGCTTGTAGCACCGAGCTCGCGCAAAGGCGCTAGCCCCGAGAGATCGGCGGAGCTGATCCGGGTCAGCCGAATGAGCCCACAACGCGCTCGAACAGGGCGAGCTGCCCACGCGTGGTCTCCTCCCAGCTGAATTGCTCCGCGTAACGGCGAGTCTCCGCCCTTTCCGGCGGGTTCTTCAGCAGTCCATGAATCGCATCCGTTAGCGCGGCAACGGTTCGCGGCTCGAACAGGGCGCCCGCTGCTCTCGAGGTCACCACCTCGGCCGTGCCGCCGACTCGGGCAGCGACCACCGGGGTGCCGCAGGCCATGGCCTCCAGGAGCACGTTCGGCCAGCCCTCCCGGCTCGAAGCGAGCACGAGCGCGTCCGCGGCGGAGTAGTACCGCGGAAGCTCGGATTGCGGCAACTGGCCGAGGAAGCGCACCCGGTCCTCGACACCCGTCTCACGGACCAGGGCCTCCAGACGGCCGCGATCAGGCCCTTCGCCGACGAGGCACAGGATGGTGTCCGGGAGAGCGCTGAGGCTCTGGATGACGAGATCGTTGCCCTTGAGCTCGACGAGGTTGCCCACCGAGAGAAGGAGGCGCCCCGTGAAACCGAGTCGCGACCGCTCGGCGTCGCGATCGAGCGGGTGGAAGGCGTGCGCGTCCACTCCGTTTCGCAGAACGGAGATGCTCTGTGGATCGACACCGAGCCGCTCGGTCGCGCCCTTCAACGCGCGGCTCACCGTCACCACCGCGGCGGCCCGGCGCGCCGCCCACACGATGAGCCGGCGGGGAATCGCATGTTGCGCGATCAGATTGATGTCGCTGCCGCGGGCAGTAATGACGACAGGGCGTCCGAAGCGGCGGCCGAGCAGAGCCGCTGCCACTCCGGCGGGATAGAAGTAATGCGCATCGATCGCCTCGAAGTCATGGCCCCCCTCCCGGACGTCTCGGAGGGCGCGCGCGGAGGCGGCGGCGAGGAGAAACGGCGCCGTGCTCATGCCCAGCTTCGGTACGAGCGGGAAGCGAGGATGGCGCACGTCGATGCCGTGGAGCGTCTCCCGGCGGGGCGTACGCGCCATGCTGCCGTAGCGGCCGAATCCCTCGTGGGCCGTGGGGAACCACGGCACGGGCGCCACCACCACGGACTGGACGGCGCCGCTGGCGAGCAGGTGCCGCAGCCGCGTCTCGACGAAGATCCCGTGACCAGGCCGCGCTGCGCTCGGATAGAGCGTCGCGAAGGTGAGGAGCTTCATCGCCGATCGGTCGGCGAGCTACGCCGCGCGTGCGCGCGATCGTAGACCTCGAGGTAGCTCCGCACCATGGCGGGGAGGCTGAAGCGCGCCTCGGCGAGGGCGCGGCCTGCACGGCCATGCTGTGCGCGCTTCGTCGCATCGTCGGCATAGACCTCGAGAGCGGCGGCCATGGCCGGTGGATCGTCGGCGGGCACGAGGAGCGCGGTGCGCCCCTCGTCGACGAGCTCCGGATTGCCCCCGACGCGCGTGGCCACGATGGGGAGACCGGTGGCCATTGCCTCGAGAATGGTGTTGGAGATGCCCTCGGCGAGCGAGGGGAGCACGAAGACGTCGAAGCCTTGCATGAGTCCGGCCACGTCGGCCCGCTCCCCGGGCAGCCAGGCGAGATCGCCGAATCCCGCCCGGGCGAGAATCTCCAGACACGGCTGTCGCAGAGCGCCGTCGCCGATGATGGCGAGGCGAAGGCGCGAGCGGAGATCGGGACGACGCTCCAACAAGCACACGAAGGCGCGCACCAGCGTCACCTGATCCTTCACTGCCTGCAGCCGCCCCACCGTGCCCACGACGACGCGGTCGCCGGCGCCGAAACCCTCCACGGGCAAATCCGCGCGGCGCCGCTCGGCGGGCCGAAAGGTCTCAATGTCCACCCCGTTGTAGATCTGGGTCAGCCTCGGCCGAGCCACGCCGACCTTGCCCAGCAGGTACGCTTCGAGATCGCGCGACAGCGCGATGTACTCGTGCACGAAGGGCCGAATCATCCGCCGCACGCGCTGGTACTTCACGTTGCTCCCGTCGAGGTCGAGCATGTCGCGCCCGTGCTCGCCATGGATGCGCACGGGCACACGCGCCAGCGTGGCGGGAACCTGGGTGACGAGAGTGGTGAGATTGCGCGTGTGCACGATCTGGGGACGCAGGCGCCGCAGGAGTCGCCAGACCTTGACGTAGAAACCCGGGACTTTGCCGGGCGGCTTGTGAAGGGCGTAGCACTCGACGTCGGGGCGACGGATGCGCAGGCGGAAATCCGAGTAGTCCGTGATGCAGACGATGGCGTGGCGGTAGCGCTCGGGCGGCATGTGATTGATGAGGTTGACGAGGCCGTTCTCCACTCCGCCCGTCTTGAGACCGTAGATGACGTGCACGATCAGGGGAGCGGTCCGGGCCGCGCTCGTGACACCGGCAAGGGCGGGCTCGACGGACGACATCTAGGGGCAGTGTACTATGACCAGCCCCCGCCTCCGTTCTCTTGGAGGGAACGAAGATTGTGGCCTAGTATGGAAGGAGACGCCTCGATGAGCGCGCATGGACTCTCGCTCCGACGACGGTGCCGCGCGGCCCTGGCCGTGCTCACCGGGCTCTGTGTCCTCGGTCTGGTTGTCCCCGGCGCGGCGCAGCGCTTCGAGTACGTCATCAGCTTCGACAACGTCGTGGTGGAAGGAACGGGCACGTCCCCTGACACCCCTGAGCTCGCCCATCGCGAGGTCATTGGCCTCGACGCGGTCGTCGCCCAAGGTCATGCGGCGCTGGCGGGCGGTGTGCCACCCAAGCTCACCGTGCGGTCTCCGGGCTCTCTTCTCCCCTTCGAGCCAGGGCTCGGCACGGAGAACGCGAGCTTCCGTCAGGAAGGATTCCTCGTCGAGTCCTTTTGGGCCCAGAAGACGGCGTCGCGAGAGGGCTCGTTCAAGCCGTCGCACTTCCACCCGGCCGATCTCTCGACGGGTTTCGAGGCGCAGCATTTCGCGGGCGTCAACGATCTGCACGGGATCTTCATCCGGTCGCTCGACGGCAAGCTCTTCGGCCTGAAGAGTCTGCGCTATCGGATCACTCGCAATCGTCAGATTCCGCGCAAGCCCTTGAGCATCGATGGTTTCAGCACGTTCGACGTGCAGGTGCTCATCGCCCGATCGTTCGATCCGCGTGACAGGATCCGCACGCAGTTCCGCGCCTTCCCCGTCGGACTTCCCTTGGGGAACGAGACGAATCTTCCGTGGATGACCCTCCGCGTCTCCGGCTTCGAGTTGGTCGACTGTCTGTACATCACCAGCACAGCCAGCGTGGACTTCGATGACATCGTGCTGACCCGGCGCGAGCCGCCGATCCTGCCCGAGACGCCCGAGAAGGACAAATAGGGCTGGCGTGATCTGGCTCGCATCTCACGCTCTCGGCGTCGCTTGGTGTTAGGTTCCCAACTAATGACATCTGACCGCGCGGGCGCAAAGGGCAACGCTCGTCTGATCGCCTCTTAGCTTCCGCAGCTCCATCCTATTCCCGAGAACGACGAGTGGTGGGGGGCTCACGGTGAGCGCGAGGAGGTCTCGAGCGGCCACCCGCGCTCGGCGGAGGTCGGTAAGGAAGAATTAGTTCACCGAGCGATCGCCGGCGCGGCGACGGACGGGCCGGCCGGCGTCGAACCAGAAGGACTCGTAGCCCCAGCGCCCCAGACTCGAAACGATCCGATGGCTGGATGACTAGGCCGCGTCCAGGTCGCCCGCGACCTCGACCCAGCGGCAGGGTTGGGCGCGCTCAATGGTGGCCGCGGCCCCTCCAGGGCTTTCGGGTGCACCAGCCCCCGCTCATAACGTCGGGCACGAACCGGAGGGCGGCCGCCTTGACGGCCGCTCCGGGACTAGGCACGGGCCACCTCCGTGCAAATGTCCGCGAAGGCCGCGGCGGCGCGGCGCCAGCTCACGTTCTCGTGGATGTAGGCGAGCGCGTTGTGACCGATCCGGTCGCGCTCCGCGCGATCCTTGAGGAGCCGGGCCACCGCATTCGCGAACTCCTCCGGCTGATCGGCAAGGACGACGTTCTCGCCGTCGCGGACGGGCAGGCCCTCTATTCCGATGCGTGTCGACACCACCGCCTTGCCCATGGCCATGGCTTCGTAGGCTTTGATGCGCGTGCCGCCGCCGATGCGGAGAGGGATGACGAAGAGAGACCCGCGGGCCACGTGAGGCCGGACGTCCTCCACTCGTCCTACCACGCGGATTTCTGGATGCATGCGCGTCCGCTCGAGGAGCTTCGGGGAGGGGTTGCGTCCCACCACCGTGATTTGGGCGGTGGGTACGAGCCTGCGGAGCCTCGGCAGTACCTCGTCCGCGAAGAAGAGGATACCGTCCTCGTTGGGAAGCCAGTCCATGGCGCCCAGGAAGACGAGGTTGTTCTCGTCGGGCGGCTCGGGGTAGGGGCGGAAGAAGTCCGTATCCACCCCCGTCGGCACGGCGTGCACGTTGCGCGCCCCGTAGTCGCGCTCGAGCACCTGCTTGTCGAGCTCGGAGACGGCCACGATGCCGTCGAAGCGGGCGCATGCCTGTCGCTCGTAGCGCTGCATTTTGCGCCACTGGAGATACCAGAACAGACGGAGGATCGGGTGCTGGCAGGTTCGGTAGTGACGTTCCCAGATCATGGACTCGACGTTGTGCTGGAAGAGCAGGGTGCGTGGGGTGGGTAGGGCTCGCAGGTTGAGAGTGGGCTGGAGGAAGTCGCAGATCACGAGGTCGTAGCGGCGCGTAGTGAGAAGGTCTCGAAGCTTGGTCACCGTGTGCCGTGAATAATCGCCGAGCACGGTGACGGGATACTGCGACAGTGAGTAGGCCAGCACCTTAAGATAGAAGGCGACGGAGTACTTGGTTACCGTCGAGCGAGGCACGGGATGGAAATCGTGGCATAGCGGCTCCATCTGACGGAGATGTGGCAGGTCCGATTTGGGATCGACATTGCTTACCAGTGTGATGTTGAAGACCTCCCGCAGGTGGCGGAGGGTCTGGCTCGTGCGTATCTTGCCACCCGTGTCGGCGGGATACACGAACGGCTGAGAGAAGAAGAGCACCTTGAGGCGGGGCGAGGGATCACGGGCGGTCATCTTGGCGGACCCTCCGGGGGAAGCACGAGCAAGACGCGTGCTAGGGACATGACTATTCCGCCGCCTCGAGCACGAACCGGATATCTTGCTTGCGAAGGCGCCTGTCCACCTCCTGTGGTCGGATGGGCACCGTAGCACCGCCAACCGCGAAACCCCGCGAGGTCTTGGGGGCATCCGCGTACGGACTGTAGGGGAAGACAGGCCACGCGAGCCGGGACGGTAAGTCGAACTGGAGACTCCAGCCCCGATGCCGGACGAGGCCGGCGGCCTCCTCTGGTCCCAGTTCCACGCGATCGGGTCCAAGCATGATCTTCGTCTTGCCTGTCTCCGAGCAGCTCGCCCGGCCTGAGCAGCAGCTGAATGGCTCGAGAATCGGAAAAGAAGGTGTTGTAGGCGAGGGAGAGGCGATCGAGCCCGGTTTCCATTCTGAGCGCGGTGTTGATCGGCAAGTGACTCGTTCGCCCTCTCACCGTCTCCCTGAAGGTGGCCAGCTCAGGTTGGCGCTTCGAGTTGGCGCCGCTCACCATCGCTTCTAGCTTCTCATGGAAGATGCTCAGATGACACTTCCGGTCGAGGAAGGGCTGGTTGGCTACCGGCTGGGCGCTGGTGAGGCCGGACGGCGCGATGGTCCGGGGCTGCCGCTTGCAGATGCCCGCGGGCTCCCGCATGCGGTGGGAGTACTGCGGCAGGTCCTGGGGATGGGCGCGGCCGGGCCCTCGTGAACGCACAGTGCGTTCTGAGCGATCCGGCCCAGCGTCTCGCACCCGCGTATCGTCGTCCGCCGGAACAGCGCGGGAAACCGAAGTGGCCTCACGATTGGCCCATGTTTGCTCTGCAGGAGATGACGGCTGATTCAATTGGCATTATTGGGAAGTTGGCCAGAGAGTCTCAAGTCGACGAAGTGGGAGACCCCTTCTTGATGGCAAGAATCCATGTCGAAGGCGTCGCGATATGAGCAAGAAGCCGTAGGGGTGGGAGGGCTCTGACGAGATGGAACGAGGCTCGCTTGAGACCCGGCTTATTCTGGATGTTTGCTATGGTGAATCTGTCTTCGGAGCGACACCCACGTCGGGACAGTTCACGTTGCAATCCGTAGAAGGTAAACCAGTTGACTGCTGGATAGGTCGCAAAGCTGGCAAGCTCTGGTCGCGTCGTCTTTGCGAGGCGTTCGTAGCGTCTCTTGAGGAACCCAGGATACCAACTGTAGAAGGGCAGGTCGAACTCCTGCTGCTTCGGGCAGAGTGTATTTGTCGTCGTAATAAAGAGGGCTCCGCCCGGTCTCAGGACTCGGGTGAACTCGTCCAAGCACCGCTCCCATTCCACCACGTGCTCTAGGAGCTCGATGGCAACACAGATGTCGATACTTTCGCTGGGACATGGCAAGTTTGCTGCGGACGCGACTTGAAAATCTATCGTATATGCGGATGGTCTGGCTCGGTTCTTGGCGAGGGCTATAAATTGTTCACTCACGTCCAACCCAAGAACACGATGACCAAGTTCGGCCCACAGGAAGCTTTGAGCCCCAGGCCCACAACCGATATCAAGTACATCTAAAGTTTGGCCTGTACGGCCTAGCCTGGCGAGGACAATATCCCGGA
>Ga0306921_10004040_pt1 | contig 14981 bp, 9 predicted proteins | sample sta12Cox44000080_FD_203760 | JGI IMG/M metagenome (GOLD analysis project Ga0306921, IMG submission 203760) | Lab enrichment of tropical soil microbial communities from Luquillo Experimental Forest, Puerto Rico - statoxic.12C.oxic.44.000.080 (v2)... | ecosystem: Environmental > Terrestrial > Soil...
TTGCCCTGTTGATTTTCTCTCTCATCGCAGTCAGCCCGGCCCAACCAGCTTCGACCACCGCGGTTCCCAACCTCATCAACTACAGTGGAACGCTGCACCCGCCGAGCGGCTTGACTGCGCCAGGCAGCGCGTTTGGAGTCACATTTGCCATTTATCGGCAGCAGGATGGTGGTGCGCCCCTCTGGCTGGAGACGCAGAACGTGATGCCAGATTCCACTGGCCATTTCAGCGTTCAGCTGGGCAGCACGAAAGCTGAAGGCATTCCCGCTGAGCTATTCAATACCAAGGAGCAGCTGTGGCTCGGAGTGCAAATGCAAGGCGAGGCAGAGCAGCCAAGAGTGTTGTTGGTGAGCGTCCCCTATGCCATGAAGGCGGCGGACGCGGAAACCATCGGTGGACTGCCCGCTTCTGCCTTCGTGCTGGCCGCGCCACCCAATGCCACCCCTGCGATCGCAACCACACCCAGTGAGGCGTCAGGTTCGGCCGCTCCTCCGACTTCGTCGAACGTGACCACCACTGGCGGAACGGCGAACACCATTCCGCTGTTCACCACCCCGACCAATATTCAGAATTCGATTCTGACGCAGACGGGCACGAAGGCGGTGAACGTGGGCGGCAAGCTGAACCTGCCGGCCACGGGGACGGCGACTGCATCCAAGGGGTTCAATTCCCAGCCCGGGGATTTTGTGGCCTCGGTGTTCAACAGTGGCACCTCGACGGCGGTGCCGCAGACCTTCCAGTGGCAGGCCGAGCCGGTGAACAACGATAAGACAACGGCCTCGGGGACGTTGAACTTGCTGTTCGGGCAGGGGACCGGCCTGCCCACGGAGACGGGCTTGAAGATCAACAGCAAGGGGGTTCTGAGCTTTGCCACCGGGCAAACCTTTCCGGGCACGGGAACGGTGACCAGTGTCGGGCTGAGCGCGCCCAGTTCTGATTTCACGGTAAGCGGCTCGCCGGTCACCAGCGCTGGAACACTCGCCCTGGGATGGAATGTTGCGCCCACCAACGCCAACACCCCGAATGCGATTGTGAAACGCGACCCCTCCGGCAATTTCTCTGCCGCCGCGATAACTGCAGCGTCATTCTCCGGAAGTGGGGCGGGCGTCACGAACGTGAACGCAACCCAATTGGGTGGTCTTGGTTCAGGCGCTTATGCCCAACTCGCCGCTGCCAACACTTTCACCGCCAGCCAGACGATACAAGGCAGCCTGGGTGTTGGTAATTCAAATTCCTATATCACTCTGCAGACGGTTGGGCAGGACGCAACTGGCACGGGAATCCAAAACGTAACAACAAACACCTCAAAGTCACAGAACTCGTTCGCAGTTTTCGCTGCGACCAGCAGCGCGGGAGTGACGGCGGAGCTCGTCGCGGATGGGATAGGTACCGGGCCCATGGGAACCCCTGGAGGCTATTTCGGCACGTTCACAAATCAGCCGATTGGGTTCATCACCGGCAATACCGAGCGCATGCGGATTACGCCCCAGGGAGCAGTCACGATGACAAGCTCTGCAAACGATGTATTCGGTATTAGCGTGAACGCGTCGCATGCCTCAGCAGCTGAATTCATTGGTGGCACCGATGCTGTGGGACTTGGCGGGGATGGCCTCGATGTTACAGCGGGTCTGCAGACGACAGGCAATGGTCAAGGCGGCATTGGAGTGGTCGCCACTGGGGGAAACAACAACGATCCTCAAGGCCAGGGTGGAGACGGTATCTTCGCAACTGCGGGAAGTGGATCCATTCCGGGCTTTGCTGGCGAATTCAATGGTGATGTCACCGTCGGCGGCCATCTCTCCAAGTCCAGCGGCTCATTTAAGATTGATCACCCGCTGGATCCCGCCAACAAGTACCTCTACCACTCGTTCGTCGAGTCCCCGGACATGAAGAACATCTATGACGGCAACGTAGTGCTTGACGGCAGCGGTGAGGCGGTGGTCGCACTTCCAGAATGGTTCGGAACTCTCAACCGCGACTTCCGCTACCAACTCACCTGCATCGGCGGCTTCGCCCCGGTGTACATCGCCGAGGAAATCTTGAACAACCAGTTCAAGATCGCGGGGGGCAAGTCAGGGATGAAAATCTCCTGGCAAGTTACTGGCATTCGCCAGGATGCGTGGGCCAACGCGCATCGCATTCCGGTGGAGGTGCAGAAGTCAGAGCGCGAGCGAGGTTATTACATCCATCCCGAGCTCTATGGCGCCCCGGAAGAAAAAAGCATCGCGTGGGCGCGCCATCCGCAATTGATGAAGCGGATGAGAGAGCGGTCAGTCCCTCCGCATCCGGCGAACAAATTTGTCGCGCAAGCCCAGGCCCTTCAAGCGTCTAGGTAGGCGCCCGGCGAACCGTGGAAACAGGTCGCCTATAACCCGACGGCAAGCCCTATTTGTCAGGTATCAGTACGTGACCACAATCGCCGAGGAAGTCTGATTCGCAGACAACAAGAACAGATTCGGGCACAGCAGGCACAGATTACACGGCTTAGCTCGCAGATCAGGTGATCCAGGCCTCACTCAGCGGGGAATGGGCGAACCAGTTCGGAGATTCGCCGCGTGAAAGCCACGATGTCAGTCGCATGCCACGAATTGTTCCAGGTTACGTTCCAGGAAAACCAATTTTTCATCCGGCTTTCGACTGGAAGCGAGGAGGCTACATGATGGCCACCAAGCTTCTGGGACTCGGTATTGCGGCGATTGAGGCTTCCGCACTTCTGCTCCCTGTGGGCTCCGGGGTTGCTTTTGCTCAGGTAGTTGCCTCGGCAACGGGCTCGGGTCAGATTCATGTCTCGGGCGATTTGCGCACATTCACCTTTAACGCACAAACGGACAGCTTGGGTGTTACGACTGGTCAAACAGAAGGGAAAAACCGCAATGCGGGTTCCCACGCGACCGGCAGCGAGAAAAGATTCGCAGCTATCGCCGGGTCGTCATTCCCAACGACATCGAGAGAGACTCGTTCTGCTCCGCCATACTTACGGGTTATAGCGGCGTTCGCGGATCAAGCGATTCGATACAAGTGATTCTCCGTGCCGATTGCGCGTGAGATTGGCGACTTCGACGAAGACGCCTGGGCACTATCAGCTTCAACCGAAGCCTCAACCGATGCGGGTCGTGATGAAGATGAATTGTGGCAGGAAACGCGGTTCGCGTAGCGCGAACCTGATTTAGTACGAGGGTAGTGAATCACCCCGCAGCTGTGGTGGTCGGGTTGTGGCTGACGTGACCTGTCCGGTCAGATGAGACTGTCCCCTTTCGCCTTGATGGGCTATTAAGTTGAAAACCGAAAACACCGAAAATGTGAGAGGGCCCTTGGCTTCAAACCGGACGCGGCTGTTCTAATGTCATGGTACGCATGTGCCTCGCCCGCCTTTCACGAAAACCGATCCCAACAACATGACCCGGCTTTCTCACGCAATACACGAACCGGAAGCGCGCTCGTCATCAAGAAGTAACATGCTTGCCGTAGGAAATGGCTCTTACGTTGTTCCTAACCCTGTTCTCAATGACGCATTCCGCGCGTTGCGAATCGTCGCCAAAGGGCGGCTTTGCCATGCCGCGGTTCCGCATCTGTTGTTACAGTAGAAGAAGTTCTGTGCGAGTGCGCTCGTGACTTCCACAAGACGACCATGTTTTCAGTGAGCAATCCGTCTGCGACGGTGGTCTGCGAAGCCTGCGGTAAACCGCTTGCGGCCGGGGTGGACCTGTGCCCGCATTGCGGTCAGGAGCTGCCTTCGGTGTCGGGACGAATGGTGCTCATCGCGGTGGTGTTGTCGCTGATCGTGCTGTTTGCCTTGACCCAATACCTGGTGAGCCTGCACCGGCAGAGAGAATTGACGCTCGCGCAAACCTGGTTCGCTCGCGGCGATCGTGCCATGGAGAAGGGATATCCCGCAATCGCCGCGGAAGACTACCGCACGGCGTTGTCGTACGATCGCGAAAACAGGCAATACCGCCTGCGGCTGGCCCAAGCCCTCCTGGCGGAAAACCATTATCCCGAGGCCAGCTCGCACCTTTTGAACCTGTGGGAAGAGGACCCCGCTGACGGCGAAGTCAATCTGACCCAGGCCCGGCTGTACGCAAAGCAAGGGAACCGCAGCGAATCAGTTCGTTATTATCGCAATGCCGTCAACGGGGCGTGGGACGGCAATGCGCGGGAGCAACGCAGCGCTGCCCGCTTCGAGCTGGTGCAGTACTTGCTCAAAGAACACGACAAGCAGCAGGCGACGGCGGAACTCGTTGCGTTAACAGCCGACCCACCAGAACAGGAAGATCGCAAGCTGGAGCTCGCACAGCTTCTGCTGCAGATGAGCGAATATCCGCGCGCCCAGGACGTGTATGAGTCCGTGTTGAGCAGCGATCCCACGAATAGTCGAGCCTGGCTCGGTGATGGTGAAGCCTCGTTTGCCATGGGCGACTACCGCGAGGCGGAGCGGAAGCTGGCCGCGGCCGTGGAACACAACCCCGGCCTGGCCGACGCCAGGGAGGAGCTGGAGCTTGTGCGGGAGGTACTGCGCGTCGCACCAGGACTACGCGGACTGTCGTTGGAACAACGCGCCCAGCGTGTTGCGTTGGCCTTCGATGCGGCTCTTGACCGATTGACCAGTTGCGCATCGCGGAGGGGATACAACCTTACTTCGCCGGGCTTGTCAGCAAAGCCGGCGAACGGCGCGGGTTTGCAGGCCACGCCAGCCGCGGCGGACAGGCTGACAGCTGCTCGCGTCAACCTGCAACAGCTCCATGCCACCGCCTTGCAGATGAAGAGTGCCGCTTCAGAAAGGGCATTGCTCAGGCATCCCGATTCCCTCGAACCGACCATGGATTTCGTCTTCCGTGTGGAGAACGCTACCCAACCTCTTTGTCCTGACCTCAGCGTGACGGACCGGGCGTTGCTGGTGCTGGCGCAGCATCAAAGTGGAATGATGCAATGAGCTCGCAGTTGCCGGAGACGAACAATTCGAGCGAGGCCGCCCGACCTACACCGCAAACGCGGCCGAAGAGTGTTGCCAGGGTATACACGCCGACGCGCCGCAAGTACTGGGACGTGATGCGCAGCATGCTGTCGCCGGCGCGCTTCAGTCTACGCGAGGAACAGTTCTTCCTCGTGCTGGCGATGCTGATTGGCATTGCCGCAGGCCTGCTGGTGGTTTGTTTCCGGATGTGCATTGAGTTTTTGGGGCTCAAACTGCTGGGCAGCTCGTTGCAGCCGCCGGTCCCGCGCGTGTTCATCGCTCCCATGGTGGCGGGGCTGGTGATCGCGTTTCTTGTTATCCGTTTTTGTCCCAAGGCCCGAGGCAGCGGCGTCAACCAGACCAAGTCGGCCCTCTACATCTATGACGGCTACATTCCGGTCCTTACCGTGGTCGGCAAGTTCATCACCAGCGCGCTGGCGATTGGCAGCGGACAGTCGCTCGGTCCGGAAGATCCATCCCTGCAAATCGGCGCCGGGTTGGCCTCGGCCCTGGGACGGCGGCTCCGGTTGTCGCGCGAGAAATTGCGGTTGATCGCGCCTGTGGGCGCTGCCGCTGGACTTGCTGCGGCATTTAACTCGCCCATCACTGCAGTGCTGTTCGTTATCGAAGAGGTAATCGGCCGCTGGACGGCGGGGATTCTTGGCGCAGTGGTGCTGGCGGCGATCTCGAGCACGGTTGTCGAACGCTGGTTTCTCGGTGACGAGCCTCTTTTTCATGTTCCGCCATACCACCTGGAACACATCGGCGAACTGGGAGCCTATGCCATCCTCGGCGTCATTGGAGGCTTCGCCTCGCTGGCGTTCGTGAAGTACATCGCGTACCTGAGGCCAAGGCTGAGCCAACTTCCGGCATGGACACAGTACTTCCAGCCCGCCGCCGCAGGACTGTTGATCGGGTTAATCGGCATCTGGTTTCCGCAAGTCATGGGAGCCGGTTACAACTTCATCGACCAGGCGATGCACGAGCAGTACACGTGGCAGATTCTCGCCGTCCTCGGCGCATTGAAGATTGTTGCCACCGGGCTCTCCTTCAGCAGCGGGACGCCTGGAGGCCTGTTTGCCCCGGTGCTGTTCATGGGAGCCATGATCGGCGGTGCAGTCGGCATGGCGGAGCGCAGCATGGTGCCGCACATTGTCGTTCCGGTCGGAGCATACGCGCTCGTGGGCATGGGCACACTGTTTGCCGGGATATTGCGAGCGCCCATGACATCGGTGTTCATGATTCTCGAAGTGAGCGGCAATTACAGCATCATCGTGCCCGTCATCCTGTCGAACGCGATTGCCTACTTTATTTCTCGCCGCTTCCAGCCGACTCCCATCTTCGATCTGCTCTCGCGCCAGGATGGACTGGAGCTTCCTTCGCTGGAAGAGGAACGCGAAGTGCGGCTCTTGCGCGTTGAGGATGCCATGCGGCCGCCGGTCGGGCAGACGCTTGGCCGCCAGATGTCGGTGAAAGGTGCCCAGGAGGAGGTTCAAGGATCAGTCCAGGAATTCTTTGTAGTGGGGCTGGGCAGGGAGCGATGGTCAGCCATCAGCCGCACCACCCTGCTGGCATCGCCGAGCACGAAGGACCTTAAGCTCAGCGGCATCCTGACCGTCTCCATTCCCTATCTCCATCCCGATCACCCGCTCGACATGGCTCTCCGCGTCATTGGCGACTGGCCTATCCTGCCGGTGGTGCACCGCGCTAACTTGCAGCAACTGGTGGGCGTTGTGTCCCTGGACGATGTAATGCGGGCCTACCGGGGCGCGGGAGTGTCGAATGCTCACCAGCCGGTTGAAATGGAAGCGGCTGACTGAAAGCGTGGGGTTTCACAACTCCTGCTCCTCTGCCTGCTTCTAAACCTTCACCACCGTTTCCTGGTCATGATCTCCTTGCGCACAAGAATCGCTGAGTCTGCTGGCGAGATGGACCGTTTCTCCCGGCTGTGGGGCGAGATGCTGGTTGTCACGCCGCACAGCATCTTCCAGCGGTATGGGTGGAACCGCCTGGCAGCCCAGGTATTTCGTGACCGTCTGACGCCGGCAGTGGTCGCCGTCGAGAGCGATTCGGGAGCAGCCATTGTTCCTGCCGCCGTTCATCACAAGGCAAGGCGGTTAGAGCTTCTCGGTGAGGCCCTGTTCGATTATCGCGATGTGCTGTGCGTGGGTGATCGAGAGGTGCTGCGGCTGGCATGGGAGCGCCTGGCGGGCCTGAAGTTGCCGCTGTCAGTGATCTCAGTCGAAGCGCCCTCCGCCACTGCCGGATGGCAGGAGTTCCCCCTGGAACCCTTTGCAAGCGCTCCCCAGGTGCGACACGACTTGACCGGTGAAGAAGAGTTTCGGGCGGCACATTCGCGCCTGGGCCGGCAGTTTCGCCGGATGCAGAAGAAGGGGGTTTTCCTGCGCGATTATTCCGGCAGTGACGCGGAGTTAGTGCGTTGTTTGTATTCCCGCAAGAGCGAACAGTTCGCGAACGATTCCAATAACATTTTTTGCGATGCAGCCCGACGCGACTTCATGGTCGCAGTTGCGGCGGCAGAAGGAGAGCGCTGCGACATTTTCACCCTCGAAACCCCCGACGACCTGGTCGCCGGGCTGGTCACTTTTCGCGAGGCAGAGTGGCGGCGTTTTTACACAATTTATTTTGACCCAAAGTGGGCGCGCTATTCGCCCGGGGCTGTTTTGATCTATGAGGCGACAGCGCAGTCAATAGCCTGCGGATTGAGTTGCGATTACATGACCGGCGAACATCCCTACAAGATGCGTTTCGCCAACTCGTCGCGCCCGCTGTACCGTGTCGAGACCAATGCGGAACAACTGGCTGACATCACCAGCCGAACCACGATCGAAGGTGCGGCATACCTGCCGGACGAGGGATCCTCCAGCGGAGTCTGGGGTCGCACCCGGTTTCCCGTGCAATCGACGGGTTGAGGGGACTATAAAGTCTTAAGAAATCTCTTCGCGTCGTCTAATTGGGGAAATAACTTCTCTTCTTCGTGAAACTCCGGGCCGTGGACGCAGCGACGGCTCCCCCGTAACCGCACAGGATGCTTGAGGTGGAGCATTTCGTGGTAGACGATGTATTCCACGGCAAAGCGTGGTACGCGAGGGTTGTCGAAGACACGGCTGACCACGATGGCATTGTGGGCCGGGTCGTAGTGAGCCAGGCTGTTACGAGCGTGGGAATGGCTCCAGGTCATTTGCGGGCGCGCCATCAGCCCGTAGAAAAAATGCAGGTTAAGATCGTCGAAAACCTGCTCGAGATCATAGACTTGGCCTCGCGCCGATGCGATTCGCTTGCGACCCCGGATCTGCCGCACGAGATGAGCCTTCGAACGCATGTCATGGCTGGCAACATATCGGCGATAACGCGTGGCATGAACCGGCTCGATGCGTTTGTGGTAGATCTTCGCAAGGAGGATGTGGGCAATGGCCTCGAGAACGCTCCTCGGCGCGCCGGCCAGCAGGTCGGAGATGCGCACCCGCAATACGCCATCACGGAGACGAATCGTGTTGTTCACGTTGGTGAAGGAATAAAATTCGACACAAAACTCGGGGATGGGCGCTCGCGGCCGCAGTTCGCGGTATGATTGCCGGAAAACCTCGTGAAGATCAACGCGCAAGACACCATAAACCTACCACGGCTGCCGACAGACCACCCTGCAAGTATTACTGGGCTGTTAATTGTATTGACACTCCGGGACTAAGGCTTTTTCAAGTATTGCAGGACCGCGGGTGCGTCTGATACGTTTGTAGCTCGAGAGCGCTACTCTCGAAAAACCCGTAAAGTGGAAGCCGCCTCAGGGGGAACTAGGGCGGCTTCTTAGTTTTGGTCCGGTCATGGTTCGCACTAATCGGGCCGTTCCGTATACACCTTGTTCAGCTTCTTGTCCTTGGCCAGCTCGACCTGTTCCTGCAGAGTCTCCCGTGCCCCCTTGGCGCTATCGTTCACCGCGTCGACGGTATTGGCCAGCAGGAAAGAGTATTGCTCGAGCTCTTCCGGAGGGGACTGCTCCTTCAGGGCGCGCAGCTTGAGCGACCACTCGCTGTCAGCTTCAATTAGCAGCTTCAGTCCTTTTCGCATGTCGGTCTTGTGAGAAGCGTACATGTCGATGTTGTCGTCGATCTCATCAACGAGAGTGGTAAAGTCTTGCAGCAGGTCGTGGATCTGGCGCGGGCGGTCCTTCGCGCCCTTCGCGTTAGAGCGCAGTTGGTCGATTTCCGTCATGCGCGCTCGGGCGAACTTGATCATCAGCTCCAGACGCTTGTCCGGGAAGTCGGCCGTATCGCGCATTTCGCCGATTTCCTTGTCATTGAGCGGGTCGCGCTCGCGGGTCTGCGGATGGGCCGCCGAACCAGGCCAACAACAGACAAGAACCACCAATCCGACGAACCAACACTGACGAAACATCACCATTTCTCCCTATCCGCGTGGCGGGCTCACCCTCATTTTTGAAACATCTTGGCCAGCAGATCCGAGCGCACTCCTTCGATGTCGTCGACCGCCTGGCGCACTGGCGGGCGATCCTCGAAGGAGAGAGAGTCCGCGATATCGTGCATGCGCTTGGCAAGTTCGCGCAACGCAATCTCGGTTTGCTTCAGCCGCTTTCCCGATGATTTTGCCGCATCCGCTCCTTTATGCGCGTATTCCACCACCTCGCGGATCTCCGCCTGTGCTTTCTCGACATCGCCTTTGGTATAGAGATCGTTGGCAGCTTCCAGATCGCGACGAGCGTAGTCCAGGCAAAGTTTGGCTTGCTCGCCGCCATGCGCGGCATCGGCTTTCGCTTTCAGCTCAGGCAGCGATTCGGTGCTGCCCAGCGCGAGAGTCGTGAGCAGCAAGAGGAGTGCCAGGGATCGAAGGTGGAGTTGCATTGCTACTTCGTGTCCTGGTACCTGTCCCGGTGCTGCGGATCGAGCGCAACCAGCCTGTGGCGCGCCTGCCACTGCTGGTCAGGCATCTTCACGGCATCGGGAGCAGCCAGGAACCGCTGATAATATTCCACTGCCTGCGGCACCGCCTTCAAGGAATCGTAGGAGGTGGCGCGCAGAAAATAGGACGCAGCCGTTTCCGGCAGGTATTTCGCCCTCGCGTCGAGGGCGCGAATCGCCAGCTTGTAATCTTTGTTCTCCGACGCAACTACCGCCAGGTTGCCGTAAGCCTGCCCGTCGTCGGGCTTGAGCTTGATCGCGATGAGCAGCTCCTGTTGGGCTTCAGGGTATTTTTTCTCGTGCATCAGCAGGGAGCCGAGCGCGAGGTGAGCGTCAGCGCTCTGGGGCATGCCCGCAACCGCGATGCGAAGCTGTTGCTCCGCCTCGGAGTCCTTGCCGGCGTTCACGTACAGCGTTCCCAGCTCCAGCGCCGCCTGGGGATCAGCCGGCGAAGTGTGAAGCCCCGCCCTGAGTTCCCTGGCAGCATCTTCTGTTTTGCCCTGGGCGGCCAGGACCCGTCCCAGCTGCACGCGCGCGTTGTTATCCGAGGGATGGACTTCGAGCAACTGCCGCAGCGCCGCCTCGGCCTGTGGATACTTTTTCTCCCTGGTGTAGATGTTCGCCAGCCCGGCGATAGCCTCTTGCGACTTCGGATCGAGATCAGCCGCGGCCTGGTATTCGAGCGCGGCAGCCTCCAGGTTGTTTTGTTTTTCCAGCAGAATTCCCGCCGACAGGTGAGGTTCGGCGTCTCTTGGATTGCGTTTTGCTGCCTGCGAATAAGCGCTGAGAGCCTGCTGAGGATCGCTGCCTTCAAGCACGTGGCCCAGCGACTGCCAGGCGCGGGCCAAGCCTTCGTCGGGATGAGCAGTGGGTTTGAGCCCAGTTGCAGCGGTCAGATACTTGGCAGCCTCCGCATTCTGTCCTTGTTTCGCCAGCAAAATTCCAAGGTTCAGGTTCGACTCGAACACATCCGGCCTGGCAGCCACGGACTTGCGGTAAGCGTCAATCGCGTCGGCTGCCTGGTGGTTGACGTTATAAACATAGCCGAGATCGAACCAGGCACGATAATCCTCCGGACTGGCGGCCACAGCCTTTTGCAGCAGGGCCTGGGCAGCGGCGAAGTCGCCCTTTGCGATCGCAGTTTCAGCCTGGTCGACCTCCGGCGTAGTCGCATCTGCGGGTGAATTTTCTTCGACCCGATGGTGACGTACGGTTGGCTGGCTTTCTTGTGATCCTGCCTGCGGCGGCAGGGACACGCCAACGAACAGGTGCAGGAGTACGGAAGCAACAACATTGGCCTTAGCGAGCATGGGATGGTGAGTTCCCGTTGCCCGATAGGATGCGCGCCAGCCACTGGCCGGTGTAGGAATTGGGAGCACTGGCAATCATCTCGGGAGGACCCGAAGCGACGACTCGCCCGCCCGCGTCACCACCTTCCGGCCCCAGGTCAATCACCCAATCCGCGGTCTTGATCACGTCAAGATTGTGTTCGATCACGACGATCGATCCTCCCGCCTCGATCAAGCGGCGGAAAGCTGCCAGCAGCTTGCTGACGTCATCGAAATGCAGCCCCGTGGTGGGCTCATCGAAAATGTAGAGCGTGCGGAGCTTACGCTTGTTCTGCTCGCTGCGAGGCCGGCCAATATCGCCCTGGCCCGGCTGCAAATGCGCCGCCAGTTTCATGCGCTGCGCCTCGCCGCCCGAGAGCGTCGTGGCTGATTGTCCAAGCCGGAGGTAGCCCAGCCCGACCTCTTCCAGCACACGCAGTTTGTCAACGATCTTGGGCACTCCCGAGAAGAAGTGCAGCGCCTCTTTCACGGTAAGATTCAGCACCTGGTGGATATTTTTTCCGTGATAGTGAATCTCAAGGATTTCGGGCTTGTAGCGCGCGCCTTTGCACTCTTCGCAGATCAGCTCGACGTCAGCCAGGAACTGCATTTCTACCGTTACGGTACCGTCGCCCTGGCAGACCTCGCAGCGGCCGCCAGGAACGTTAAAGGAGAAGTGTCCCGCGGTGTAGCCTCGCTTGCGGCTCTCGGGCAGGGAAGCGAATAGTTCGCGAATCGCATCGAACGACTTGATATAAGTCACAGGATTCGAACGAGGCGTGCGCCCGATGGGCGACTGATCGACCAGCACGACCTGGTCGATCCATTCGGCCCCCTGGATGCGATCGACCTCGGCCTGGGGACCTCCCGTGATCTGTCCCTTTTCCGCAGCCAGCGCGTTGTAAAGCACGTCGTGCACCAGGGTCGATTTGCCGGAGCCCGAGACACCGGTAATCGCCACCAGCAGACCGAGCGGTATGGTGACATCGACTTTCTTCAGGTTGTGCGCGCGGGCGCCGAAGAGCTTGATCTTCCTGGTGCTGGTCCGCCGGGACGGAGGCATGGCGATGCGCAACTCATCATTCAGGTAACGGCCAGTCAGCGACTGCGGGTTACTCCTGATCTCATCGTAGTTTCCCGTCGCAATCACGCGCCCGCCATTTTCACCGGCGCCGGGTCCGAGATCGATGATGTTATCGGAGGCATGCATGATTGCCGCGTCGTGTTCGACGACCAGGATCGTGTTGCCAAGGTTACGCAGGTCATGCAGGATCTTGATGAGCCGCTGGGTGTCGCGGCTGTGCAATCCGATCGAAGGCTCGTCCAGCACGTAGAGCGTGCCCACCAGGCGCGAACCCAGCGATGTGGCAAGTTGGATACGCTGCGCCTCGCCGCCCGACAGGGTCGAGGCCAGGCGGTCCAGCGTAAGGTATTCGAGCCCGACTTCATTCAAAAAGCGCAGTCGGTCACGAATTTCATCCAGGAGTTTTTCGGCGATGGCGGCTTCCTGTGGGGTGAGCTCCACCTTGCCAAAAAAACCTGCCGCCTCCTCGACGGTCATCGACGATACCTGGCAAATATCCTTGCCGCCAACTTTCACTTGTCGGGCTTCGCGACGAAGCCGCCGCCCTTCGCAACTCGAACAGACCGAGTATCCGCGATAGCGGCTGAGAAAAACACGCACATGGAGCTTGTATTTCTTCCGCTCCAGGTGCTCGAAAAAGCCCCGCACACCCCAGAACTTGCCGTCGCCGTTGATGATGAAATTCTGTTGTTCTGCCGCCAGGTCATGCCAGGGTACATCGATTGGGATACCTGCGGCGCGCGCGTGCCGGCGCATCTCGGTAGCGAGCGGGCGATACTTCGGCTTCGTCCAAGGCTCAATTGCCCCTTCGGCCAGGGTCAACGACTTGTTGGGAATGACCAGGTTCAGGTCAAAATCGATGGTGTTGCCGAATCCCTGGCATTTCGGACAGGCGCCGAAGGGGTTATTAAAAGAGAACAGTCGCGGCTCCGGCTCTTCATAGCGAATGCCGCAGGTTTTGCATTCGAAGCGCTGCGAGAATCGAAAGCGCCCGGCCGCTTCGCCGCCAGCTGCGGCTGTTTCAAACCATACCTCCCCGGCTTCACGGTAGCCCTGCTCGACAGCATCGACCACCCGTGACCGAATGTCCGGACTTACGGCGAGGCGATCCACCAGCACATAGACGGTCTCGGCAAAGTTCAGTTCCAGCAGCGACTCCGGCGTCGAAAACTCAACCATTTTTCCGCTCTGGAATAGCCGGTTGAATCCGCGCTTGCGCAGCTCGAACAAGCGCTCCTTGAGCAATCCGTCGTCGGCGCGAGGGGCCGTCTTACTCTTGCTGGCGCGACGCGCTTTAGGCTCTGCCGGCTTGGCGCCCGGCGGCGGGGACGGCTGGAGGGGAAAGAACACTTGCAACCGCGTGCCTTCGCAGAGCGAAAGAATGTGATCCGCGACCTCGTCCACGGTGTCTTTGCGGACTTCCTGCCCACAGTTCACGCAGAAGGTGCGTCCCACGCGGGCAAACATCAGGCGCAGGTAGTCGTAGATCTCAGTGGCGGTTGCGACCGTGGAGCGCGGATTGCGCGTTGTGTTTTTCTGCCGGATGGCAACCGCGGGCGCGATGCCGTCGATTACGTCGGCGTCCGGCTTCTCAATGCGCTCCAGAAACTGTCGCGCATAGGCAGACAAGGACTCCACGTAACGACGCTGGCCCTCGGCATAGATCGTGTCGAACGCAAGCGAAGACTTGCCTGAGCCCGACACGCCGGTAACCACTGTCATGGCATTGTGCGGGACCTCAAAGTCGATGTTTTTCAGGTTGTGGACGCGCGCCCCGCGCACGGTGATGTTGTCGTTCGCCATTCGGACAGGGTTTCCCAGGCAGCCTAGTTCGTAGGAGCATCGGTCGGCCAGATCCCCATATCCAGCCGATACATGGTGCCGAAACTCTCGATTATAAACTGTCCTTTGAGCATGAGGGCGGTGCGAGGTTAGCTACCGTGCGAAGTACAGCAAGCAAAAGATGTAGATCCACAACGCGCCCATGAAGTGCCAGTACCATGCTGTGACGTCGACTACAATACGACGCGTCTCCGGCGGCCGATGCAGCCATACCGTCATCCCGGCATAGAAGAGCGCCATGATTCCACCGGCAAGATGGACGGCATGCACGCCCGTCAGCATGAAGAAAAACGAACTGCTGACGGTGGTTACCAGGCTTCGGTTCGCTTGCTGGAGCAGGTACCAGGCAAAGGCCTGGCCGGCAAGAAATGCCATTCCCAGCACGATCGTTGTCCACAACCAGGGAAGGGCATTGCTGTCGCTGGCGCGAACGCCCGGGATGTCAACGATCGGCGACAGCGCGACATCTTCGGCAGCTCGCCGACGTGCAACCTCCAGAGTCAGGCTGCTCAACAGCAACCCGAACGTGTTGAGCAGAAGCAGTTTCACCGGCAGCGTCACGGGAACCCAGTTGCTGACGTAGTCGTTGCGCGCAGGATCCCACACCGCCCCTGCTTTACGCACAACGTAGGCAGTAGTGAACGAGACGAAGAGCATGACTACGGAGGACAGAGCCAGCAGCACTCCCATGCGGTAGCGGCGCAAGCGTTCTCCGTAGCTGGGGTAGTCGTCGCCCCCCCCCCCCCCCCCCCCCCCCCCCCCCCCCCCCCCCCCCCCCCGCGGGGGCCCCGGGGGGGGGGGGTCAAAATTTGCACGCGAATCGATCCTAATACATTCCCTCT
>Ga0306921_10004041_pt1 | contig 14980 bp, 16 predicted proteins | sample sta12Cox44000080_FD_203760 | JGI IMG/M metagenome (GOLD analysis project Ga0306921, IMG submission 203760) | Lab enrichment of tropical soil microbial communities from Luquillo Experimental Forest, Puerto Rico - statoxic.12C.oxic.44.000.080 (v2)... | ecosystem: Environmental > Terrestrial >...
AAATCGCGCCGGCGAGCAGGTCCTGGACCAGCTTGCTCTCGCGCGGACGATGCTCGGTAACGACGAAGGCGCGCAAAAAGCCGACCAAAAACCAGGCCGTCCACAGCCACCACGCGATTTTCAAGAGGGCGTGGACCGCATCGCGGAACGGCCCTTGGGTCAACTGCAGCTTTTGGTAAGGAACGATCCCGGCTTGCAGCAGGACGACCGTCAGAACGACCAGGAAGATCACGCGCACGATCGCCCGGCCGAGCGGATGCTTGCGAAACAGCATGTGCATCGCCAGGCCGCCGATAGAAAAAATAATCATGGTGATGACCAGCGGGTCGCAAGCGGCCGCCACCAGGGCAGCCGGAAGGTCGAACATTTCGCCGCGCCTCCGATCCTAGGTCGATACAGTAGAAATAGGACAAAGGCGGTGCGGCGGCCATCCCTGGCGGCGCCGGATCCCGGCGGGCGGTTCTGACTTGGAGAGACGGGGTGCTCGAGCGAATGCTGCCGCGGCGACGCCCGGTGTGACAGAGCGCGGGAGGCTCGCCCGGATACCGATCGGGGCGCGACGCGCCGAGGCGCGTCCTATCCGGAACAGGCAGTAACGAGAGTGAGGCGGCTTTGGAAAAACTCGAGCGCCTCGGCGAGACTGCGAGCACTGCGCAGTCTTTGCCGTCCGCTCTGCACGGTGAATTCGGCCGGGCGGGCCGACGACGGCGCGGTTTTCAGGATCGTGAAGGCGGGCGCTTCGTGGGTATGCCGAAACACCGAGAAACGGGCCATCCCGTTGCCGTGATCGATCGCGTAATCGCGCCATTCGCCGCGGATCACGTGGCGGCTATAGAGGCCGAGAAGCTGGTTCAGCTCGGACCGGGTGAAATACAGGGTATGCTGCCGCACCCGATAATCACCGAGCGCCAACACGGTGGCAGTCTTCCGGCTCATCGTTGTCCTTCGCCGATTGCCGCGCCGGTCGAGTGTCGGCGATTTCACGGGTGGCGTCCAGCAGCCTCGCGCGGCCGGCGTGCAGCCTTCTGCGGCAGAATGTCTCGTCCCATGCCGGTGTTGACCAACCCCGCCCGCGGGCGAACAACAACGCTCTTGGAGCTTCGGCCGCTTGAACCTTTGGCCGATCGGAAAGAGTGAGGCAAGGATAGTGGACGAGGTCGAATGCGTTGTCGTCGGCGCCGGAATCGTCGGACTCGCGGCAGCGCGGGCATTAGCGATGTCCGGCCGCGAGGTCCTCGTGCTGGAGCGCGCCTGGGCGATCGGATTTGAGACTTCCTCGCGCAACAGCGAGGTCATCCATAGCGGGATCTATTATCCGGCGGGCAGCCTCAAGGCGACGACCTGTGTTGCCGGGCGGCGGCGGCTTTACGCCTATTGCCGCGACCGAGGGATTCCGCACGCCCAGCTGGGCAAATTGATCGTCGCCGCTGACGAGGGAGAGATCCCGGCGCTGCAAAGGATCGCCGCGGCGGCGCGCGCCAACGGCGTCGATGACGTCGAATGGCTTAGCGCGGGGCAGGCGCAGCGACTCGAACCGGCGCTGAATTGTGTCGCAGCGTTGCTGTCGCCGTCGACCGGCATCATCGACAGCCATGCGCTGATGCTTGCCTATCAGGGCGAGGCCGAGGCCGCGGGCGCGACAGTCGTGCTCCGCACTCCGGCACTCTCCGCCGTCACGTGCAAGGCCGGCTTCGATCTGGCCGTCGGGGGGGCGGAGCCTGGCGCCATTCGCTGCCGGTTACTGGTCAACGCCGCCGGGCTGCACGCGCCGGCCTTCGCCCGGACTATCGCGGGGCTGCCGCCAGAGACCATTCCGCCGTCCTATTTCTGCCGCGGCGTGTATTTCACCTTGAGCGGGCGTTCGCCGTTCAAGCGGCTGGTTTATCCGGTGCCGCCGGCGGGCGGGCTCGGCGTGCACATCACCCTCGACCTTGCCGGCCAGGCGCGCTTCGGTCCGGATGTCGAGTGGATTTCCGAGATCGACTATGCGGTCGACCCGAGGCGCGGCGATGCGTTCTATGCCGCGGTGCGCTCGTATTGGCCGGATCTGCGCGACGGTTCGTTGCAGCCGGGTTACGCCGGGATCAGGCCCAAGATCAGCGGACCGAACGAGCCGGCCGCCGATTTCGTCGTGCAGGGACCGGCGACCCACGGGATCCCCGGGCTGATCAACCTTTACGGCATCGAATCGCCGGGACTTACGGCATCGTTGCCGCTCGCCGATGAAGTGGTCCGGCGGCTGACCGAGAGCTAGCCCAACCGCCGCCGCGACGTTGAACGGAAGCCGCCTTACAATCTCCCCACTTGTTCCCAGATCTCGGTTTGCCATACCGCGGCCAGATGGCCCGCGCGGAGATCTTGCGATGCTGATCGGCGTCCCCAAGGAAGTGAAAACTCACGAATACCGAGTCGGCCTCGTTCCCGGCAGCGTGCGCGAGCTCACCCATCGCGGTCACGAGGTCATCGTCGAAGCCGGGGCCGGCGGCGAAATCGGCTTTGACGATCGGGCGTATCAATCGGTAGGCGCGCGCATCTTCGCGAATGCGGCAGAGGTCTTCGCCGCCGCGGAGATGATCGTCAAGGTCAAGGAGCCGCAGCCGCAGGAGGTGGCGCTGCTGCATCGGGACCAGATTCTGTTCACCTATCTGCACCTCGCCGCGAGCAAGGAGTTGACCCAGGGCTTGATGCGCTCCGGGGTGATCGCTCTTGGTTACGAGACCGTCACCGACGCGCACGGCGGCTTGCCGCTGCTGGCGCCAATGAGCGAGGTTGCCGGGCGGATGTCGGTCCAGGTCGGGGCGCACTGCCTCGAAAAGGAGCAGGGCGGGATCGGGGTGCTGCTCGGCGGGGTTCCCGGCGTCCCGGCGGCCAAGGTGGTCATCCTCGGCGGCGGCGTCTCCGGCACTAATGCGGCGCGCATGGCGATGGGGATGGAGGCCTATGTGACCGTTATCGACCGCTCGCTGCCGCGGCTTTACGAGCTCGATCTGCAGTTCGGGGCGCAACTGCACACGCTCTACTCGACGATGGAAAACATCGAGCGTGAGGTCACCGCGGCCGATCTGGTGATCGGCGCAGTGCTGATCCCCGGCGCCGCCGCGCCGAAACTCGTCAGCCGCGAACTCGTTCGCGGGATGCGACCGGGGACTGTAATTGTCGATATCTCGATCGATCAGGGCGGCTGCTTTGAAACCAGCCGGCCGACGACGCATGCCGCCCCGACCTATATCGAGGAAGGGGTCGTGCACTACTGCGTGACCAACATGCCGGCCGCGGTGGCGCGAACCTCGACCGTCGCTCTCAACAACGCCACCCTGCCGTTCATCCTGGCCCTCGCCGAGCGCGGCTGGCGGCACGCGCTCGCCGAGGATCCGCATCTGCGCGGCGGTCTGAACATTTGCCGCGGCCGGGTGACTCATCCGGCGGTCGCGCACGATCTCGGGCTGCCGCTAGCCGCGGTCGAAAGCGCACTGGCGAGTTGATCGGGCAAATTCATACGAAGCGACGTACGGCCTAGTCGATTTTTCCCTATGGACTGCCCGCTCGCTGCTCCCTATCTCACACAAAACAGGCTAGAGACGGGGGAAATGACGGTTCTTCCCACGCTTCCGATGACCGCACCGATGCCTGCCGACGAAATTCCCGGCGCACCCGGCGGAGCAGAGCCGATACACGTCAGCCATATCGACGACGCCGCGCTCGCTTCGATCACCGATCTCTACAGAGAGATCTTGCCGGCGGACGGCGCCATTCTCGATCTGATGTCCGGCTGGGTCGGCCATCTGCCTCCTGAAATTCCTTATTCGCGCGTCGTCGGGATTGGCCTCAACGCCTGCGAACTAGCCGAGAACCCGTTTCTCGACGAGTGGCGGGTGCACGATTTGAACCGCAATCCTCGTCTACCTTTCGCCGACAGCGAATTCGACGGCGCGGCATTGTGCGTATCGGTCCAGCACCTGACGCGGCCGGGCGAAGTCATCCGCGAGGTGGGCCGCGTGCTGAAGCCGGGCGCACCTCTCGTCGTGACCTTCTCCGAGCGTTGTCGGCCGGCGCGCGCTATCGGCTGCTGGTGTCTTCTCGACGACGTCGGGCAATTGTGCCTCGTTGCGCACCACTTTGCCGAGGCCGGCAATTGGGGCGACCTTCGCTGCTTGGACCGCACGCCGCCGGGTGGCGGCGACCCGCTTTATGCGGTGATCGGACGCAGCCTTGGCCGTTGGCCCCTCGGCAACGCCGACTGACGGCAATCAGGAGTCGTAGGCGACCATCGCCGTGACCGGCACGTCGATGCGGCCGCGGCCTTGCAGGAAGCTCAGTTCGATAATGCAGCCGGCCGCAGTCACAATGCCGCCGCGCTGGCGGATCAGATCGATGGCGGCTCGCATGGTTCCCCCCGTCGCCAACAGATCGTCGAGCACGACGATGCGCTGGCCGGCCGCGACGGCATCCTCCTGAATCTCGATCGTGTCGCTGCCATATTCGAGTTCATACGAAAAGCGCGCGGTTTTGCCCGGCAATTTCCCCTGTTTGCGGATCATCGCGAAGCCGCGGCCGAGTTCGTAGGCGACCGGCGCGGCGACGAGAAATCCGCGTGACTCGATACCGACGAGTAGATCCGGCTGATGCGGCCGCAACGCCTCGGCGAGACGAGCGACTGTAGCCCGCCACGCGTCCGGGTGCGCAAGCAGGGTCGAAATGTCGTAAAACAGGATCCCGGGTTTTGGAAAATCGGGAATCGATCGGATGTGTTGTTTGAGGTCCATACACCAGTGTCCCCGACGATCGCTTTGGGCCGGTTGCGGCATAGCCGCTTTTGCCATAGTTGAAAAGGCCTTGCCCGGCGCACGCGGATACCACAGGCATCATGGCCCCGATCGCGGCCACTCTCGCTGAAACAAAAGATGCCGGATCAGTGGTGCTGGCGGCGGCCGGGGAATGGCTGGTCGCGACGGCTGCTGAAACGGACCGAAGGCTCCGCGCGCTCGAGGTGCCGGCAGGGAGTCGGGTGACGCTCGATTTGGCGGGGATCGATCGGATCGACACTGCCGGGGCCTGGTTGCTGCTGCGCACCGAACGCGACCTGTCGGCGCGCGGAAATGCCGTCGAAATCCGCAATCTGCAGCCGAGCTTCGCGCCGCTGTTCGATCAGGTCCGCGCTGGCGGTATTCTTGCGCCGGATGCCCACCCCCGGCCGGCGCATCACTCGCTGATCGGCTTTGTTGCGCGGATCGGCGAAATCACGCTGGGGCTTCTCGGGCGCGCCTACCGCATTCTCGGCTTTCTCGGCCTCGTACAGTTGACCGCTCTGCGTTTGATAAGCCATCCGCGGCGCCTCCGGCTGACGGCGATGGCCGCGCAAATGGAGCAAACCGGGGTCAATGCGCTTCCGATCGTCGGCTTGTTGTCGTTTTTGATCGGGGTCGTCATCGCCTATCAGGGTGCGGGTCAGCTCCGACGCTTTGGGGCGGAGATCTACACGGTAGACTTGCTCGCCATCGGAATCTTGCGCGAACTCGGCGTGCTGATGACCGCGATCATCATCGCCGGGCGCTCGGGCAGCGCGTTTACCGCCCAGATCGGCACAATGCAGGTCAATGAGGAGGTCGACGCGCTGCGCACCCTGGGCCTCGATCCGATCGAGGTGCTCGTAATCCCGCGCCTGTTCGGGTTGCTGCTGACTCTACCGATGCTGACGCTTTACGCGAATTTGATGGGGCTTTTTGGCGGTTGTCTGATGGCGTGGGGCGTGCTCGGGATCACAATCCCACAATTTATGCGCGAACTGCAATACTCGATCAGCGAGAGGACATTTTGGATCGGTGTGTTCAAGGCGCCGTTCTTCGCGGCGGTTATCGCGACGATCGGCTGCTACGAAGGCTTTCAGGTATCGCGCAGCGCCGAGAGTGTCGGGCGACTGACGACATTGTCTGTCGTCGAATCGATATTTCTCGTAATCGTCATCGATGCCGGCTTTTCGATTTTCTTCTCCGTGTTGGGAATTTGACTGTGTCGGATCATCCGGGCGAAGCGATCATCAGCGTGCGCGGTATCGTCAACCGGTTCGGATCCGAAACGGTTCATGATGGTCTTGATTTGGATGTGTACCGCGGCGAGGTTCTCGGCATCGTCGGTGGGTCGGGGAGCGGAAAGTCAGTCCTGCTGCGGACGATCGTCGGGCTCAACCGGCCGACGGAAGGCGATGTCGTGGTGTTCGGAAGCGACTTTTTGGCGATGGGCGACGACAAGCGGCGCGAAGTAGAAAAGCGCTGGGGAGTCCTGTTTCAGGACGGCGCCCTGTTCAGCTCGTTGACGGTGGCACAAAATATCGAGGTGCCGCTCGAGGAATTCTACCATATGCCGTTGCGCCTGATGGACGAGGTTGCGGCGATCAAGATCGGCATGGTCGGGTTGCCCGAGGATGCCGGGGGCAAATTTCCGGCCCAACTGTCGGGAGGCATGCGTAAACGCGCCGGTCTCGCCCGCGCGCTGGCGCTTGATCCCGAGATTGTCTTTCTCGACGAACCGACGGCGGGGCTCGATCCGATTGCCGCTTCTGATTTCGACAAGCTGATCAGCGATTTAAGGAGCAGCCTTGGTCTGACCGTGTTTATGGTCACGCATGATCTGGATAGCCTGTTCGCGATCTGCGATCGGGTTGCGGTCTTGGTCGACAAGAAGATTCGCGTCGGTACGCTCGACCAAATGCTGCACGACGATCACCCGTGGATACAGGCCTACTTCCATGGCCCCCGCGGGCGGGCGGCGCAACACGCCGAATCCGATCAACGACTGCGAGCGGACAGCCAAATTGTAGCTCCGGCCTCGGCCTGAGCCGTTCCGTTCACCGGAGGCGACCGATGGAGACGCGAGCACATTACGTCGCGGTAGGCGCATTCGTACTCGTCATTATCTTTCTCGCCTTTGGTGCGGTGCTGTGGCTCGGCGGCGTCAAGCTATCCGAGGTGCACGACACTTACTACATCTTCTTCAGAGGATCGGTAGCCGGTCTCAGCAAAGGCTCCGCAGTACAGTATAACGGGATTCCGGTAGGTCGTGTCGCCGATATTCGGGTCGATCCAACGAATATTGCACGAATACAGGTTACTGTACAAATCGATACCAGCCTAGTGACGATCAAGTCGGATGCGCGTGCCTTCCTTGACACCAATATATTAAGCGGTGTTTCTACGGTACAGATTCGCGGCGGCACGCAACAAGCCAAAGTCTTAGAGGTTACGCCCGGGTATCGCTACCCGGTAATCCAGCCCGAGCGATCGGACATCGAGCAAGTAAAATCCACGCTTCCCGACTTAACCGGGGAGCTCAAAAACGCGGCGGCGAAGCTGAACGCAGTCCTCAACGCAGACAATCGCCAAGCAATTTACGACAGTTTGCACAACATTCGGACCGTGACCGCGGCTCTGGCGGTACACAGCCAGGAGATCGGCCCTATCCTCGACAACACCAACGCTTCAATACTGGAGCTCAAAGCGCTGCTGCAACATGTCGATCAGAGCTATACCGCGCGCGATGGGCTGAAAGACCAGGTGTCGCACACCCTCAAGGATTACGACCGGTTGGCCGCGAACTTGATCGAAACCAGCCACCAACTTCAGCTATTGATTGCCGACGCCCGGCCCACTATTAACAAATTTAACCAGCAAACCCTCTCCGGCGTTAACGATCTGGTCGGTGACGCGCAGCTGCTCGCGGCGAATCTGAACCGGCTGCTCGCCCAGATCGAGCGAGACCCGACGCGATTGCTGTTTGGGGATCGCCGAGAAGGATATCGGCCGAAATGATCGGAACGACGCCGCGCGTCGCGCGCCGCTGGCTCGCGGGTGCGGCGGTGATGGCCTTGGCGGGCTGCGCCAGGCTTTTCGTCGCCGCGCCGGGCCACCTTTACCGGCTCTCTGCCGAGAGCGCATACCCGGCGACCTTGCCCCGAGTGACCGCTCAGCTTCTGGTCGACCTGCCGCAGGCGCCGGCGGGCATCGACACGACCCGGATCGCGCTGAGCAGGTCGCCGCTCTCGCTTGATTATTACGCCGATTCGGAATGGACCGACGCGGTCCCGGCCCTGGTGCAGACCCTGTTGCTGGCGTCCTTCGAGAACAGCGGAGCGATCACCGCGATCGATCGCGAATCGATCGGGCTGCGCGCGGACTTCGTCCTCAAAACCGAGATTCGGGATTTCGAAGCGGTGGGCGAAGCAGGCGGTCCCCCCAAAGTATGGGTTGCGATAATCGCCCGGCTGGTCGCGATGCCACAGCGCGAAATAATCGCCCAGGCCTCGTTCGAGCGGCATGTCCCGGCCGCGGCTATCGACGTCCCCGCCGTGGTCGCCGCCTTCAACGCAGCCGCCGATGCCGTGACCAGGGACATCGTGGTGTGGACGGTCACAAATCCGGCTTTATCCCGAAAGCGCCGCTAGCTATGGTGGCCACGTTTCGTTCTCGCGAGGTGGTCGGGTGACGGCTGGGGATCGGATTACCGACTTGCGGGTGAGCCCGGGCGAAGTTGCGCCCATGCAAGCCGCGGCGGCAGTCGTCGCCGCATGCCGCAATGCGCTGGCCGCCAATGGCGGAGACATCCTCGGCGAGGTCGCAGCGGGCGAGGAGACCTTCGCAGATTGGCGGCATTATCCCGCCGGCGAAGTATACGATCCAAAGAGTCACGCCCAGTATTTCTATCATGCCCATCCGGCGGCCGATCGGATTGCGCGCGAGCATGGCCATTTCCATACCTTTTTGCGGGCCGAGGGCATGCCGCCGGGAGCTGCGCCGCTGGTCCTGCCCGAGACCGCCGTCGCCGATGCCGCACGACCGCCGCCGCAGGCGGCGCCGCTCAAGCAGGGCGCGCGCGACGAGGTCAGCCACCTGGTCGCGATCGCGCTCGACCGGCACGGCGAGCCAATTCGGCTGTTCACTACCAATCGTTGGGTTACCGGCGAAACCTGGTATCGTGCCGAAGACGTCATCTGCATGCTCGATCGCTTCACTCTCGGCGAGGTCGGCCGCTCCGCCATCCTCAACCGCTGGATCGGCGCGATGCTCGCCCTGTTCCGCCCGCAGATTGTGGCGCTGCTGGCGCGTCGTGACGAAACCGTGATGGCGTGGCGCCGCCGCCGCCGCACCAACGTGTTCGAGGATATTCGGCTGGAGATTACCTCGAGCGTCGAGGTCGATCTTGGCGCCCAGTTCGCCTTTCTCGACCGGGCCGGGACCGGGACCGGCGCCGACCCATCCGCGCGGCTGTCGCGCTTGCCGCCGATGGCGGAGGGCTGGGGCGAGGGTTACGCGCGCTGAGGCCCATCCGGGCCGAGGCGCTCAGCGAGGCTGCGGCGGCGCCAACGGTTCGCGCGGCGGAAGGTTGTTGGCATTCAGGCAGTTTTGCAGCGCGGCATCCCGCTTGGCGTTCGAGTCGGCGTTAAAGTCGGGATAGGCCGTCTGGGCCTGCTTGGCGCATTTGTCCATCGTCTTCCATTTTGCCACCGCGGTGGTGCCCTGCTGCGTGGCGGCCTCGGCCGTGCCGATCGCGAGCGCGAGCGCCGCCAACAATGAAAGAATCGTCTGCTTCATGTCTTGCCTCGTCGCGCTGAGCGGTAAACAAGAGGGGCCGGTACCGCCCCTGCGAATATATATTGTTTTGGTCGAGGCAGCGGTTGCGCCGTGCCGTAAACTCGGGCTCCATGGGACGGGGCTGGTCCGTTCGCAAGGGAGGGCGAGATGCTCAAGATTTGGGGAAGAGCGACCTCGTCGAATGTCCAGAAGGTGCTCTGGTGTTGCGGCGAACTCGGCATCGCCTTCGAGCGGGTCGATCTCGGCGGGCCATTCGGCGGCAACCAGGATACCGAATATCTCGCGCTGAACCCGAACGGGCTGGTGCCGACGGTACGGGATGGCGAACTGATCCTATGGGAATCGAACACGATTTGCCGCTACCTCGCCGCCACCAATCAAGGCGAGCGGCTTTATCCGGCAGCGCCCGCCGCGCGCGCCCTTGTCGAGCGCTGGATGGACTGGCAGCTTTCGACCGTCGGACCGCCGATGGGTGCGCTGCTCTACGGGCTGATCCGCACCAAGCCCGAGGGGCGCGACCATACCGCAATCGAAGCGGCGCGGCGCAAGGCTCTTGTCGCCTGGACCATCGTCGAGGACGCACTCGAAGGCCGCTCGTTTCTTGCCGGAGCGGAGCTGAGCCTCGCCGAAATCGTGATGGGAACTCTGGTCTATCGCTGGCACGCCTTCCCGCTCGAGCGGCCGCCACTGAAAAACCTCAAATCATGGTACGAGCGCATGCGCGAGCGCCCCGCCTTCCGGGCCCACATCGAGATACCGATCACATAATCGTGAGGGGCCGTCCCGGGAATTGCTCGTTGCGCTAGGAGTCTCTTTGATCGGGGTACGCTAAGATCTGGCGTGCTCGCAAGCGGGAGACGTGATGGTGTTTCGCACAAACTGCCTGCCGTGGGTGGCAGCGCTGATGATCGCTGTGGCCGGCGCCAGTGTCCCGGCACAAGCGTTGGCCGCCGACAAGGCGCAGGTCATCAAGGATCGCCAAGCCTTTATGAAGGACCAAGCCAGGCAGTGGGTCGTCATCAGGAACTATACCCAGGGAAAAGCCGATCAGGCCGCCGCGGAGGCTGCGGTGGCATCCTTGACTAAATCCGTGCCAAAAGTGCCGGATAATTTTCCGCCGGATACCGGGGGACCGGCTCCTGACGGCAAGTATGGGACGAAACCGGAGATTTGGAGCGAGCACGACAAATTTCTGGAAGCCAACAAGAAGGTGGCTGACCAGATCGCGGCGGTCGGCGTAGCGGTAAAGAGCGGCGACAAAACCAAGGCTGCGGTTGCATTCAAAGATCTCGGCTTCTGCGCGGCGTGCCACGACACCTTCCGCGCAAAGCTGCAGTAACAGGTTCCGCCGCCGCCCTGCTGTTCTTCGCGGCGGCCTCAGGAGCCGCCGAACCCGACTTGGTCGCGCGCGGCGCCTATCTCGCCAATGCGGCCGACTGCGTTTCCTGTCATACCGACAGCGAGCACGGCGGCAAGCCCTATGCCGGCGGGCGGGCGCTGGCGACGCCGTTCGGCACCTTCTACAGCCCGAACATCACGCCCGATCGCGATACCGGTATCGGGCGCTGGAGCGAGGCCCAATTCGCGCGTGCCTTGCGCGACGGCGTCCGCCCCGACGGCGCCAACCTCTTCCCGGTGTTCCCATATCCGAGCTTTACCAGGATCATCGACGCGGATGTGCGGGCGATCTGGGCCTACCTTTCCTCGCTCCCGCCAGTGCGCAAAAGCGACCGGCCGCCTGACGTGTCCTTCCCGTTCTCCTGGCGCTTTTTGCAGACGGGATGGAAATGGCTGTTCTTCGATCGCGGGCCGTTCCAGCCGAACCCCGAGCGTAGCGCTGTCTGGAACCGCGGCGCCTATTTGGTGACCGCGCTCGCCCATTGCGGCGAATGCCATACGCCGCGAAATTTCTTGGGCGCTCCTGAACAGAGCCGCTTTCTCGCCGGAACGGGGCACGGGCCCGACGGCAAGCCGGTGCCGAACATTACGCCGGACCCTGACACCGGCATCGGCAATTGGACCAAGGACGACATCGTCGGCGTGTTAACGGATGGTCACACCCCCGGTTCCGACTTTGTCGGCGCCGCGATGGCCGAGGTCGTCAAGAGCACCGCACGGCTGACCGACGCCGACCGCCAGGCAATCGCCGTTTATCTCAAATCGCTGCCGCCGATCCGTTCGCCAAAGAAAGACTGAGATGCGGGGTGTTTCGGCACTGGACGCTCGGTCTAGACTTCTTATGATGGCGGACGTTCCAATAGAGAGTAGCAGGGAACGAGGCCGGCATCGCTGCCGGTGCAATCGACGAGTGGACCGAGTCGGGCGCGGCCTGTCGTGGGCCCTCGGCCGATAGCTGGCGAGATGGAGCGGGCGTTGGCGCGAGGGCGATCGGACAAAAGCTTGGCCCGTTTCGAGCGGATCGCGTTGGTGCTGTCGGGCGGCGAGGCGCTCGGCGCCTATCAAGCCGGCGCTTATGCCGCGCTCGAAAAAAGCGGAGTGCGGCCGAATTGGATCGCCGGAACGGCGATCGGGGCCGTCAATGCCGCGATCGTCGCCGGCAACCTGCCGCACGAGCGGGTTATGCGCCTACGCCAATTCTGGCATGAGATCAGCCGCAGGGCGACGCAGCGCTCCTCGCTTATGCTTGGGCGCTGGGCGCAGAAGGCGGCTGGCCGCTGTCTATACCTGCTGCGCCGCGGCTCAGGGTTCGCAACGCCGCCGGTTGCGCCGGTGGTGTCCGCCCTCGAGTTGCGCGAGATGATCGTCCATGCCGTCGATTTCGAACGGGTCAATTCCGGCGTGGTGCGCGTCGTTCTCGGCGCGGTCAATTTGGCGACTGGGGCTGAAACGTTTTTCGACAATGACCGGCACGTGCTCGGCCCCGATCACGTGCTGGCCGGCACACCGTTGCCGGGGTTGCCGCCGGTGGCGATCGGCGGGCAGCTTTTCGCCGGCAGCGCCGTCCCGGTGTCGGCATTGGACGACGCACGACCGGCTGACACCTTGTGCTTTGCGATCGACGGCTACGATCCGGTGCCCGGCGGTGGCGGCGGAATCAGCCGAACGGCCCGCGAAATTGCCGCGATGCGCCGGACCCACGATCTGCGCCGCATGATCGGGCTGCTCGGTGAGCGCCTGGCGCCGAGGGCGCGCGGCGAGATCGACATCCGCCGCTGCCTCGCCGAGGCCAGCGACGCGACGATGACAATCCTGCACCTGGTTCACGAGGGCGACGTCGTCGACTTGCCGGCGAAAATGGTGGATTTCTCATCCAGTTCGGTCACACGGCGATGGGCGTCGGGCGAACGCGACGTAGCGACGAGCCTGGCGCATCCGCGCTGGCTGGCGCCGCCGCCGCGGTTGTCGGGCGTTGTCGTTCACGAAGTCCGCGACGGCGTAGTCGCCCCGCCGCGCTGAAGCCGCCCAGGCTGCGAATTAGGCATCGGGCCGGGCTCTGCCTGCAGAAGCAGCAGGTACCGCTTTCTTCAAGAAACAATCCGAGAACATGCGGGAGTTTCGCGGGTGCTGAAAGGCAATCGTTCGGCCCCTTGCCTAAGACCTTGGCAGAACAAATATTGGGTTGAATTAAAAGGGATTTCGAAATGGGATGGTTTCGCCTGATAATCGGCACAAGCGAGGACGCGCTTCGCCAATTCGGACGCCGCCACGATCGGCGGCGGCCGGCATCTACGAGGGTACATGCTTTACGACGCCTACCAGGCACAAAACGACATATTCGGTCCGGTTCGGCTGATGGCCGGGACCGCCCACGACTGGCTTCGCCATCAGTGGCCGCCGATCGGCGATATGCCCTGCATCCGCAACGCGGCGGCGGCGATGGAGCTGCTGTCGCATGCCGGCATGTCGCATGAGCGGCCGGATTTCGGCATCCGATCGGTAACGATCGACGGCAAGGAGATCACGGTCAGCGAGGAAATCGTCGTCTCGGAACCGTTCTGCAACCTCCTCCATTTCCGCAAGGATTCGGGCCGCGAGGAACCGACCGTGCTGGTCGTGGCGCCGCTGTCCGGGCATTTTCCAACCTTGCTGCGCGGCACCATCCGGACCCTGCTGAACGATCACAACGTCTACCTGACCGACTGGGCGAACGCGCGCGACGTCCCGCTGCTTCACGGGAGGTTCAATCTCGACGATTTCGTCGAATTGGTGATCCGCTTCACCCGGCTATTGGGACCTCGCATCCATGTGATCGCGGTATGCCAGCCATCGGTTCCCGTGCTGGCGGCCGCGTCGTTGATGGCAACCGCCGGCGACCCGTGCCAGCCCGCTTCGATCGTTCTGATGGGCGGGCCGATCGACACCAGGGTCAATCCGACCGAAGTCAATCGCTTTGCCGAAGCGCACACCTTGGATTGGTTCGAGCGGACGGTCATCACCACAGTGCCCGCCCGCTATCCGGGCGCGTTTCGCCGCGTCTACCCGGGGTTCCTGCAGCTCGCAGGGTTTCTCGGCATGAATTTCGACCGGCACGTCTCGGCCCACTTGGCGATGTACCGTGACCTCGCCGCCGGTAACAGCGACAACGCCGCGGCGACCCGGGCCTTCTACAAGGAGTACAGCGCGGTCATGGATCTGCCGGCGGATTTTTATCTGCAGACAATCGATCGAGTGTTTCACCGCCGCGACCTGCCGCAGGGCCGCCTTCGCGTGCGCGGCGATCTGGTGGTGCCGGCGGCGATCGAGCGCACCGCCTTGATGACGGTCGAGGGGGAGCGCGACGATGTATGCGGGCCCGGTCAGACCGTCGCCGCGCACAGTTTGTGCAGCGGCATCCCGCCGGCAAAAAAGACCCACCACCTCCAGCTCAAAGTCGGCCATTATGGCGTCTTCCACGGCCGCCGGTGGCAGAACGAGACCTACCCCAAGGTCAAGTCCTTCATCCGGGCGCAGGGCTAATCGCTCCGCCTGAGCTTCCTCCACGTAGGCGGCCGGGGCGGAGGTTCGAGCCTGCGGCGGCGCGCCCGGCGAGCGAGCGTGACGGGAGGAACAGCATGGCTATGGGTGGCAAGGTCATCATCACCTGCGCGGTGACCGGCGGGATACATACCCCGACGATGAGCCCCTATCTGCCAATCACCCCGGATGAAATCGCCCGAGACGCGATCGCCGCCGCCGAAGCGGGGGCGGCGATCCTGCACCTTCATGCCCGCGACCCGAAGGACGGGCGGCCGACTCCCGATCCCGACGTGTTCATGCAGTTTCTGCCGCGGATCAAGCAGGCGACCAATGCCGTGGTCAACATCACCACCGGCGGCGGCCTGGGCATGACCCTCGAGGAGCGGCTCGCCGCCCCGCTTCGCGCCCAGCCCGAGATGTGCTCGATGAACATGGGCTCGATGAATTTCGGGCTTTACCCGATGCTCGACCGCTACAAGGAG
>Ga0306921_10004044_pt1 | contig 14976 bp, 7 predicted proteins | sample sta12Cox44000080_FD_203760 | JGI IMG/M metagenome (GOLD analysis project Ga0306921, IMG submission 203760) | Lab enrichment of tropical soil microbial communities from Luquillo Experimental Forest, Puerto Rico - statoxic.12C.oxic.44.000.080 (v2)... | ecosystem: Environmental > Terrestrial > Soil...
TGTCGAACACATAGAACGTCGACAAGCTCACGTCCGAGATTTCCTCGTCACCAAGAAACAGTTCATGATTCGGAGAGGTGTTTTGCGGCGCTACATCCGCCGCCGGTCCGCCGGTCGATGCGGACGCTCCACTCGCTAGTGAAAGTGATAGTCCGGCAACCCCCAAGACCGGTACCGTTTTGCTTCGCCGATTTCGCTTCGAAGCGTGCTTGGTACGCGCCATTTCGGGTTCTCCCATGCTTTTTATCAAGAAGGCTTTCGCTCAATCCTGATCGTACGAGCCAAACATTTTACGGCCTGGATGGAGGCGCTAGCAAGGCAACGGCGTTCCTGAGTTGGAGTTCCTAAGTTCCAGGCACCGCCCGCGAAATCTGAGTCGACTCTCGGTCCGGCCAAGGCTTGACGTTCGCGTTCGCACCGCCTGTCGTCGCTGAGCAGCACGTTAACCCAGAATCAAAGCAGCCGGTATGTCCGCTAATGGCACAAGCGGACATTCGCTGCCGAAGAGTTCAAGCACTTTCGTCTAACAATCTGCGATGAGGATATTTGAAGTCATTCGATAGTAGGGGTCACCCCGTCCCCAGAAGCGCGGTTACTCTTAGATCAAAACTGCCAAGACGGTCGCGCAAGCGACCCCATAGATCGTTTGAAAAAGATTTGGAGCCTCACGCACCGTAGTGGAACCGTTACAAATTGTGACCTGGCTGATGGTTTCTTGGAGTCGGTTTGGCGACCGACCTTCGGCACCGGAGCGGTATGCTTTCGTGGTCGGGCCTGTTGGGGATTGCCTGTCGGCTCGACGAGGCCAGGGCGCCGTGTCGGGGAACGGCGTGTGTGGTGGGACGTAGGCAAAGCCGCTGGCTGCGTATCGCTGGCGGCTTTGCTGTGTCTGGGCCGCCCTCGAGCACGCCGTCTGGCTTTTGTTGCTGCACTGCACAGCAGGGGCGGTTGTGGATAACTCCTGTACATCGTTACAGAAACGACGCAAAATGCGAAGTATTATTGTCAAGCCTGTAGTGATGGTGGGTGCTATGAGGCTTCCCGATTATGTTGCGATCGGCGTCCTGATCGCCTTGGTAGTGTGGGCGGCGGCGGACCTGATCCCGCACGACAAGTTCAAGTTATAAACGTCGAGATAATCGACGGCTTTACCGGACGAAGGACCGCATTGCTGTGCGCGCTTGGCGATTTCGCGCCTTAGCCGGGCCAAACAAAGCCATTCGCCACGAGCATTCCCAAAAACCACAGCGCGACCGTACCCGCGAGCCCAACGCCGACAGCAAGGAACGTCAGCAAATTGTCCATTTGGGACATGGCGCTTTCTCCCAAGCTTCGATCCTACTTTGAACGACATTCGGCCGCGGCGATTGCGGTCACAAATTCGTCGCAAGCCAATAGCTGATTCTGGCGGTGTGGGAATTTGATCGAAATCAAAGACACAATGAAAGCGCAGCACGGGACGGTGCCGCAAATACACGCCGTCCAAAGACCTGCTGCCAAAGACCTGGTGCCAAAAGCTTGGTGCCAAAAGCCGGGTGAGTTGACTCTCAATTCAACACGGTTGGCTTGGCCGCGCGAACCATTGGTCGGAACAGGCCGTGCCTGGCATCGCACGACGCTGCGCGATGAAATCGTACACGCCACCGCGCCTTCGGGCGAGTGGCTGCGTCGCCAATCGCGGCCTGGTAAATAAATGAAAAAAAATGGCCCCGTTTACCGGGGCCATTAGGTCGAACGGCGAGGGCCATGGATCGCCGTCCTGGGGAACGTACATATTAGCTGCCCAACATGACAACGTGGCGACCCACTCCCCTCTGTCAGTATCAATAGGAATGACGTTTTTCGATAACAGCGTGATTTCCGCTTACTGCTTCTGCAGCTACGGCAAGACCACAAGGCTTACACTCGAATGTCTCCATCTGAGATAGATCCGCACGGGATGCTGTCCGCGCAAGCCGCATAGTCTCGCCACAGCATGGACAAGCCACGTACTCGCTGTACTCTCGCATTTCGATTATCCCCCGCACGTAACGCGACTGGCGCGGTACTCTACGCAAAATCCGGCCAATTAGCGGCGAGCCGCCAGGGCAAGAAAAAAGCCCGAAAAAAAGCCCCGGATTGCTCCGGGGCTCCTTATCTGGACCAAAAGAAGGCTGCTGAGGCCGTGTTTTGGCGCCATTCGCTGTTCAGGACTCGCTATTCACTCACTCTGCGTGCCATTCACTCCGGCATTCTGCGTCGACAATTGTCGGCCCATGGAGTTGAAGCGGGCCTTCTGATCGTCGCTGAGCGAATTGTAGAAGTCGCTAAGCGCCGGCTGCATCGTCTCGACACCTTGCAGCATGGCTTGCAGGCGCTGGCCGACCGCCTCGAGCCGCGCCGGCGGGGTTGGCGGCACATCGGCCGGACAAGCGGCCTTGATCGTGTCGGCGGCTTGCGATGCGGCCGACTGCAAGGTTTGCAGCTTGGCGCGCTGCGCGTCGTCGGGCCGCACCACGCGATCGATCTTATCGGTCGGCCACGCCATCATGCCGGCATCGCATTGGCCGCGGATGGTCGCGGTGGTGAGATCGCCCAGCGCCGCCTGGCCGTGGCGCGGCGCGCGCGGAGCGATGCTGTTGAACCGCGCCTTCTGCTCGTCGTTCAGTGAATCATAGAAGCTCGACAGCGGCGGACTGACTGTATTCACCGCATCGACGAGCGTCTGCAGACGCTCGTGCATGTGATCGAGCCGCGTCGTCGGCGTGAACGCGATGTTGGTCTGGCAACGCGCCCTGGTTTCGTCGCTGGCTTTGACGAGGGCGTTGCCGAGATCGTCGAGCAACTGGCTCTGCCGCTGATCGGGCTGCACCGCGGCCTGGATCTGATCGATCGGCCAGCCGGTGACTTCGCCGGCTTCCTCGTTGCAGCCCTGCACTATGCTCTGCTTGAGTCGCGCCATCCGCTCCGGCGCGCGCGGTCCCTGCACGTAATCGTCGTAGCTGTAGGGAAAGAAGACCGCCTGGTAGATGTCGCCGTAGCCATAGGCCCAGAACGGATCGTACCACCAGTAATCCCAGGGCCACAGCGCGAAGTAGAAGAAGTCGCCATAGGCATAGGGCCAGAACCAGGGACCGATCCAGCCGATATGAAAGAAGTGGTGGTTGTGCCACCAGTTCTGGTGCCAGCCCTGGTGCCACAGCGAGTTGAATGCCGTCTTGTTGGCGAAGTCGCGCCGCGCGCCGAAATTCTTGGGGTCGGACGCATTCTTCAGCGGCTTAGTATGGGAGTCGAGATTCTTTGCCTCGCCGGTCTTGGTGTCGGTCTTGGTCGCTTCATGATTGTTGGCGTTGGTGTGGCTTAAATTGCTGTGGCTCAAAGTGTTGCTGTGGGAGTGAATCCCGGCCGTATGCGTGTGGCTATAGTGCGCCGAGTAATGATGGCCGCCGCTCCAATGCGAGACGTGCGAATAATGCGCGGAGTGCCCGCCGCCGACGTGAGAGAAATGCGACATGCTGATGTGCCCGCCGCCTCCGCCCCAGCCGTGACCGCCGCCCCAGCCGTGACCGCCTCCGCCGCCACCGCCCCCTCCTCCGCCGCCGCCTCTCCCGCCACCGCCCTTGCCGGCGAACGCCAGATCTGCGGTGCCAACCGCAATCCCGAGCGCGCCGACACTTGTGGCAAGCCCCAACACGACAAGCCTGCTGATAAGTCGTTTGCTGATCCGGCTCATGACGTTATTCCTTCCCCAAAAAGGCCTTTCCTCTGGCGCACGGCCAACGCGATTCTGATGCGTGCGTTCCGTTCGCTCCGCAACTGTGATGCTGCGCTGCACCGTGGAAACGAGATCGGCGGCCGTTCGATTTCACCGAACAGATATGCCACCGGGTATGGCGGAAATCAGATCGCAGGCTGCGGCTCCAATCACGATCATGTGCGCTAGATCAAGTGACGTGATCGGCCATGCTCAGCCTTCGGAATTTGTCCGACCAAGTTAGGCCGTTGGCCGCTGCCGAGCCCCCGAGCCTAAGGTCTCGGCGTGGCGCCGTCCCGGCCGGCAGCCGCCTGGGCTGCATTGGCGGCGCGGCTGGTCAATCGCTCCTGGATGCGCTGCATCACGACAAAGAAGGAGGGAACGAACACGACGACGAGGCATGTTGAGGCGATCATGCCGCTGAAAACCGCAATCCCGATCGACCGGCGCGCCCCGGCACCTGCGCCGGTCGCGATAACGAGCGGGAATACGCCCAGAATGAAGGCGAAGGAGGTCATGAGAATAGGACGAAACCGCAGCCGCGCTCCATCCACCGCCGCACTAACGATCTCCATCCCTTCCGCCCGCCTCTGGCGCGCATATTCCACGACCAGAATCGCGTTCTTGCTGCCGAGCGCGATCAGGAGCACGAGGCCGATCTGCGTATAAAGATTATTGGCGGCGCCGAGCGCGGTCAGCGCTGTCACCGTCCCGAGGAGCGCGAGCGGCACACCAAGGATCACCGAGAGCGGCAGGATCCAGCTCTCATACTGGCCGGCCAGCACGAAATACACGAGCAGCAGCCCGAAGGCGAAGACGAAATACATCTGCGACCCGACCTCCTTCTCCTGATATGACATGGCGGTCCATTCGTAGCCGGTTCCGGACGGCAGCGCGTGTGTACCAATCTGGTCCATGAGGTCGAGCGCCTCTCCCGAACTGAAGCCGGGAGCTGGGCTGCCGGCAATGGTTGCCGTTGGATAGAGATTGTAGAGGCTGATCAGCAGCGGACCTTGAACCTCCTTGATGTCCGCCACCGTTCCGATCGGCGTCATAATCCCGTTGCCCGCCTTGACCTTGAGATTGCGGATGTCGTCCGCAGTCGCGCGGTAATCCGGCAGCGCCTGGGTGTAGACCTGGAAAACGTGTCCAAACTTGCTGAACTGGGCTGCGTAATCCGATCCGACGTAAGTCGCGAGGGCGGAGAACACATTGCCGGTCGTGATGCCGAGCGTCTCGGCCTTGATGCGGTCGACTGTGACTCTGAACTGGGGGGCGCCGGCCCGGAAGCTGGTGCTCACCCGCTGTAGACCCGATTGCGCATTGCTAGCTCCGACCACGGCGTCGGCCAGGCTCTGCAGCAACGCGTAATCGAAATCGCCATTCTTGATCTCGACCTGCATGGTGAAGCCGCCGACATTGCCGATGCCCTGAATCGGGGGCGGGGGCAGCGCGAACGCGAACGCCTGCGTCACGGCTTGCAGGGAGCGATTCAGATTGAGAGCGATCATCCGCAGATCCTGCCCCGTCTGCTTGAGGCGGTCGCTCCAGTCTTTGAGCACCACGAAAGCGACGCCCCCATTGGCGAGGCTTGCGAAATTGTCCAATACGGAAATGCCGCTGACGGTGACGACATGATCGACGCCGGGCACTTTCTTGCCAATCCCCGCGATCTGTTGCATGACCGCGTCGGTCCGCTCTTTCGCGGCGCCGTCGGGTAGTTGCGCAACGACGATCAGATAGCCCTGGTCCTCGTCGGGCAGGAACGCGGTCGGCACCCGAGCCAATCCCCAAACCGCAACGCCGACCAGAACGAGCGCAAGCGCCACCATGACGGCGCTATGGCGCGTCATCGCGCCGATGAGTCGCACATAGGCCCGCTCGGCAGCGCCAAAGGCAGCGTTGAAGGCGCGATAGAAAAAATTGCGCCGCTCAGGCGGAAGCGGCGGTCGCAGCCACAGCGCGCTTTGCGTGGGCTTCAATGTCACCGCGTTGATCGCGCTGATGAATGCTGTTGCGGCAATGACGAGCGCGAACTGCCGATAGAGCTGGCCGGTCAGCCCGGGTATGAAAGCTGCGGGAATGAACACCGACATGAGCACCAGCGTGATGCCGATGACGGGACCAATCAGGTCATCCATCGCCCTTCCTGCCGCCTCGCGGCCGGGAATGCCCTGTTCGACGTAGCGCGCGACGCCTTCGACAATGACGATCGCATCGTCAACGACAATGCCGATCGCCAGCACGATGGCGAATAGTGTCGCGAGATTGACGGTAAAACCCAGTGCCGCCATCGCGGCGAAGGCGCCGATAATTGTGACCGGGACCGTAGTCGCCGGCACCAGCATCGCGCGCCAATCCTGCAGGAACACGAGAATGACGATCAGCACCAGAACCGCGGCCTCAATCAGGGTCACATAGACTTCCTTGATCGCAGCTCGCACGAATTTCGTGGTGTCGTATGGGATGAGATAGTTGATCCCCTGCGGGAAGGCCTTGGCGAGCTCGTCCATCTTTGCCTTGACCGCGTCGGCGACCGCAATGGCATTGGCGTCGGGCAGCAGAGAGATGGCGATTCCCGTTGACGGCCGGCCATCGAGATTAAAAGTTTCGCTGTAGGTCTGGGCGCCGAGCTCGACGCGACCGATGTCGCGGATCCTGGTGATTTGTCCGCCATTCGTCGCGGCGGCCTTGACGACGATGTTCTCAAATTCCGCGGGATCGTCGAGGCGGCCTTTCAGGTCAAGCGTATACTGGAACACTTGGCCTTTTGGCGCAGGCGGCGCGCCGACCTGGCCGGCGGTCACTTCCTGGCTCTGCTGCTGGATGGCGTTGATCACATCCGAAGGCAACAAGCCTCGTGCCTGAAGCAAATCCGGGTTCATCCAAACCCGCATGGCGTATTGGCCGGCGCCGAAGATCGTTACCGCGCCGACGCCCTTAAGCCGAGCCAGTTCGTTCTGCACGTTGATGACGGCGTAATTCGACAGGAACAGGCTGTCGAAGCGGCTGTCCGGCGAAACCAAGGCGATGAACTCAAGAAACGAACTTGCCCGTTTTTCCACCGTCACGCCCTGGCTTTGGACCGCGGGCGGCAACGACGCAATGGCAGCGGAGACCTGGTTCTGCACCAGGATCTGCGCTTTGTCGGGGTCGGTGCCGATCTCGAAAGTGACGGTGAGGGTATAGGTGCCATCGCTGGCACTCGTCGACTGCATGTAGATCATGTCCTCTACGCCGTTGACCTGCTGTTCGATCGGCAGGGCGACGGTGTCGATCAGGGTCTGCGCGCTCGCGCCCGCGTAGCGCGTCGAAACCTGGATGGTCGGCGGCACGACGTTGGGATATTGAGCGGTCGGCAATTGAAACAACGCGACCAGCCCGACCAGGACGAAAACCAACGCCAGCACATTGGCAAGCACCGGCCGGGCAATGAAAAAACGCGATATCATGCCGGTCCCTCGGAGCCTTTCATTTCGGCGTCGGGGCGGAGGCGTTGGTCTTGACGTCGTCCGATTGATCCGCCGCGGCGGACTTCAGCTCGGTCCGTTGCGGCTCGACCTTGGCGCCGGGAAAGGCGCGCTGTACGCCTTCGGTCACGACCCAGTCACCTGGATCCAGACCGGATTCGATGATCCGCAGCGGACCCTGCTTTTGTCCGGTTTTGACGATTTTGCGCTGAACGACATTGTCCGCACCGACCACCAGCACGTAGCTTCCCTCCTGGCTTGTCCCGATCGCCTCGTCTTGCGTCAGTAGCGCCTTGTCCTGGTGCCCGACCGGCACCCGAACGCGGACGAAATAGCCCGGCAGCAGCATTTGATTCTTATTCTCGAACAGCCCGCGCGCCGCGAGCGTGCCGCTCGCGGCATCGACTTGCGGCGACACGTAGTCGAGATGTCCTTTATGAGGGTAGCCCTCCTCATTCTGCAATCCAATCTCGACCGGGATGCTCGTAATATGCGTCAGGTCCGTCCTGCCGAGCGGCTCTCCGGCCTGGGCGAGATTTCTCCGGATCGCCAAAACTTGGGGCTCGCTCACCGTGAAATTGACGTAGAGCGGATCGACCTGGACGATGGTTGCGAGCGTGGTCGGTCCCGAAGCGCCGACGAGATTGCCGATATCGACTTGATGATTGGTGACGATGCCGTCAAAGGGGGCCATTACCCTCGTGTAGCTGAGGTTGATGTTTGCGGTATCGACGTTGGCCTGATCAACTCCGACCGTAGCCTTGTCCTGCTCGACGACGAATTCCTGGTCTTGCGCTTGTTGCAAGGCAATCGATTGCTGCTTTGCCAATGTTTGGTAGCGGTTCAGATCGACTTGCGCCTCTCCGAGCACCGCCTGGTCTTTCGCCAATTGCGCTTTGGCCTGATCGAGCGTCGCCTGATAAATGTCGCGCTCGATCTCGAAGAGCAGCGCTCCCTTCGTCACGGCGGCGCCATCCTGATAATCGATGGATTGCAGGTAGCCTTGGACTCGCGCGACGAGATTCGCGGTTCTGTATGGCGCGGTGTTGCCGGTCAGCTCGAAATATAAGGTCACGGGCTGCTGCACCGGCTTTGCGACGACCACCTTGGCGGGCGGTGGAGCGACAAACGTGTTGCGGGGGCCGCAGCCCGCGAGAGCAAGCGTGGCGATCGCCGCCAGGACGGCTTGTTCGATGCGACCCCACGGGGCCCGGCGGGCGTGGCACCGCGATTTTGCTTTGCCGTCCAAGCCTGCCTTGGCCTTCATGGCGCGGCTCCTGCCCCATGCGCAGCGCGCGCACGGCAAACAGTAACTAATCCACCACCCGGAGTATAATCGTAGGAAAACCCGCTTTGGTATTGGCGAAAACTTGGCACGCGCATGCGCACCATGCTGAAGAGCCACTCGGCGGAGCGGTGCGGAATTCCACAGCGCCGCACGAATCCGGCCTCTATTGATTGCTATTGCCCCCCCGCTTGGGCATGCTGACCGTCACCCGATAGAGGGGGTCAGGCGAGACCGGCAAAGGCGATTGCCCGCCGCATAAGCGGCGTGCGTTGCATTGCGTATTGTTCCTCCGGTCGGTGTTGGGGGCTTAGAACAACGGGTTTCGGGCCGTGGCGGCGTTGTCCCATGCTGATCTGCATCGGGGTGGTTGGGTGCGACGCAGTTTTCGAACAGGCGCGCGAGCCCGCGCATCCGCTTCGATCAACGGCGCCGCGCTGACAGTCACTCTGGCGCTGACGGGCTGCACGATCGGGCCGAATTACTCGCGCGAGGCGGCGCCGGTATCCCCCCAATACAAAGAATTCAAGGGCTGGAAGCGCGCGACCCCGAGCGACGACGTCGCACGCGGCGACTGGTGGAAGGTCTACAGGGACCCCGCGCTCGACACCCTGCTACCTCAGATCGAAGTCTCCAATCAGACAGTGGCAGCGGCGGCCGCCGCCTATGAACAAGCGCGCGCCGTCATCAGGGAAGCGCAGGCCGCGCTGTTTCCGGTTGGGACGGTCGGATACACGGTGACGCGCACCCGGACCGGGCCGCTCGCCATCGGCGGCAACTCGAGCGTCGGAGCGGTCGGTGCGGGCGCCCGAGGTCCGCGCGGCGCCATCTATTCGACGAGCTATACCGTGCCCATCAGCGCCACCTGGGATCTCGATGTCTGGGGCCGGATCCGGCGGCAGATCGAGGCCAATACGTCGGGTACGCAAGCCACCGCCGCCGATCTCGACAATGCCAAGCTCGCCGCCCAGTCGCAGCTCGCAATCGCCTATTTCAATCTGCGCGCGTCGGATTCGTTGATTACGCTGCTCACTGCGACGATTGTCGAGTACAAGAAAACCTATGACATCGTGAACAACCAATTCAAAGCCGGTTACGCGGTGACGGCCGGCGACGTCGCAACCGCCGATGCGCAGATCGCCACCGCGGAAGCACAGCTCGCCAATGCTCGCTTGCAACGCGCCCAGTTCGAACACGCCATCGCCGTGCTGACCGGCAGGCCGCCGGCCGAGCTCGGCGTCGGCCCGCGCAATCTCGCCCAGCACATCCCGAGAACTCCGGTAACCGTGCCTTCCGTGCTGCTCGAACGCCGTCCCGATATCGCCGCGGCGGAACGGACCATGGAGGAGCAGAACGCACTGATCGGCGTCGCCGAAGCGGCCTGGTTTCCCGACATATCGTTGTCGGCGATGATCCAGTATATCGGGCCGATTCCACTGCCCCTGAACATCTCGCGCTCGATCGCCTCGATCGGCGCCAGCGCAGCGGAAACGGTTTTTAACGGCGGATTGACCGCGGCACAGGTCGACGCGACGCGCGCTGTTTATTGGCAAAGCGTCGCCAATTACCGGCAGACCGTGCTCACCGCTTTGCAGCAAGTCGAGGACAACCTCGCCGCGATCCGCTATCTGGCGCGGCAGGTTGAACAGGAGCAGCGCGCGGTTAAGGATCAGCGCACCGCCGTCGACGTATTTCTAAATCAGTTTCGCGCTGGCACCGTGGCGTTCACGACGGTCGTGGTCGCCGAAATTCAGCTCCTGACCGACCAGGAAGCCGAGTTGACGGCGCGGCAAAACTTGTTTCTGGCCAGCGTGAACCTGATCGTGGCGCTCGGCGGCGGCTGGGACACGATGCTATTGCCGACGCAAGGCCAATTGCAGCGCGACTTCTCATTGTTGCCGCAACTTGAGTCGCAGCCGTCACCGGTGTCGACCATTCCCAGCGATATTCTGGTGCCGCCGCCGCTGGCGCCGCCTCCCGCATCCCCGCAATAGACGCAGGCCGCGGTCGCTGTGCCGGCAACACAGCGGCGCCCCAATATTAACATGATGTTTTCCAAGAGGAATCTGGTACGCTTCACGGGGCGCAGGTGGCGCGTTACGGCCAAGCCGGCGGATTAGCGAATATTCATTAGGCGGCCGATGTGGGGGCACTTTATAAATCCCCATCGGTTGAACTGACGGTCAGGATCGCCGGATCGATGCCGGCGAAGACGCCAAGGATATGGACGAGCGGACGCGCAGAACGGATGAGAACGCCAGGCCGGACTTGAGACCGGACTTGACGCCGGGCGCCCGCCGCCTGATCCCGGAGCCATTCAAGCCCTGGGTGAAAACGCGGCCGCGTTCGCGGTGGCGGATCGGGATCGGCGTCGTTGTCCTGCTCGTTCTCGCCTTCGGCATCTACGAGACGGCGCGCTGGGTGCGCACCGCGACACCGACGGGCGGCCGTTTCCCGCAAGGCGCACTGCAGACCGTGGGCGCCTCGACGGCGGCGCTGGGCGACGTTCGCGTCGTCCTCAATGAACTCGGCACGGTGACGCCGCTCGCCACCGTAACGGTGCAGACCCAGATTAACGGCCAATTGACCGAGGTCGCCTTCACCGAAGGCCAATTGGTCAAGAAGGGCGATTTCCTCGCCCAGATTGATCCGCGGCCCTACGAATATCTGAAGGAGCAATACGAAGGTCAGCTGGCGCACGATCAGGGCCTGCTGGCGCAGGCGCAAATGGATCAGAAGCGCTACGAGACGCTGGCCCAGCAGAATTCGATCGCGCGGCAACAATCCGAGGATCAGATCTTCATCGTGCAGCAATATGCCGGCTCGGTGAAGCAGGACCAGGGCCTGGTCGACGCGCAGGCGCTCAATATTGCGTATTGCCACATCGTGTCGCCGATCACCGGCCGCGTCGGACTTCGCTTGGTCGATCCCGGCAATTACGTGCAGACCACGAGCAGCACCGGCATTGCGGTCATCACCCAGCTGCAGCCCATTTCCGTCGTGTTCTCGCTGCCCGAGGACGATCTGCCCGAAATCGCGCCGCAATTTACCGCCGGCACGCCCTTGATCGTCACCGTCTATGACCGCGCCAATCTCCGTCAGCTTGCGGTCGGCAAGGTCGCCGCGATCGACAATCAGATCGACACCACCACCGGCACCGTCAAAGTGCGCGCGCAATTCGACAACGAGAACAACACGCTGTTTCCAAACCAGTTCGTCAACGTGCGGCTTTTGGTGAAGACGCTGCAAAACGCGGTCACGGTGCCGACCTCGGCGATCCAGCGCGGCGCGCCCGGCACTTATGTTTACGTCATCAATGCCGACAATACCGTGTTGGTGCGCCAGGTGAGCATCGGTCCGGTCGATGGCGATGTCACCGCCATCAATTCCGGATTATCGGCGGGCGAGCGCGTCGTCACGGACGGCACCGACCGCCTGCGCGACGGACTGAAGGTGACCGTTGCCAGCGAGAGAGGCCAGCCCACCAAGCCGGCGGGCGCGGGAGCTCCAGCGCCAGACCAGCGGCAGCCCGGGCAACATTCGGGCCGTCCGCAAAATCAGCCGCCGTCCGGAAATAACTAACCGGCGAGCGCGATGCGCAGCGGTGAAACGGTGCGATGAACGTCTCCGAGCCTTTTATTCTGCGCCCGGTCGGAACGTCGCTGTTGATGGCGGCGATCATGCTGTCCGGCATGGTCGCCTATATGTTCCTGCCGCTTTCCACCCTGCCCCAGGTCGATTATCCGACCATCCAGGTTCAGACGCTTTATCCGGGCGCCAGCCCGGAGGTGATGACGTCGTCGGTCACTGCGCCGTTGGAGCGTCAGTTCGGCCAGATGCCGGGCCTCAACCAAATGACTTCGGCGAGTTCGGCCGGCGCCTCGGTCATCACCCTGCAATTCGCCCTCGATCTTTCTCTCGACGTCGCTGAGCAGCAGGTGCAGGCGGCGATCAATGCCGCCGGCAACCTGCTGCCATCCGATCTGCCGGCGCCGCCAATCTATTCGAAGGTCAATCCGGCCGACGCGCCGATCCTCACGCTTGCGGTCACGTCGAAAACCATGGCGCTGACCGATCTCGAAGATCTCAGCGAGACCCGGCTTGCGCAGAAGATTTCGCAATTGTCCGGCGTCGGGCTCGTCACCATCAGCGGCGGGCAGCGCCCGGCGGTGCGCATTCAGGTCAATCCGCAGTCGCTTGCGGCCTATGGGCTCAACATCGACGACGTGCGCACCACGCTCGGCAACCTCAACGTCAACACGCCAAAAGGCAACTTCGACGGGCCGACACAGGCGCTGTCGATCAATGCCAATGACCAGGTCACCAGCGCCGAGCAATACCGCACGCTGATCATCGCTTATCGCAACGGCGCCCCGGTTCGGCTTTCTGACGTGGCGACCATCGTCAGCGGCCCGGAAAACTCAAAACTTGCCGGCTGGGCCAACACCACCCCCGCCATCATCATCAATGTGCAGCGCCAGCCCGGCGCCAATATCATTGCGGTCGTCAACCGCATTCAGACAGTGCTGCCGGAAATCCTCGCTAGCTTGCCGACGGCCGTGAATGTCGGGGTGATGAGCGACCGCACCGTCACCATCCGTGCCTCCGTCGCCGACGTCGAGTTCGAACTGGCGCTGGCTGTGGTGCTGGTGGTGCTCGTCATCTTCGTGTTCTTGCGCACGCTGCCGGGCACGATCATTCCGAGCCTATCGGTGCCGCTCTCGCTCGTCGGCACCTTTGGCGCGATGTATTTGCTGGGATTCAGCCTCGACAATCTGTCGCTGATGGCGTTGACGATCGCGACCGGTTTCGTCGTCGACGACGCCATCGTGATGATCGAGAACATCGCGCGTTACGTCGAAAGCGGCATGGACCCGCTGGAAGCGGCGCTGCGCGGTTCCGAGCAGATCGGCTTCACCATCATATCGCTGACGATCTCGCTGATCGCCGTCCTCATTCCGTTGTTGTTCATGGGCGACGTGGTCGGCCGGCTGTTCCATGAATTTTCGATCACGCTTGCGGTAACGATAGTCATTTCGGCAATCGTGTCGCTCACCTTGGTGCCGATGCTTTGCGCCAAGCTGATCCGCCATCATCCCGAGGGCGAGCGTACCCGGTTCGATCTTGGCGCCGAGCGGATGTTCAACGCGGTGATTGCCCGTTACGGCCGCGCGCTCAATTGGGTGCTCGACCGCCAGCCGATGACGCTTCTGGTCGCGCTCGCCACGCTGGCGCTGACGATCCTGCTTTACGTTGTCATTCCGAAAGGCTTCTTTCCGGTGCAGGACACTGGGCTGATCCAGGCGATCTCGGAGGCCTCGCAGAGCATCTCCTATCAGGCCATGGCCGATCTGCAGAGCAAGATGGCCGAAGCGATCCTCAAAGATCCCGACGTCGAGAATGTCACCTCCTTTATCGGCGTCGACGGCACCAATCAGACGCTCAATACCGGCCGTTTCCTGATCACGCTCAAGCCGCACGACGACCGGGCGCTTTCGGCGAGCCAGATCATCCGCCGTTTGCAGAACGAGGTGTCGGGCGTCGCCGGGATGCGGCTTTACATGCAGCCGGTGCAGGACCTGACGATCGACGCGACGATCGCGCGGGCGCCCTATCATTTCGTGCTGGAGGACGCCAATCCAGCGGAATTCGCCACCTGGGTGCCGAAGCTCGTCGACGCGCTCAACCAGCGGCCCGAGCTCAGCGACGTCGCCAGCGATCTGCAGCAGCAGGGCCTCGCCGTCGATATTGTGATCGACCGCGCCACCGCGAGCCGCTTCGGCATCACGCCGGCCACGGTCGACAACGCCCTTTACGATGCGTTCGGTCAGCGCATCATTTCGACCATCTACACACAGTCAAACCAGTATCGCGTCATTCTCGAAATCGACCCGACGCTGCAGCGCTCGCTCACGGGGCTGTCTTCGCTCTACCTGCCGTCGTCCTCGTCGGCGACCAATGGCCAGGTGCCGCTCTCGGCCATCGCCCATGTCGAACAGCGCGCCGCGCCGCTCTTGATCACGCATTATGGTCAGTTTCCCGCGACCACGGTCTCGTTCAACACCGCACCGGGCTATTCGCTGGAATCCAGCGTCAACGCGATTAAGCAGACCGAATCCCAGCTCGGCATGCCATTAAGCTTCATCACCGCGTTTCAGGGTACCGCGGCCGCCTTTCAATCGTCGCTCAGCAACGAGGTGTTTTTGATCATCGCCGCGGTGGTGGCGATGTATATCGTGCTCGGCGTCCTGTACGAGAGCTTCATCCACCCGATCACGATTCTCTCGACACTGCCATCGGCGGGCGTCGGCGCGCTGCTTTCGCTGATGCTGTTGCGCTACGACCTCGACGTCATTGCCATCATCGGCATCATTCTCCTGATCGGCATCGTCAAGAAGAATGCGATCATGATGATCGACTTCGCGCTCGACGCGGAGCGCAGCGAGGGACTGCCGCCGCGCGAGGCGATCTATCAGGCCTCGTTGCTT
>Ga0306921_10004045_pt1 | contig 14975 bp, 10 predicted proteins | sample sta12Cox44000080_FD_203760 | JGI IMG/M metagenome (GOLD analysis project Ga0306921, IMG submission 203760) | Lab enrichment of tropical soil microbial communities from Luquillo Experimental Forest, Puerto Rico - statoxic.12C.oxic.44.000.080 (v2)... | ecosystem: Environmental > Terrestrial >...
TGGCAATCCGACCGCCGGGGTAATCAAGGACGTGGTGATGTTGGGCGGATTTCAGGATCTTGAGTTTGATTTCATCGCCGACAATCCGGGGCTGACGCTGTTTCACTGCCACCAGCAGCTGCATATGGATTTCGGGTTCATGGCGCTGTTCAGCTACGCGTGATCCCGATCGCGTCGCGGCTCCCCTTAATGGTGCCCGGTCTGCACGGCGCGGACATGAGCAGCGAGCAGTGACGGTAGCCGCGCCGGGTCGCCGCGTGCCATGCCGCATTCGGTTGCCACGCCGCCAACGGCGGCATGACGCCGGGCGGCAGCGAGCCGCGCCGCATCGCCTTCGGGATCATTGTAGTGGATCAGGCCTAAATAAAGATCGGTCTCGGGATGCAGGCGCAAACTGTCGAGAGGAGCAAAGTAGGCGTCATCGGTGCGCCCCTTGGGCACCGGCATGTGGAAGAATTGGATCGGGCGGGCGACACCGGCGCTGGTCGCGTTCGCAATCTCGACCATGATCGCCATGTCCTTGGGTTGGACGCAGTGCTCGTCCGCCGGGCTGCCGTAACACAGGTGGTAACCGAGTTCGATCGCTCCGGGCACTGCGTTGCCGATGCGGGTAAGAACATCGATGGTTTCGCTGCGGAAGTCGACTGGTCCCGCTTCGTAATAGCCTTCCCAGGCCAGCACCTCCTGACACACATCCCATTGCAGTGCGATCCGGTCGTTGGGGATCGCCGCGGCGATCTTGGCGACCTCCCCGGTCAAATGCTGGGTCAGCGCCGGCAAAAGACGTGGCCGGTCAGACGGGACCATGTTGTTGTAGGTCGGGGCAATCGGTGTCGGCAGTGAGATTTGAAATTTGACGGTCGACGGGATGACACCGGCTTTCTGCAATTGCTCGAACAGGTTCCAGGACTCGATGGCCATCGCGGCATAGCCGGTATCGAACGTCTTGGGATCGGGCGTCGCACCAGGTTTGACGCGCAGGCGCGGGATTTCGCGCAGGAGCTTGCCATCCCATTGCGTGAACTTGAAGGGCGGCACGTCGGCCGCGACCTCGATCGCCGGGTTGTCGGCGAGCACCTGCTGCAGGAAACGGATCCAGGTCTTGCGGATGCCGGTCTCGCCGTCCGGGAGGCGCCGCAGATACGGCCCTGCGCTTTCGGCCAAGGTACGAAACACCGTGTCCGCATCCGGCAACGGAATGCTGCCGACGAAATGGATGATCGGGTGTCCAGTGCGAGGCTCGGTCACGGCGTTCCTCCGCGTAAGCAACGTTATGCTCTCATAGCCCTAGACCGTAAGCCCATATTGGCGCGCGCGCCAGATCGGTCCCTGCCCGATAATCTAGGGGCGGGGTCCTCGCTATGCAGCCCTAACCGGGCGCGTCGCTCCGGCCTGGGGTCGTTCCGACCATAGGCTCAAATAGCCGAGCCCAACCGCGAGAAGGATCGGCAGCGCGCCGAGGAAGATGAAGACCAGGTCGCCCGGCAGCCGCAGCCATTCCAGCAAGCGCGGCCGCGCACCGCCGAGATAGTCGAGGCTTCGAGCATGCCAGTAGCCGTTTACCAGCACGTCGCGCACCTGCAGCACGCCGGAAGGGAACAGGCTGAACAGGATCATCATCGCGAGGCCGATGTTGAGACCCCAGAAGCCGCAGCGGACATACTTCTCAAGCCGGGCCCAAAGCGAGTCGTGAACTGTCTCGCGCAGGACGAAAACCATCAGTGCGACACCCAGCATGCCGAAGACGCCCATCATCGCCGCATGCCCGTGATTAGGCGTAAGGTTGGTCCCCGCCTCGAAATAGCTGACGATCGGCATGTTGATCAGAAAGCCGAATACGCCGGCACCGGTAAAGTTCCAAAAGCCAACGGCCATCAGGAAGTAGAACGTCCATTTGTGCCGAAACGGCTGGCCGGCCTCGCCACGCGTTACAGTGACGAAGTCCGCGGCATCGAGAGTGAGCAAGGTCAGCGGGACAACCTCGAGCGCCGAGAAGGTCGCTGAGAGCGCCATGTTGAGCTGAGTCTGGCCGGTGAAGTACCAGTGATGTCCGGTGCCGATAAGCCCGCCGCCAAAAATGAGAACGACGTCGAGATAGATGACCCGCAGAGCCGTCACGCGCGCCACCAGCCCGAGCTGGTAGAAAATGATCGCGACGATGACCGTGACAAACAGCTCGAAGAAGCCTTCGACCCAGAGATGGATTATCCAGAAGCGCCAGGTATCCGCGACGGTGTAGTGGGTCGATCCATCAAAAAACAGAGCAGGAAGGTAGAAGACCGGGATCGCCGCAGCGGCGATCAAGAAGAAAGTGATGAGACGGCGACGCTCTGGATCATGCCAAGCCGACGCCACGGCGCGCCACAGCAAGCCGAACCAGAAGACGAGGCCGATGGCGAGCAATATCTGCCAGAAGCGGCCGATCTCGAGATATTCCCAGCCTTGATTGCCGAACCAGAACCAGGCGCCGCCCAGCCATTGAAGGAGCCCGGCCCACTCGCCGAGCAGGCTGCCGAAGATGACCACGAGGAGGGCGGCCAATAGCAAATTTATGGCGGGCCGTTGCCCGGAGGGCTCGCCGCGGCCGAGCATGCCGGCGACGAACAGAGCGCCGCCGACATAGGCGGTGGCGATCCACAGGATCGCCAGCTGAAGATGCCAGGTGCGCAACAGGTTGCTCGGCAACAGCCGGGCCAGATCGATGCCATAGAAGCTGCCGGGATCGGCACGGTAATGCGCGACACCGCCGCCGATCAGCGTCTGCCCGAAGAACAGCAGGGCGGCGATCGCCATGAATTTCAGGGTTGCGCGCTGAGCGTCGCTCACCGGCAGGGCCGCAGCACGCGCGGCTACCGCCGCCCGGCGGTGCCAGCCGAGATAGTCGAATTTGCCAAAGGCGAGAAGCACAGCCGCCGTCCCGCCGAGCAGGAAGACGAGACTGAGCGCGCTGTAGATCAGCGCACCAGCGGTAGGGGTATTTCCGGCCAGCGGATCGTACGGAAAGTTGTTGGTATAGGAATGTGAGGCGCCGGGACGCGTGGCCGCCGAAGCCCAAGCCGTCCAGGCAAAGAAGGCGGTCAGCGGGCGCAGCTCCTGGGGATCGCTCACTGCCTCTCGGGCGAGCCCGCCGTTTCTCTCCGGCCCGCCGAAATATTTCGTCCAGTAATCGACCAAGCCGTTGAAGGACTGGGCCGTCCCCGCCGGAAGAGCAAGCGTTCCGCTCGCCGGATCGTAGAGATTGGCCTTCAGGTCGAGGGCGACGGCACCGTCGATCGCGGCCTTCTCCTCGGGGTTGAGGTCGGTGTAACCCCGACCGAGACGCTCACGCGCGATGCGAACGGCGAGGTCGAGGGCCAGGATGTGCAAGGACTGCGCAGAAAAATCGGGGCCGAGATATCCGCCGTGGCCCCAGATTGTGCCATTGTCCATCAGGCCATGCTTCAGGAAGACCTGTTGCCCGGCGATGACGTCGTCAGCAGTGAAGACCACGGCTCCGGTCGGATCGACAAATCTATCCGGGATCGGCGGCGCGTTCTGGTAAGCCTTCGCCGTAAGCAGAATGAGCACGGCAAAACCCGCCGCCATGGTTGCAAGAGCCGCGACCTTCCACCACGAAGACAATGCTTCCGCAGGCTCTGTCAGCGCATCTGCCATCGTCCCCTCCCTCAAACGTAACATTCATTTGGGCGATGCTCGGCCGGCTTACCCACCTCGTCAAGTCGCGTCTTATGGCTATCGTGTTTGCGGCGCGGCAGCGCGTGAACTGTATCGCCGGCGCTTGGGTGGCCCCGTCCTATTTCGAGATCGTGATAGGAATCCCGACGTTCTCGATCCGGCCGATGGTCGTTTGGAACAAGATGCTGAGTATCAGAAAGGTCGTGCGGTCCCACACCGTGTCATTGACCGAGTAATAATGACCGTCATAATAAACGGTTGGGAGTCTCCCATCTGGCGGGCTATCCGTTATATTAATCTTCAGTGTCGCGGTGGTCCCTGCATCTGTCACTTCAGTAGGCACATTCGAGTTAACGTCGAATTCCGGGGCGATCCGAATACCCGTGGCAATAAAGTTCAGAATCTGAAACATGCTTCGCAGTTTGATCGCCCCTTGGATCGGGAAATGACTACCCGGTCCATTTGGCTGAATATCCAAATAGACAAATCCGCTGGGGTTCTTCTTGATCTTTTCGTCGAGCTCGAACCGCTGCCGGTCGGTCAGCGCCATCGGATCGAAATTCGCTACGACGACCCGGCCGGCCCTGAGCCGCGTCAGTTCGAAATGCCCGCCCGGTTTCTGTCGCCATCGCAATCCCATATTGAAACCGCTGTTGATATCGCCGGCGCTCGGCGTGCTTTTGAAATCCGTGATCAGGGTTTCGTCAAAGACCAGAGGGCGTACAAACAACTGACGATTGTCGTTTAGCCATTGCAGGTGGGCGGCGATCCGGCGGAATTCCTCGTATTCGCTCGGTCGTCGTGGATCATTTTCGATGAATCGAACAAACCGGCCATCCGGTTTCTGGACCTCTATTCCCGCGCCCATCAGACGCATGGCCTGGCTGATCTTGCCCCCTTGAAACACGAGAAACTCGAAGATCGTGTCCGGAAAGGGCGTTGCGACCTGCTCGGTAAACTCCTTTCCCGAAATGGGAGAGATGCTGAATGTCGGATTCTCCGAGGCGCTCCCACCGATGTTTAGGTTGAGGAAGTTGGTTCCCTTCGACTCGGTGACCTGGCCACCGGCACCCAGCGTCGCAGTCCAGTTGAACGTGGCGGCGATAGTCGAGGTCGACGTGAAGTGAACGGGCTCGTAGTTCGAAACGCGCGCGATATTGAGGAGCAGGAGCTTTTCGTCGAGCGTCCTTGTGACCTCGTCATAGCCGAGCACCTGCCGCTCGAGCACCGGCGGCCCGACGCAGCTGCCGATGGCGACGGCAATTATGCAGGTGAGCAGGTTGCGGGTCGCGCGACGCACGATCTACACCTCGTCCGCTCGCTCGTTCATGCCCATTCCGATACAGACCGGCGGGTCGCTGGTCCAGGACCACCCGACCCGGCCGGTTGATCGCGATATCGATCGGGGGAAAGACGGCTAAAAGCAGGGCATTCTGATATAATCGAACACATCTCCGACCGAAAAAGTCGAGAGTTGCGCCAAGGCGGGATGTGTCGGCATGCGTTCCCGTGTAGCACGGAATTTCGGGCGGAGGACGACTTGGATACGGCCTCTATCTCGGCGTTGTCTGCCCTCGGAGGAGCCGCTATCGGCGGACTGGCATCGTTTGGCAGCTCGTGGCTGACACAGCGGACACAGCTTCGCTTCGGGCACCTTGAAGCGATCAAGACCAGGCGGGAGGCGCTCTATGCTGAATTTGTCGACGAGGCCGCTCGCCTCTATGGGGACGCGTTGGGCCACCAGAAGGACGATGCGGCGGACCTGGTCAAACTTTTTGCTCTGCTCGGAAGGATAAGGCTCGTATCTCCGCGGTCGGTCGTCACGGCTGCGGAGCGGACCTTCGACACACGATCATCGAGACCTACCTTGGCCCCAATCGCACCATGCACGAGGTGCTGGACGACGTGAATCGGGGCGGGTTCAATTTCCTTACGGAATTCGGCGAGGCCTGCAGACAGGACTTGGCTCGTGACTGAGCCTGGGGGAAGCTCGGAAGAAGAAGCCGGGTCGTTCCTGTGGGCGGGTTGGAAGCGGGTCGAGGATCAGCGAGGGCGACGGCGGGTCATCAGTGGCCAATAATCCTGCATCACCGTGAAGATGTAGGCCGTGCTGATTCCGAACCGCAGCATGCCGTCCATAGCCTCCAATGCGCCCATCATCAGCCAGTGGCGCTCTAGAACCAGGCCGGAAGCGCCGCGGGTGCTGATCGAATCGACAGAATAGAGGAGCGCTTCTGCGGGCGAGCTGAGCGCGCCGAGCAACCAATATGCCGCCGCCCACACCCCGGCCTCTAGCCCGTGCAGTGCGGCCAGAAGCAGGCCCACCGCAGCGATAAGGCCAATCACGATCACGAACACACGACGCGGCTGGACTCGGTTCTCCCTTTCCAATCGAACCCGGATCTCTACCGTCGCGAAGGCCATCAACGCTATGCCTGTCCCGTGGATTGCTATCGTCAACGCGATCAGCGACAAACCCCAAACCCAATTTTCCATCGGATCGACTCCCTTTTGACCCGGCCCTCTTTAACCTGTTCCTACCAGCGATGGCCGGTTAGAGTTGTCTCGAGTGGGGGCGGGATGTCGGTTGGGGGTGTATCGGGGTTCGGGCGCGGGTGGTCGACCGTGGTCGGGAGCGCCAGACGGTTTCGGGCCGGCCGACGCCGCGCTTCGCGGGCCTTGTCGCGCGTGGCGATCGCGCTGCCGGTCGCTGCGTGCAATTACGCGCCGACGATCGATCTACTCGGCTCCTACTTCCCCGCCTGGATGTTGTGCGCGGCGCTCGGCATCGTCGCTGCCGTCATCATCCGGCAGATCCTCGCGGTGACCGGCATCGGCGACTACGTCGTCGCCCCACTGCTGACCTACGCTGCGCTCGCGGTGTCCGCCACGTTGCTCGCCTGGCTGTTCTGGTTTGGTCACTGAGCCATGTTAGCGTTTCGCAAGGCGCTCGGGATCTTGGTCAGCCTCGTCGCGTTGGCAGGCATCATCGCGACCGTGGTCCTTGCCACGCGCCGCATAGACCAGCGGCCACGCACCGACGACGCGTATTTGCAGGCGGATCTCGTTCACCTGGCACCCGACGTAAGCGGCCGGATCGTCGAGCTTAACGTCCGCGACAACCAAAAGGTGCACAAGGGGGATGTACTGTTTCGGATTGACCCGGATCCTTACCGGATGCGCGTGGACCAGGCTCGCGCGGCGGTGCAGGGCTTGGAGGCCAAGCTCGGGCTGACCGCTGACCAGGTCGCCGCGCAGACCTCCAAGGCCGATGCGGCCGAACGGGGCATCGGCAGCGCCGAGGCGCAACGGACTCTCGCTTCGAGCACCTTGGCGCGAATGGAGCCGCTGCTGGGGCGCGGGTTCGTCACCGCCCAGCAGGTCGATCAGGCACGCACGGCGCAGCGCACCGCGCAAATCGCATTGCAGCAGGCGCGGCTGCAGGCGGACGAGGCGCGCCAAGCCATCATCAACACAAAGCCCACCGAGGCGGAGTTGGAAGGCGCGCGCGCGACGCTCGCCTTGGCGGAGCGCGACCTGAACAAGACGGTCGTGCGCGCGCCCTGCGATGGCCGGATCACCGCGCTCGACATCGCCGCCGGGGAGTTCGCCGCGACGGGCCACCCGCTGTTCACGATCATCGACACCGAGCATTGGTATGCGATCGGCAATTTCCGCGAGACCGACCTCGCCGGGATCGCGCCGGGACAGCGCGCGACGGTCTATGTGATGGCGCAACCGCGCCGCCCGGTGCGCGGCGAGGTCGAAAGCCTCGGCTGGGGTGTGGCGTCGGACGTCAGCGCCACCTTTGCCGGCCTGCCGCACGTCGAACGCACCCTAAACTGGGTGCGGATCGCGGCCCGCTTTCCGGTGCGCGTCCTGCTCGACGCCCCGCCCGACGATCTGATGCGCTATGGCGCCACTGCCGTGATCGTGATCGATAAATGAAGGCGCGCGCCGCGCATCGCGGCCGGCCGCCGGATGTCGACGAGGGCGACGCGCGCGACCTGGTCGCACTGCTGCGCCCGACGCCCGGCCGACTCGGCGACTCGGTGCGCATTGTCGTCGTGGTGCTGGCCGTTGTCGCCATCTCGGAGACGTTCCGCATCCCGGAGATCGCCGTCTCGGCCTATATTGTTCTGTTCCTCTCGGGTCGCGAAGCGGTCACCACGGTACGGACGTCGCTGGCCGCAGGCATCGCTGTCGTGGTGGCGATTTTCGCGACAATCGCGGTTTTCATGCTCAGCCTGTCGGAGCCGGCGCTTCGCATTCCGCTTATGGCGGTGATGACCTTTGCGGCGATGTTTCTCGCGCGCGCCGCGACACTGGGGCCGGTGTTCTTTGTCGCCGGTTTCGTCATCGCCTACGGGCTGACCTTGGGCGACGAGGTTCTCAGCCTAGCAGTACAGCCCGCGACCGCCGGCAACGCGGCGCGGTTCGAGTTGCCGGAAATTTTCTTTGTCCCGCCGACAGACGCGTTAGTGCGCTTCCTACTGTGGTTTAGCCTGGCCGTCGTCGTGCCCGTGGCGCTGGTGATTGCCGCCAACCTGCTCACAGGGCGAGATCCGGCCCTCCTTCTCCGACGCGCGCTGGCGGAGAGGTTGGCGGCGTCGGCGGGTTTTTGTGCGGGTGAGAGCGGAGCGGAAAGCCGACTCGAAGCCCAGGCTTTCGAGGGCACGGCGCAGCTGCGCAAGTTGCATAGTCTCGCCGGCGTCTTTGCCCGCGGCGAGCGCCGCCCGGTGTGGCGCGCCTCGCTGATCGACGACATCAGCCGGCTCGGCCTGCTGCTGCTCGGCTGGTTGCGTATCGAGGGCAATGATCGCAATCCGCTGGTCCCGGCGGCGGACGCCTGCCGCCGGGCGGAACAGGCGCTAGAAGATGGAAAAGCGTCAGGCGCCGAACCGATCGCGATCACTGCGACCGGCGCCGCCCGACCTGTAGCAGGCGCGATCTCGCGCAGGCTGCGAGCGATCCAAGAGACACTGGCCGGAACGCCGCCAGGGCAGAAAACACATGACGCGGCGGCGGCGCCGCGTCGGCTGCTGGCACCCGACGCGGTCAGCAACCCCGAATACGTTCACTTTGCGTTCAAGGTCACGCTGGCGGTGATGATCTGCTACTTCGTCATGAGCATGACCGACTGGCCGGGCATTCACACCTGCATAATCACCTGCTTCTTCGTCGCCCTCGGCACCGTCGGCGACACGCTGCACAAAGCGACACTCCGCTTTGTCGGCTGTCTGATTGGCGCCGGGCTCGGCCTCGGCGCGATCGTGCTGCTGATGCCGCTGATGATCGACCTCGGCGACCTTCTGCTGCTACTCGCCCCGGTGACGTTGCTCGCAGCCTGGGTCGGCTACGGCAGCGAACGCATCTCCTATGCTGGCTTGCAGATCGGCCTCGCCTTCTATCTTGTCGTGCTGCAGGGCTACGGCCCGACGATCGATATGTATACGGCGAGGGACCGCACCATCGGCATCCTGTTCGGCAATATCGTGATTTTCGTGATTTTCACGACGATCTGGCCGGTCAGCGTCGCCAACGTTGTACGCTCGCACATCGCCAGAGCATTAGAGCAGCTGGCGACGCTCTTGGGTTCGGATGTCCGTGGCGATGGCGAGATTTTTCAGTCCGCTCGGTCCGTCGCCGACACGGCGTTCGGGCAGGCGATCGCGCAGGCGCGCGCCGTCCTGGTCAACGACCCGTTCGAAACAAGAGCGGTGCGGCGCGCCGCCGCGAGGCGGCCGATCGACGCGACTGTGGTGGAGCAGATCGGTCGGCTGTTCATCCCTATCTCCGCAATTCTTGATTTGCGTACCGATCTGTCCCGGCACGACCTTCCGCAGCCAACGCAAGACGTGATCCGCGCGCATCACCAGGCGCTGACGGGATGGTTTCGGCAGGCCGCGTCCTGGACGCGCAGCGGCGAGGGAGCGGGCGAGGTGGTAGACGGTCTGCCGGAACCGCCGACGCTATCCGGCCGCGGCGATCACCTCACGGCTTTGGCGACATGGTACGGCGTGCTGCACCAGGACATCCGAAAGATTCTCGATGAGGTCGGTCCGCAACAGCAGCCGGTGATCGCACCGTCGGTCGGAGATGCATTGCATGCCCGCGGCTAGGTTCCGGCGCAGCGCCTTGGCCGGATGGGCGTTGCTTGGCGCGTGCAACGACACGAGGGACCTCGCGCCCGCGTCGCCCGACACCCCGTGGCAATTCGAGCCGTCCGAAGAAGCACCGGCAGCCCTTGTTCCTGCGGCCATCGAGCCGCGGCGGTTTGCGGTGCCGGAGAACACGGCGGTCCAGCTGCCGTCACCCGCCGCCATCGACCCCAACCATGTCTATTCGCTCGTCGAGCTGATCGATATCGCTCAGCGCCGCAACCCGGCGACGCGTGTCGCCTGGGAACAGGCACGGCAGGCGGCGATCAATGTCGGCATCGCGCGCGCCGCCTATCTTCCGGCGCTGACGGCGAGCGCCGTCGCCGGCTGGGAGCACTTTGTAACGCCGTTCCCCAGCAACCTCGTTCCCCAAGGGTTCATAGTCTTCAATGCTCAGGAGTTCCTCCCGCAGCTCACCGTGAACTATCTGCTGCTCGATTTTGGCGGGCGCGCCGCCACGGTGGAGGCGGCGGGCCAGATTTCGATCGCCGGAAACGTGGCGTTCACGGCGGCGCATCAGCAACTGATCTTCAACGTGGCCCGCGCATACTTCACGCTGGACGGAGCCGATGCCGCATTGCGCGCGGCGCGGCAAGCCCTGGCGGATGCGAAGGTGGTGCAGCAATCCGCCGAGGCGCTGTTCGGCCGCGGCCTCGATACCATCGTCGACGTCCAGCTCGCCCGCCGCGCGACGGCTCAGGCGCAATACGATCTCGCGCAGGCGGATGCCGCTCAGCACGACGCGATGTACACCTTACTTGCGGCGATGGACCTACCGCCGACCACACAGCTGCGCGCGGCAAGCGCGGCCGAGCGACCGCTGCTGCCGCGCACCGCGCGTGCGGTCGACAACGTGCTCAACGACGCATTGCGCCAGCGGCCCGACCTGCTGGCCCAGGTGGCGAAATTGCGCGCGACCGATGCGGAAATCGCCGCAGCACGCTCGGCGCTGCTTCCGAAGCTTTCGCTGAGCGCAAATGTGCAGGGCAATATCGGCCGGCTCAACGTCGACAACTCGGCCTATTTTCCGGTCGCCAAGCCGCAGGGTGCGGCGTTGCTGAAGTTCGAATGGCCGCTCTACGAGGGCGGATTGCTGCAGAATAAATTGAGCCTCGCCCAGTCCAAGCGCGAAGAGGCGGCGGCCGCGCTCAAGGAGCGCACCGACCAGGCCTTGCGCGAGGTGGCGCTCGCCTATGACCAGGTCGATACCGGACTGCAACAATATGATGCCGCCACTGCGCTGCAGACCGCATCCGAGGCAGCCTTTCACAGCGCCAGCGATTCTTATGCGCACGGTGTGGGTACGTTAACCGACGCGACCTCCGCGCAAACCGGGCTTGCAACGGCACGCGCTGCGGTGGCCCGGGCGCACGCACAGTCGCTGATCAACGCAGCGGCGCTCGCCTTTGCAACGGGTGCGCTGACCTCGAGTACGGATTTCGCGATCGCGACACCCCGGTAACACAAGCACCACGAAACGGCCGCGTAGCACCCTCGCCGCGCTGGGGGTGTTGGGGTGGCCGTGGTTAAATCGGGCCGCGATACGGCGAGGGAGCATGCCTTTGCGATCGCGCCACAACAGGAAGGGGCCGGACAATTGGCGGAGCGCCGTCCCTACCTGGAGGGGGGGTTGTGGCTTGCGATTGTGCTCGTCTGCGGCAAGTGCATTAGCGCCGAGCCCAACCGGGACGGATGTTTGCCGCTATTTCTCGGTAACCACCCAGGTCAGGATCGTCTGCACCGCCGCCAGCCCCGGATCATCGGATTTTCGGATGATCGTCAGCAGCTGAAACCACAGATCGCCGTCCCCACCTTCGATGAATTCGCGAACCGCGGCGGCGGCAAAAATCGGCTACCGCCATCGACGCCGCGGCGGCGCGCTCTTCGATCCGTCCCCGGATGCGGGGATCCAGCGTCGTCAGCACGCCGGCGGCGACATCAGGCGGGTCGAGATGGGCGATCAGGTCACCGAGCGTTGTGCTGTTCATTCGTGGCTTGGTTTCCGGAACTATCAAATCAAATTGAAGCCGTCATACCGGCGAAGGCCGGTATCCATCGCATGCATGGACCCCGGCCTTGCGCCGGGGTGACAAGATAAAGAGATACGCTTCGGATCTATGTCTGCCATCGGCACCGGCCTCCTATCCCTGCCAGCGGCAAGCTTCGCCGTTTGTTTCCCGCGGAACGCTATTGAACGAGCGGCGTCTCGGCTCCATCGAGATCGGCACCCTGAATGTCGGCCTGTCCGGCGAGCACGCTGACATATTGCCGGAGCGCTCTTTCCTCGACCAGGGCGCGCAGACGCTCGGCGATAGCCTCGCGCACGACGTCGAACGGCAGCTTGGTACCCAGAATGCGCTGGTCCACTGCCACGATGTGAAACCCGAAACGGGTTCTGATGATCTCGCGCAAGAGGCCGGTCGGTCCCAGCCGGAACAGCGCCTTTTCGAATTCGGGAACGGTGTCGCCGCGGCCGATCTGCCCGAGGTTGCCGCCGTGCTGACCGGACGGGCAGTTGGACATCTCGTTGGCGACAGCAGCAAAGCGCTCGGGTTCGCGCAGCGAGTCATTCAGCGTCTCTTCGGCGCGGGCACGGATCTCGGGAACCCGCACCAACGGTGTCACCTGAAACAGAATGTGGCGCGCGTGCACGAGGTCGCCATTGCGAAACTCCTGCGGATGGCCCTCGTAATAGCGCCGGCACTCCTCTTCCGTCGGCGCCGGCGTCACGACCTCGCGGGCGAGCAGCTCTTCGACGGCACGGTCGATTGTTGCTTTGTCGGTCGAATCTTCGTCCAGCAGACCGACGGCAACCGCACGCTGGCGAAGCAGCTCGCGGGCGGCGGCAAGCTCGCTCTTCGTATCCGGTCCGACGGCGACAGCGCGGCCATTGACCGAGACGCTCACGAGCGGATCTCCTTAGCGCGCGTGTGTGTAGTGCGCACGATTTGATAGGGCCGGAACAAATAAGCGAGCGCGCCCGCACCGCTCCAGATATGGATCATGCGAGTGAAGGGCGAGACCAGAAACAGGGAAAATCCGAGCAGGATGTGGAGTTTGTAAGGTAGCGGTACCTCGGCCATCAGTGCTGCAGCGCCGCTGTCGAGCGTCACGACGCTCTTGAGATAGCTCGTCAGTGTCTCGAACAAGACACCGTCCATGTGGAAAGCGGAGAGCGGAACCGTCAGCAGACCGAGCGCCAGCCGCAACCACAACATCAGCACGACCGCGATATCCCATTTGCGGCTGTTGAGCCGGATGCGCGGATCGCCCAGCCGTCGTGCGATCAGGATCGTCAGCCCGACGATCCCCACCAGACCAGCGATACCGCCGACCACCATCGCCAGCAATTGATGGGCGACCGGCGATAGCGCCCAGTCGACCGCCCAATCCGGCGCCAGAAATCCGGCGAAATGGCCGAGGATCACGATGATGACGCCGTAATGAAAGAGGTTCGATCCGAGCCGCAACTGGCGCTTGCGCAGCATTTGCGAAGAATCGCTCTTCCAGGTGTACGGGTCGCGGTCGAAGCGAATCAGGCTGCCGATCAGCAGCACCACAAGGCAAACATAGTGATAGACGCCGAACAGCAGCGTGTTGACATAGTCGGTGGACAACATCGCCCGTGCTCCGGCCTATACGGTTGGCGACCCGCCGGCCGGGCGCGTGGTGGACGGCGTATCGGCGAAGGCCGGCTGTTCGAACCAGTCGCGGTCGAGCGCTTCCGTCGGCTCTTTGGCTGTCGGCACCTTGGCGGCGTCGATCGGGCGCTCGCCGGCAATCACGAGCAGCGCCTGCAGAATCGCCGCGTAGTGGCTGCGCCGCGCCACCAGCGAGCGGCCGATCGTCGTCACGATGTGGCTGCAGTCGGCAAGCATCGCGCGTGCTTCGGCAATGTCGCGACAGCTCAAATATTCGAGAACGACAGGAAGGTAGTCGGGCAGCTCGCGCGCCGCGAGCTCGAACCCCGCCTGCTGGTAGATCTGCCTGAGCTCGACCATGGCGGTACCGCGGTCGCGGTTTTCACCGTGGAGATGCTCGAAGAGATGCAATGACAGGCCTCGTCCGCGATCGAAGAGATCGACATACCGTTCCTCGGCCGCCAACAGATCGCCGCGGCCAATCTCTCCGATCAACTCGTGCAGGCCGCGCCGCTCGCGCGCAGCCATCAATGGTGACGTGTCGATGACCTCGGCGATCTCGGGCAAGGCCTGCCGCATCGCGGCCGACGGATAGGAGAGCAACGCGCTGAACGCCTTGAAAATCAGCATGACCGGCTCCTCAGGTGTCGAGCGAGCGAATGGGGGTCAGCTTGCGCCGCCCCATCTTGCCGCCAAATAGCGACGAATGCGGCGGCCCGAAATCGCAGCCATTGCCAAAGGTGAAGCCGCACGATCCCCTCAGACCGTAGGTGTCCTCCGCCTGCTCGCGATGGCTGGTCGGGATGACAAAACGGTCCTCGTAATTGGCGATTGCGAGATAGCGGTGCATCTCCTCGACCTGCGCGACCGAAATCCCTGCCTGCGCCAACACCGCGGCACCATCACCCTCGCCGAGTTGACGTTGACGAAAATAGATGCGCATCGCGAGCATGCGTTCGAGCGCGGCAACGATCGGCGCCTCGGCGCCGGCAGTCAGCAAATTGGCCAAATAGCGCACCGGTATGCGCAGTGAGCGGACATCGGGAATTTCGCCCAAGGTGTCGATCGCGCCGGCATTGGCATGCGACTGGATCGGCGACAGCGGCGGCACATACCAAACCATCGGCAGGGTGCGGTATTCCGGGTGCAGTGGGAAGGCGATCCGCCAATCGACCGCCATCTTGTAGGTCGGCGAGCGCCTAGCTGCGGCGATCCAGGCGTCGGGCACGCCGTCGGCGCTCGCCCGGGCCGCGGTCGCCGGGTCGTTCGGATCGAGGAACAGCCCGAGCTGCGCCTCGTAGAGGTCCTGCTCGTCGGCGACCGAGGCGGCACGCTCGATGCCGTCGGCGTCATAGAGCAGCACCCCGAGATAACGGATGCGGCCGACGCAGGTTTCCGAGCACACGGTCGGCTGGCCGGCCTCGATGCGCGGGTAGCAAAAGATGCATTTCTCGGCTTTCCCCGAGGTCCAGTTGTAATAAATCTTTATAGGGACAGC
>Ga0306921_10004046_pt1 | contig 14973 bp, 16 predicted proteins | sample sta12Cox44000080_FD_203760 | JGI IMG/M metagenome (GOLD analysis project Ga0306921, IMG submission 203760) | Lab enrichment of tropical soil microbial communities from Luquillo Experimental Forest, Puerto Rico - statoxic.12C.oxic.44.000.080 (v2)... | ecosystem: Environmental > Terrestrial >...
GAACCTAATGTCTGTTATCGATCGGTTGCGGTATGACGGCAAGCGCGCGCTGGTTGTCGGCGGAGCGACGGGCATGGGCGCCGCGGCGGCCAAGTCAGCGGCCGAGCTCGGCGCAGAAGTCATAGTGTTGGACTACGCGCCGGTGAAGTATGACGTCGCCCAGGCCCTGCAGGTCGACCTGCGCGATCCGGCTTCGATCGACGCCGCGCTCGAGCAGGTGGGCGGGCCGGTCCATGCGTTGTTCTCCGCCGCCGGGGTGGCCGACGGGCCGGACCTGATGAAGATCAACTTCATCGCCCACCGCTATCTCATCGAGCGCCTGCTCGAGAAGGGCTGGCTGCCCTCCGGCTCGGCGATCTGTTTCATCTCCTCGGTGGCCGGCATGGGCTGGGAGAACGATCTGCCGCTCCTGCAGGAGTTTCTCGCCACGCCCGATTACGCGGCGGCCCAGGAATGGGTGTCTGCGCACGAGGCCGAAGGCATCATCCATTACGGCTTCAGCAAGAAGGCCGTCAATGCCTACGTGGCAACGCAGGGTTATCCCCTGCTGAAGAAGGGCATCCGCATCAACGCGATCTGCCCCGGTCCGACCGACACTCCCCTGGCCCAGGCCAACGCCGACCTGTGGCTCACCTTCGCGCAGGACTACCGCGACGAAACCGGCTCGAAAGTTCACACGCCGGAGCAGATGGGCGATGTCATGGCGTTCCTCAACAGCGCTGCCGCCTTTGGCATCAACGGCATCACGCTGCTGGTGGACTACGGGCACACGATGGCGTCGCTCACCGGAGCCTACCCACCGGGCAAGCCGATCATCGATCTGATCATGGGACGGGTCTCGCTCTCCTGAATTTTCGGGCGCTAACCTCGGGGGCATGGCACGGATCGCCGTCATCGGCGGCCACGGCAAGGTCGCGCTGCAGCTCGCCCGCATCCTGACAGACCGCGGCGACGAGGTGAGTTCGCTGTTCCGCAACCCCGATCACTCCGACGACGTTGCCGCCACCGGCGCTCGGCCGGTCGTGGCCGACATCGAGCGGCTCGACACCGACGCGCTGGCCGGCCTGCTGGCGGGTTACGACGCGGTCGTCTTCTCCGCCGGGGCGGGCGGCGGCAACCCGGCGCGAACGTATGCCGTGGACCGTGACGCCGCGACCCGGGTGATCGATGCCGCCGCGCGCGCCGGTGTCCGGCGGTTTGTCATGGTGTCCTACTTCGGCGCGGGCCTCGATCACGGTGTACCGCAAGGCGACTCGTTCTTTCCCTACGCGGAGGCCAAGGCCGCCGCGGATGCCCATCTCCGGGCCAGCGACCTGGATTGGACGGTGCTGGGACCGGGCAGACTCACCCTCGAACCCGCGACCGGGCACATCGCCGTGGGTAAGGGGAAGGGGGAAGTCTCACGTGCGGACGTCGCGCTCGTGGTGGCCGCGGCGCTGCAGGACAACTCGACCATCGGCCGCACCATCGAATTCAACAATGGCGACGTCCCGATCGCGGAAGCGCTGGCGGGCTGACCGCTGAACTCCACAGCGGAGCTGCCGAATCGCTGCGCGTTGCGTTGAGAGCGTCACCGCCGCAACGGCTTTGGGTAAACCCCGATTGCGGGCTGAAGACCCGCAACGTCGACGAGGTAACCGTGTCGCTGCAGAACATGGTCGCCGCGGCCCAGGAGGTGCGGGCGGGAGCCTAGGTGGCCTCGGGCTCGTCGGCGGGCTCGTCGGCTGGCTTCTCGGCGGGCTTTGTCAGCACCTGGACCGGCACATCGTCGGCCCAGGGCTGCCGGGTCACCATGTCGGCGACCCTGACCACGCCGCGCTCGAACTCGCCGGTCGCCGCGTCCACCAGCCGATACTCCTGGGTCTGCTTGTGGATTGGCTGCGCGTCGAGCAGGACCACTCGCACTTCGCCCGGTTCGAAGTGGCACCGTTGCTGCATGGCGTTGATCAGTTGCTCGTTGTGCATGTGGCCGTCGCCGAAATTCCAGCCGATCGCGGTGCTGCAGATCCGCTCGCCGTCGGTGATGACGTATTCGTCTTCGTTCTGGCCGGGCATCGCGCGGTGCGCCAACGTGAATAGCGCGCGACCGTGGGTGTTGAACCCGCGGAACGCATATCCCATGTAGATCGGGATCTGGGCCGCTTCCGGGCTGCCGTAGAACCGCTCCAGCTGGGCCTGCGGCATGCTGGCGATCGCGATGATGCCCCTGTCGATCTTGTCATTCGCCGAGGGCTTGATGCACCACAGGGTGGTGTCCCAGTTGCCGGCGTAGTACCGCATGGCCGGCAGGAACGAGACCTTGCGCGGAAATATGTTGCCCAGCGCGACGATTCCCACGATCACGACGAACAGAATCGCAACGGGCACCGGGTGTTTCAGGTCGCCCAACCCCAGGCGGGCGTGCGCGACGAACAACGACAGCACGCCGAAGATCATGAAGACGTTCCACTCCAGCGGCACACCCATCGGGACCGACAACAGGATTCCGAGGTGGAAGCACACCATCAGGGAGGCGGCCACCGCGGTCGGCCAGCCGCCGTGGCAGAAGAACAGCGGCAACGGCACGAGCATCTCGATGGCGGTGCTGAGGTGAGCCAGCCACCGCGAGAGCCGCCCGGGCCGCAGGTCATCCGGGAACTTCTCGAAGAAGCGCCGTTTCAGCCACCGCGGCCGCACCAGCGGGTTGTTGGACATCATCGTGGAGATCACGAAGGGGAAATGCTTGTTGAGCTTCGAAGTTGCCGCGCCCACCCAGATCACCACGAACACGAGCTTTGCGGCGACGATCATGTCGACCCCGCCGAAGAGGAACGTCACCGTCAGCGTGCCGTACACCTCGCCGCGCGCGGCCAGGAAGATCACCTTGTCGCGCAGCCCCGCCGCGCCGAGGAACAGCAGGATCACCACGATCTCCGATGTCGGCAGCAGCCCGACCTTCGTGCCCAGCTCGGGCACGGGGCCGGTGCCATCGGAGAACAACGCCCACAGCGTCGTCAACAGCAGCGCCGCGTACAGGAAGACATCCACCGGCTTGCGGGCGGTGCCCTTGGTCAGCGGGACGCGATGCGGCCACGGCGGCAGCCGGATGGTGCCGAACCGCAGCCAATACAGGATCGAACCCATCGGCGGGAAGAACCGGTTGTTCAGCGGTCCGAAGCCGCAGCCCAGTCCGATCACCTCGAACAGCATCGTGTAGAGCACGACCTTCTCGAACACGATCGGCTCCGACCACCACGACGCGACGTTCGTGAACCCGCCGAGTCCCTTGGTGGCCGAAGCGAAAAGCCACCCAAGGAGGATGTAGAGCAGAATTTTGACGACGTAGAACAGGTGCAAGGCGATCGGCGTGCCGAAGCCCACCTCGGCCCAGTGCCTCGCCATCGGGCGGATCTTCTCGCTGCGGGTGCCCTGGCTCCACTCGTCCATGTCGAGCTGCGGCAGGTCGGGCTTGAGAAATCCCATGGTTCCACAGATTAGAGCGCGTCCGAGGCGTACGCGATCCGCTCATCGAAATCTCTGCGCGCTGGCCGGTCAGGACGATACGGTGACGGTTCGGGCCCCTAGTTGCTACTCCTTACCAGCTGTTGAGGGGATGAAATGACGACCAGACTTCGTTTCGCCGTGTTGGCCCTGATCACTGCTATCGCACCCATCGCCGTCGTCGCCGGGGCCGGCGTCGCGCAAGCTCGAGGGGCCCAAGCGGGTGATTCGTGCACGGTGTTGCACGCGCAAACTATGGGCCCTGACGGCCGGTGGATGTGGTGCAATCCGACGATGACCGGCAATCACGGCCTGGTTTGGCAGTACGGCGGACCGGCGTAGGTCTTAGCCGTACGCCTTCGAGTGTGCGCTGAGGGCGAGAAATCCGCGGCGAAATTCCCGCCCTGGGCGCACACTCAAAGCCCAGATCGCACAGTCGATCTCGGTCACCGGAAGATTCCCGGCGGAACCGCCGGCGCGAAATCGTCGGAGCTGCGCCGCGCCCAAACCGTCCGAGAAATCCACGTGAACTCGCCATTACCGGTGCCGCGATCGGTGTAGTTTGCTGCTGGGGCGGGACTAGGTGAGGAGCCAGTCGTGTCAGACGTCGATTATTGCGTGGTCGGTGCGGGATTCGCGGGTTTGACGGCCGCCCTGCGGCTGAAACGGGCCGGTCGGTCGGTGGCCTTGCTGGAGGCGCGAGACCGGGTCGGCGGTCGCACGTTCACCGAATACCGTCCCGACGGAACCTGGGTCGATCGCGGCGGCGCCTGGGTTGGGCCGGGTCAGGACCGCATTCATGCGCTGATGAACGAGTTCGGCGTGCGGGAATACAAGCAGCACCACGACGGCGACGCCATGATGATCGTCGACGGCAAAAAGCACCGCTACGGCGGCACGATTCCCTGGACCATGAGCCCGTGGGCGGTCACCAACTTGGGTCTTGGCTTGCTCGCGCTAGAGAAGATGTGCAAATCGATTCCGCGCGAAGCTCCCTGGGAGGCCAAGCAGGCCGCCGAGTGGGATCGCATCAGTGTCGGGGAATGGATCGAGGCGAACACGATGTCGAGGCCGGCCCGCGAGATGCTGGACATGGCGTTGGCCGGCACCTACACCTCGGCGGGGTCGGAGACGTCGCTATTGTGGCTGCTGCTGCAGATGGGATCCGGCGGGGGTCCCATGTTCGTCATATCCGGCAAAGGCGGCGCCCAGGATGCGCGCCCGGTCGGCGGGATGGGCGCCATCTATGGCCCGATCGCAGCCGAACTCGGTGACGCGTTGCACCTTTCGCAGCCCGTCCGGAAGATCACCCAGGACGCCGACGGCGTGACGGTCAGTGCGGACGACGTGACGGTGCGGGCGCGCCGGGTCATCGTGGCGATCCCGCTGGCGGTCGCCACGTCGATCGCCTACGAGCCGACGCTGCCGGTGGATCGGGCGCTTCTGCACCAGCGCATGCCAAGCGGCGCGGTCATCAAGATTTCGATCGTCTACGACGAGCCGTTCTGGCGCGCCGACGGACTGTCCGGCCAGTCAACTTCTCCCGGATCCCCGGCCACCCTGACCATCGACGCCTGCACGGACACCGGCAATCCCGGGATCATGTGCGTCATTACCGAAGGGCCCGCGGCGCGTCGGCTGACGAAGCTCGACGAGGCCGAGCGCAAAGCGGTGGTCATCCGCGAACTCGTCGACCGGTTCGGCAGCAAGGCCAACGCGCACCTCGAATTCCACGAGCAGAACTGGACCTTGGAGCGCTACTCCGGTGGCGGCATGATTGGCCACGCGCCGCCCGGCGTGCTGACGGAATTCGGCTACACCCTGCGCGAGCCGTGTGGTCGCATCCACTGGGCCGGGACGGAAAGCTCGGCCGTCATGTGCGGGTGGATCGACGGTGCGATTCGCTCCGGCGAGCGCGCCGCTTCCGAAGTGATGGAAACGGAAACCGCAGCGGTCGTTTAGCCGCGCGCATCGCCTGCTAGACCACAGGCAGAGTTTTTCCTGAGGACTCCTTTGTCAGCATGCCAAACTGACCGTTATGGGATCCGATATCGCAGTCGCGCTCATCACCGGCGGCTTGACCACGGGCGGCGTGATCGTCGGCTCATTGGCGACGCTTGCCGGCTCGCGCGTCACGCAGCGGGCCCAGGAACGCCGGCGCAGGCGGGAAAGCCGCGCTGCCCTGATCGCACAATGGCGCGATGGGATCCGTCAATTGCGTAATGCCGAGAAGGGGAGCCTGGCGCGTAATCAGGAGAACAGGGAAAAAGACCAACCCGAGGAGCCTGATCCGCCCGAAGCTGATCCCATGCACTACGACCCGTTGCGGCGGCTAAGACAGGAGCTCCCGCATCGTGCGGGCAGCCGCGTGGACGAACTGAGGGGATTGGGCGTCCAGGACCGCCAAGGGCAGATACCGGACCTTCTGGAGCAGGAAGTCGTCCACATCGAAAAGAAGTGGAAATTACCAGAAGGTCCCGTGTAGCCGTAACTACCCCGCCTGTTTAACCGGCGGACGGTAGAAGATCAGCAGCTGGCCGATGGCCCCGGCGAGACCCAGCCCCACCGAGATCAGCAGACCCGGCCAGCCGTCCAACCAATTTTTACCGAAGATCAGCCAGTCCAGGCTGAGCCGCCCGGCACCCAGCGTGGCCACGGCGACGGCGCTGGCCGCCAGCACCAGGTTGTACTCCCAGCCTTCCTTGACGATGAAGAAGCCGTTGGCGCGGTGCACGGTCCAGGCCGCGACCAGCATCAACGACACAAAACCCGCCGCGGGGATCGGCGTCAGCAACCCCGCCGCCAGGCCCAGTCCGGCGGACACCTCGGTGGTGGCGGCAACGGTGGCGTGGAACTTACCGGGCTTCATGCCGATGCTCTCGAACCACCGCGCCGTTCCCGGTATGCGGCCGCCGCCGAAGAACTTGTTGAAGCCATGCGCGGCGAGCGTCAGTCCCAGCACGAGCCGCAGGATCAGTAACGCGACGTCATACACATTCATAGTGCAAACCTAGATCATCGGTAGTTTTCGTCGGCGGGTAGCGTTTCAGCGACCCGGAAAGGAGCTCGCCATCAAGATCGCGATCATCGGAGCCGGCAACGTCGGCAGCACCTTGGGCACCGCCTGGCGCAACCGCGGCCACCAGGTCACGTTCGGTGTCCGACAGCCCGACGACCCGAAGTATGCGTCGCTCGGCGCAGTCGAGACGAACGAATCAGCCACGGCCACAGCCGATGTCGTGGTGCTGTGCACACCATGGCACGGCACCCAGGCGGCGCTGGAGGGCTGCGGCGATCTGGCAGGCAAGGTCCTCATCGACTGCACCAACCCACTGACGCCCGACTTCACGGGACTCGAGGTCGGGCTCGACACCTCCGGGGCGGAAGAGGTCGCGAAGTGGGCGCCCGGCGCCCGGGTCTGTAAGGCGATGAACCAAATCGGCGCTCCGATGATGGGCGGGCCGCAAGTGCCGGGCAAACCGGTGATGTTCGTCTGCGGTGACGATGACGCGGCCAAGTCGGTGACCGCCGGATTGGTGTCCGAGCTCGGTTTCGAGACCGTGGACACCGGTGATCTGACCTCGGCGCGGCTGCTCGAGCCGTACGGGCTGCTGTGGATCCACTTGGCGCTACGTCGCGGGTTCGGCACGAACTTTGCTTTCGGGCTGTTGCGCGGCTAAATCCTCTGACGCACAGTCGGTTTCACAGCGCCGCGTCGAGCAGCTGCATATACTCATCGATATCAGGGACGGCCGACTCCGCGGCGTGCACGCTGATCGCGACGATGTCGCCGATGCCGTGCACCCCGTGAGTCAGACCCATCATCGGCGACAGCGCCGGGTACCCGGCCGTCAGCACCACGCGAGCATCCCCGAAGCTCAGGTCGGCGGCTCCGCGGTTAACACTCGACACCACGGTGTTGCCGGCCACCCGCGCCGCCCGGACATCGGGATCGAACTGTGAGATGCCCCAACGCAGGAGCGCCGCGGGCACGGCGGCCAACGCCCGGTCGGCGGCACGCGTGGCCGGATGTTCGAAGCGGCGGCGACCGTTGGCCAGGTCGATCGCGATCCGCTCGGCGCGCTCGTCGAGACCGAGTTTCGGGTACAGCCCGACAACGACGTTTCCGAAGTGGTTATTCGCTTGTGGCACACCAGGTTTAGCCATCGGCACCTCGGCGCCCAGCGAATCGGCCGCGTCGCCGAGCAGCCTCGACAGTGCCGTTGACACCGCGGTCAGCACCCCGACGGTGATCGTGGGACTGCGCAGTTGGGCGCGGCGCCGCACCAGCGTGCGCATGGAGCGGACGCCGTCCGGGCGGGCATTCGTGGGCTGCGGCGGCCGGTCTCCGAGCGTCGGTGCCAGCAGCCCAGCGCGGGTATCACGAACCCGCCGGCGATGGGTGCGCGCGGCATCGACGGCGCGCCACGGAAAAACCCCCGCCGACGGACGCGCCGGCGGGGGCACCGGTGCGGCCCTGCCCAACAGCCAGGCCGCCATCGCCGAAGCGCGAGCGCCGTCGGCCAGTGCGTGCGCGACCTGCATGACCACCACGGCGCCGGTGCCGGAGACACCGGGAATGCCGAGCACCGGGGTGAACACGTGCAACCGCCAGGGCATCCGGCGAACGTCGAGCTGGGCATCGGCGAGGGCGACCACGGCCGCCAGGCAATCGCGCCAACTGTGGTCGGGTAGGTCATGGCAGACCACCTGCTCCAGCCCGAGCGCCGTCGGCACCCACTGCGGATAGGTCAGCGAGCTTCGATCCTGGATCCGCATCGTCAGGTCCGGGCACGCGCGTGCCCGGCGGCAGACCTGCTCGACGGCACGCTCGCAATTCGAGGGTTCGCCGTCGAATGCGTACAGCAGGAACTCGTCGTTGGGAATTTTGGCCGACATCCAGTAGAACTGCGCATCGACGGCCGCCATGCGGTGCGCCTCCATCGGCCTCAGCCGGGTGAGCCGATGAACGTCAGCACCAGGTTGGCGACCTTGTCCGGCTGTTCGAGCTGCAGGAAATGCCCGGCGTGATCGACGATCACCGTTTCGCTGCCCGCGGGCAGCACCTTTTCCGTCCAGCGGGTGAAAGCCGATGTTATGCAACCGTCGTCGCGGCCGTGCAGGTACAAGCTCGGCAGGATCGGCTCCTCGGTCCACAGCCGGTTCAGTTCGGCATAGTGCGCTGGCGGCCGGGTATTGCGGAGCGTGGCGCGGTACGGTCCCAGCGCCGCCTGCCAGCCTTCCGGTGTGCCGATCGCGGCGTCGACGTGACGCAGATCCTCGTCTGCGTGATATCCCGGCGACCATCGTCGCCACAGCAGCGGCACCACCCAGGAAGCGGAATGTTCTGGCAGCCAGGGTAATTGGAAGTAGAACAGGTACCAGCTGCGCGCCAGCTGGGGCGGCAGGTGGCCTAACAGCCGCAGCCGGTCGGCCGCGCCCGCCCGCTTGCGAAAAGCCACGGACACCGGCACCGACATGATTACCGCCTTGACGAACGGGCTGTCGGGCATCGCGGCCAGGCCGGTGGCGGCGACCGCACCCCAGTCGTGACCGATCACGACATCCTGTTCGGTGCCGCCCGCGGCCGAGCGCACGCGCAAGGCATCGTCCATCAGCGCGGCGATGTGGTAACTACCGTCGGCCGGAATCGATGACGGCGCGTACCCACGCATGAACGGTGCGATGACCCGCCATCCCGACTCGGCGAGTCGCGGGGCCATCTTGCGCCACCCGTAGGCGGTGTCGGGGAAGCCGTGCAGGCACAGCGCGATCGGGGCATCGGGCTGCCCCCAGGTGAGTGCCTTTAGATCTCCGGCGCCACCGGGCACGTCGATCCAGTGTGGCTCAGCCATGGCGGGCTACCCGCTCAGCATCGTCGGCCATGTTCACTCCCCGTTCGGCGTGTCCGCACCGACCAACCTAACGCCTGTGAGTCCAACACGCACCGAGCCCGGTGGGAATTAGCTAAATCTCCACGGCGGCAACGGCTTTCGAAGATACCGCGAGCCGCACGCCGAATGATAGCGTCGAGGGCATGGCGACCTCAGCGCAGGCCCGCCGCTGGGCCAAGACCGGCGCCACCCAGCGGCGGATCCTCGACGCCGCGACCGAGGTGTTCGCAACCAGGGGATTCACCGCGGCGACCATGGCCGACGTGGTGGCCGCCTCCGGCGCCAGCGTCGGCAGCATCTACCACCATTTCGGCGGCAAAAACGAGCTGTTTCTGGCGATCTTCGAGCGGATGGCCACCGCCGTCGACAGCCGCATCGAGCCGGCGATGCGGCAAGCCGGCGAGGGGGCCGACCCGCGGCGCGTATTCGAACTTCACGTGCGGGCCTACCTCGAGGCCATGTGGGAAAACCGCCGCCTGGCCCGGGTGCTGACGTCCGGAGACACACCACCCGGCTTCGAGGTCGCCCGTCGCGACCGCATGCAAGCGGCGTTCCGCAGCTGGATGGCGGTGCTGGAGCTGGACAAGTCGCTGCGCGGTCAGCTCCTGAGCCGCATCCTGGTGGCGACCATGGCGGAGTCGTCGCTGATGGTTGCGGGGTGCGAGAACCCCGATGATGTACCGGCCATCACCGACGCCACGATCGAGTGGATCGACCGGCTTATCGTGTGAAGCTGTGATTAGGCAAGCGACTTCGCGAAGCCGCTGACATCGCGCACGCTCGCCGCGAAGACGTCGGGCATGGCGCCGCCGAGCAGCATGTCGCCACCGTGACACGTGCCGGCGACCACCCGGCCCATCGCCGCGACTCCTGCGCGCGCAACGCGGCGGTAGTAATCCAGTCCCTCGTCGCGCAACGGATCGAGCTCGTTAACAGAGATGACGTGTGGAGGCATGCCGGTCAAGTCCTCATCCGTGGCGACGCCCGCCCAGCAGGTGGGGTCGTCGGAATGCGCGTACTCGGGATCGTAGATCGACGCCATTACCGCGAGCTGCTGCAAACTAATGAAGTACCCGTCGTTTTCCCTCATTGACGGAAACTCGTCCGGTGGTTCCTGCCACCGGTTGGAGATGTAGGGACACTGCGCGTACGCGCCGGCGATCTCGTGCAACCAACCCTCACGCTTGGCCTTGTGCATAATCGCCAGCGTGAGGTTGCCGCCACCCGATTCTCCGGAAACGATCAAGTGAGAGATGCCTAGGCGCTCGCGGTTCGCGAACACCCAACGGACCGCGGCGGCGCAGTCGTTCAGCCCGGCCGGAAATGGATGAACGCCCAACTTGCCGGACGAGTTGCGGAATTCGACACCCACGACGACAAGCCCTGTGGCAGCTAGGGATTCGCATCCGCGCATGATTGCGGTGTCGGCGGCGCTGAGGATGGCCATGCCGCCGCCGTGCAGGTGCACGACGCACGGCAGGGCCGCGGCGGTGTCAGGCCGGCTGACATACAGCGTCAGATCTTGGCCATCGCCGCCTGGGATTGTGACGGTCGTGGTTGTCACTCCTTCGGCGATCGGCATTGCTTGCCCGAAGGCCTCGAATACCGTACCTATCATTTCTTCGGTTTCGGCGCTGAACGCCAGCCGATCGTCGAGTGGCGAGTCAACGGTCACGGGCAGTTCAGGCAGCAGAGCGTCAATGCCGAACGGCGCGAAAGCCTCGATCATTCTGGGGTCGGCGCGCGGATCGGTACCGAGCGAGCAATCGGGATTGGTGAGTCGACCGTCGGGCATGACGAAAATCCTAGATCCTGCTGGACCTGAACAAGCCGCTTCGCGGGCAACTCCGCAGCGGACCGGCTTAGCGAGCGAGTTGGCCGGCCGACTCCGCTGCCTCTTCCAGCCCGGCTATGGCGATCTTGCGCATGCCGTACATCGCGGTGGTGGCCGCCGCCGCCCGCGCCCGATCCGGGTCGCTGAGCAACTCATACAGCCGGTCCGGGATGATCTGCCAACTCAGGCCGAAGCGGTCCTTCAGCCAGCCACATTGAGATTCCTCGCCGCCGTCGGTCAACCGCTCCCAGTAGTAGTCGACCTCGTCCTGGTCCTTGCAGTGGACGGTGAAGGACACCGCATAGCTGAACGGGAATTGCGGGCCCCCGTTGATCCCGATGAACCGGGTGCCGTCCAGCACGAAGCTGCCGGACAGGACCGTGCCCGGCTCGCCGGGGCCGGCGTCCGTGGTGCGGTTGAAGGCCTCGATGTGCGAGTTGGGGAACACCGAGGTGTAGAACTCGGCGGCTTCCTCAAGGTCGTTGTCGAACCAGAGAGATGGTGTGATTGATGCCATGGCGGTATTGACCGCCACCGCCGCCGAAACTCATCGCGGTCGCGCGCGGCCACCCGTGTCGCGCGGCATTAATTCGGTCGCAGCTCGTCCGCTGCGACGAGGCTTCATCGAGATTCACGTTTTGCAGACAAAGTTCGAGAGCGGACGTGCAAAACGCCGATCTCGGTTGCCGAAACGCCCATTCGCTGCCAACAAGCGTGCCAGCCCAATGGCAACGAATTAACGACTCATGACACCACCGGCTACAGTCTTGAGCGGAAAGAAGTCAGCCCCACGTATCGGGGGGCAGGCGAATGATATTTAAGTTCGCCGCCGTTGCGGTGATCGTTCTGGGGGTCGTCGCCGGCTTCGGCAGTGGCAACGTCTGGATGGGTCTAGGTGTCGCCGTGGGCTGCGGTGTCGTGGTGCTAACGTTCGCAGCCGTTGCATATCGGGCTAAGTCGCGTCGCGAAGCGGCGGAAGCCGGATGGGCTGCCATGGAGGACGAGGAAAGACGCCGCAATCTCGAATAGGCGGTCCGGGATGGCTGGGAGCGGTGTCACGCACGCTCGGCCGTCATGTCCATCTCAATCCAGCCCTGGCACGGGCCGCTCAAGATGTCGGTGTGCATGACGCCGGCAAGCGTTCCGTTGGCTTGGGGCGTGTAGCGCACGTTGGATCGGGCCGGACTCCACTGGATCGTGGTGTCGGGCATCATGCAGTCCCACTGGAAATCGCTGACTTGCGTCCAGGACGAGCCATCCCAGGTGAATTGAACCGGTTGCGGAACAGTCGGGTTGCTCGGCGGAGGGCCGCTGATGATCGTGGCGATGCACTTTCCGCTCGTCCAGCTCGAGCGAAACCCATAGGTCTCGGTGTGCCGCACCTCGGGTCACCGGCGGCCATGCTAGTCCCGGACTTTGGACCAACCATGAACGTGATCGCGTACTGGCCGTTCCAGGACGGAGTGTCGGCGGAGGCAGTTGCGGGAAGCGACAGGGCGATCGTGAGCGGCGCGGCGCACAAACAGACGAGACCCCTCAGACGGACTGGGGCCATAGATCTTCTCCTCTCGGCCCGCAACGGCTTTGGAACTAGGATGCGCCGCGGCAATCTCGGATCTATACCCATGAACCGAGTCCCATCCACCGGACGTTGACAGTATTAGAACGCAATTCTAAATTTGGAAAATGACCGTCGCGGCCACCGGGCAGCATCCCCTGAAATTGTGGGCCAACTCGGGCGACTCCCACTTCATCGAGCCCGAGGACCTGTGGCGCTCGCGGCTGCCTCAGCGCCTGGCCGATCTGGTGCCGCGAAGCGAAAAGGATCCCGACGGGCGATGGGAGTCCATCTACGTCGACGGCCAGGTGTTCCGGCGGCGACTGCCCAGCCCGGCCCAACAGGAGTTCATCCAGGCCACGGTCGCCGCCGCCGGCGCTCGCGACGTCGGCAAACGGCTCGCCGACCTCGATGACGAAGGCATCTGGTCGGAATTGGTGTTCCCCTCGCTGGGCATGTGGTCCGGGTCGTTTCGAACACCGGAGCTGTTGCGCGAGGCGATGCGCGCCTCCAACGACTGGTCCAAGGAAACCATCATGGACCACTCGCCGCGACTGATCCCCACGGCGCAGGTGTCGACGCTGGATATCGGCGACGCGGTCGATGAGCTCAAGCGTTGCGGCGCAATGGGATTCAAGGCGGTGTTTCTTCCCGTCACACCGCATCGGGCTCAGCACGACTACCACCGTGACGAGTGGGAACCGTTTTGGGCGGCCGCCGAGGACATCGGCATGGTGATCGCCTTCCACATCGGAACCGAGCCAATCGATTTCGCTGCCGGCAACTCCATCGGGGTGACCTACCACGGCCCGGGCGGCGCCGTCCTCAACTACACCGAAACGTCGTTCGGGGGCCAGCGCGCGGTGGTGAAGCTCGTCGCCTGTGGCGCCCTGGACCGGCACCCGAACCTCAAGGTGCTGGTCTCGGAAGGCGGCGCGACGTGGGTGCCGTTCATCGCCGACCGGATCGAAGAGGGTTATCGCCAGCACGCAATGGTGGTGCGGCCCAAGCTCAACCGCGGCCCGCGGGAGATCATCTACTCGCAGGTGTACGCGTCGTTCCAGCACGACTCATCGGCGATCGCGGCGGTGACGGCGATGGGTTTCGACAACGTGCTCTGGGGCAGCGACTACCCGCACATGGAGGGCACCTTCGGCCACACCCAGGAGACGCTGCATCGGCTCTTCGACGGCGTCGATCAAAAGACCAGGGACCGCATCTTGTTCGGCAGCTTCGCCGAGTTGTTTCCCGGCGCGCCGCTGCCACCGCCCCCCGGTAGCGAATTGCATAGTTCACCTCGGTAACGTCGAAGGACGTTTCAACCGAGAGGACACCGATGAGCACCGTCAGCAGCAGTCCCCGCACGGTCGAGTTTGCTGGTGTCGACGGGATCACCCTGGTCGCCGACGAATGGAACCGCGGCGCCGATGCGGCGGGCCGGCCGACCATCCTGATGCTGCACGGCGGCGGTCAAAACCGGCATTCCTGGAAGAACACCGGCCAAATCCTCGCCGACGAGGGGTTCCATGTTGTGGCGCTGGACAGCCGCGGCCACGGTGACAGCGATCGCGCGCCCGGCGCCGATTACGCGATCGAGACGTTGACCGCCGATGTCATGCACGTCCTCGGCGCGATAAACGGGCCGGTAATGATCATCGGAGCGAGCATGGGCGGGTTGACCGGAATCCTCGCGGCCGACCGGGCCGGCCCCGACAAGGTCACCCAACTGGTCCTCGTCGACGTGGTACCCCGATTCGAGAAGGGCGGAAGCGCCCGCATCCGCGATTTCATGTTCAGCGGCCTCGACGGCTTTGACACGCTGGAACAGGCCGCGGATGCCGTTGCCGCCTATTTGCCGTACCGGACCAAGCCGCGCAGCCCGGAGGGGCTGAAAAAGAACCTGCGCCTGCGCGATGGCCGCTGGTATTGGCACTGGGATCCGGCATTCATGACCAAGCCCGGGGACGACCCCGAGCTGCGCACCGAGAAATTCGAGCACGCCGCGACGAGCCTGACGATCCCGATCCTGCTGATCCGCGGCAAGCTCTCCGACGTGGTGAGCCCCGAAGGTGTCCGGCATTTTCTGGCGACGGTGCCGCGGGCGGAGTTCGTCGAACTCTCCAACGCCGGGCATACCGCGGCCGGCGACGACAACGACGCCTTCACTGACGTCGTGGTCGAGTTCGTCGAGCGCGTCAGTTAGCCGG
>Ga0306921_10004050_pt1 | contig 14972 bp, 15 predicted proteins | sample sta12Cox44000080_FD_203760 | JGI IMG/M metagenome (GOLD analysis project Ga0306921, IMG submission 203760) | Lab enrichment of tropical soil microbial communities from Luquillo Experimental Forest, Puerto Rico - statoxic.12C.oxic.44.000.080 (v2)... | ecosystem: Environmental > Terrestrial >...
CGCCCCGCCATGAAGACCTGCATCGAGCGCCTGAAGGCCGACCCCGCCGCCCGCAAGTGCATCGAGGAGCGTTACATGGGCCCCGAGCTGAACCTGGACGAGCTCGTCAACTATCCGCGGGGCTCGTTCGGCTATACCTTCGCCAAGATCATGAAGCACCTCGGCTACGCCGCGCACTTCTACCACGACCGGCCGAGTATCGACGAGGAGACGGACTACGTGACCATGCGGGTGCGAAAGACCCACGACCTGCAGCACGTGGTGAGCGGCTTCTCCATGATCGGCCCGGGCGAGCTCGGGGTCATCGCCATCAACGCCCTCCAGTTCGGCTACCCCGCTTTCATGACCATCGACCTCGGCGCCATCGCGCTCAGCATGCTGCGCGTGGAGAACTGGGGCACTGCCATCAACTTCGTGCGCGCGGGCTGGAACGTGGCGGAGCGGGCGAAGCCCCTCATGGGCGTGCGATTTGAGGAAGGCCTCGACAAGCCGCTCGACGTCTGGCGAAAGGAGCTCGACATCGAGCCGGTCCTCCACGGTCAGAACAGCTGGCACGAGGCGCTGAAAGAACTGGAGCTCTAGCCCAGCTTGAGGAGCTGCGGCACCACGAGGGTGACCCAGGGGAAGAGGATGACCACGAGGAGGCCGATGCACATCATCCAGATGTAGGGCAGCATGGCGCCGCTTGCCCGATCGACCGGCACCTTGGCGATGCCGCACGCGATGAAGAAGCCCACCCCGATGGGAGGCAGGAAGAGTCCGATGCCCGTGGCCGCCACCACCACCGTGCTGTAGTGGATCAGGTCGATGCCGAGGCGGGTCACCACCGGCATGAAGGTGGGAAGCAGAATGACCACGGCGGGGAGACCTTCCAGCACCGCGCCGAGCAGGATGAAGAGCACCGAGGTCAGCACGAGGAAGACCACGTTCCCGCCCGGCACCGCGAGCATGGCGTTTAGCAGGAGCTGGGGAATCTGCTGCACGGCGAGCACCCATGCCACCACCGCAGCAGCGCCGAGGAGGAAGCATACCGCCGCCGTCACCACCGCGCTCTGGATGAGGATGCCGGGCAGGTCCGACCACTTGATCTCGCGATAGACGAAGAGGCCCACGATGAAGGCGTAGACCACGGCGAGCACGGCCGCCTCGGTGGGCGTCACCGCACCGCCCAGGATGCCCCCGAAGATGATGGCGGGGAGACCGAGGGGAATGACGGCATCGAGGAGGGCGTGCCGCATGGCCGCTCGAGTCACCCGCTCGCGCGCCTCGATGCCGCTCCGCTTCGCCTCGAGCCAGATGTAGATCATGATGGCCACGGCGAGGACCACCGCGGGGAGGAAGCCCGCGGCGAACAGAGCGGCCACGGACACGTTGGCCACCGAAGCGATGACGATCATCAGGATGCACGGCGGCACGAGGATGCCCATGGCCGAGGCCGCGGAGACCACCGCCACCGCCTGCTCCTTGCTGTAGCCGGCCTTGAGCATGGGCGGGATCATCGTCGAGCCGATGGCGGAGACGTCCGCCACCGTCGAGCCCGAGATGCCCGAGAAAATGTACTCAGCCACCACCACGGCCATGCTCAGTCCTCCGCGGATCCACCCCACGAGGACCTGAGCGAGCCGGACCAGACGCACGGCGATCCCGCCCGTCTCCATGAGCGCCCCTGCGAGGATGAAGAGCGGGATGGCGAGAAGCACGAAGGAATCGACCCCCTCGAAGGTCTGCTTGACGATCACCGTGAGAGGATACTGCCCCGACCACCAGAGGCCGATGAAACCGGACACCCCGATGACGAAAGCTACGGGCACGCCCAAAAGGAGGAGGACGAGGAACGCCGCGGCGATGAGGAGAACCATCAGCGATGGGGGGCTGCGGGAGAGCGGCCCGACAGCGTACGCCATAGTTGAGGCAGGCTGTAGAGGATGATGAGGACACCGCCCGCGGGCACGGAGGCATAGACGTAGCGCTTGGAGAGTCCCATGACGGGGGTCTGCTGGAACTGGCCCAGCTCCACGAGCTTCCATCCCTGCTGCACGAGCACGGCCCCGAAGAGCATGATCGCGAGCACGCTCAGGATCTCCGTGGCGCGGCGCAGAGCGGGCGGGAAGCGATCGATCACGAGATGGAGCCGGAAGTGGCCCGTCTGCCGCACGCCGACGGCGGCGCCGAGGAAGACCATCCACACGAAGAGAAGGCGGGCGATCTCGTCGTACCACGTGAAGGTGCTGCGGAGCACGTAGCGGGAGAAGACACCAAGGAAGACGTCCACGCATAGGACCACCATCATGACGAGGAGAAGGCCCTCGATGCAGTGGCTGGCCGCGCGGCGAAGCACTCGGCTACTTGCCGGCCGTCTGGATCGCCCCGTTCAGCTTGGTCATGAAGTCCTTCCCCACCTTGGTCTCCACGCTGTCGTACACGGGCTTCATGAGCGCCTGGAATTGCTTGATGTCCTTCACCTCGTTGATCTGCACCCCCGCCTTCTTCATGATGTCGAAGTCGAGCTTCTCGCGCTCCACCTCGATCTTGCGGTGGGCGATGCACGTCTCCTTCATCGAGTCGTCCACCACCTTCTGCAAATCGGGGGGGAGACTCTGGTAGCGCTTCTGGCTCATGAACCACACGATGGGCGGATAGGAGTGGCGGGTCATCGAGTAGTACTTGGTCACCTCGTGGAACTTGTCCGCGGTCAGGGAGAACGAGGGCAGCTCCATGCCGTCGATCGTCCCCTGCTTCATGGCCAGATAGACCTCGACGTACGGCATGGGCACGGGGTTGGCCCCCAGAGACTTCATCATGGTGATGTAGGTCGGCGACTCCTGCACTCGGATGGTCTGGCCCTTCATGTCGTCGGGCGTGACGATGGGCCGTTTGTTCGACATCATGTTCCGGAAGCCCCAGCCGCCACCGAAGCAGAAGGCGCGCACGCCCTTCGAGTCCATCTTCTTGAGCATGTCCTGGCCGAAGGGACCGTCCATCACCTTCCACACCTGCTCGCGCGAAGTCCAGAGGAAGGGCAGGTCGAGGGCCTGGTAGGTCGGCTCGAACATGCCGCCGATGGGCGCGCTGCCGATGGCCACCACGTCGATGGTGCCGAGCTGGGCGCCCTCCAGGTGCGCACCCTCGCCCTTGGCGATGGAGTTGTTGATGTGGAGCTCCATCTTCAGCCGACCCTTGCTCTTCTCCTGGAGGGTTTTCTCAAGGACGACCATGGCGTCATTGAGCGGGCTCGTGGCGCCGACCGCGGTGCCCGCCTTGAGGACGATGGGCGCCTGTTGGGCCCACGAGACGGGATTCGCCCAAAACAGGATGGCGACGGCAAGGGCGACGGAGGTCAAGCATCGGCGCATGCGACGGTCTCCTCAGGTGTGCGGGCAGTGGCCAGGGCCGGGCGAGCCGGCTGCCGTCTAGTAACATGCCCTCTCCGCTCCGGTCAAGCCAAAGCGGGCACTGGACTTGACGGGGCAGAGACGGCAGAGTGGCGCGGGAGGATCGATCGAGCGTGAAACTCCAGAATCAGGTCGCCATCATCACGGGAGGGGCCGCCGGGCTCGGCCTGGCTTACGCGCGGCGCTTCCTCGCCGAGGGCGCTCGCGTGCTCATTGCCGACATCGTGGACGCGGCCCCCGCCCTGCGGGAGCTCGGACGCGAGGCCTCGGTGCATGCCGTCCGGGCCGACGTCGCCTCCGCCTCTTCCGTCGAGGCCATGGTCGCCGACGCGGTGCAGCGCTTCGGGCGCGTCGACATTCTCGTCAACAACGCGGCGCTCTTCGCGAGTCTCGCGCCCACCCCGTTCGAGAAGATCGACGAGGCGGAGTGGGACCGTCTCATGGCCGTGAACGTCAAGGGTGTGTGGCTCTGCTGCCGCGCGGTGGCGCCGATCATGAAGGCGCAGGGCAGTGGCCGCATCGTCAATGTGGCCTCGGCCATCGTGGCCAAGGGCACGCCGTTCCTCATGCACTACGTCGCCTCCAAGGGCGCGGTGATTGCCATGACGCGCGTCCTCGCGCGCGAGCTGGGCGAGCACGGAATCGCCGTGAACGCCCTCGCTCCTGGCTTGATCATGAGCGACACCGCGCGCGCCAATCCTGACCTCACGGGATTCCAGGCGCAGCAGGTGATCGCCTCCCGCGCGTTCAAGCGCGAGGCCATCGTCGACGACGTGGTCGGGGCCGCCGTGTTCCTCGCCTCCACGGACAGCGCCTTCATCACCGGCCAGACCCTGATCGTGGACGGCGGCTCCGTGTTCCTCTAGCCCGCCCGCCAGCTGTTTCCTCGCCGGCTTCCCCCTCGCCGGCTTCCCCCTCGCCCTGCCCTCTCCCCCTTCCGGGGGCGAGGGTTCATGCTCTCCCTCTCCCCTCTGGGCAGAGGGCAGGGTGAGGGCCGCTCTTATTCCACGCCCAGTGTCGCCACCCGCTCCCCTGCGGCCACCGCCGCGAAAGTGGTGGAACGGACGAAGTAACCATGGCGCGGCGCGATGACGGTCTCGACGAGGTCGCCGTACACGTCGTGAATCCGGGCCAGGATCTGCCCCTTCTCCACCCGCGCGCCCAGCGCCACGTCCGTCGTGAGCAATCCCCCCCGCGAGGCCCGGAGGCCGAGGAAGGCGCTCATCCGGATGCTCGGCGTACGAGGCTCGGGAGGAGCGGCCAGCATACCCAGGTGGCGCATGGCATTCAGGACGCAGCGCGCTCCGGTCTCCGTGGCGTCGTCCTCGATGCGTCCGCCCTCCCCGATCTCGAACGTGAAGCACGGGACGCCCGCGCGCGTCATCTCGACGCACAGAATGCCATCACGCACGTACATGCCCTGGTCCGTGGCCATGATCCAGCCCGATCCGAAGGCGCGCCCCAGGGCATCAGCTTTGGCGAAGGCGGGCAGCGAAGGATGCGGCAGGATCGTGATGGGCACGTAGCGGCCGCCGCGGGTCGGCGTGTGCACGTCGATGGCCGCGTCGGCGCCCTGCATGAGCGAGAAGAGCGCGTGCGAGAGCCGCTCCGTGATGGTGCCCGCGGGATCGCCCGGGAACGTCGTCCACGGATCCATGGGGGCCTGGTCGAGCGGCGTCTTGAGATAGAGCCCCACGGGGACTCGATGATCCACCTGGAAGGCCAGTGGGTTCTGGACGGGGACGCAGATCAAGCGACCCGACAGCGCGGCGACATCCACGGAGGCGAGCACGCGCGTGGCGATGGCGACGCCGTTGGCCTCGTCGCCGTGAATGGCGGCGCCTAGGTAGAAGGTCGGGCCCGGCCGTGTGCCGTGCACCAGCGCCACCGGCAGCCGGACGCGCGTACCGTCCGGAAGCTCCGTCAGCTCGACGGACGCCCGTGCGCGCATGCCCGGCGCCAGCGAGACGCCTGCGATGCTCCATGCCTCCGTCATCACGCGGCTCCCGGCGCCAGCATGTCGACCACCGTGCCCGCATGGGCGACAGCAGCCTCGAGGAGATCCGTCGTTTCGATGTACTCGTCCGGTCCGCCCATGTTGTGGACGGCGGGGCCGTACACCACCGTCGGGATCCCGGCGCGGCGGAAGAACCGACCGTCGGTGTAGCCGAGCCGCACCACGGGCAGCACCGTGCGCCGGTTCAATGTCTTCGCATTGGCGAGCACGAGTTTCACGAGGGGGGCATCGGGCCGCGTCACGTACGGATCGCATCGGTTGAACACGTCTACGATGACGCTGGAGCGCGCCTTCTGCCTGATGCGCCGGCGCGCCTCCTTCTCGACAGCCGCCGTGGTGAGTCCGGGCGGAACACGGACGTCCACTTCTGCCATGGCCGACTCGGGAATCAGATTCACCTGGCCGCCGCCGCGCAGCGTGCCCACGCTCACCGCGAGCGTGTCGGGCAAGCGACCCGTGCCGCGCCCCCATCTCCGCTCAGCGGCGACACGCTGGCGGGCTATGACCCTCGCCACCGCCTCGTCCCCGCGTGCCTTCCGGCCATGCATGCGCTCGACCACGGCAAGAGCGCTGCGTATCGCGCTCACCGCGCTCACGCCTTGCTGATAGGCCGCATGTCCGGAGACGCCGCTCGCGGTGAGGCGCAGCCAGAGCACCCCCTTCTCGCCGATGCCCGCCGACCACGTGCCCGAGGACTCGCCGATGAGGCAGGCGTCACCGCGGACGGCGGCAACGTTGCCGAGGAGCCACTGGGTCCCCCACTCGCCCCCTGTCTCCTCGTCGGACGCGAAGGCCAGGGTCAGCCGGCCTGCGAGCGGGGCGTCCAGCTCGCGCACGAGCGAAGCCACGGTAAGCGCAACGGCGAGCCCGGCCTTCATGTCGCCGGCGCCACGCCCCCAGATGCGCCCCGCCTCGATGGCTCCCGAGAAGGGCGGCCGCGTCCACCCCTGCCCCGCGGGGAACTCGTCGAGGTGCCCGGAGAGGACGAGGTTGGGTGATCCCGATCCGATGGTCGCCACCAGGTTGGGCCGGCCGGCCATCGGCTCGTGCCACTCGACGGGAATGCGCCGCGACTCGAGATGATCGCGAATGAACGCGCCGAGCTTCGTCGTGTCGCCGGGCGGGTTCTCGCTGGGAATCTGGATCATCTGCGAGCAGAGCTCGAACAGCTCCCCTGATCGCTTCCGCAATTCACCGATGAGCCGAGACTTGAGCATGGAGGCCTTTCAGGATGAAGTCGGCGGCGAGGGCAGATCGTAGCCGGCGAGGCAGCGTTCGACCATGGCCCGGGCCGACGCGAAGTCGAAAGCGCGATAGGCGCGGACGGCGGTGGTCTGGGCTCGCGCGCCCGCGTAGAAGAGCTCGTATTGTTGATGCCGGCCCGCGAACTCGGAGCCGACCAGATCCCAGGCGAGCTTGTAGAGCTTGGTTCGCTCTACCGACTTGAGTCCTGGCGAGCGCACGTAGCGATCGAGGTCGGCGGCGATCTCCGGATTGAGATAGTCCTTGTACGACGAGGGCACCTGCAGCAGCCCGCCGCCCGCCAGCTCACGCACGTAGGTCAGCATCGTCTGGTGATAGGTCGCCTGGAGCCAGTTGTTGGCGTAGAGGTGGGTGGCGTTCGGATACACGAAGCCGCGCGGGTCGCGCACGCATTCCGCCTCGGCGGCCACGACCAGGCCCTGGGCCATGGCACAGTAGCTGGCGAGCTCGCCCAGCATGGTCTGCGTCTGCGGCGTCTTGTCCACGCCGATGGACTCGGCGATGCGCAGGGCGACCCCGGCGAGGAACTGCGCCTTGCTCGCGAAGCGCACCTGGGCCTGGAAGTTCCCGAGCACATGGGCGGGCGTCTCGTAGAACTGCGCGCGAGTGAGCGCCACGTCCTTGTAGACGAACACGCGCTCCCAGGGCACGAAGACCCGGTCGAAGACGACGAGGGCGTCCGTCTCATCGAAGCGAGAGGACAGCGGGTAGTCGAAGAGGCTGGTGGCGCCCTCCGCGTACGGCCGCCGCACGATGAGCCGGAGTCCCGGGGTGGCCACGGGCACGGCGAGGGAGAGGGCATAGTTCTCGTCGCCGGGCACGAGCGGCACGATGCAGCTCATGAACATCTCGTCGGCGATGGCGCCGCCCGTGCCGAGCATCTGGGCGCCGCTGACCACGATGCCGTCGCTCCGCTCCTCGACCACCCCGGCGTACAGGTGCGGATCCTCCTGCTGATGGGCGGGCCGCGAGCGATCGATGTGAGGCGGAATGATCACATAGGCCGCGTAGAGGTCGTGGTCGCGCAGCCAGGCGTGGTAGCGGACCACATGCTCGCCGAAGCGGGTACCGTGACGCGCGAAGAGGTCGGGGCGCATGGCGAAGCCGGTGATGAAGCCCGGCACGTGATCGGGCGAGCGTCCCATGAAGCCGAAGGTCGCGTCGGCCCACAATCGGTGTGCGTGGCGGCGGGCGGCGAGGTCCTCCGGCGTCCGCGGGATGAGGAAGCACTTGTTGACGGGCCCGCCGGTGGCGGGCGACGGAAAGGTCATGGTCTCCCGGTGCTCGGGGGATGCGGCCAAGTCGTAGAGCTGCGCGATGCTCCGCACCGCCGCTCGGAAGGCGGGATGCTCCGTCACGTCCGCCACCCGCTCGCCGTTGACGTAAACCGTGCGTCCGTCTTTGAGTCCGGCGATGTACTGCGCGCCCGTTCGTGTCATGGCTCGCCCTCTCTATCCGCCCAGGTAGGCGCGGCGAATGTCTTCGTTGTGCAGGAGATCCCGGGCCTGCCCACCGAGGGCGATGCGCCCGCTCTCCATGACGTAGGCGCGATCGGCCATCTGCAGGGCGAGCGAGGCGTTCTGCTCGACCATGAGCACCGTCACCCCCTGCCGCCGGATCTCCCGGATCACCCGGAACACCGTGCCGACCATGGTCGGCGCGAGGCCGAGCGACGGCTCGTCGAGGAGGAGAAGCTTCGGCCCCGACATGAGCGCTCGGGCGATGGCGAGCATCTGCTGCTCGCCGCCCGAGAGCGTACCCCCCAGCTGCGCTTCCCGCTCCTTGAGCCGGGGAAAGTGGTGGAACGCCCGCTCCAGGTCGTCCGCGCGGGCGCCCTCGCCGCCGCGGACGTACGCCCCCATCTCGAGGTTCTCGCGCACCGTCATCTCGGGAAAGATACGCCGTCCTTCCGGGCACTGCGCGATGCCGCGCATGAGCACGGCGTGGGCAGGCCGGCCATCCAGCCGCTCTCCCAGGAAGGTGATGCTGCCCGCCGAGGGCCGGAGCAGCCCCGAGATCGTACGCACCGTCGTGCTCTTGCCTGCGCCGTTGGCCCCGAGGAGGCAGACCATCTCCCCCTCGTCCACCCTGAGCGACACGCCATGGAGCACCTCCACCGCGCCGTAGGCGACGGAGACGCCGTCAAGCGTCAGCAAGGATCTCTCCCGAGCCGAGATAGGCGCGGATCACCTCGGGATGCTGCTGGATCTCCGTGGGCGTCCCCTCCGCGATCTTCACTCCGTAGTTGAGCACGACCACGCGGTCGCACAGTCCCATGACCAGCTTCATGTCGTGCTCGACCAAGAGGACGGAGAGCCCGCGGCTCCGGATCACTTCGATCAGGTGCATGAGCTGCCCCGTCTCCACGGCGTTGAGCCCGGCCGCGGGCTCGTCGAGGAGGAGCACGGAGGGATCGGGGGCCAGCGCGATGGCAAGCCCGAGGAGTCGCTGCTCGCCACACGACAGATTCTTGGCCGCTTCGCCGGCCTTGCGCCCCAACCCGACGAAGTTGAGCAGGCTCTGGGCTCGGCGGCGGTGACGTGCCTCCTCCTCGCGGGCGGCCTCCGTCATGAGCACGACCTCCCAGAGACGGGTACGCGCCAGGCGGTGGCAGGCGGTGAGCACGTTGTCGAGGGCGGGCGCCTCGGGGAAGACGCTGGTGCGCTGGAACATGCGCACCAGACCGCGCTCGGCGATGCGGTACGGGGGCAATCCCGTGATGTCGACGCCGTCGAAGTCCACGCGCCCCGTGTCGGCGGGCTGAAAGCCGGTGACCACGTTGAAGGCGGTCGACTTGCCGGCACCGTTGGGGCCGATGAGGGCGAGGATCTCCCCCCGCCCCAGCGTGAGACTCAGATCCTCGACGGCGGCGAGCCCGCCGAAGCGCACCGTCATCTCGCGCACGTCAAGGGCCGGGGCGGCGCCCGCGGCCGCCGCCCGGCCCGTCTCCAGCGCTGCGTCCGCGGCCTGCACGGCGGCCGGCGAGGGTGCTCGGCCGCGCAGCAGCGCGCGGAGGTAGAAGACGAGCCCCCTCGGCATGAACATCACGACGAGGAGGAGGAGGACGCCATAGAGCAGCATGCGATTGGCGGCCATGCGGAGCAGCTCGGGGACGAACGTGAACACGAGCGAGCCCACGGCGGGCCCGAGCACCATCCCCTGCCCGCCCGCGACCACCATCACGGCCATGGTCACGGTGTTCTGGAAGCCAAAGAGCTCGGGGGAGAGGAAGGTGATGTAGTGGGCGTAGAAGGCACCCGCCACCCCCGCCAGCACGCAGGAGACGACCATGGCGAGCATGGTGTGGGCATACGCGCTGATGCCCGAGGACTCGGCCAGGCTCTCGTTGCTCTGGATCGCCGCGAGGGCGCGACCCACGCGGGAGCCGAGGATCCTCGCCGTGACGAAGAGCGTGCCCGCCACGAGCGCCGCCATGAGGTAGTAGTAGTCGCGTTTCGACACGAGCGTCCAGCGCTCGATCCCGAGGTTGAAAGCCGGCACGCCAGCCAGGCCCATGGGTCCCTGCGTCAGGTCCATCCAGTTGGTGGCCACGAGCCGGATCACCTCAGCAAAGCCCACCGTGACGAGCACGAAGTAGGCGCCCCGCAGCCTGAGGGTGAGCCGGCCGAGGAGATAGCCGACGAAGCCGGTGAAGGCGGCGGCCACCGGCATGGTCCAGAGCGGCGAGAGGCCGAAGTGGACGCCGAGGAGTCCCGAGGTGTAGGCGCCGATTCCGTAGAACGCGGTGTGGCCGAGGTTGAGCTGTCCCGCGGCAAGCAACAGGTTCATGCCCGCGGCGAGCAAATAAAAGATGCCGGCCATGATCAGGAGGTGGAGGTAGTAGTCGTCCACGCCGATCAACGGCAGGGCGAGGAGCGCCACCGCGGCCGCGGCTGCCCAGAGCTTCACCGCGGCAGCGCCTTCTTCCCGAAGAGTCCCTGCGGCCGCCAGAGCAGGAGGAGAATGATCAGGATGAAGCCGATGGCGTCCTTGTAGCCGGAGGAGATGTAGCCGGCGCCGAGGCTCTCCGACACGCCGAGGAGGAGCCCGCCCACGATGGCGCCGAGGAAGTTGCCGAGCCCGCCCATGATGACCACGGCGAAGGACTTGAGGGCGGCGAGATCTCCCATGGCCGGATACACCCAGAAGACGGCGCCCAGCAGCGCACCGGAGGCGCCGGCCAGCGCGGCCCCGAAAGCGAACGTGAACATGTACACACGGTCCACGTCCACGCCGGTGAGGCGGGCCATGTCCGTGTCCTGGAAGGTCGCGCGCATGGCGCGGCCGATTCGCGTCTTCTGGATGAGGAGGTGCGAGCCCACGATGAGGGCCACCGCCACCAACCCCGCAAAGAGGCGGATGGAGACCACGTTGATGGGCCCCAGGGTGAGGGGCACCGGTGAGAAGACGTGCTTGATGGTCTTGGGCGAGGGATCCCAGAGGAGGATGGCGGCGTTCTGGATGATCACGGACAGCGCCACCGTAGCGAGCATGGGGATCTCGATGGGAGCCAGACGCAGGCGCCGCAGGATGAGGCGCTACACCACCGCCCCCACCAGGCCCACCCCGATGACGGAAAGCAGGCTCGCCAGGAAGAAGTTCACTCCCCACAGGCTGAAGAGGGTGAAGAGGAAGAATGCCCCCATCATGAAGAACTCGCCATGGGCGAAATTGACCACGCGCATGATGCCGAAGATGAGGGTGAGCCCGATGCCCATGAGGGCATAGCCGCCGCCCACGATGAGGCCGTTGACGACGTGCTGGACGAACTCAGCGAGCATCGGGGCAAAGACGGCGGGCGCCCTCTCGGGCGCCCGCCGCGTGTGAGGCCGGGGAACGCGCCACCGCTACTTGGCGGCGGCCATCTCCCACAGCTTGGAGCTGGGCGTGACGGCCACCACGGAGTACTTCCCGTCCTTGACCTGGGTGACGATGATGTTGCAGTAGCTCTGCCCGTTCTGGTCGAACTTGTTCAGGCCGTAGAGTCCCTTGGCCTCGAGCGTCTTGAGGGCGGCCATGATCTTGGGGGCGGTGGGCTCCTTGGCGGACTCGATGGCCTTGGCGACCACGTTCACCGCGTCGAAGCCGCGCATCCCTTCCACCACACCGATCCATGGCAGGCCCTTCTTCTTCCACTCATCCACGTAGTACTTGCTGGCCTCGGCGTCGCCGGCCATGTTGGCGTCGTAGGGATTGTAGAAGTTGATGAACATCGCCCCCTCGGCGGCCTTGGGGCCGGCGAGCTGGACGATGGAGTCGGGCCACGCCGAGCCGCCCGTGACGAGCACCTTCACGTTGAGGCCGAGCTCCTTCATCTGCTGGAGCATCTTGGCGGCCTTGGGGGCGTCGTCGGTGATGACCACGCTGTCCACGCCTGCCGCCTTGAACTTCGTGAGCTGCGCGTAGAAGTCGGTGTCGGCCTGGCCCACGTATTCCACGGCCTCGACGGTGGCGCCGTTCTTCTTGAAGGCCTCGCCGAAGGCGGTCACCGCGCCGCGACCCCAGTCGGTGTTCACGGCCAGATAGCCGATCTTCTTCATGCCGAGCGTGGGGATGAGGGCGCCCGCCCCCACCGCCTCGAGCTCGCTGGTGGGGCTGATGCGGCTCACCACTTTCTGGCCGGGCGTCTTGGGATCGGTGATCTTGCTCGAGCTCGAGGTCTCCACCACGAGCGGCACACCGTGCTGGGCGGCCAGCGGCATCATGGCCAGGGTCATGGACGAGCCCCACGCACCGATTATGACGGGAACCTTGTCGCGCACGATGAGCTTCTCGGCCGCGTTGCGCGTCTCCGCGGGATCGGACTTGTTGTCCTCGACGATGAGCTCGAGAGGACGGCCGAGGACACCGCCCTTGGCGTTGATCCGCTCCACCGCGATCTTGGCGCCATTGGTGATGTAGGAGCCGGCGGCGGCGATGGGCCCGGACAGCGGCTGGATCATGCCGATCTTGATGGGCTCCTTCGTCTGCGCCTGGAGCCCGCCGGTGGCGAGAACTCCCAGGAAGGCCGCCAGAACGGCCACTGCCATGACTTTGGTGATCTTCATGAAGCTCACTCCTCCTTCAACGCTGATGGAAAAGTCCTCGGCCCGGGACGACGAGAGGCACTACTTATAAGCCGACCGAGCATGTCATGGCAAGAGGCTTGCCGCAGCTGTGGCGAGCGATTTCAGGACGTTGCATTGATTCCCATCGGCGCGCGGAGCTACGGACCGAGCCGCCGTCGGCGAGGAGCCCGTGGATCGCGCAGGGAATCGCCTCGGCTTGCACGTCCGGCATCCATGGCCTAGCATCACCCCATGCCGATCGTCTCCGCGGCCGCCGTGCCTCACACGCCGCAGCTCCTCGTCCGTCCGGAGACGGAGGATCGCGAGCTCGTCCTGCGCGTGCACACGGCCTACGTGGAGATCAAGCGCGCACTGGCCGAGGCCCGGCCCGATGTGATCTGCATCATCGGCGGCGATCACATCGAGGGCTTCTTCCTCACCGCGGTGCCGGCGCTGGCCGTGTACGTGGGGGCACAGGCTTCGGGCAAGTTCGATCGCTATCGCTACACCTTCGACGTGCACGAGCCCCTCGCGCGCACGATCCTCGAGCAGAGCATCGAGCGCGGCTTCGACCTCGCCTATTCGCAGGATATGGCCCTCGACTACGCCTTCTACGTGCCCCTGCACTTCGCCATGCCGGGGCCGCGGCTGCCCATCGTGCCGCTCTACGTGAACGTGTACCTCGCGCCCCAGCCTACCCCCGCGCGCTGCTACGCCTGGGGCCGAGCCCTTCGCGCCATCCTCGACTCGCGGCCGGAGCGCGTCGCCCTGCTCGCCTCGGGCGGTCTCTCGCACTTTCCCGGCAGTGATCGCTATGCCTCCCCCGACTACGAGTGGGACCGGCAGATGCTCGACCGGCTCGTGGCGGGCCGCGGCAGCGAGACGGCCGCGCTCACCGGGGAGGAGCTCGACAAGGCGGGCAACGTCGAGTTCCGCACGTGGATCACACTCCTCGGCGCCATCGGCGATGCCAAGGCCCGCGTGGTCTGCTACGAGCCTTCGTGGCATCACGGCAATGCCGTGGTGACGTGGCCCATCGCATGAGCCTGCACTACACGTTTCCGCCCGCTGCCGGCTATTCGCTCAATCGCTGCCTCTATCGCTTGAAGTCTGACGACGCCTTCCGCGAGCATTACATGGCCGATCCTGAGGCCACCCTCGCCGAGGCCGGCCTCGATCCCGAGCGGAGGGTGGCCCTCCGTGCGCTCGACCGCGATCGACTCCTCGCCCTGGGCGCCCACGCCTACCTCGTCTTCATGGCAGGCCTTCGCCTCAAGATGTCCACGGCCGCGCAGACCTTCGAGCGCTTCTAGATTCTCGCTCCGGCGTCGACGGACTCGGGCACCTTCGTCGCACGGCGGCCCGTCGACGGGATGATCCAGGAGAGACTCGTTCCGGGCCCAGCACATTTGTCTTCTGCCGATCGTGAAACATCCGCCGTCCCTCAGGCGCTAGACTCAAGGGCATGGAACCGAACATCGCGTTCGTCGCGGGGCTCCTGGCCGACCCATCGAGATCTGCCATGTGCTTGGCCCTGGCGGGCGGCGAGGCCCGTCCGGCCGGGGAGTTGGCGGCGCGCGCGGGTGTTTCCGCGCAGGCCGCGAGCAATCACCTGGCTCGGCTCGTGGCCGGGCACATCCTGCGCGTCGAGCAGCAGGGACGGTGGCGCTACTACCGCCTCGCCGGCGCCGAGGTCGGGCACGCGGTCGAGGCCCTCGCCGTGGTGGCTCCCCAGCAGCCGGAGGCGCGCGAGGGGCTCGCGGGCGCTGCGAGCCTACGCCTCAAGGAGGCGCGCACCTGTTACAGCCACCTCGCGGGACGGCTCGGGGTGGCCATCGCCGACGCGCTGATCGCCCAGGGATGGCTCGAGGACAACGGCGCCGCCTATCGCGTCACGCCGCTCGGCGTGCGGTCGCTCTCCGCGCTCGGGATCCAGTCGAATGGCCGGCGCGCACCCGAAGCCGCCCGGCGCTGTCTCGACTGGACGGAGCGGCGGCACCACGTGGCGGGCCCGGTGGGGACGGGCCTGGCCGACCTTGCGCTGGCCCGGAGCTGGGTGCGTCGTCTGCGCGACTCGCGCGCCCTGCTCATTACGCCGGGGGGCCGTCGCGAGCTCAAGCGAATCCTCAACGTGCGCCTCTAGCAGGATGCTGAAAAACCCGACTTTTGATGGTCGAGTCGATTGAAGGTTCGGCTACGATGCGCGTAACTCATAGCCAGGAGGCGCGCATGCGAGGCGACGACCGCCAACAG
>Ga0306921_10004051_pt1 | contig 14969 bp, 19 predicted proteins | sample sta12Cox44000080_FD_203760 | JGI IMG/M metagenome (GOLD analysis project Ga0306921, IMG submission 203760) | Lab enrichment of tropical soil microbial communities from Luquillo Experimental Forest, Puerto Rico - statoxic.12C.oxic.44.000.080 (v2)... | ecosystem: Environmental > Terrestrial >...
CTGCGCGCGGTCGTGACCAGTGATGTACGTCATGCCGAATTCTACCGTGTCCGACACCACGCGGGAATCCGCTCAGCCCCACTTCTCACACAGTCTGCTATATTTTCGCAGAAAATCACAGATTTTCGAATTAGCCCGCGCATCCAGGGCGGCATAGCGTTGTCGATGCGGCCAAGCTGGCCGCAAGCAGCCGCGGGCGCGGAAGATGTTCTGACAGAACCGACTTCCGCAGTTTGTGATCCCGTTGTTCTAGCTAACCAAGGAGGTTGAGGTGGCTAATCTTTATGTCTTCCACCAGGGGCAGGGTAACAGCGGACAGCTTTGGTGGTCGTCTTTCGATGACACAAACTGGAGCGGAGAGAGGCAAATCCAGCCCTTAGGTATGTCGGACTCACCCTCGGCGGTACCCTGGGCCGGTGGTCTTACTGTCTTCCACCAAGGGATTCGTGACAGCGGACAGCTTTGGTATACGTATTCCTCCAATGGCACAAACTGGGGCGGAGATACGCTGGTTCAGGGCGTGGGTATGTCGGCCTCACCCTCGGCAGTCGGGTCACGTCCGTCAAGCTGGTGTAAATCGGAGTAGGGTTTGAGGAGGCCATTGGTCAGGCTGCCAGGGGTTGAAGTTTTGCCGGATCGGCGTCGATCAGCGGCGGTGTAAGTTCGGCCATACCCTCGATCTGCATATAGCGGCACTGGAGCAGCCACTCGTCATTTTGTTCGAGCAGGACGGCGCCGATTAGTCGGGTAATGCTGGCCTCGTTCGGGAAGATGCCGACGACGTCGGCCCGACGTTTGACTTCCTTGTTCAATCGTTCCAATGGGTTGGTCGAGTGTAGCTTGGTCCGGTGCTGAGCTGGGAAGGTCATGTAGGCGAGCACGTCATGCTCGCTGTCGTCCATCAGCGCGGCCAGTTTGGGCCAGCGTGGCCGGAGCTGATCGGCGACATGGCGCCAGGTCTGGTGCGCTGCCTCGGCGTTGGTTTGCAGGAAGGCTTGACGGATCGCGGCGGCAACCATGGTGTGCTGACCTTTCGGCACATGCGCCAGGGCGTTGCGCATCCAATGCACGCGGCAGCGCTGCCAGCTGGCGCCGAGGACGCGGCTGATCGCATGGCGCAGACCGTCATGGGCGTCGGAAATGACCAGCTTGATGTTGTCGAGGCCGCGCTTGACCAGGCCTTTCAGAAAGCCCGACCAGAAGGGCTCGGCCTCCGAAGGGCCGATGCCGAGGCCGACGATCTCGCGCCGGCCTTCGGTGGTGACCGCCACGGCGATTATCGCCGCGACCGAGACAATGCGGCCGCCATCGCGCACCTTGAGGTAGGTGGCGTCGAGCCACAGATACGGCCATTCCCCATCGAGCGGGCGGTCGAGGAAGGCATTGACCCGCTCGTCGATGTCTTTGCACAGCTTGGAGACTTGGCTCTTCGAGATACCGCTGAGGCCCATCGCCTGCACCAGCTCATCGACCCGCCGGGTCGAGACGCCGCCGATCCAAGCCTCCTGGATCACCGTGACCAGCGCCTTCTCGGCAGTCTTGCGCGGCTCGAGGAACGGCGGGAAGTAAGATCCCTGGCGCAGCTTGGGAATCCGCAGCTGGAGCGAGCCGAGGCGCGTATCGAGACTACGGTCGCGATATCCGTTGCGGTAATTGAGCCGCTCGGCGCTGCGCTCGTGACGGCCGGCGCCGATCAAGCCTTCGACATCAGCCTCCATCAGAATTTGCAGCACCGCCTCCGCCACGGCTCGCAGAAAATCGCCATCGCCGCTCTTCTGCAGCAGTTCAACTAGCGCCATTTTGTCGTCGGTCATCGGATCCTCGGTGGCTCTCGGGTGAAGCGTTGCAACTCCACCTTAGCCGCCTTTCCCGGTGACCACCTCTCGCTCACGCGCGCGCAGGCTCCATGTGATAGGCATTCCGCCCGACGCGCGCTCGCCGCCGAATTTCCACCACAAGCCCGGACGCTAACCCGTCGCTGCCACGCTTGGGGCGTTTGCATGGGTGATCGCGGCGGTATTGGAACTGCAAAGACGCCCACCGAGTTAGTATCACTGGAGAGGTGACCGATGAATCCAATCCTGGTTCTAGACTTAATACTGCTATTTATGGGTATATGTGGCACTATTTTTACCATACTTCGCATCAAAGAGGCCTCTCAGAAGAGAGAGAGGGAGGTACGGCTGGCGTATTATTAACGGGCGTTGAAGCTTTCTGTTGCCCGTGGGGGTGATGCCGCTATCGGCGCCGCAGCGCCCACCTCAGGCGGCCCAACAATCGCCAGCCACGGCGCTCGTCGGCCTGGGGCCCCCGCAAGGCCGAGCGGCAGCCGCGCAATCGTGATATAGGACATTCCGCCACGGGCCGCGCGCGGGAGAACCGGCACCCTCACTAAGGACGCGCGCATGGCTTGATCGTCAGCGGTGGACTGTACGTGTCGAGACCTTTCACGCCTGTGCCACAAGCTTTATCCAGCTGCTCTTGGGTGAATCGCGCATCGGCCAGGTCGGCGCCGCCCAGGTAGGCGCTGCTCAGGTCGGCGTGGCTCAGGTCGGCGCCGCCCAGGATGGCCGCGGACAGCTTGGCGCTGCGCAGGTCGGCGCCGCCCAGGAGAGCGCCATTAAGGTGAGCGCCGCTCAGGTCGGCGTTGAACAGTCGGCGTGGCTCAGGTCGGCGTGGCTCAGGTCGGCGCCGGCCAGGAGGGCGCCGCTCAGGTAGGCGCCGGCCAGGTAGGCGCTGCTCAGGTTGGCTTTTGGAATATGCGTATTGGCCAAATCGAGCCGCTTCTCACTTGGAATTGCTTTACGCCGCCCGATCACCCTCAGCGCTGCCTGGATGTCGGTAGCTGGCGGGCCCTCGCCCGTCTCATTGCTGGTGCCGTCACGCACAAATGCGCTCAGTGCTTCAAGAACTGGCTGATGATATTGCTCAGAGGTGTTCATCACGCCCTCTAGCGCGTAGATGCCGCCGAGCCGCACCACCACGCTCTTGTCGTTACCGAGCTGTTCGAAACCTTTTGAGACTTGATTGCTGATGAGCAAGTCACGGGATGCCTGCTCCTGCTGCAACAATTGTTCATGAGACGTTTGCTGCTGCTTAGAGAATTGCTCCTGCGCCGCTCGCTGCTGCTCGGTGAATTGCAAATAGGCCAGGGCTGCGCCGATCAATACGGCGGCGCCGGCAAGTAACTGGCCGATCGTCTTGCGGAAATTGTCCTCGAGGTCAGCCCGCGCCTTCGGATCACGGATTCCGAGCCTTAATCGGTTGACCTGCCGCCTCGGTAATCGCCACCACAACCACCAGGCGCCAAGAGCGACGACAGCGCCGGCGCCGGCGAGCAACTGGGGCCACCACACGAGCAACAAAGGCCACCAGGCCAGCGCAGCGACATACACGCCTATACCGGCGGCAAAGACGGCGAAAACGACCAATACCAAGGTGAGAGCGATCACGACCCGGCGAAGCGGCGTGTTCCTCATCGTCCACGTCAGCAGGTAGCAACCATTACCGCCACCAGCGGCGCCACCACGGGCGGGCCTTTAAGAGCGCGTTCTCGGCACGCAATGCCGCCGCCTCGCTGCCTGAGATCATCGCAGCCGTTCGAGCATCGGCGAGATCCGTGTGGAGACCGTCAATCCGCCGCTGCAGCTCGTCGATCCGGCTGCGGGCATCTTGGCGCTCCGTCTCGAGCTTGTGCTCCGCGTGCTCGACCCGCTCTCGCTCGGAAAGCAGAGAGCTGTTGGCGATCGCCAGGTCCTCGCGCAGCATCTCAACCGCCTGCGACAGCGTCTGGATCCCGATCGCTATCAGAGGGTCTGTACCGGCGGGTTCGGCTGTCACAGTGTCGGTCGCATGCGACACCGAATCGGCGCTGATCCGCTCCGCCGCCCGCGCATCGGCAAGATCCATTAGCAACTGCTCGACGCGAGCCCGCTCGGCCGCCAGCGCGTCGCTAAGCGCCGTGATCGCCGAACAAAACGCCTCGGCGTTCGCCGAATTCACTTGGTCCTGGCCGTTCGCCTCGCCGATCACTTGTGCGTCGAACACGCGTCGAACGTGCGTCGCACGCGGCTGCACAGCAACATCATCCGGAACCAATACCCGCGAACGCTCGCCGATCATGTTCGGCGAGCGCCGGGGCCAGCCGCGCCGTTTGGCGTGCATCCGTGCGGCGGTCGGTGTACAGCCGAGCAGCTCGCCAACCTCGACATAGGTGAGCCAGCGCTCGTTCGCCGATCCGGTCATGATTTCCCCCGCACAGTGCGTCGCACGGCGCCGAACAGTGGGGGGAACACCGCCGAACGCGATCCCGCGATAGCACAGTCCAACAGCAAGATGCCAGAATCCTGCTGCTAAGCGCCAGATTTGGGGGGCTCGGACACCTCGACGAATTCGAGCTTGACCAGCCGCGGCGGCGTCGTGTCGAGCCAGTAGCCGCCATCGCCCATCCGATAGACGTAAATGGTCAATCCTCGCGCAGTGAGCAGGCGGGCTTCCTCTCGCGCCTGTTCTAGTGTTGGCACGCGAATCATGGACGTCGCTCCGAGTTCAGCCGAGCCGTGCCTCGAGATCGCGCTCCCAAGCCCCCCAGTCGGCCTTGGTGGGCTTGCTGTCGAGCCTTGTGACGAGTGCAGCCCGCTCGGTGGTCGATAGAAGGGCGCCTTCGGTTCGGGGGTCGAGCCGGATTTTCCGTTTTACATGCCACATAGCCGCACCGGCCGGGCTCGCGGTCGAGCGGGTCGAGAAAGCGATACCCGTTGCTAGTGCGGATCACCTGCCAGATCGAGCCCCAGGCACCGAACAGATCCTGCTCGCGTCGGCGGAGCTTGGTGAGCCGATGCACCCAGCTCAGGATCCCGGCGTCTTCCAGCGCGGCGATCGCGACGCACACGCTGTCGCGGTGACACTTGGCGGCTGAGGCGATTCGCTCGTAGCTCGGAAAGCACCGTCCGCCACCATCGGCGCCGTGGAAGCGCCACAGCAACGCACGGAGCACGCGCAGCGTCGCCCAGGTCAACGGACCCTGGTGCTGGCGGGGTTGGCGATTCGCGCTGTTGTAGGCCGCCGCAGCGGCCCAGACACGGGCCTTGGCGTTGCCGTCGAGGCGATGCGAGGGTGCCGGACCGAAAATCTTCTCGCGCCGTGGCCGCAGATGGCGCGGCAAAACAAGCTGCATGCGGGCTCCATCGCCCGCGCCAGGCACAGACCTTCCCTGTCAGCGGAAATTCTCCGCTTGACTGCCGGTTGGAATTTCGGGGAACCTCGCCGTTGCCACACGAACGAGTTTCCCCGGCTCCTACTAGACCGGATGCAAGGCCCGCCCCCTCGGCGGGCTTCTGCTTTTCTGGGTGGCGTTACGCTCCAGAGGGTTGATGACAGCCTGTGAGCGTGCGCCTGGCCGAGGCTACGTCAATATTTCGCTGCCGCGCCTATAGAGACCACCAAATAACTGGACGCGCGATCCGCACGCGCCACAGCCATTAGGCGAATCGATTGCGGCCTACTGCCGTGCCCCGGTGAGGACAAAGCTGATGTCCCGGGCGCCGCACTTCGAGCACACCAGGCGGCTGACCCAGTCGCGGACGGGCGTTGCCGCACCGTATTTCCCGGCCATCGCGGCGACGTCGGGCTCGATTTGATGCTGACACGACTTGCAACACACGATCAACCGCACACCGGCCGCAGCGCCCCCAAGCGTCATCGGCGGGCCGGGCTCGGATCTCATTGCTGCACAATGGTCACAGCGCGGGGCGACCAAAATTCATTTATCGTGCTTGACTGAAAGATCATCAGCCGGTACGCGACAATCAGAAAGCAACCACATACGGAGAGAAACAACCATGAATATCTATCGTCTCATCCCGCTCATGGCAGCGGTGCTGTTCGCCGCTCCGGCCTCGGCCCAGGTATCATCAACAGAGGCGCTGGGGGCTTTCAACGCAGAGCGTTCGATGTATCCGGGTGTCGGTCCTCTGCAATGGTCACCCGAATTGGCGACATACGCTCAGAGTTGGGCTAACCACCTCGCGGAGATAGACAGGGCTGAGCACCGCCAAATTCGGTCAGATAATCCCCTCGCGCCGGGCGTAACTGCCGGCGAGACTATCGCATTCACTGATTTTCCGCCGCTTACCATCAGCAACGCCGTTCAGCTTTGGATCAATGAGAAGGTGTTTTATCACTATGACCAAGACGACGGAATGGCAGGCTATTCTAGTACGCCGCCAGGTTGCACCGCGCCAGCTGGTGCAAGTTGTGGTCATTTCCTTCAGGTGATCTGGAAAAACACCCAGTCTGTAGGCTGTGGCAGCGCAACAGCTGCAGATGGCTCCATCTATATCGTCTGCAACTATATACCGAGCGGGCTTTACCCTGGGCAAAAGCCCTACTAGCGGTACGACGTCAGCGGAAATTCTCCGCTTGACTGCCGGTCGGAATTTCGGGGAACCTCGCGACTGCTAGATCAACGAGATTTCCCCGGCTCCTACTAAGACCGGATGCAAGGCCCGCCCCCTCGGCGGGCTTTGTTGTTTCTGGGCTTAGTGCGCTCCAGAGGGTTGATGACAGCCTGCGAGCGTGCGCCTTGCCGCGCCTACGTCAATATTTCGCTGCCGCGCCTATAGAGACCGCTAAATAGCTGCTCACGCGAGGAGCCCTCGCCACAGCCATTAGGCGAATCGATTGCGGCCTACTGCCGTGCCCCGGTGAGGACAAAGCTGATGTCCCGGGCGCCGCATTGCGAGCACACCAGGCGGTTGACCCAGTCGCGGACGGGCGTTGCCGCACCGTATTTCCCGGCCATCGCGGCGACGTCGGGCTCGATCCGATGTCGACACGCGTTGCACCACACGATCAGCCGCGCCGCAGCGGCAGCGGTGCTGCCCAAGGTTGCCGGCGGCCCGGTATAGGCCTTCACCGCCGCTTACCCCGGCTCGGCGGCCTCGTCGACCTTGGGCTCCGGCCGGGGAGCGTAAAAATTCGAGGAGCGCGATCTACGCTAACGACCATCCAGTGATTCAAATTGGGGGATGAGCCATGCGGCAGCGGCAGCCAGCGCTGCAACGCTGCGATAATCGCCTGCACAATTGTGCCGTACGCTGCGAACGCTGCCGCCCCTGCTGCCCATCTCGCCGCGTTGCGCAACACGGCGTAACCCCCGGCAACGGCGCGGCAATGATCGAAACGCGCCGCTCCCTCAGAACTCTACCGGCACCGCATTGATGCCGCGGATCGGACCCTGCGGCGGTTGCGCCGATTGCATCTCGTCCGGTGCGGGTGCAAACCCGGCCTTGCCCAGATGCGGCGGCATGTGCGGCGGAACCTGCACGAGCCAAGCTCGCCCTACGGTAGAAAAGGAACATTCGCACGGGCAACAGATCAGGGATGGAGCGTCGATGCGAGAATTGCAAACCTCGCACGCCGTCGACGAGAATGCGTGGGTCTGCATGAGCGGCTTGTTTGCGAAACTCGCTACCTATTCCGGAGTACGCCGCCCGGGCGCGTGCGGGCGCATTCGGCTTAGCTCGCATGCGCAGTTGCACATTTCTGCATTGCAGCTAAGCATAATTCTGTTAACAGCGAAGGTTAACAGCAAGGAGTTCCCCAATGAGTAGATTGCTACCCGTCCTTGCCGGCGCTTCCCTGCTGGCTATGGTTGGTGCTGCTCAAGCCCAGCCGAAGAGCCTGACTGACGGTCAACTCGATCGGGTCACTGCCGGTGGCGTAGGTCCGGTTTTCGCGTCGACATCGATTAACAACGTCAATTTCCAAGCGCAATCCCAGGTCCAGGATCAGCTGCTCAAGCAAGCACTGATCCAGGTGGACTCGCAGGTTCGGGGCAATTCCGGCAGCTTAGGTTTCGATAACCAAGCGATCGGCAAGAATTCTGCCGTACAAGGCACGTTCAGCCAGGAGACCGTGGCCGGCGTCGGTTCCTCCCAGAGCGGCTTGTTCATCTCGGCCGCCAATGGGGCAATGCGCCCACTGAAATAAATAATAAGCGTTGGGAAAACTGACACCCCGCGGGGCGGGGTGTCGCTTTCTTCGGGAAGGCAGGATGAAGAAACCGCTGTATCTTGCATTGGTCATCTTGTCATGCGCGGCCCGTGCTGGCGAGGCGGTAAAACTGACCGACACGCAAATGGATAGCGTGACCGCCGGCGGCGCCAACGCTAGCTCGTCACTCGCGAGTTCGGCAACCGGAGCCAATGCGCGACTGCAAGCCTCGGTCTACAACGTCACTGCCGCCACTCCCGGCAAGGGCTTTGCGCAGAACAGCACGGCCCTGGTAGCCTCCGGTCAAACTGCAGCGACCAATATTTTCAGCCAATCGAGTGCCGATAGCGTCGGCGCCGCCGCTGCAGCCGGCGGTCGCGCGACTGGCAATCAGGCGCACGTTGCCTCGCTCGCCAGCACGATCGCTGCCTATACCACGGATCGCCTCGGACTTACAGTCGGGATCGCCGACGCCACGGCCCTTACAGCCGCACTGAGCCTCCCAGGACATCGTTAGTCCCGACGAACTAGATCAACGGTTAATCTGAGAGACCTGGCACGAGGCCTGCACTCCAATCAGGGGCGCTACGCTATATGAATGAGATGGCCAAGCGGAGAGAGGTAAGGCGTTGTAATCTCGCGCGCGATTTCCTACCGATCTTCGGCAACGGCGAAGATGCGATCCTCGCGGCGACAATACTGGTCATCGCGCTGGATTATCGCTTCCCTGCGCCCATCAGCGAGAAGAACCGGCCACACTATCTCGCCGCGCTCGAACGGCTTCCAAAGGGCAGCGCTGTCAAGGTGAGAGTGTCGCATGTATTCCCCGAGCGGAATTGGCGCGTGGCTTTCACCGACGGCAGCGCGGACTACAAAGGCTGGCGGCGTTTCCTAACAAAAGCTGAGGCAGTTGCCTACGCGACCGATTTCCTGGCGCGGCTTCGGGGCGAGATCAACCGGCCATGAAGCGCCGCGCCAACCTCAAAGCGGACAAACATGGTGTAGTGGCAAACAATACCCAAAAACTAGCAGACTGTGTGAGAAGTGGGACTGAGCGGATTCCCGCGTGGTGTCGGACACGGTAGAATTCGGCATGACGTACATCACTGGTCACGACCGCTCGCAGCAGCTGCTTTTGCCGGAGGCAGTGGATGACTATGTCGGTTCGGACAACCCGGTACGGTTCATTGACGCCTTTGTTGACGGGCTGGATCTCGCGGCAGCGGGGTTCGGCCGAGTTGCGCCGAAGGTGACCGGCCGCCCGGCATATGCGCCTGGGGATCTGCTGAAGCTTTACATCTACGGCTACCTGAACCGAGTGCGATCGAGCCGCCGGCTGGAGGCCGAAACCCACCGCAACATCGAGGTGATCTGGCTGCTGCGACACCTGAAGCCGGACTTCAAGACCATTGCCGACTTTCGGCGCGACAACCGCAACGCCTTCCGCCACGTGTTCCGTCAGTTTGTGCTGCTCTGTCGCCAACTGGACCTGTTCGGCCGCGAGTTGCTGGCGGTGGACGGGACGCGGATCAAGGCGGTCAACAACAAGGATCGCAATTTCACGCGGGCGTCTCTGACCCGGTTCATCAAAGCCGCTGACGCCAAGCTCGATGACTATCTTCAGCGCCTCGACAAGAGCGATGCCACCGAGAGCGCAACGGGCGGCTCGCGGGTCAAGAATCTGGCCGAGAAGATCACGGCGATTCGCGAACGGCGTGAGCGGTACAAAGAAATGCTGGCGGAACTCGATCAGACTGGGGAGAGTCAGATCTCGCTCACCGACCCCGACAGCCGAGCGATGGCGGCCCATACGCATGTCGCGGTGGGCTACAACGTGCAGATCGCTGTCGATGGCAAGCACAAACTGATCGTCGAGCAGCAGGTCACCAACCAAGTTGTCGATATGGGTCTGCTGGCCCAGACCGCCGAACCGGCAAAAGAGCTTCTCGGCGTGGAGCAGATCGCGGTCGTGGCCGACCGAGGCTATTTCAAGATCGAGGACATCGAGGCCTGCGAGAAGGCCGGCATCGACCCTTACGTGCCGCGTCCACAGCGTGGTCCCGCGGTTAGAGCGGGCCTATACCGCAAAGATGAGTTCCGCTACGATCCAACCAGTGACAGCTTTCTCTGTCCAGCAGGTCAGCATCTTCATCCCTATTCGTCTTCTCTTCTGCGTGGCTTGAAGAAGATCAATTACCGCAACAGTCAAGCCTGCCGCGACTGCGCAATCCGTTCGCAATGCACGGGCAATCAATTCCGCTCCGTGTCGCGTCTCGAAAACGAGGCCGTATTGGACCGAATGCAAACCCGCATAGCACAGCGCCCCGACATCCTCGACCAACGCCGCGAGACGGTCGAACACCCGTTTGGCTCGATCAAGCAATGGATGAACCAGGGTGCGTTTCTGATGCGAGGGTTGGAGAAGGTGCGCGCCGAGTTCAGCTTGACCGCGCTCGCCTACAATCTGCGGCGCGTCCTCAACATCGTGGAGTTCCCAGACTTGATTGCCGCGCTTAAGGCCTGAAAAGCCGCCGCCTGCGCGCCTCAACTCGTCCAGTCCAACACACCGCATTGAACAGGTCTTCACAAACCGAATTGCCGCCTCAACCTCCCTCAGCAACTCGTTACCGATTGCTATTGCCAGCACCGTCGGAAACAGCGTTTCGACACGGTCTGCTAGGTTCTTGCAATCCTTGCCACTAAAAAGCCGACCGAACGGGTCGCCATCATGAAGGCGATCAAAGAGCAGATCGGCAAGCGGCAGGGTCAGCGCGATGACCCAGCTGTGAAGCCTACCCTGGAACAGGCCGGCTCTCAGGCTGCGATCACGCCTCGCGCGCCGCCTTGCGGGCCGCCGCTCTCGCCTTTTTCTTCTGCTGCCGATAGGCCTTCGCAAGCGCCCGATCAGCCTTTCTTTGCGACTCAGCGCGGCGCCTGCCCATGCCGTTGCCGGCCATTTCAGGCGACCTCCTTTGGTAATTCAGCCATTCAGAAGGAAAACCGCGGCGCGGGAGGAGTTTCCTGATCCATTTTACCGCGCCGCGGCCCCCTGGCCGGAGGAGACCGGCCTTTCCAGGCGCGTGTCACTACACTCCGCGCCCGAACCCTATTGGCTGCCAACCAGATCGTACTCGTCCTGCCAGCGCGCATCCGCTGCCTCTTTCTCACGGCGCAGATAGAGCCGCCTGGCCGCAATGCCGTCCCGCTCGCACGCCGCTACCCGTGCCTCGGCAGCCGCAAGCTTTCTCTCGGCAGTGGTTTGCTGCGCCACGACCTTGTCATAAGCCCGCTCTACCAACGCTACCCGGCAACGCGCCAAGGCGATGGTTGCAACCACCCCCGTAGCGCCGAGTTCCGGTGCCTCGCCCTCGCCAGCGGCAAACCATTCCACCAGCCGCCCAACCGCAGCCTCGTCATCAGCCGCAAGCCGCGCCTCAAGACCAGCGAGCTCTTCCCGGAAACTTGCAAGCTGCGACCGCAACCGCGCCGTAGCTTCACGTGCCCGTTCCAGGCGATCGTCAGCAGCCTGCCTCTCTTCCTGCGCCTCGGCCAAAGCAGCCGGCCAGTCGGTGGCCAAGAGCCGCTCCTCCTCACGCTTGGCCGCAACCGCAGCCGGATCCGGAAACGGCACCCCATGCTCGTCCCGCCCGGTCATCAGCATTGCAACACGGCGGTGCTCGGCGCGGGCAGCTTCGCGCCGACGGTTGTCCTCGGCCAATTCCTCGTCGCTCAACACCTTGCCGGTGTAGTAACCTGTCCGTCGTCAGAGTTTTTGAGGCAACGGGCCAGCTAAATTAAGGGAGGCTCTGACTCATCGGTGTAGTGATCTCAGGCAGCCGCGCAATCGTGATATAGGACATTCCGCCACGGGCCGCGCGCGGGCTTTCCCCTAGTCCGCAAGCGTGCGCCTGACGGCGACCCGGCGGTTTCCCCCGCCGCTGGGACCAATGGGTGAGAACCGGCTTCCGTTGGCCGGGAAGGGGGGAGATGATGCCCTCGGACATTACGCTTGCGGTCGGCGACGGCGCCCGCCGCATGACCTATGCCGAGCTCGCCGCTGTCCGGGGGACATCGCAGCCTTCTGCGGAGCGGTTGGTGCGTAGGCGGGGCTGGCCCCGGCAGGTCGGAAATGACGGGCTTGTCCGGGTGCTTGTCCCCCTGACAGAGGCGCGAAACGTCAGCAACTCTGCGGATGGCACACTGGCCCCGGCCACCCCTGAGATGGCCCCGGACACCAGCGAAGTGGCGCCGACACCTGTCAAGGTATTCCCCCGCCAGATGGCCCCGGATGACAGGGGCCATGTCCGGGGCCTCGAAAACGCGGTCGAGGCGCTACAGGAACAGCTCGAATTCGCGAACAAGTCGCTGATCGACGAGCGCAAACGTGTCGACGAGCTGCTGCACCAACTCGCCGATGCTTCGGAGAAAGGCCCAGAGACAAACCCGCTGCCGGCCATAGCGATTCAAACCCTGTCACAAGCCGTCGAGATGCTGCGCGAGGACGTCGGACACGAGCGCGATCGGGCGGATCAAGCTGAACGGCGGATCGACGAGTTGTTGCACGACCTTGCCGACGCCCGCACCGCGGCGATGATCACCGGTTGTGAGGCAGCGGCATTGCGGTCGCGGCTCGAGAACCTGACCGATCAGCGGGCCCGCCCGTGGTGGCGACGATGGCTCCGGTGAGGCCGCACCCCGCGACCCGCGCTGCGGCCGCGCGCAAGCAGCATGCCCTGGTTCCCTATATTGCCGACCGGGGCTCGCTGGCGCTGTGCGGGCGCCGCTTTGTGACGGGCGTCCTCTTCGAGAGGTTCGATCGTCTCGCGGCCGATGACAGCCGGAACCTTTGCCGCGGCTGCTTGGCGCGGCGCCGTCTGATGCGCTCCTGACCGATCGGCGGCCGTGGTGACGGCGCTGGTTCCGGTGAGCGTGTTATGAGCCGGCCGAGCGTCATGCTCCTCCGCGATGACGGGCCCTCCTGAGTGGGTTGGCACCTTACGATCATCAGCCAGGGTGTCGTGCTGTTCACGGCGAGCACCCGCTCGCGCCGGGAGATCGAGGCTCTGGCCGCCGAGGCCCGGCGGCTGCGTCCCGATGTCAAAATCTTTATCCGTCCGCCGGACGGTGCCGCAATGCTAAGGAGCGATCCGCGTCAGCTGGAGCTCGATCTGGGGCCGGAACCGCCGCTCGCGGGCCACCGATGACCCTGAGGAGCCGCGCCGGCAGTCCGATGCTTCCAGCGCCCGTGGTGGCGACGGTGGTTCAGGTGAACCAGAATGGATTACGTGGCGCTGCCATCTCGGTTGCAGCTAGTCCGCCGTCCCTGGCCCTTTGCCCACGGTGATGCGCCTGAGATAATTGCGGAGCATGACGTAATGCGCGAGTGCGGCTTTGACGGCAGCGCGCGCCATCTCGATCTCGACCTCGTCGACGCTGCGCCCTTCTTTCCGGGCGACGGCGTAGGCGCGCGAGCGCAGATGCAGCGGGTGCTGCTGCCGCCAGCGCTGCTGTTTCTCGGTATTGCTGAGCGGCCTGGCACCGAGCCGCGGGCGGCCAGGCGGGCGTGTCATTTGTCGAAAGATCGCTGCGGATCGAGATCCTGGCCGACCGGCGCCCGTTGTGGCGACGGTGGTTCAGGTGATATGTCTAGCACTTGACAAAGGTATGGAAGTTTGGCGCGCTGTGCGCCATATTGCAGCACAACGGCACAACGCCACAACGCAGCGTTTGCTGCTAAAAAAGCGCCGTTCCCTGTTGCCAAGGAACGGCGCCTGCGGGTGCTAGACCCCGCTCCACCTCGGGACGCCGATCCGCTGCTGAAATGTAATAGCTTGAACTTAATCTGACATTCGTTGTTGGTTTTCCGAAACGGAGCCGGAGGGCGGGGCGCGGTTCTCACAAGAGCCGGGACCGCGGCCCGCCGGCCGGCGTGAGGGAGACCACGATGACACAGGAGCAGAAGATCATCCGAGCCAAGCTCGGTTTGTTGGAGTTGGCCAAGCAGCTCGGCAATGTCAGCCAAGCCTGCAAGATGATGGGCTACAGCCGCGACAGCTTTTACCGCTTTAAGGAGCTCTACGACAAAGGCGGCGAGCTGGCGCTGCAGGAGATCAGCCGACGCAAGCCAGTCTTGAAGAACCGCACGGCGCCGCAAATCGAACGGGCGGTGGTCGACCTGGCGATCGAGCAGCCGGCCTGGGGCCAGGTCCGGGTATCGGAGGCTCTGAAGCGGCAGGGCCTGTCGATCTCGCCGGCCGGGGTGCGCTGCGTGTGGCAGCGCCACGATCTGACGTCGATCAAACACCGCCTCAAGGCGCTCGAAGCCAAGGTGGCACAGGATGGCATCCTGTTGACCGAAGCCCAGATCGCCGCCCTTGAGAAGGCCAAGGCGGACAAGGAGGCGCACGGCGAGTTCGAGAGCGAATGCCCCGGCTATTGCGGCGCCCAGGACACCTTCTATGTCGGCACCCTGAAGGGTGTCGGCCGGGTCTATCAGCAGACCGTGATCGACACCTATGCCAAGGTCGCCTTTGCTAAATTGTATGATCGCAAGACCCCGATCACCGCCGCCGAGATCCTCAACGATCGGGTGGTGCCGTTCTACGACGAGCACGGCATCCGATTGTCGCGGATGCTAACCGATCGCGGCACCGAGTTTTGCGGCACCCAGAGCCACGAATACGAGCTCTACCTCGCGGTCGAGGACATCGATCACAGCCGCACCAAGACCAAGAGCCCACAAACAAACGGTATTTGCGAGCGCTTCCATCGCACTGTCTTGGATGAGTTCTACCGGGTGGCGTTCCGCAAAAAGATCTACCGCGCCATTGATGAGCTGCAGACCGACCTTGATGCGTGGATCACCGAATACAATGAGCAACGGCCCCATCAGGGCCGCTGGTGCTTCGGCAAGACCCCGATGCAGACCTTTCTTGACGCGATACCACTGGCAAAGGAGAAACTCATGGCGGCAT
>Ga0306921_10004052_pt1 | contig 14968 bp, 9 predicted proteins | sample sta12Cox44000080_FD_203760 | JGI IMG/M metagenome (GOLD analysis project Ga0306921, IMG submission 203760) | Lab enrichment of tropical soil microbial communities from Luquillo Experimental Forest, Puerto Rico - statoxic.12C.oxic.44.000.080 (v2)... | ecosystem: Environmental > Terrestrial > Soil...
GTCGGCGTGATGGCGCAGGAGGTCGCGCTGGTAACGCCGAGCGCGGTCGTGAAGGGCGATGACGGCTATCTGCGCGTCGACTACGGCAAGCTGGGCTTGCCGATGCGCACGGTCGAAGAGTGGCAGGCGCTCACTTACGGCATTCAGCTTTAGCTGCTCTGCTCAGGCGCGCTGCGGCGCCCAGCCGTAGATACGCGTGAGCGTGCCGCCCATCAGCTTCGACTTGTCGCTTGCCGAAATGCGGTCGGTGAAGCGAAAGGCATCGACGCCTTGCGCGAAGGTGAGGAAATTCACCGCGCGGGTCCAGTCGGTGCCCCATAGGCAGCGGTCGATGCCGAACGCGTCGATGACGCGGCAGACCGGACCCCAGATGTCGTTATAGGGAAACGGCTCGCGCGACAGCGTGCAGGCGCCGGTGATCTTGATGGCGACGTTTGGATGCTTGGCAAGAGTCAGCACTTTTGGCAGGTCGGCCCACGGCTGCGCCGGCAGCGGCGGCACATGCGGCTGCACCAGCCCGAGGTGATCGACGATGATCTGCGTATCGGGATGGCGGCGAATGAGCTCGATGCCCTGATCGAGCCGTCCGGCAATGTGCAGATTGAGCGGGAACGACAGCCGTCCTGCTGTCGCGATCACGTGATTCAATCCCGGATCGTCCGGGTCCTCGGTGTAGCCGCCGCGAACGAGCAGCATGCGCACGCCGACGGTGCCGGGCGTGCGCTTCCAGTCGGCGATGATGTCAGCGACCGCCGGATCGGTCGGATCGACCGGCTTGATCAGAGCAAAGCGGTTGGGATGGCGCTTGTGCACTTCGAGCGCGTAGCGCGCATCGTAGCGGTACATAGTGATCGGCGAGATCAGGATCGCGCCGTCGACATCGGCCGCGTCCATCGTCGCGACCATCTGATCGCCGGTGACCTCGGGCGGCCCAGCCAACACCGCCTGCCAGGGCCGGCCGGGATGATTGCGCTCGTAGCAATGCACCTGCGCGTCGATGATCGGCATATTTCGATTCTCTCGTCTGCGATGGGTCCTAGAACGCGTCCGCCGGCAGTGCCATGGTGCTCGCGGCGCCGGTCTTGATGCGGGCGAGATGCCCCGTCGTCGCCGGCAGCATTTTCTCCATGAAGAAGCGCGCGAGAATGAGCTTTTGCTCCATGGCCGAGGCGCTGCCGTTGCCGTCGGCGCCTTTCGCTTTCGCGGCGTCGACCATCAGGCACCACATATAGCCGAGCGCGACCAGGCCGAAGAGCTGCATGTAATCGGTCGAGCCTGAGCCGGCATTATCGGGATCGCCGGGCGCGTTCTGCGCGAACCAGGTCGTTGCCTCGCGCAGGTCGCCGAGCGCGCCCTCGAGCGGCTTGACGTAAGGCGCCATCGCCGCCGCGGCGTCGCGCTCCTTGATGTAGCCCGCGACTTCGGCGAAGAACGACTTGAAAGCGCGGCCGCCGTCCTTCGCCAGCTTGCGGCCGACCAGATCGAGCGCCTGGATGCCGTTGGCGCCTTCGAAGATCGTGGTGATGCGCGCATCGCGCACGAACTGCTCCATGCCGTGCTCAGCGATGTAGCCGTGGCCGCCGAAAATTTGCTGGGCGTGGACCGTGTTGGTAAAGCCGAGATCGGTGAGCACGCCTTTGATCACCGGCGTCAGCAGGGCCATATGGTCGTCGGCAGCCTGACGTTCGGCGGCGTCGGGCGAGCGTCGCGCGATATCGCCCTTGAGCGCGGTCCATAGAACGAGCGCCCGCGCCGCCTCGTTGAAGGCGCGCATGGTCATCAGCATGCGGCGCACGTCCGCGTGCACGATGAGCGGATCGGCCGGCAATTGCGGAAACTTCGCGCCGGTGAGCGCGCGGCCGGCAAGCCGCTCCTTGGCGTAAACCACCGCGTTCTGATAGGCGACCTCGGACTGCGCGAGGCCCTGCACGCCGACCGCGAGCCGTGCCGCGTTCATCATCGTGAACATTGCGAACAAGCCGCGATGCGGCTCGCCGACCAGAAAACCGCTGGCGCCGTCGTAGTTCATGACGCAGGTGGCGTTGCCGTGGATGCCCATCTTCTCTTCGATCGAGCCGCACGTTACCGCGTTGCGCGCACCGGCTGCGCCGTCGGTGTCGAGCAAAAACTTCGGCACGATAAAGAGCGAAATGCCCTTGGTGCCCGCCGGCGCGCCGTCGATGCGGGCGAGCACGAGGTGAATGATGTTGTCGGTGAGATCGTGCTCGCCGGCGGAGATGAAAATCTTGGTGCCGGTGATCTGGTAGCTGCCGTCCGGCTGCGGCGCGGCGCGCGTGCGCAGCTGACCGAGATCGGTGCCGCATTGCGGCTCGGTCAGGTTCATGGTGCCGGCCCATTCGCCGCTGATGAGCTTCGGCAGGTAGCGCGCCTTCTGCTCGGCGGAGCCATGAGCATGGATCGCCGCCACCGCACCCATGGCCAGGCTCGTGTACATGGCGAACGCCATGTTCGACGAATAGAGGAATTCGCGGACCGCCTGGGTCATGACCGTGGGCAGGCCCTGGCCGCCGTATTCGGTGGGCGCCGAGGCGCCGATCCAGCCCCCGGCGACGAATTTCCAATAGGCGTCCTTGAAGCCAGGCGGCGTCGAGACCGAGCCGTCGGGATGGCGGCGGCAGCCTTCCCGGTCGCCGACGCGGTTCAGCGGGGCGGCCACCTGCTCGCAGAATTTGGCGGTTTCGGCGAGCACGGCCTCAACGATGTCGGGGCTGGCTTCGGCGAAACCGGGCAGGTTGTTGTAGCGTTCGACGTGCAGCACGTCGTTGAGCACGAACATGACGTGGTCGACGGGAGCCTTGTAGGTCGGCATGCAGGTCGCTCGCTTAAGGGGGGCTGCCGGGCGGCCGGGTTCCCAGGGGGCTTAAGGCCTAGGCGATCGGCCGCCCTGTCGCATCACTGGCGCACCGGCGGCTCAAATGAGGCCGAAAACGTGGTTCCTTAACCGCCTGTTTACCCTAATTCGGAAAAGTCCACACCCGGGGAAACAGGACCGCGCCGTCGCCATGGTTAGTCAAACGAGCGCCCGCTCGGCAGGCCACACGCTGTTTCTTCCGATGTGGTTTTGGTCGTGAGAATGAAATCTGGCGGTCCCTGGAATCTGAGAGGTCTTCGTCCTGAAGCACGCGAGGCGGCGCGCACGGCGGCGCGGCGCTCCAGCATGTCGGTCGGCGAGTGGCTCAACGACGTCATCGAGCCCGACGATGAGGACGACGAGATCGCACTGTTTGCCGACGACGATCAGGAGGATGATGAGGTCGAGTACGAACGGTCGCGCCGCTCCCGGCGCCGCCATCGAGAGCGCCGCCGCGCCCGCGCCGATCGCCAAGCGCAGCAACAGGTCCAGCAACAACAGGTCGAATTCGAGCGCCGCGTCGCAAAAGCCGACCGCCGCCAAGTGCAGCGACAGGTCGAGTTCGAGCGCCGCGTCGCGCAGGCGGACCGCCGTCACGCCGAGCGCGAAGATGCCTTCGACCGCGAGGTCGTGCGCACGCGCAGCGAAATCGGCGCCGTCAGCGACCGGCTCGAGCGGCTTTCGCAGCAAATGGAGCGCATGGCGTCGCGCGCCGAGTCAGCAGCGCGCCGGCGGCCGGTAGCTCCGCCGCCGCCCCCGCCGCGGCAACGCCCGCCGTTCAATGGCGACCAAAATCACGACGCGCGCCTAACCGGCGCGCCGGCATCGCCCCGCCGCAGCGCCAGCGAACGCCTGGCGGCGCTGCCGCCTGCGCCTGCGGCCGATAACGACAGCCTGTCTATCGACGAAGCGGTTGCCGAGATCAGGGCGCGTCAGCGCGTGCTCGACGGCCATGCCGCGCCCGAGCCCGCAGTCCAACTACCGCCGAAGCCCACCGCCCCCGCCGCGGCCGCGCCGGTCGAGGCCGCGCCCGCGCCCGCACCCATGGTCCAGGCCGCAGCCCCTGCGCCGGCGCCAATGCCAGTCGCCGAACCGGAGCCGATGTTTCATTATGTGCCGGAGCCGCCGGTCATCGACATCAGCGGCCTCGAGCAGCAACTGCGCCAGATCACTGCCCGGATCGAAGGACTAAAACCGTCGAGCGACCTGGAAAACACCGTCGCCGCCATCCGCGCCGACCTGACCGAGATCGCCCACCTGATCACCGAAGCGTTGCCGCGCTGCGCCGTGGAGTCGCTGGAAATCGAAGTCAAGGCGCTAGGGCAGCGCATCGAGGACAGCCGCCAGTGCGGCGTCGACACGGCCGCCATCTCGGGCCTCGAGCGCGGTTTGAGCGAGGTGCGCCAGGCGCTACATGGCCTGACGCCAGCCGAGAATCTGGTCGGCTTCGAGGACGCGGTGAGAACCCTGTCGCAGAAAGTCGACATCATCCTCGCCAAGGAGGATCCGGCGGCGCTGCAGCAGCTCGAGACCGCGATCGGCGCGCTGCGCGGCATCGTTTCCCACGTCGCCTCCAACGAGACGCTGACCAAGGTCGCCGAGGACGTCCGCGCGCTGTCGGCCACGGTCGACAGCTTCGCCAATAGCGCGGCCAGCGGCCGGCAGATCTCGGCCCTGGAGAACCGCATCGAAGCGCTCGCCACCGCGTTGACCGCTTCATCCGAAGCCGGCCACGCCGTGCCGCGCGAACTGGACAAGCTCCTATCCGGGCTGATCGAGAAGCTCGAATGGGTTCAGCTCACCCATACCGACCACGCCGCCCTTGCCCATCTCGAGGATCGCATCGCGACGCTGGTGCAGCGGTTCGATGCGTCGGAGGCCAAGTTCAATCACCTCGAAGCGGTCGAGCGCGGCCTCGTCGATCTGCTGGTCCATCTCGACCAAATACGCGGCGTCGCCGAAATCAAGCAGAGCGAATTGCGCACCCAGGATTCGCTGGAAGCGGTCCATGGCGCGGTCGAGCAGGTGGCCGATCGCCTCGCTATGATCGAAAGCGGTATCCGCGAACAGGCGCAACGCGCGGCCGTGCTACCGCCGCAACCGGTCGCGGCTGTCAGCGCCCCGCCCGCTCCGCCGGCGCCGGCAGCGGCGCCAGCTCCCGCGCCGGTCGAGCACACGCCGCAACGCGTTGCAACGGCGCGTAAAGCGATCGATCCCAGCCTGCCGCCCGACCATCCGCTCGAGCCGGGTTCAAGGAGCGGGCGCTCCCGCTCGACCCCGTCGGCCGCCGACCGCATCGCCGCCTCCGAGGCCGCCGTCAGCGCCGCCAAGCCGCCGGTGATCGCCGACCCCGGCAAATCCAATTTCATTGCGGCCGCGCGACGCGCCGCGCAGGCTGCGGCGGCGACAGCGCCGGCCACGGCCGTCGTCGAAAAAGGCGCGACCGCATCGGCGGCGAAGCCCCGGCGCGTTCGGCCCCTGATCCTCGCGGGCGCTGCGGCGCTGATCGTAGTCGGCTGCCTGCAAATCGCGCCGCGCATGTTCGTGTCGGGCGGCGCACCGGCGCCGCAGCCGGCCGTGCAGGAACCGGAGAAGACCGTTGCGCCGCCGGTGACCACGCTGCCCCAAAGCGAGCCGCCGGCTGTAGCCGCGCAGCCGGAGCGAGCGCCGACCCCCGCGCCCGTGCCGGCACCCATGCCGGCGCCGATGTTGATCACGCCGCCGAACGCGGCGCCCATGCCGGACCCCGCACCGCCGGCCAACAATCCTAAAACCGGCGACGCTACCCTCGCCAAGCCGGTGCACCAATCGGCAGCATCGCTGCCCGCAGCGCTCGCCGCCGCAGCCGCGGCCAACAGCGACGTCACCGGATCGCTGCCGCGCGCCGCTGCGACGGCGCCGCTCGGCGACAAATTGCCGGCCGCGATCGGCGGCTCGGCGCTGCGCGCCGCCGCGCTCTCGGGCAATCCCGCCGCCGCCTACGAGATCGCCATGCGGTTCGCCGAAGGCCGCGGCGTGACACTGAGCAACGAGGAGGCCGCGCTCTGGCTCGAACGCGCCGCCAAGAGCGGCCTCGTGCCGGCGCAGTTCCGCGTCGGCGGCTTCTACGAAAAAGGCATCGGGGTGAAGAAGAACCTCGTCACCGCGCGCGATTTCTATCTGGCCGCTGCCGCCAAGGGCAACGGCAAGGCGATGCACAATCTCGCGGTGCTCTATGCCGAAGGCGTCGACGGCACGCCGGATTACCCCAACGCCGCTCACTGGTTCCGCGAAGCCGCCGACCACGGCGTCACCGACAGCCAGTACAATCTCGGCATCCTCTACGCGCGCGGCACCGGCGTGGCACAGAACTACGCCGAGTCCTACAAATGGTTCGCGCTTGGCGCGGCCGCGGGCGACCAGGATGCGGCGAAGAAGGCCGAGGAGGTGGCGAGCCGCCTCGACCGCCAATCGCTCGCCGCGGCACAGCTAGCGGTGAAAACCTTCACCGCGATTCCGCAGCCCGACGACGCCATCAACGTCAAAGCGCCGGCCGGCGGCTGGGATACGACCGCAAGCGCCCCGCCAGCGGCGAAGCCGAAGCCGCAGACGCCCGGCGTCAAGGCCGCGGCGCAGAATTCCAAAGTCAACTAGCTAATCTGGCAGGCACCGTTCGGCGGCGACGGCGAAGATGCGCCGCTCGCTCAGCATATGCGCGGTGAACGAGGCCCCGCCGAACAGCGCCGCGAACGCGCGGTCGCGCACATTGAGGCCGCCCGTATAGGCGCCGAGCGCCGGCATGACGATCCGCCGGCCGTCGGCGGCAAAGCTGCGCCGGCTCACGACGCGGCCGCGGCGCGCCACCCGCGCGACCGGATGCAGGTGGCCGGCGATCTCGCCGTCGGCCGGATGCGGCGACGGCTCGTGACGGAAAGTCAGCGGTCCGATTGCCAAAACATCGGCGAAACGGCCGCCGATGTTGTCGGCCGGATCGGCATCGTGATTGCCAGCGATCCACATCCAATCGCGGCTGCGCTGCAGCGCTTTCAGCGCGACGCGGCTAATGTCGCCCATGCGTGCCGGCCCGCCGCCGTCATGAAAACTATCGCCGAGCGCGATGACGAGCCGCGGCGCGTAGCGTTCGATCAACCGCGCCAGCCGCGCCAGCGTGGTCGCGGTGTCGTAAGGCGGCAGCAACACGCCCCGCGCGGCGAAGGCCGAGCCCTTTTCCAGATGCAGATCGGCGACAGCGAGGAGACTTTCCTCCGGCCAGAAGATCGCGCCGGCGCAATCGGCGACGAGCGCGGCGCCACCGACGGTGAGGGCATTGTCCTTGCCTCGCCCCACAGCGGAAAGATCGGCTTCGGCCCGTCGTGTGGGGGTCAGGGCCCTCACTGCATCGCCTCCTTCACCAGTTCCGCCTCGGCCTCGGCGAGCAGCGTATCGGCCGCCTCGCCGTAGACCGCCTCGCGGCCGATCTCCAGCATCACCGGCACCGCCAGCGGCGAGACGTGGTCGAGCGCCTTATGGACGATTCGGCCCTTGCTGCGCGAGAGCATAGCGCCGAGCCGGCGCACGTCGAGGAGCCCAGTGGCGGCATCGGCCCGCGCCGCCCGCAACAGCATGTGGTGCGGCTGGTGGCTGCGCAGCACGTCGTAGACGAGGTCGGTCGAGATGGTGACCTGGCGGCGCGATTTTTCCTGGCCCGGAAAGCGGCGCTCGATCAGGCCGGCGATAATCGCGCAGTTCCGGAAAGTCCGCTTCATCAGTGCCGACTCCGCAAGCCAAGCCTCGAGATCGTCGCCGAGCATGTCCTCGTCGAACAACGCTCCGAGCGAAAACTCGCCGCGCGCGAGACGCGTCGCGATGTCGCCCAGGCCCCACACCGCCAGCGCATATTCGTTGGCGACAAAGCCCATGGGTTTCAATCGCGCGCGCTCGAGGCGGCGCGTCAGCAGCATGCCGAGGGTTTGGTGCGCGAGCCGGCCTTCAAACGGATAACAGACGAGATAATGCTTGTTGGCGCGCGGGAACGTTTCCACCAACAGCTCGCGCTGACCCGGCAGTTGCGAGCGCCACTCATGGATCTCCAGCCACTCGCGCACCTGCGCGGGCAGCGCCCGCCAGGTCTGCGGATGGGAGAGGATGCCGCGCACGCGCTCGGCGAGATACGTCGACAGCGGAAACTTGCCGCCTTCGTAGGCCGGCACCTTCGGATCCTCGGACGCGGCGCGCGACACATAAACCTGGTCCTCGACGATCGCCTCGTATTTGAGAATCTCACCGGCAAACACAAAGGTATCGCCCGGCACCATGGTCTCGACGAAATATTCCTCGACCTCGCCGAGCAGTCGGCCGCCGCGCGGGATCATCCTCGAGACGCGCGAACGTACGAGCCGCACCTTCAGCATGTCGGCCTCGACGATGGTGCCGACATTGAGCCGATAGCGCTGCGCCACGTTGGGATTGGCGATGCGCCACCGCCCGTCCTGGCCTTGGCGGATACGGGCGAAGCGCTCGTAGGCCTTCAGCGCATAGCCGCCGGTGGCGACGAAATCGACCGTGGCGTCGAAATCGGTGCGGGTCAGCGCCGCATACGGCGCCGCCGATCGCACCTCCTGGTAAAGCACATCGCTCAGAAACGGCGCGCCGCAGGCGCAGCCGAGCACGTGTTGCGCCAACACGTCGAGCGCGCCGACGCGCGCCGACGGCGTGTCCTGCGCGTTCTCGGCGATGGCGTCGAGCGCGGCGCGGCATTCCAGCACCTCGAAGCGGTTGGCTGGCACCAGCACGCCCTTCGACGGCTCGTCCATGCGGTGATTGGCGCGGCCGATCCGCTGCAACATGCGCGAGGCGCCCTTCGGCGCACCGATATTGATGACGAGATCGACGTCGCCCCAGTCGACGCCGAGATCGAGCGACGAGGTGCAGACCACGGCGCGCAGGCGGCCGGTTGTCATCGCCGCCTCGACCTTGCGGCGCTGCGCCACGTCGAGCGAGCCGTGATGAAGCGCAATGCCGAGGTTGTCGTCGTTGATGTGCCAGAGGTCCTGGAAAATGCCCTCGGCCTGGCTGCGCGTATTGACGAAGACGAGCGTAGTGCGATGCGCCTTGATCAGCGCATAGACTTCGCCGAGCGCATAGCGCGCCGAATGGCCGGACCACGGCACGCGCTCGGTCGAGTTGAGCATGGAGACGTCGGGCGTGGCGCCGCCGTCGGCGACGATGAGGTCGGCGCGGTTTTGCTCGCCATCGCGCTGCGGCACCATGAAGCGGCAGAGCTCGTCCGGCTCGGCGACGGTCGCCGAGAGCCCGATGCTGATAAGATCGGGCGCGAGGCAAAACAGCCGCGCCAGATCGAGCGAAAGGAGATCGCCACGCTTCGACGTCACTAGCGCGTGCAATTCGTCCAGAATCACACGCTTGAGCGAGCCGAACAGATAAGGCGCATCGGCCGAGGCGAGCAGCAGCGCGAGCTGCTCCGGGGTGGTCAACAAAATCTCCGGCGGGTCGCGGCGCTGGCGCTGACGCTTGGAGGTCGGCGTGTCGCCGGTGCGGGTCTCGATGCGGATCGGCAGATTCATTTCCGCAATCGGCGTTTGCAGGTTGCGCGCGATGTCAACGGCGAGCGCCTTTAGCGGCGAAATGTAGAGGGTGTGCAGGCCGCCTTCGCGCCGCACGCCGCGCCCGGTGGAGACGAGCTTTCGTGCAGCGGCCCCGGTCGGAACCAGCGGCGCGCTTAACTCCACAAGGCTCGGCAAAAATCCCGCGAGCGTCTTGCCGCCGCCTGTCGGTGCGATCAGCAGCACTGAGCGGCCGGCCTGCACCTTGGCCAGAAGCTCCAATTGATGCGCGCGCGGCGTCCAGCCGCGTCCGGCGAACCAGCACGCGAAAGTTTCGGGCAGGACGCTGACGCGTTCGAGAACAGTCATGGGCCCGACAAGTGTTGCGCCACAACGACGAGGCTGTCGACCGGCGCGCCCTTTTCGCTGCGCACGGCGGCCTTGGCGAGATGCATCGGCACGAGTCTGGCGGCACCGAGCGCATCGCGGAGATACTTTTCATCGTAAGCGTAACGCAGCGTCGGCAGCAGTTTTACTCCATCGCCCTCATGGGTCTCGACCGTGAAGCCGAAGACGCCGTCGGGCGTCAGCACCTTAGCGACGCCGGCGATGATCGGCGCAAGCTCGCTCACATAGACAAACACGTCTGCGGCTAGGACGATGTGAAAGGTCCCGCGCTCATCCGCCTCTTGCGCCAGAAAGTCCGCGAGCGCCGCGGTGACCAGCTGGTCGTAGAGGCCCTTCGTTTGCGCCCGCGCAATCATCGCCGGCGCAAGGTCGACGCCGACCAGCCAATCGACGCAATCGCGGAACGCTGCACCGCCAAGCCCGGTGCCGCAACCGAGATCGAGCATCGAGTCGAAACGCATCCGCCGCCCGGCCGCACCCATCGCGGCCTCGACCGCGGCGCGCAGTAGCGGAGGTCCCCGATAGTTCAGATGCCCGGTGAGCGCCGCGTCGTAGTGTTCGGCATATTGGTCGAATAGGCGGCGCACATAAGTCTGCGTCATCGCCGGCGCCGCCTCGCCGGTGCCGAGTCGCGCCAATTGCAGCCGCGCGCCGTGATAATCCTCGGAGTCGGCGTCGCGGGCCATGGCGAAGGCCGCGACCGCACCGTCATGGTCGCCGAGCCGGTCGCAGATGGCGCCGAGCGCGAACCAGGCGGTGGCAAAGCGCGGCGCGAGCTCCACGGTCTGCGCCAAGATGTCGGCGGCGCCCGCGAGATCGCCCTGCGCCACATGGTCCAGCGCCCACTTGTAGCGCCGGTCGGCGATCAGATCGCCCGAGGAGACGAAAAGCGGGCCGGTCTCGGTCATGTACGCTCGCGTGCCGCTGCGAAATGATTATTTAATCACACGTCATGCGACCTGAAGACATCCTCCTGCCGACGCCGGCCGGCGTGTGCTGCAAGCCGGGCGGTTTCCTTATCGACCCGACGCGGCCGGTCGAGCGGGCGCTGATCACCCATGGCCATTCCGACCATGCCCGCGCCGGCCACAGCGCGGTGCTGGCGACGCAGGAAACTCTCGATCTGATGCGGCTGCGTTACGGCGACAATTTCGCCGGCACCGCGCAGGCCATCGCCTACGGCGAAAGCCTTGAGCTCGGCGGCGTCACGGTGACATTTCATTCCGCCGGCCATGTGCTCGGTTCGGCGCAAATCGCGGTCGCCGCCAACGGGCTGACCATCGTGGCGTCCGGCGACTACAAGAATGTTGCCGACCCGACCTGCGCGCCGTTCGCGCTTGTGCCGTGCGACGTGTTCATCACCGAGGCGACGTTCGCGCTGCCGGTGTTCCGCCATGGCGATCCGGACGCCGAGATCGCAAAGCTCCTGCGATCGGTCGCGCTGTTTCCCGAGCGCGCGCATCTGGTCGGCGCCTATTCGCTCGGCAAGGCGCAGCGCCTGATCGCGCTTATTCGCCGCGCCGGCTACGACGCGCCGATCTACCTGCACGGCGCCATGGAAAGCATCACGCGCTACTACGAAAGCCGCGGCGTTGCGCTCGGCGAATTGCGGCTCGCGCGCGGCGCCAGCAAGCCGAACCTCGCCGGCACCATCACCATCTGTCCGCCATCGGCGCTGAACGATTTCTGGACGCGGCGCTTTCCCGATCCGCTCGCCGCTTTCGCCTCGGGCTGGATGCGCGTGCGCGCGCGGGCGCGCCAGCAGGGCGTATCGCTGCCGCTGGTGATCTCCGACCACGCCGACTGGGACGGCCTGACCGCGACCATCGCGGCGACCGGCGCCGGTGAAATCTGGGTCACGCATGGACAAGACGACGCGCTGGTGCACTGGTGCGGCACGCGCGGGCTGAAAGCGCGGCCGCTCGATATCGTCGGCTATGGCGACGAGGACGAGCCCGGCACGGCGGACAATGGCAAGGCGGAGCCATGAACCGCTTCGCCGAACTATTGAATCGCCTCGCGTACGAGCCGGCGCGTAATGCTAAGCTGCGGCTGATCGCCGATTATTTCCGCTCCACACCCGATCCCGAGCGCGGCTGGGCGCTCGCGGCGTTGACCGGAAGCTTGAGCTTTGCCCACGCCAAGGCCGGGCTCATTCGCAGCCTGATCGCCGAGCGCACCGATCCGGTGCTGTTCGAACTCTCCTACGATTATGTCGGCGACCTGTCCGAGACCGTCGCCCTAATGTGGCCGGCGCCACAGCCGCGGCCTGACGACGCGACGGGACACGCGCTGACGCTCACCGCCGTGATCGAAACCCTCTCCACGCTCGGCAAAACGCAACTACCGCAGCAGCTCGCGCGCTGGCTCGATGGGCTCGACGAGACCGGGCGCTGGGCGCTGATCAAGCTCGTCACCGGCGGCCTCCGCGTCGGCATTTCGGCGCGGCTCGCCAAGGCCGCGGTCGCCGCGCTCGGCGATCGGGACGCCGAAACCGTGGAGCTCGTCTGGCCCGGGCTCGCGCCGCCCTACGACGCGCTGTTCGCCTGGCTCGAAGGCCGCGCCGAGAAGCCCGAAAGCGCCGACCCGGCACCGTTTCGACCGCCCATGCTGGCGCATGCGCTCGACGACGCCGATCTCGCGACACTCGAAGCGAGCGACTTCATGGCGGAATGGAAATGGGACGGCATCCGCGTCCAAGCAGTCGCGGCGCGCCACGACGGCGGCACGGTGGCGCGGCTTTACTCGCGCACCGGCGAAGACATTTCCAAGAGCTTTCCCGATCTGCTCGAAGCCTTGCATCTGCCGGGCGCCATCGACGGCGAGCTTCTGATCATGCGCGAAGGCCGCGTGCAGTCGTTCAACGTGCTGCAGCAGCGGCTCAACCGCAAAACCGTCACCGCGAAACTGACGGCGGAGTTTCCCGCGCACTTACGCGCCTACGATCTCCTCGCCGACGGCGCCGACGATTTACGCCAGGAACCGTTCTTGGAGCGGCGCGCGCGTCTGGAAAATTTCGTCGCCAAGCTTGCCGACCCGCGCGTCGATCTCTCGTCGCTCGTCGCATTCAAGACCTGGAACGAGCTCATCGCCGGACGCAAAAACCCGGCCGCGGCCGGCGCCGGCGACGATGCCGCCGCGGTCGAAGGCCTCATGCTCAAGCGTCGCGATGCGCCTTACCTGCCCGGCCGGCCGAAGGGGCCGTGGTGGAAGTGGAAACGCGACCCGTTCATCATCGACGCCGTGCTGATGTACGCCCAGCGCGGCCACGGCAAGCGCTCGTCGTATTATTCCGACTACACCTTCGGCGTCTGGACCCGCGGCGACAACGGCGACGAGCTGGTGCCCGTCGGCAAAGCCTATTTCGGTTTCACTGACGAAGAGCTTCTGCAGATCGACCGCTTCGTCCGCCGCAACACCACCGATCGCTTCGGCCCGGTGCGCGAGGTGGTGCACGAGGCCGATCAAGGCCTGGTGCTGGAGGTCGCCTTCGAGGGCTTGCAGCGCTCGACACGGCACAAATCCGGGCTTGCGATGCGGTTTCCGCGCATCAACCGGCTGCGCTGGGACAAGCCGCCGGGCGAAGCCGACCGGCTGGAGCTACTGGAGACCATGGTGGCGCGGATCGAGACGGGACGCGCGTAGCAGCTAGCTCGCTGCCGCCTTCGTCACCTCGCTCAGCGGCCAACGCGCCCGCGCCGCGACGTCGAGCGGATCGGTCAAGCCCAGCGCTAGCCGCTCGGCACCGGCCCAGGCGATCATGGCGCCGTTGTCGGTGCACAAGGCCGGTGGCGGCGCGACCAGATCGGTGCCGACTTCGAAGGCGACGCGATGCAGCACCTTGCGGATCGCCTGGTTGGCGGCAACGCCGCCGGCGCAAACGAGCGCCTTGGGCGTGCCGAGCTGCTCGCGGAACATGCGCAAGCCGGCGCGCAGCCGGTCCATGACCACGTCGACGACGGCCTGCTGGAACGAGGCGCACAGGTCGGCGACGTCCTGGTCGGACAGCGGAGCGATCTTTGCGGCTTCGAGCCGCAGCGCCGTCTTCAAGCCCGACAGCGAAAAATCCGCATCGTGCCGGCCCTGCATCGGCCGCGGCAGCGCGAAGCGCTTGGCGTCGCCGCGCGTGGCCTCCTTCTCGACTTGCGGCCCACCCGGATAGCCGAGGCCTAATAGCTTCGCCGTCTTGTCGAAGGCTTCGCCGATGGCGTCGTCGATCGTGCCGCCGAAGCCCACGTAATCGCCGACGCCGCGCACCGCGAGGATTTGGGTGTGCCCGCCCGACGCGAGAAACAGGCAATAGGGAAACGCCGTGCCGTCGGTCAGTCGTGCCGTCAGCGCGTGGGCCTCCAGATGATTGACGGCGATCAGCGGCTTGTCATGGGTGAGCGCGATCGCCTTGGCCGTCGTCAGGCCGACGATGACGCCGCCGATCAGGCCCGGCCCAGCGGCGGCGGCTACGCCGTCGAGCGCCTCGTACGTGGTCTTCGCGTCGGCCATGGCCTTGGCAACGATAGCATCGAGCGCCTCGACATGGGCGCGCGCGGCGATCTCCGGCACCACGCCGCCGAACGCGGCATGCTCGGAATCCTGCGACAGCACGATATTCGACAGAATGCGGCCCTGGCCCTCCGCGGTCCGCTCGACCACGGCCGCCGCCGTCTCGTCACAGGTCGTCTCAATGCCGACAATGAGCATGGGTGTAATATAAGGTAGTGCGCATTCGTGCGCGGCCTACCACCTAAGGGGCTTATGGCACAATCCTCGGCAGCGACCCCCATCCTGCGCATCGGCTCGCGCGGCTCGCCGCTCGCCTTGGTGCAGGCGCGCGAGGTGCAGGCGAGGCTTGCCGCGGCCTGCGGCCTCGATGCCGAGCGGATCGAGATCAAGATCATCCGCACAACCGGCGACGTGGTGCAGGACCGGCCCCTAAGTGCGGTCGGCGGCAAGGGCCTCTTCACCAAGGAAATCGAGGAGGCGCTGCTTTCCGGCGTCATCGATCTCGCCGTGCACTCGTCGAAGGACATGACGACGGTTCTGCCGAAGGGTCTCGTCCTGTCGGCCTTCCTGCGGCGCGAAGACCCGCGCGACGCCTTCATCAGCCACAAGGCGAAGACCTTGCGCGATCTGCCCGACGGCGCCGTAC
>Ga0306921_10004053_pt1 | contig 14968 bp, 11 predicted proteins | sample sta12Cox44000080_FD_203760 | JGI IMG/M metagenome (GOLD analysis project Ga0306921, IMG submission 203760) | Lab enrichment of tropical soil microbial communities from Luquillo Experimental Forest, Puerto Rico - statoxic.12C.oxic.44.000.080 (v2)... | ecosystem: Environmental > Terrestrial >...
CATCGCCTCATCTTGATGCCGGCGTTGCGTTCGAGCCGGCGGGCGGGCCTTGCTTACTTCACCAGCCGCAGCGAAAACGGGTACTGGTAGGGGTGGCCCTCGCTCGCCTTGATGGCGGCCACGAGCGTCATCACGAGCCACGCGATGAAGAGCGCGGTGCCGAGCAGGACGCCGATGAATACCAGCATCAGCAGCATGCAGACGATGGCGCCGAGCAGGACGGAGATGTTGAAGTTGAGCGCTTCCTTGGCGTGGGCTGCGACGAATACCGACTCGTCGCGCTTGGCGAGCCACACCACGAGCGGCCCGAGAACGATGCCGATCAGCGGCACCACGAGCCCCGCGAGCGCCGAGAGATGCGCGAGCATCCCCCAGGTGCGCTCGTTTTCCGTCGGCGCAGCGCTCGGAGCGGCGGTCGGGTTTGGGCCCTCCATACGACGGCCCAAGAGTACCACTAGTTACAGCGACACTCTGATACCCGCGTAAGCGCCGATGCTCGGTTGCAGGAAGCCGACCGGATTCTCGTAATGACGGTCGAACAGATTGTTGATGCGGCCGAATAGCGCCACGTGCTCATTGAGGTCGTAGCGGCTCGCGATATTGACCGTGGTGTAGCCCGGGGCCTGTACGCCGGTGGTGAGGCCGTCCCTGCTGACGTCCACCCAGCCGCTGACCGACAGCAGATCGAGGCTCCATTGCCAGGCGTGCGTCGCCTGCCAGGTGGCGATGAATGTGCCGCGGTGCTTCGGCCGGCGCAGCAGTGGTTGCTGCAGCACCTCGTCTTCGGCTTCGGTGAACGTGTAGTCGATGCGTAACGTGAGGGCGGCGAGCGGCTGATAGGCGATGAAGCTCTCGACACCGTCGGTGGTGGCCCGTCCCACGTTCGCCCAGGTGGTGCCGGTGACATCCGTGGTGATTAGGTCATGGATGCGGTTGTAGTAATAGGTTGCGCCGACGCGCAGCACGTTGCGAATCAGCCCCTGCTCGAACCCGGCGTCCCATCCGGTGCTGGTTTCCGGCTTGAGGTCGGGATTTGCGAAGAAGAAGAATTCCGGGAAGCTCTGAAAGAGCTGGCTCAGCGTCGGTGCCTTGAATCCCGTCCCGACCGAAGCATGCAGCTTGGTGTCCGTCTCGGTCATCAGCCATGCCGGCGCGAAGCGCCAGGTGGTCTTGCCGCCGAAGCGGCTGTTGTCGTCGTAACGGGCGTTGAGTGCCGAGAACCAGTGCTCGCCGACGTGCGACTGCAGCTCCGCGTAACCGGAGGTGATGTGCACGTCGGCGCTGATCGGCTGATCAACCTCGTCGCGCTCGTATTCGGCGCCGAGCACGAGGGTGTGCTCGGTCGCCAGGCGCACATTGCCCTGCCAGTCCGCCTTGCGCCGCTCGCCGGTATTGAGTGCGGCGGGCGTCTGCGGCTCGACGGTATCGGTGCGCTCGTGCGTGTAGGCGAACCCGAGGGTCTGGTCGAGCACCCCGTCGAAGGAGCGCAGGTGCGCAGTCAGGCGCGCCGCGTAGGCGACCGTAGCCGCGGTGGTCTGCGCGGAAGCCGGGTAACCGGTGAAAGGCGGGACCGGCAGGTAGTCCTCTCCGGTCGTCCGCAGGTGGATGTCGCTGTAGCGCGCGACCAGGCCCAAATCGAAATTGCGCGTCACATCGAGCCCGAGCTTGGTCGACAGCGACAGGTTGTCATCGTAGTCATCGATGCGCGCCTCGTCCGGCAACAGCAGGTCGGTCGGGGTGACCGGCGTCGCGCCGGCATGGAAGTGCGCAACACTCGCGCTGTAATGCAGCGCATCCTGCGAGCCGCTCGCGGTGCCTGCCTGATTGAAGGTGTCGAAGCTGCCACCCTCGAGCAGGCCCTCGAAGTGCGGCGGTCCGTTACCGGACTTGGTGATGATGTTGATTACCCCACCGATCGCGTCCGAGCCGTACAGGCCGCTCTGCGGTCCGCGCAGCACCTCGACGCGCTCGATGTCCTGCGTCAGCAGCTGCCCGAAATCGAAAGCGCCGGTGGCGTTGCTCGGGTCGCTCACGTCGATCCCGTCGATCAGCACCTTGGTGTGGTTGGAGTTCGTGCCGCGCATGAACACGGAGGTGACGCCGCCGGGGCCACCGGTCTGCACGACGTTGAGACCGGGGATGTCCTTCAGCACGTCTGCGAAAGTACGCTCCTGGCGCGCTTCGATCTCCGCCGCCGTCACGATGCTGACACTGCTGGCCACCTCGCGCGCCGGTGTCGGAATGCGTGTCGCGGTGACGACGACCGTCTCCGGCTCATCGGCCTCGCTGCCTTGCGCCGCGCGGCAAGGACTGGCCACCGCCGCGACGAGCAGGAGCAGCACTGCCGCCCGGTGCAAGTCGAAGAACGGGGATCGTGAGCCGGCGGAAGTGCCCGCGGCGAGCGCAGGGAAAGCTCTTGACATGGAGGACGCTCCTGAAAACGCACACACCCGTGCCCGAAGGGTCGTGGCATTTGCAGGGTCTGCAGCGCGCGGTCGGCGCGAGAGCGTCGACCGGCAACCCGCATCGCCCGCCGCGACGCCAATCGGTATCTGCCTGAGGCCGGTCTCCGGGCTTTCGAGCTGGAGCGTGACTCCGGGCGGATCGCCTTCCCGCACCCCGGACGGGGGCGCAGTGGCTCGTGTGATTCGCCTGCTCTCGATTACCGTTGCGGGGGCAGCGCCGGCTTTGGACGAATCCTCACCGGACTTCCCGTTTAACCGCTCACAACGCGTGCGGCCACAGCCTGCTGCCCCGCGCGTTGGAACGGACACCTCACGCCGCGCGAAGCGTGCCCGCGGCGGGGAGCTGCCGTCAAGAGCCGCATCGGCGTTCCCCGCATGGCATGATCGGCGGCGTGGCGATCACCGAAAACGACACCGGAACGACGCAACTCAACGCCATGGCGGAATGGGCGGGCTACCTGGGGGTGGCCCCGCTGGTGTTATGCCTGGCGGGTGTCGGCCTGCTGCCTGAGTACGCGTGGCAGGAGCTGGCGCAGCGCACCGCACTGGCGTGGGGCGCAGTGCTCCTGGCGGCGGCTGCTGCAGTGCACTGGGGACTCGCCCTCGCCGGTAGGCTGCCCGCGCCGGGCGCGCGCATCGCCGTGGCACTGGCCGCGGCGCTCGCCGGCACGGGCGGCGTGGTGGTCGGCGGCCAACGCGGCCTCGCGCTGCTGGTCGTCGGACACGGCGGCTTCTGGCTCTACGAGAAACATGTGCTCGGCTCGCAGCTGCTGCCGGCGTACCTGGCGTTGCGCCGTCCGATGACATTCGCGATCTGCATGCTGCTCGCGCTCACCATGTTCGTATCCGACGCGGCCGGCCTCAGCTGAGCGAGCGGCCCGCCATGGAAGATCTCGTCTCCGCACCCTGGTTGCGCCGCCTCATCACCGCGGCGTTGCTCGCCGGGCTGGTGCTGCTCGGCTTCCGCGTGATGGAGCACTTCATCGTGCCGGTAGTGTGGGCGGCCATCCTCGCCTTCGTGACGTGGCCCGCGTACCTGCGGGTGCTGAGCGCCTGCGGCGGCCGCAGCATCATCGCCTCGCTGCTCATGACCGTCGCGGTCTCACTCGCCGTGATCGCCCCGATCGCGTGGCTCGCGGTGGTGCTGCGCATCGAGGTGGCGCACCTCTGGCACGACACGCAGGCACTGCTCGCCGGCGGCGGGCAGCTGCCGCCTGCGGTGCTGAAGCTTCCCTGGCTCGGCGATCAGCTGCGCGATCTCACGCAACGCGCCGCCCAGGATCCGCACGTCCTCGGCCTCGAAGTGCGCCGGGTCGCCGATCACTCCTTCGAGCAGATCGCACGGTTCGTCGGCGGTATCGGTCGCGAAGTAGTGAAGATGGCACTGACCGCCGTGAGCCTGTTCTTCGTTTACCGGGACGGGCAGCGTCTGGCGGGACAGCTCGCCCAGGCGCTCGAGCAGGTGCTCGGACCGCGTATACACGGCTACCTGCGAGCGATCGAGCAGACGGTGAAGGCAGTGGTCTACGGACTGGTGCTGACCGCGCTGGTGCAGGGATTTCTCGTCGGGCTCGGTTATCTGGTCGCGGGCGTCGGTGCACCGGTGTTCCTCGCCGCGCTCACCACCGTGTGCGGCCTGATCCCGTTTGCGGCGCCCGCCGTGTGGGGCGGCGTGTGCGTGTGGCTCCTCATCAAGGGCAGCACGGCGGCCGCCGTCGGGCTGCTGATCTGGGGCTCCATCGTCCTCGGCTGGACGGATCACATCGTGCGGCCCTTCCTCATCAGCCGCGAAGCGGAGATCCCCTTTCTCGTCGTGCTGTTTGGCGTACTGGGGGGACTCGCCTCCTTCGGCCTCGTGGGCCTGTTCGTCGGCCCGGTGATTCTGGCGGTGCTGCTCGCCGTGTGGCGCGAGTGGCTCTTCGAGAGCCGCAAGCCTGCGACGCCGTGAGGCGCTGAGCGCGGGTTCCCGGGGTGTCGCGGCGGGGTCCCCGGGGTGCCTTTCAGGGCCCGAGGAACATGCGGTAGGCGGGGTTGCTGGTCTCCTCCACGTAGGCGTAGTGCAGCTCGTTCAGGTGCTGCAGGAAGTCCACGCGCTCCGCGGGTGGCACCTGGATGCCGGCGAGCACGCGGCCGTAGTCAGAGCCGTGATTGCGGTAATGGAACAGGCTGATGTTCCAGCGCGACCCTATCGCCTGCAGGAATTTCAGCAACGCTCCCGGGCGCTCGGGGAACTCGAAGCGGTACAGCAGTTCGTGGGCGATGCCCCGCGCGTGTCCGCCGACCATGTAGCGCACGTGCAGCTTTGCCATCTCATCACCGCTCATGTCGGTGACGGTGAAGCCGGCGGCACGCAGCTCGCCGAGCACCGCCTCCTTCTCCGCGCCGCCACCGCTGAGTGCGAGCCCGGCGAACACCTGGGCACCCTCGGCGGTCGCGTAGCGATAGTTGAACTCGGTGACGCTGCGCCGGCCGAGCGCCTCGCAGAAATGCAGGAAGCTCCCGGGCTGCTCCGGAATCAGCGCCGCGAGCAGCGCCTCGCGCTCACCGCCCAGATCGGCGCGCTCGGCCACGTGCCGCAGCCGGTCGAAATTCATGTTGGCGCCACTGTTGATGGCGACCAGACGCTTGTCGCGCCAGCCCTCGCGCGCCAGGTATTTCTTCAGCCCCGCTACCGCGAGCGCGCCCGCCGGCTCGACGATCGAGCGGGTATCCTCGAAGACATCCTGTATGGCGGCGCAGATCTCGTCGGTCGAGACCAGCAGGATCTCATCGACCTGTCCACGGCACAGAGCGAAGGTCTCCTCCCCGACGCGCCGCACGGCGACGCCGTCGGCGAAGACCCCGACACGCTCGAGCGTGATGCGCCGGCCAGCCTGGAGCGAGTCGTGCATGCTGGCGGCATCCTGCGGCTCGACGCCGATGACCTTCACGCCGGGATACAGATACTTCACGTACACGGCGATGCCAGCGAGCAGCCCGCCGCCGCCTACCGGCACGAAGATGGCATCGAGCTCACCGCCCGTCTGGCGCAGGATCTCTACCGCGATCGTGCCCTGACCGGCGATCACGTCGGGGTCGTCGAACGGATGCACGAACACCAGGTTGCGCTCGCGCGCGAGCTGCAGGGCGCGGTCGAACGCGCTGTCGTAGTCATCGCCGTGCAGCACCACCTCGGCGCTAAGGTCGAGGACCGCCTGCACCTTGATGTGGGGAGTGGTTTGCGGCATGACGACCACCGCGGCGATGCCGCGGCGGTGCGCGGCGAGCGCCACGCCCTGGGCGTGATTGCCGGCGGAGGCGCACACCACGCCGCGACGGGCAGCCAGCTCGGACAGGTGAGCGATGCGGTTGTAGGCGCCGCGCAGCTTGAACGAGAACACCGGCTGCAGGTCCTCGCGCTTGAGCAACACGCGGTTCCCGAGCCGGCGCGAGAGCCGTGCTGCAAGCTCGAGGGGCGATTCGATGGCGACGTCGTAGACGCGCGCCTTGAGAATTCGCTCGATGTAGGGACTCGCCACCCACCGCAGCTTAGCGGGGTCCTCGAGAAATTGCGCATCTGGCCGATTGGTGTTCGCCGCCGAAGCGGCAAGCGCAATTTCTTGGGGTGCTTTACCGCGGCTGTCAGCGCTTGTCGGCGCTCTTGCGCACCAGGAAGTGATATTGCGTTCGGCCGATGGCGATCCGGTCGCCGTCGCGCAGTGTCTGGCGGGTAACGCGCCGGCCGTTCACCTGCACTCCGTTGGTGCTATTCAGATCCTCGATCACGGTGTTGTTCGGGCCGACCAGGATCACCGCGTGGTGACGGCTCACGAACTTGGCATCGAGCTGCAGGTCGTTATCGGGCGTGCGGCCGATGCTGGTCTTGCGGCCGAGCACATGCACCACCTCGCGGCCGCCTTCGCTGCGGATCAACAGCCGGCCGGCGCCGGCGGCGACCGGCTCCACGATGGGTTCCTGCTCCTCGGGATCCACCGTCGGATCATTCAGTATCGGGGTGCTGTCGGTCGCGGCAAGGCGCATCTCGCCGGGGGTCTCGCGCCACTGCTGATTGGTTGTCTCGAGCTCGCTGATCTGGGCGTCCCGGTTGCGCACCTCCGCCTCGAGGCGATGCAGCGCCTCTTCGGCTGCGTGCACGTCGCTCTCGAGCTCGCGTACCCGCGCCAGGTGCGTGGCGCACTCGGCCTGCAGCGCGCGCACGTTCTCGTCTCTTGCCACAGCCTGCCGTTCGAGCTCGCGGACGCGCGACTCGCCAGCGGCAATGGTGGCGAGATGACCGCCGCGCTCCTGCTGCACCGAGCGCAGCACTCCGCCCCACTCCTCCATTTCGGCGCGCACCGCTGCCAGTTCGGACTCGAGCTGCCCGGCACGCTGACGCTCGGCGTCCAGTGAGGCTTCGAGTCGCCCGCAGCGCTCGGTCTGCTCGGTGAACGCGGCCTGCTGCGTGTTCGCCTGTGCGCTCGCCGCCGCGTTGCTGCTCGCCAGCTCGTTGCGCAGCCGTTGCAGCTCACCCGCCTGCTGGCCCTCGCTGCTGTCGTGTTGCGCGACCTGGGCCTCGAGCGCGCGCCGCCGTTCGGCGCCGGCATTGATCTCGCCCTGCAGTCGCGCCACGCTGGCGCGCAGCCCTTGGGCCTCCTGCTCTCCGTCCTGCAGCTGTGCGGAGCGCTGCGCCAGCGTCGTCGTCAGGGTGCCGAGCTGCTGTTCGAGCTGCGCGATGCGGGCGTTGCGCTGCGCGAGCTCGCCATCCTGCGTATGCGCAAGCTCGTCGCGTTGCGTGAGCTCGCGCGTGACGCGCCTGAGGTCCGCCGCGCGCGCGTCGACCTCGCGCTGCAGATCGCTGACGAGCTCCTGCGCGATCTCCCGTCTGCGCTCGAGCGCCTGTAATGACTCGAGGTAGCTCATGGCGCGCGCGCGCTCGTGATGCAGGTCCTCCATGACCGCGGCGGCGTGGGCGCGCCGCTCGGCGGCGAGCGTCTGCTGCTCCGCGACCTCGCGCGCGTGCTGCGTTTGGCTGTCGCTTTGCTGTTGCTCGAGGCGCTGCTGCAGCGCCTGCGTATGCGTCCTGGCTGCGCTCACCGACGTGCGCGCCTGGGCCAGCTCGCCTTCAGCCGCCGCGGCACGCTGCTCGGCAGCGGTCAGGGCGCGGGCCGACTGCTCCAGGCGGGTCGCCTGCTGCGCCGCCGTGGCCTGGCGCTGCGCCAGCTCGGCGCTCAGCTGTGCGCTGCGCTGTTCGAGCTCGGTGATGCGCTCGACGGCTGCCGCCGCACGTTGCTCGGCAGCGGTCGCACGTTGCTCGGCAGCGGACGCACGCTGCTCGGACCCCGCGGCACGCTGCGCCGCCGCCGCCTGCGCGGCGAGCGCCTCGTCGCGCGCGTGCTCGAGCTGGAGCAGCCGCTTGCCGTGAGCGGCCAGGCGCTCCTGTGTCTCGCGCAACTCTTTGGCGCGCGACTGCAGCTCGGCTTCATGCCGGCGACGCCCATCGGCGCGCGCCGCTGCAACGGCCAATGCGGTGCGTGCCGGCGGCGCGAGTGGCCAGCTGTCGGTACCGGCGTGCCGATCATCCGCGGGAGGCTTCGCGATCTCCACAGTGGCCGTCGGTGTCTCCGTCGCCGCGGTGGCGGGAGGGTCCAGCACGGGCAGCTCGGCAGTGCTGTCGAGATCGGGATTGGCCTGTGATGCCGCCGACCGCGGCGGCATCGGACGCGTACTCATCGAGGTTCCCAGTTCCCTATGCGGAGCTCTCAAAAGTGTAGCGCCGCGGCGTGAAAGCGCCGCGCGGCCTACGGCAAATGTGTGAGAAATATCCCGAAAATCCTCATGTTCAGGCGCGCAGAAACTCGCGCGCCGCCTCCACGATGCGCTGCGGCGCGTGCGCCAATACCTCGCTCGCGCTGTGCTGCAACTCCGTGAGACGTGCGCCCGGCAGCACCTCCCGCACGCGCGCGGTCGCTTCCCACAGGTCATCGTGCGGACGCAGCACCAACAGGCGCTGGCCGAGCCTTGCCAGGCGCTCGCGCAGCGGATACTGCGCCGCGGCCTCGAGGGCCCAGCGGGCCGCATCGCCCGGACGGAGCGCGCTCTCGGCTGGGGCGGGAGATGACGCCTGGCTGCGCGCTGCCTGCCGCTCCGTCTCGCTGAGCAGCGGCACCGAAACGAACACCACGCGGCTCACCTGGTTCGGCCGGGCGAGCGCCAGCTCCGTCGCCGGTACCGCACCGCCCCGCAAACCCAGCAGAGCGATATTACGCAGCCGCATGTTGTCGAGAAAATCGCCGAGCGCGGCCGCGTAGTCAGCCATGGTCGGACGTGCCGCGGGACCGTCGGATTCACCGAACCCGGGCAGGTCCGGCGCATACACCGAGCGGTCTTCGCCGGCGAGCGCCAGCAGGCGCGTGAAGACGCGCCCCGAACCCGGCAGATCGTGGAAACACAGCAGCGGGGTCCCCTCCTCGAATCCGCCGCCCGGCGGCATGGCGTGATGCACGTGAAGCTGGCCGTAGCGGCATTCGAAATAACCGCGCCGCGCGCGCGCCGCTGGCGCGGGCAGCTGAGTCGGCGTTGCCCTGGGCATGGGCAACATAGTGCCATGATCCGCAGTGCTCTTGCGCCGGAGGTCGGCGCGCGTAAATTGCGGGCATGGGACGCGTGTGCGCACTGCTTGCGCTCGCGATGCTGGTCGCGGGTTGCGGCCTGGCCGGGACCGGCGCGACCACGGCTGCGCAAGCGGAGTCGGCAGCGCAGCAGGCAGCGCAGGCACAGGCGGTACAGGACCAAGTCCGGCGACAAATCGATGCGGCCCAGGAGAAGGCCGCGGAGCAGCGCCGCGCGGCCGAGGCGGATGGACAGTAGCCATGCGTAACCTCCAAGTGAAGATCAAGCGTCCGCCCTCGCGAACCGGTGATCTGGAGCTGATCGAAACTGACCGGCCCGCGCTGACCAACGGCTCGTTCCTCGCCCGCGCGCTGTGGCTGGCGGTCGATCCCTTTCGCTGCGCCCCGGACCTCGCCACGCGCGGCTTGCCGCGTCCCGGGGACGTCGTGCCGGCACGCGGCGTCGGGGAAGTGATCGAATCACGCCATGACGTCTTCAGCGTCGGGAGCCTGGTGGTGCTCGATTGCGGTCTGCAGCAGCTGTGCGTCTCCGCGGGGCAGCACGCGCGGCTGCTGCATCCAGGCCAGACGCCGGCCTCCACCGCGCTCGGAGTGCTCGGAGTCCCGGGCATGGCGGCGTACTTCGGCCTGCTGCATCTGGCGAAGCTGCGTGCCGGAGAGACGGTGCTGGTGTCGGCCGCGGCCAACGCGGCCGGCGCGATGGCCGGACAGATCGCCATGCTCAAGGGAGCCCGGGCCATCGGCCTCGCCGGCACGCGCGAGAAGTGCGAGTGGGTCACGCGCCATGCGCGGCTCTGGGCCTGCGTCAACTACGCATCCGAGAACGTCGCAGCGCGGGTACACCACCTCGCCCCGAACGGCGTCGACATCTACTTCGACAACGTGGGCGGAGAGCTGCTCGAGCTGGTGCTGACCAGCGGTATCCTCGCGCGCGGCGCGCGCATCGTGCAGAACAGCGTCACACCCGCGGATCCCGAAGCGCTCCTTGCGCGCGGCGGCTACGCGCCCGGAAGCCTCCAGGTATTGCGCGTGGACGCGCAGAGCTACGAGCACCGTCGCGGTGAGTTTTTGCGCGAGGCAATCGCCTGGTACGGCGCCGGACGCATCGCGACCAAGGATCACGTGGTCGAGGGGCTCGCCAACGCACCCGCACACCTGCTGCTCGCTATGCAGGGAGGAAATTTCGGGCGGCCGCTCGTGCGCCTATGAGCGCTGTTCTGACGCCCTAACGCCGGGGTCCCCGAGAAATCACGCTTCTTGATGGCCGGCCGATGGCCTGCTCGCCACGTTGAGCGTGATTTCTTGGGGTGGCAGCCGGGGTCCCCGAGAAATCACACTTCTTGGCATCCGGCCGATCGCTCGCCGAGCGCGGCGAGTGTGATTTCTCGGGGTGGTCTAGCGCCTGCGGCGCGTTGCCCGGCGCACGCGCCGCGCTGCGCGGCGGGTACCGCGTGCCGCGCGACGCGTAGCACGCGCCACGCGCCGTCCACCCCGCCGCGCCGTGCGTGCCGTCTTGCGGGCGGCTTTGCGAACGGCGCGGCGCACCCGGGGTCGCGCGGCCTTGCGCGCCACCTTTCTGCCGGCACGGCGGACCTTTCTCGCCACCTTTCTGGCCGCCCTGCGGACCTTCCTTCCCGCTTTCTTCGCGCGTTTGGCGAGTTTCGCGGCCACTACCACTTTCGCGACGGTTGCCGCTGCCGCAGGTGGTGCAGCGGCGGAGGCGGCCGCGGCAGCGGGCTTCGCCGGGGCGGCCGCGACCTTCGGCGGCGGCGAGGGCTTGGCGACCGGGGCGGGCTTCGCCGCAGCGGCCGGCTTCGCGGCAGCGGCTGGCTTCGCCTGGCTCGCGGCGCGCGGCGCTTCTTGCACGGCGAAGGCGCCGCCCTGCGGGTCCATCATCATGGCGATCCAACTCCCGCCGGGAACTTCCATCGGACCGTGCAGCAGCCTGCCCCCGGCAGCCTTGGCGGCGGCGACCGCGCGGCCGGAGTCCGCGACGTGCACGTAGCTCAGCCAGGAGGGCGCGGTGGAGGGGCCCTGCACGTTGCACATGCCGCCGACCTGGGTGCCGCCGTGCTGGAATACCTGATAGACCCCCGCGGCGCCCATGTCATGGCCCGGACCTTTGCTCCAGCCGAACAACTGGCCGTAGAAGCGCAGCGCACCTGCGACATCCGTAGTCGCGAGCTCGTGCCAGGAGAAACCGCCCTGCGTGGGCTGCGAACCGGGCGGCGGTCCGGCGCCAGGCGTGAACAGCGCAAAGGTCGCACCCTGTGGATCCGACAACACGGCGAAGCGGCCCACGTTGGGAATATCGGCGGGCGGCTTGACGAGGCGCGCTCCGAGGCCCTGCGCCTGCGAGCAGGTGGCATCGACGTTGGTCGTCCCCACATAGACGAGCCAGTGTGGTGGCGTCGAGCCCGCTTCTGCCGGCAACGCCATGAGGCCGCCGATCTGGGTCTGTCCAGCCATCCAGATGGTGTAGCCGGGCATGCTGGAGGGCGCGGTCCGCCAAGGCACGACCTTGGGGTAAAACGCGGCGGCGCCCGCCGTGTCAGTGGTCAACAACTCGTGCCACACGAAACGTCCCAGGACTTCGGCGTTGCTCATGGTGAGTCTTCCTCTTGTTTGCGAGCGACATCTGCGACGGTCGACGAGCGCAACATTCTGCCCTTCTCCGCTGCCGGCTGCCACGGCTCTCGCGCAACCATGCCCTCGGAATGCGTCCGCTGGTGCCAGATGAGATAGAGGCCGCTGACGATCACGATGCCGCCGCCGAGGCAAACGCGCGCCGAGGGCAGGACGTGCCAGAACACGCGGTCAATGGCGACTCCCCAGAGCAGCGCCGTGTACTCGAACGGCGTGACGACCGAGGGCGGTGCGGAACGGAAGGCCTCGGTGAGGAGATACTGTGCGGTCGCCCCCAGGACGCCGAGGCCAAGGAGCCAGGTCCAGTGCGCCCGCTCGATCGGCACCCAGTTCGGGGCGGCAATGGTGGCTGTAAACAGAGTCATGAGGCCGAGGGTCCAGAAAATCACGCTCACGGTCGTATCGCTGCGCGTCAGCACTCGCACCGTAATAGCGCTGAACGCATAGGCGGTGGCTCCCACCAGCGCGGCCAGCGCCCCGAAGGTGCTGAGTCCCGCGGCGCTCGGGCGCAGCATGGTGAGCACCCCGGCCAGGCCGATGAGGATCGCCACCCAGTTGCGCCAATCGATCCGCTCCCTGAGCAGCGGCACCGAGAGAGCGGCCACGATCAGCGGCGCGGACAGGAACACCGAGTAGGCATTGGCGAGCGACAGCACCCGTACTGCGTAGATGAAGCCGCCGAGCACCAGCACCGAGAGCAAACCGCGCAACAGGTGCATCGGCCAGCGCCGCGGCCACAGGTCCTGGAGCCGGCCGCCGAGCAGTACCGGCAGCAGCGTGAAGGGGAGCGAAGTCGCACCGCGCAGCGCCGCGACCTCCATCGGCGGGTAGTAGGCCGAGAGCAGCTTCAGCAGGGCATCCATGAACGAGAAGACCGCAACCCCGGCGATCATGATCGCGATGGCTCGCAGCCTCCCGTGGCGCACGGCTCAGCCGCTCAGGTCCGCCTCCGGCTGCCGGGCGCTGCGGGTCATCGGACGATAGCTCGTGCCGAGGAGGCGGGACGGCAGCGGAAATGCGCTCATCAGCGACACGATGAGCGAGGAGGCATACGGCACCGACTGTATGAGCAGCACTACGATCCAGGCGAGATGATCGGGACCTGCGTTCTGCGGGAGTCCGGTGTAGGACACCGCCCACGCCGAGAGCATCAGTCCGACCATCATGAGCGTTTCCTCGCGCGCGGCTGCGAGCGCATGCCACAGCCCGGAGGAGCGGGCCTTCTTCGGGGTGCGGAAGAAGGGCTCGCTGCGGGTCACCAGTCCCTTGACCGTCGCCCGTCCGATGGTGTGGGTGAGCGCGAGGCCGGCGATGGCCGCGGCGAGGGTCTGGCGCAGGTTGGCGCCGACGCGCACGTGGTAGAGGTGCACCAGCTTGGCGAGCTTGAACGTGAAGAGCGACAGTGGCAGCACGGAATAGAGCACGAGCGGGGCATCCACGGTGCCCGGCGCCCACACCATCGCCACCGACCAGCCGAGGGCGGCGAGATTGAACAGCAGATTGCAGCCATCGGCGATCCAGGGCAGCCAGCCGGCGACGAAGTGATAGCGTTGTCCCGGGGATAATGGCCCCCCCTCGAGGAACAGAGCGCGCGCGTGCGCCTTGATGATCTGCATCGCACCATACGCCCAGCGGAAGCGTTGCTTCTTGAAGTCGATGAAGGTATCGGGCATGAGCCCGCGGCCGTAGCTCTCGGGCACGTAGCTCGCATCGAAGCCGGCCTCGAAGATGCGCAGACCGAGCTCGGCGTCTTCGGTGATGCACCACTCGGCCCAGCGGCAGGCATCCAGCTGCGTGCGGCGCACCATGGTCATCGTGCCGTGCTGGATGATGGCATTGCGCTCGTTGCGGGTGATCATGCCGATCTGGAAGAAGCCGCGGTACTCGGCGTAGCACATCGCCTTGAAGGCGCTCTGGCCCGCATCGCGGTAGTCCTGCGGCGCCTGCACGATGGCGATGCGCTGGTCCTGGAACGCGGGGGTCAGGTCCCGTAGCCAGCGGGCATCGACCACGTAGTCGCTGTCGATGACCGCGACGATCGCGGCATCGGGCGCGGTACGCTCGAGGGCGTAGTTGAGCGCGCCGGCCTTGAAGCCCGCGAGCGGCGCGACGTGGAAGAAGCGGAAGCGCGCGCCCAGGCTGGCGCAGTGTGCCTCCACCGGGCGCCAGACGCGCGCATCGGGCGTGTTGTTGTCGATCACGAGCACTTCGTAGTCGGGATAGTCGAGCCGCGCGAGGGCATCGAGCGTCTCGATGAGCATCGCCGGCGGCTCGTTGTAAGCCGGCACATGGATCGAGACCTTGGGGAGCGAAGTCGTGTTGGCGAGCAGCGGCGTCCCGAGGCGCCGCCGGTACTGCACCCAGTGCGCCTCCGCCCACTCGTGCGCCTCGGCGAGCAGCACCAGCAGCACACCCAGCATGCCGAGCAGCAGCAGCACGCCCGACACGACGCTCGAGACGGTCATGTACTGCTGCGTGAAATCGTAGATGACCCACACCGCGATGGTGGCGGCGGCATACACCACCACCGCGAGGAAGCTGCGGCCGCGGTTGCGCAGCGTATCGCTGTTGAGATAGAGCAGCCCCAGCACGAGCAGTGACACTGCGATCGAGACGGCGGCGAGGATGTGCCATTCGGGAATGCGCACGATCGGAGCGGTGAAGGCGAACTTCGGCCTGCGCTCGACGTCGTAGACGCCCCAGTACGAGCCGACGGCACCTTCCTGGAAGGCTTTCCAGGGCTGATCGAAGGCCTCCATCACGTAGTAGGTCATCTGCTCCTTCTGGGCGCGGTACAGGAAGCGCCGCAGGAACAGCGCCTCGTTCGCCACCGAGGCGACGGCGGACTCGTGCGTGCGGCCGCGACTCGGCCAGCCGATTTCAGCGACCACGATCGGCTTGTGCGGGTAGGTCTTCTGCAGGCGCTTGAACTGCGCGAGCGAATAGGCGATCGCCTGGTCGACCGGGACGCCCTCCCAGTACGGCAGCAGGTGCACGCCGATGAAATCGACGTGGTGGGCGAGCTCCGGGTGCGCGAGCCAGGTGTCCCAGGTCTCGGCGGTGCCCACCGGCTGGGAGATCGCCGCGCGGGCGCGATCGAGGTATTTCGCGAGCTCCTCTACGGACAAGTCGCCGCGCAGCAACACCTCGTTGCCGACGACGACGCGCACCACGTTCTGGTGCGTGTTGGCGAGCTCGATCGCGCTCCTCAGCTGCTCCTCGTTCTTCTCGCGATGGGTGTCGAGCCAC
>Ga0306921_10004058_pt1 | contig 14959 bp, 15 predicted proteins | sample sta12Cox44000080_FD_203760 | JGI IMG/M metagenome (GOLD analysis project Ga0306921, IMG submission 203760) | Lab enrichment of tropical soil microbial communities from Luquillo Experimental Forest, Puerto Rico - statoxic.12C.oxic.44.000.080 (v2)... | ecosystem: Environmental > Terrestrial >...
CTCGGTCCCACCACACCGCAGATGTTTGCGACTGGGAGCGACCATTACATCCAGTTGTCTCAACCAGACCTTGTCATCAGCGCCACCCGGGTGGTCGTTGGCCGAGCAGCCACCTCGACCAACAGCTGGAAGTGACCCGGCCCGCTGCCTGCTTGGACTTCCGACGGTCCGGCCGGCATTCAAACCGACCGGCGCCGCGTTTCTTCTTCTCGGTGACGCTCAACCGGCCCGAAGTCTCGTGGGCGTCGTGCCGGCGGCAATCAAGCGGCATTCTTTTCGAAGAGGCAAATCCCGACATAACAGTGTCAGGAGCGATACGGTAGAGGAGTAGGGCTGTTGTCGCAAGGGTGAGCCCGACAGGCCTGCGAGACCTATTGTGCTGCTTCTGAAGCTGATGCTAGCACCGCTCCTCGTCGCCGCCGCCACACTTGTGGCTCGTAAGTGGGGCTCGAGCGTCGGCGGCCTTTTATTGGGATTGCCGCTGACGACGAGGCCAATCTTCCTGTTTCTGGCGGTTGATCAAGGTCTGCACTTTGCCGCCGTAGCTGGGGTGGGGATCCTCTTCGGGCTAATTGGGCTGGCGGCGTTCGCGGTGGCGTACGCAGCCGCTTCCAGCAGGACCGGATGGGTTGCCTCCCTGGCATCGGCGACTGCAGCCTTCTTCGCCTTTTCGGCGTTCGCCCGCCGATTGGGAAGCGATGTCGTTATTGCCGGCCTGGCCGCTTGGCTCGTCTTGGTGCTTGCGGCATCGCTGATAGGCAGGCCAGAACCTGGAATGGATCGCGCAACACCGCCGTGGTGGGACCTGTCGGTTCGCATGCTCGCCGTCGCAGCTCTGACACTGGCAATTACGGCTGCGGCCGCGAGGCTCGGACCCATGCTAAGCGGGATCCTCGGGACTTACCCAACGGCCATCACCGTAGTGTTAACGTTCACGCACGCTCAACTTGGTCGCAATGCCGCTTTGGCCATGCTTCGGGGTACGTTCTGTCGTGGATCTCCTTCGCGAGCTGCTTCCTCGCAATCGGTCTTTCGCTTGAGGCGCTCGGGATTCCCCCGGCAATCGGTCTCGGCGTGCTTGCCGCCATAGCGACTTCGGTCCTGGTGCTTTGGACGGACCGGCAAGTGTCCGCGAGCCCGTGCTGATTAGAGCTTAGCGCGCAGGGAGATATGCGGAGAATGCCCAACGAGCGGAACGAACGCTTTCTGACAGCCCTCCAGCGTGCGAAATTCCTGAAATTGTGCAAAACATGGAAGCCGTTTTCGAGACTAGCCTGCGCGGCGGCTGACACTTGAACAGGTCTTGCGGCCGCCCGTCGCGGAATCCAATTAACCTCTATTCTACTCGGCTCTAATCGGGTGCGCGCTTCATCAACATAAGCTCCATCTCGCGCAGATGCACCGCCTCCTGCGAGACGAGACGGGTCGCGTATTCCTCAAGAACGACGGACTTGTCCTTAACAAGAGCGAGCAATTCCCGATAGAGCTCGACGCCAGACTCCTCCCGCTCTATTGATTCGCTCAGGATCTCGTCAATCGTATTGTGCGGAGTGGTCGGCAACGCCGCGATGCCGAGCGCCGGCCTTTTGTGCAGTCGCATGATCATTTGACCAGCCTCTTGGGCATGCGCCAGCGATTCCGTCGCGTTGTCGCGCAACCACGACGTAATTGGAATCCGAGCGTGACCATAGATCATAAAAGAATAGTGCGTGTAATAGATGACTGCCGCAAGTTCCATCTGCAAAATTCCGTTGAGCTTCTCAACAACGGCATCGACGTCAAATTGGAAAGACCGGGCCATCGCAGTTCTCCTTCGCCTTACCGATATTTCTGATCCTGGTCACTACGATACTAGCGGGTTCCACCGACTGGTAACGAGCGCGCGGGGTTCGGCGTTCCGCTGCAAGTTGAGGTGAGCCCCAGGTTCTACGGCCAACGCATAAGCGCGGTTGCCCAGGATCTGTGTCCGCTCCACGAGCTGCTCCGCAGTCCGGCCGAAGACACCGACCCGCTTGCCGGCCTCGCTCCAGCCTTTTTCGCCGAACCTCAGGCTCTGACCGAGACGCCGCTGTCCACAAGCTTGTTCGAGGTGCGCCACCGCCTCGAGCCGCAAAGCGCTCTTTGTGACCCCAATCTCGTGGAGCGCGCGCAAGCCTTGGCTCAAGCCTAGGCCACGATCGAGTTTGCTCGGGCTGATTGCCAGTCTGCCGCGCACCCTCATCGCCGGCCTCTCGGTGGTTGCACCGGGGCGGGCTGAGGCGCGACCGGTGCAGGTGCGGGCTGCGCCGGCGTTGGTGCAACGGCGCTCCTTGCGGCGAGCCTCTTGGCGATATCCGTGAGTTCGGTCGTCGTAGTTTTGAGCTCGACTGCGAGCCGTTGGGAGGTGGCGTCGAGCTTCGCGTTTGTTTCGTCGAACTTCACCCCGAGGGCCGCGTCTATGCCGTCGACTTTCGCGGCGAGTCGGTCGACGCGGCCACCCAACCGCTCGACCTGAAGCCCGAGAAACGTGAAACCGGCGAACATTACGACCAGTAGGGCGATGACGACGTAGCGGAGACGGGCGGCGTCTGTCCGCAGCCGCTCCGAGGGTTCGTGGCGGCGCGACTCCATCGTGGGGTCAGCCATTATCGCGATCCTTGGCACCGAGATGGGAAGAGTGGCGTCCCCTTAGAAAGCGACCCCGGCGAAGGAACACCGGCAGTTGCCACGAGCGAATTCGGATAAAGGGATACCCGACCGCCTTTGTCACCAGAACAGCAGGCGGTGACCGACAATTCGGGATTTTTTGGTCTCCCAGCTGTCGCAGCGCGGCGATTGCGTCCCGACATCACTGCCCGCGCGCGATGAAATCCTTGCGCAGCAATCGCAGGCGTCGTTCGCGACCCACATAGAGATGCAGAGGCATCAATATGGCGGATTTGTGATTACCACATGCTGCAGCGTCTGCATGTAGGCCGTCTTGTCCCAAACGGCCTCGACGGCAAGCGCGGCGACGAGCCCGGTCGGCGCGACAAACGTGATTACCCATGCGGTGGCGAGCGCAGACAGGCAAAGATCGATCACGTTCGTGCCCCGATCTTTCGACAGTGCAGTTCTCGACGATCGAAAGCATTCAAGTGTGATCTAGCTCACACGGGAACACCGATTTTGGGTTCGCCTGGCTGTGGAACCCCCGATGGCCGTCGGGCGGTCGCGCCGCGGTCAGCATTGCCGGCGCCGCCTAGTGCCCAAGGTGCGCAACGCTGTCGGGGTCGCAATGACGCTTGAAAGCCTTGTCATTGCGCGGAGCCCACGGGTCCCGCGCCTCGCGCATCCTGAGGATAAACTCTGCGACGAAGCAATCCCGGCTCCCGCGGCTGGAAGAAAAGCTTTCTCCGGCCGTCCCAACTCAAGACTGGCTCGCGCCGCGACTGGCTGGCTTGACCTGCGCCAATGAAAATTCGCACTCTTCGATAAACCCGATAGGCACGGGCTTAACGCGACACACAGGGGAGGATAATGGACAAGGTAGCGACCACAGCAGACCAGCGCATGAACCGGCGCATCGTGCTGAAGGCCGGAGCGGCTCTGGCGGCGGCCGGACCGGCGGTGCTGCGTGCCGGGCAAGCCGAGGCTCAGCCCCGCGCCAACGGCGAAACGGCACTCATTGCTTATGTCGGCGCCTTTACGACGCCGGAGCGCAAAGGGCATGGCGGCGGCATCAGCGTCTTTCGGGTGGATCGCGCCTCGGGAGCCTGGAGCCGCGAACAGGTCCTCGAAATCGTCAACCCTTCGTTCCTCGCGCTCGACTGGGCACAGCGCTTTCTCTATGCGGTGCATGCCGACCTCGACGAGGTGAGTGCCTATGCGATCGACAAGCAAAACGGGCATATCACGGCGCTCAACCGGCAATCCTGCGGCGGTAAGAACCCGGTCCACCTGTCGATCGACCCGACCGGCCACTGGATCATCACCGCCAATTACAGCGCCGGCTCGGTCGGCGTGGTACCGATCGAGAAAGACGGAACCTTGGGGCCGCGCAGCGATCTGGTGAGCCTGCCCGGCGAACCAGGTCCGGATCGCAAACAGCAGGCGAGCTCGCATCCGCACGACGCGGTCTTCGATCCGAGCGGCCGGTTCATCGCTGTGCCGGACAAGGGGCTTGACCGGGTTTTCATGTTTCGCCTCGATGCGGCGACCGGGAAACTGACGGCGAACGATCCGCCTTTCGTCGCCACCCGTGCGGGCGCCGGCCCGCGGCACATCGCTTTTCATCCGAAGATGCGGTTCGCTTATGTGATCAACGAGCTCGGGTCGAGTGTGACCACCTACCGCTTCGATGCGCAGAACGGGAGCTTGCAGCCGATTCAGATCGTGCCGTCCATCCCGGCGGACTACACCGGCAACAATACCGGTGCAGAGGTCGCAGTGGCACCCTCGGGCCACGTCGTCTATGCGTCAAACCGGGGCCACGACAGCATCGCGATCTTTGACGTCGATCAACGCAGTGGGACCCTGACACCGGTGGGTTGGGCGCTGACCCACGCGAAGTCCCCCCGGTTTTTTTGCCTCGATCCGGCAGCCAAAATCCTTTCTGCGGCCAATGCCGACGAGGGCTTTAGCCAAGAGCAGAACACCGACAGGATCGTCCCATTCACGATCGACCAAGCGACCGGGATGCTGACGCCGACCGGACAGGTCATCAAGACCAGCAGTCCGTGCACGATCGTCTTCGCCAGCGCATAGCTTCGGCTCCTCAGTGCCCGCTCTCTGCCCTATGACACCGACCGCGTCACCCGACACCGGAGGCCACTAATCCCCTAAAGTCGTCACCTGCGGCGGGTGGGGGGTGCGGCTGAGGTGGATGCCAAGACAGACCGTGCCGAGCCGTGCCGCCGTTACGAAAGCTGTGCTCGGAGGCCGCCCCTGCTATCGCGATTTCGTTGGCGGTATGACAGAGTTACGCACCTGCCGTGCTCTCCAGGTACCAGTCGAGGATCTCTTCGCCGGTCCAGAACAGGACCTCGCGATGCGCCCGAATATGGGCGAGCGCGTCGCGAAAATATCTGAGCCGATGCGGCGCACCCATGATGTAGGGGTGCACGACCAGCGCCATGATCCGCGCTGATTGGCCCGCGTCGGCATAAAGCTGCGTGAACTGATCGATCGCACGATCGTAGTATTCGCCGGCTTTGTGGTGCTGGATCAGCATCATCGCCACATCATTGCATTCCTGAGTGTAGGGGAGATTGATGATCGGCCGGGTGCGGGTCTTGAGCCGCACAGGCTGGTCGTCGAGCACCCAGTCGCAGACATAGTCGAACCCCTCTTCGATCAGGAGATCCGGCGTTTCCCAGGTTTCGGTCAGGCCGGGACCGAGCCAGCCGCGCGGAGACCTGCCGGTGAAGTCGCGTATCTCCGCCGCGGTTTTGCGAATGTCGTCCCGTTCGTCGCCGACCTTTTGCATGTTCCGTTGGGTAAAGCCGTGGCCGATGAATTCCCACCGGCGTTCGAGCGCCGCTCGGGCGATCGGCTCGTACCGCCGGATCGCCGAGCCATTGATCGCGAGGACCGCGCGGATGTGGAAATGGTCGAGCACCTCGAGCATGCGCCAGAACCCGACCCGGTTGCCATATTCGTGCCATGCCCAGTTCGGAATGTCGGGCATCGGCGCGCCGCCGGCCGGCGGCGTCAGCACGGTACGCGGCATCGGTTGCGTCGGATCCCATTCCTCGACATTGACGACGACCCATACCGCGAGCCGCGCGCCGTCCGGCAATGCGAGCTTCGGCCGTTGGCCGATCGGCGAAAAATCGAGACGCTCGGACGGCAGCATGACGCCTTCTCTGATAGTTACGGCTCGGCTTTGGCCGATAAATACCAGTCGAGGATTTCGATCCCGTTCCAGTGCAGCACGCCATCGTAGCGGCTTATGTGCTGATAGACCGCTTCGAGATATTTGATCCGGTGCGGCTGGCCGCTGATGTAGGGATGGATTGCGATCGCCATGATCTTCGCCCGCTCGGCTCCCTCGCTATAGAGCCGCTCGAAGCTGTCGATGCAGCGTTGCGTGAAATACGCCGATTCGTGATGCTGGACCAGCATCATCGGAATGTCGTTGAGCTCGACCGAGTAGGGCAGCGTGACCAGCGGGCCATAGGTCGTGCGGATCTCGGTCGGCTCGTCGTCGTAGACCCAGTCGCCGATGTATTTGATGCCGGCGGCGGCGAGCAGGTCGGGCGTCTCGTAGGTTTCGGTCAGTCCAGGACCCAGCCAGCCGACCGGCCGGGTGCCGGCAAAGCGCGCGAGAGTATCCAGGGATCGGGTGATCATCTCAGCCTGATCGTCGACCTTGTGGATCGGCATCTGCTCCCAGGCATGGCCCATGAATTCCCAGCCCGCCTGACGCGCCGCGCGGGCGACGCGCCGATATTCCCGGCAAACGCGCGCATTGATCGACAGGGTCGGACGGATCCGCAGGCGCGCGAACAGGTCGAAGAACCGCCAGACGCCGACCCGCATGCCGTATTCGTGCCAGGACCAGTTCGGGACGTCCGGCACGAGGACCTCGCCGGTCGGAGCCGGCAGCACTTGCCGGGCCATTCGGCGCGAGATCGACCAGAATTCGAGGTTGACAATCGTCCAGACGACGAGGCGAGCCTGGTTTGGCAGTTTGAGCGGAGGCCGGTCAACGATTGCCGAATAGTCGCAACGTTCACGCGGGATCATCGCCGGCCCTCGCTTTGCCATCACCGAGGGTTCTTTTCGTGGCAAACGTTACGAATACGCAAGACCGATCCTCAATTGGCGAGCCGCGGCACCGAGGCGTCATGACGCAATGCTGTCATGCTGCAATGCAGCATTGCACAAGTAGGCGTTTCGCGCCGGCCACGCTGCCCGACATTGTCCCCTATAACTCAGGGGTGCCGAGTGAGCGAGTGTGAGGGACGAGGCTGATGAGAGCGAATCATTACCGCGGCAATATCTTTGTTGCGAATCTGCCTCCGGAGTTTACTGACGACGAATTGGCCGAGACCTTCGACTCCTTCGGGATTGTGCTGAGCGCCTCAATTGCCCGCGATCCGGCGACCGGAAAGCGGCTACGCTACGGATTTGTCGATATCGCGACCGAGCGTGCGGCCAACCTCGCCGTCGCGGCGCTGAGCGGCACCCAGGTTCATGGCTTTACTCTCGACGTGCGGATCAGCGAACGCCCGGCAAAGGCAGCGAAGCCTGCGCGTCCCCATCCGCCGCAGCGTCCGCCTATCCGGCTGGTGACGCATGCGCTGGCCGACGGCGAGAATGCCGGTGGCGATTTCATGCCGCGCCTGCAGCCAAGAAAACCACCCACCTTTCAGGTCGAACGTCGCTCGCTACCGCGCCGAGGTTGATCGGGCCCGCGCCTTATTCGGCGCGGACCGTCACGCCTGCCTTGCTCATCGAGCGCATCGCCCGAGCGAGCGAGCCGTCCACATCGATCGCGCGACACGCGCTGGCCGCGAGGCTGACCTCGAAACCCGCCTCACGCGCATCGATCGCCGAAAAGAGGACGCAGAAATCGGTCGCGAGGCCGCACAGGGTGATCCGCTCAAAGCCGCGCTCTTTCAGATAACTCGCGAGCCCGGTCGGTGTCCGACGGTCGTTTTCGCGAAAGGCTGAATAGGAGTCGATCGTGCTTCTAAAGCCCTTTCTGATCACCAGCTCGGCATGCGGGACGTCGAGACCGCGGTGAAACGCAGCGCCATGCGTTCCCTGCACGCAATGATCCGGCCACAGGATCTGCTGGCCGTAGGACATCTCAATCGTGTCAAAGGGCTGCTTGCCCGGACGCGAGCTGGCAAACGACGCATGGCCGCGCGGGTGCCAATCCTGGGTCAGAATCACATGGGCGAACTCGCGCCCCAGCCGGTTGACCACGGGAACGATATCATCGCCCTGTGGAACCGGGAGCGCTCCGCCGGGACAGAAGTCGTTCTGTACATCGACGATCAACAGGACCTCTCGGTCGTCTCGCTTCATTACCTGCCTCGGAGCCGCGGGATGATCTCGCGAGCGATGATTTCCACCTGATCGGCTTGATATCTGTAAGGAATGAAGATCAGTTTTTGCACGCCAACGGCGAGCTGCGCGCGAAGCTGACCGACACACTCCTCGACGGTGCCGAAGACCGCGGCTTCCTTGGTCGAGTCGCTCCACGCCGCGTAATCCCATTCCTGGCCCAGCCACTCCATCATCGGCGCCTCGACCGCTTCGCGCGACGGTCCAATATAGATCGGCAGCTGGTTGGCGTTGAGCAAACTCGCCGGGTTCCTGCCTGCCGCTTCGGCAAAGCCGCACACTTTGGCCCAGGATTTGGCAAATCCGGCGGAGGTGTAGAAATAGGTCAGCCATCCGCCGTTGAGCGCGGCTCGCTTCAGCACCCGGTCGACGTAACCGCCGATCAGGATCACCGGCAGGCGGGCGGGCTTTGGGGACAGATTGGAGCCGCGTAGAAGATGCGGCGGATATTCGCCGTTGACCTGGTCCTCGGTCCACAGACGCCGCAGGATCTCGAGGCTCCGGTCCATGATCTGGCCGCGTTGATCGAACGGCACTCCGACCGCGTCGAACTCACGCTTGTACCAGCCCGCAGCCATCCCCAGCAGCAGCCGACCCCCGGCGATCAAGTCGAGACTCGAGAGCTCTTTGGCGAGCACCACAGGGTTGCGCAACGGCAGGACCAGGACCCCGGTGCCGAGCTTGATTTTCGAGGTGCGCGCCGCCACCGCAGACAGCAAGGTCAGCGAGTCGATGACCGGGAAGGGTGGATCGACCCCCAAAAAGATATGGTCCCATACCCAAACCGAATCGAACCCCAGCTCTTCGGCCCTGGCGGCATAGGCGATCAGCGCCTGCGGATCCGGTACTTCCGGATAGGTCGTGAAGTTCCGCATCGCCAGGCCAAAGGTGTTCGAAAAGATCGTCACGATGCTCCTCACGCCGTGTAGAGGCGGTCCGGGTCGAGATGGCGCAACACGGCCAGCTCGTCTGCGGTCGGCGGGTCGGTAACCGGGAGATCGGCAGCGACCAACAGCTCGAAACCGGTGTTCTGTTGCACCCGCTCGGCGGTGACCCCGGGGTGAAGCGCCAGGAGCTTCATCCGTTTCGAGCCCTCGTCAAAGCCGAGCATGCCGAGATCGGTGACGACGCGGTACATGCCTCCGGCGATCAACCCGGCCTCGCGCCGGCTGTTTTTGCCGCTGAGAAAGCCGGGGCTGGTGACAAAATCGACCGCTTTCACAAACCGTCGCTTCTCATGCTTCATCGCCACGATCATCTGCGTCAGGCTGGCGATGTCGTTGCCGCCGCCGGTCCCCGGCAGACGGCTCGTCGGGCGCTGCGGATCACCGATGAGCGAACTGTTGAGATTGCCGAACTGATCGATCTGCGCGCCGCCCATAAAGCCGATATCGACATAACCGCGCTGCAGCAATAGCAGCACATCGGTGCTGCTCAGCACCATGTTGGCGCGACGGGTGCAGCGCTGCTCGTTGGTCGATGGCGGCAATTTCCCCGGCTCGACAAAGGCGCCGATCGTGCCGCCCTCGAACAGGATGCTCAGGCCCGGGGCGTGCAGCCGTTGTGCCAAGGTCGCCGCCAACAGCGGGATACCGACCCCGGCAAACACCACCTGCCCGTCACGCAATAGCCGTGCACTCATAACCGCCAGCAGCTCGCTTGCCGTGTACGAGGCGACCGCGAGCGCCATTCTAGGCTTCCCTGCGACCCAAATCAGGCACGGGCCTTTCACGCCTCGTCATTTCCGCGCATGCGGGAGTCCGGAAATCCTGGTTGACCGACGGTGACCGTGGTCCCTGGATGCCCGTGTTCGCGGCCATGACGTCCAGCAAGTACAGTGTCGCGTTCTTAATTGTCATAAATGCTCTTTCCCCGGCGGCCAGCGTCGAGCAATTCGTCGAGGCCGAGCAGGTCCAGATATTCGGTCCACGCTTCCGGCCCGTAGAAATAGCGTTCGAGATACGAACGCATACCCTCTTCGGGGTCCTGCCTTAGCTGCGCCGCATAGGCGTCGAGATGCTTGAACAAAGGCTCGTACAGGCCGTAGCACTCGTGTGGTGCCGCGCCGAAGGGGACCTCGACAACGGCATCGACCGCCAAGAACGGGATTTTCGTCTGGTCGGGCGCACGGCGGATCTGATCGTTCGAAACAACGCGCTCGGTTGTCAGGATCACCCGATTCGCGGCCATTGCCAGATCGACGTCCATGAACGGCAATCCGTCGATCTGCGCATTGCCGTAGACATCGCAGCGCTGGACATGAATCAGCGCGAAATCCGGGTTCAGCGCCGGAACCAGCACCAGCTTCTCGCCGGTGAACGGGCAGTCGATCTCTCTGGTATCGGGCAATTGCCCGATGACATCCGAACCCATCATCGAGCGCATCGGCAGGAACGGAACGCCCATGGCGCCGGCACGAAAGCGCAGGCCAACTGCAAGATGGCTCCATTCCTCAAAGCACGCGCGGGCGCTCTCGGTGTAGAGGCGCATCACGCGCGAGACGCCCCAGACGATCCCCTGGCTGAACCAGCTCGTCAGGATATGCCGGCTCGCCCCGGATGCGAACAACAGCTCGCCTTCGCTCGAGGTGATGCTGCGGGCGCATACTAGGTCTTTGCGACCGGCCCGGATCAACGCCCAGATCATCGCCATCGGCGTGCGCGACAAGGTGCTGCCGCCGATGCCGACCGAAGCGCCGTCAGGGACGAGTGCCGCCGCCGCCTCGAGCGACATCACCTTTTCGCGCAGGCTGCGGTCGCGCTCCCGCGTGCGGCGATGGAGCTCTTCGAAGGCGAGCGTCACCGGCCTTTCTCCAGGCTGGCCACCGCGTTGAACTCGGCAATCAGGGTGTCCCAAGCCGATGCAACCTGCCGCAGCTCCTGCCAAAAGCCTTGGCTGCGGCGGCGTTCAAACGCTTCGAGAGGCACGCCTTGCTGCTCGACCCAGGTGTAATAGCCAAGGTTGAAGATGCGCGAGCGCTCGTTGTGGGTCAATTCGAGCACGTCGTTGTCGGCAGCGCCAAGCAGGTGCTGACCAAAGGTTTCGCCAGCGCCGACGGTGTCGAAATCGTCACAGTAATGTGCCGCCAGAAACTTCCGGCGCTCGCTGCCATAGAGCGCAGCGCTGTCGGTCGCGAGGGTGACGATCGCATCGTCCTCCCCGAGCTCCAGCCGCTTGGCGGTCTTGATCGCGGCGACCAGGTTGGCGATGCCGGACAGACCAATCGCCTTTAGCCGCGAGAGCAGCTCGGGGTCGAGATGCCGGCGGTCCGCCAGGTAGGACAGCCCGGCTTTGCTGTTGAACAGCAGGTCGAGCGCGCCTGTGCTGCGGTCGGAGACCCCGGCCACGATATCGGTGTTCATGACATTGTGGATGTAAGGGACGTGCTTGTCGCCGATGCCTTGGATGTTGTGCTCGCCAAAGCCGTTGCGCAACAGAGTGGGGCACTCGCTGGCCTCGGCGGCAACGATGCGGGTGCCGAATTCCTCTTTCAGGTAATCACCCGCCGCCAAGGTTCCGGCCGACCCTGACGCGGCGACAAACGCCGCCGGGCGCAGGTTCGGCCGTTTTTCGCGAAGGGCCTCGTAAATGCGGGCGATGGCCGGCCCGGTGCAGGCGTAATGCGCTATATAGTTGCCGAATTCAGCAAACTGGTTGAGGACGACATTGGCCGGATCGCGCGCGAGCTCGGCGCATTTGTCGTAGATCTCCTTTACGTTGCTCTCCGAGCCTGGGGTCCGGATGATGTCCTCAGACTGGGTCGACCAGCCGCGCAGCCACTCGAACCGCTCCTCGCTCATGCCCTCGGGCAATACGGCTATGCCGCGGCAGCCGAGAATGCGCGAGATCGCGATGCCACCGCGGCAATAATTTCCGGTCGACGGCCATACGGCCTTGTGAAGAGAAGGGTCGAAGCGGCCCGTCACCAGGCGCGGTATCAGGCAGCCATAGGCGGCGAGCACTTTGTGCGCGGCGATCATCGGAAACAGGCAACCGAGCGCCAGGACAATCGGCGCGCGAACGCCGGTCAGCTCGGCCGGCAGCAGAAGATACTGCGGGGTCGCGGCAAGGCCGGTCCGCGACCAGTCGTTGTACCAGTGCACGCGAAAGAGGTTGGCCGGCTCAGGGCGATCGGGGTCGACGGAGCGCAGCGCGGTTCTGCGCGCTTGCGAAATACGCGAGGGGTCGGCAAGCTCCGCGAAGGTCGGCAGCCTAACTCCGGCGCGACCCAGCCACCGCGCGGCGCGATCACGCACCACAGGGTCGACGATTGCCGAGATAACCCCACCGCTCATTTGCGAGCCTACCTCAACCGAGGTCAAGCCCCCACCTTAGCCAACTGTCTGCTAAGCTTGAAGCGTCAGGTCAGGGTAACGGGAGGAGAGGCTATTGTCCGGGGTGCTCGACGGAATTCGCGTGCTCGATTTCGGGCGTTACATCGCCGGGCCGTTTTGCGCGGCACTCCTGGGCGACCTCGGCGCCGAGGTGATCCGCATCGAGCGGCTGGGCGGTGGGGAAGACCGACCGTTTATTCCGATCGGCGCCGGGTCTGAAGGCGGTGGTGCGATGTTCGTGGCGATGAACCGCAACAAGCTCGGGTTGACGTTGGACCCGGCGGCACCCAAAGGCCGGGAGATCGTCCGCAAGCTCGTCGCAACCGCCGATGTCGTCGTCGCCAATCTGCCGCCGCAGGTATTGCGAGCGTTGGCTCTCGACCTCGACAGCCTGCGGCTCGTCAAGCCGGACATCATCCTGACCACGGTCACCGGTTTTGGCGCCGGCGGTCCGCTCAGCCACAAGCACGGCTTTGACGGCATCGGCCAGGCGATGAGCGGTGCAGCGTATTTGTCGGGGACACCGAAGCAGCCGATCGCGATCAAATTGCCGTGGGTCGATTTCGGCACGGCGTGCCTGTCGGCATTCGGCACCTTGGCGGCGCTGATCGAGCGCGGCAAGACCGGGCGCGGGCAAAAGGTCGAAGGCGCTCTGCTGCGCACCGCGATCGCCTTCGCCAACGCGACCTTGATCGAGCAAGCCTTGACCGGGGTCAACCGCAAAGCGACGCTCAATCGCGGCTTTAACGCGGCGCCCGCCGACATCTATCGCTGTGCCGACGGTTGGATCGTTGCAACGGTGATCGGCCCGGCGATGTTCCGGCGCTGGTGCCGGATGATCGGTGAGGAACAGTGGCTTGCCGATCCGGGATTTCGCGACGACCAGTCACGCGCCGACAACGGCGAGATCATCTCGACGTGGATGAGCGAATGGTGCGCCGATCGCAGTTGCGCCGAGGTGCTGGCAGCGCTCGAAGAGGCCAACATTGTCGCGGGCCAGGTTTATTCCCCGCAGCAGGCGCTCGACGACCCGCACATCCGCTCCGCTCATTTGCTCGAGGAGGTCACCTACCCTGGGCTGAGCAGCACCCTGCCGCTCGCCCCTACTCCAATCGAGCTCTCCGAAACCCCAGGCATCTACCGCCGGCCGGCGCCGCTGCTCGGCGAGCACACCGGCGAAATTCTCCGAAGCCTCGGTTATGACGAAGCGGAAATCGCGGCACTGCGCCGGGAACGCGTCGTGTGACGATGAGCAGGACCAGCTGGCTGGGCATTTTCCGAGGCCGATGGCGTGGCGCAGGAACGAGTAATGAAACCGGCGCGAGTTGATTACGATTCGATCGCTCACCTCTATGACGCAACGCCACATCGCATAAAGCCGGTCGATCCCGAGCTTTTGACCTTCATCCGACGGCGGGCATCCTGCGATAACCTTTCCGTGTTGGACGTCGGTTGCGGGACCGGTAATCAATTGATTTCCGACCGTGCTGTCCTGACCGATGCCCGGATCGTCGGACTGGACCGCTCCTCGGGAATGCTGAGGCAGGCAAGACTGAAAGCACCGGAGATAGCCTGGATACAAGCCGACGGTTCCGTGCTTCCTTTTCAGACCGACAGTTTTGATTTCATCACCTGTCAATTCACATTGCACCATATACAAGACAAGGCCGGGATGGTGCGGGAGACTTTCCGGGTCTTGCGACGCGGAGGCCGGTTCGTCGTCCGCAACATTTGCCCGCAGGAATGCCCCGATTGGCTGTTTTATGTTTATTTCCCCGCATCGCGAGTGATCGATCTCGAGGACTTTTGGTCTCCTGAGAGTATTACCGCCGAAATGGACAACGCCGGCTTTGGAACCCTGGAAGTCGAGCGCGAACACCTGCGTTTTGAGCAGGACTTGCGAGTTTGGGTGGACGAGGTGCGACGGCGCGCAACGTGCTCCCAGCGGCTCACCATTACTGATACGGCCTATCAAGCGGGCCTGCGTCGGTTAACTGAGGAACTGGCTGCCCAGAGCGGTCCACTGCTGCGCGAGAACCACATTTGCGTGATGACCGTTCGCGGCGCGAAGGTAGCTCGCGGCGAGCCCGTCGTCTGAGGCTCGCCGGCCATATCAACCGATCGCAGGGAGTTGGCGCAGAAGAGCCCGAGCCAGGCTCCTCGGTAGTGCCCGCATTCTCGGACTATGGCGGCGATCTCCCACCGGATCGAGGGCGGTGGCACCCCGACCCAGCCCGCGACGCGCAAACCGGCGAGACGAAACAACAGCGCGGCTCTAGGCAAGTGCGCGCGGTCGTTGACCAGTAAGACCTTTCGCCCACCACGCGGCCGCAGCAACCGCGCGGCCTGCCAAGCATTTTCGACGGTGTCGCGCGATTCGGGCTCGACTAGGAGCGCCGCTTCCGGCACACCGCGAGCGAGCGCCATCTGACGCATGATTTCGGCTTCCGGCACTGGTCCCGTACCACCACCCGAGAGCACCAGCAGCGGCGCGGCACCCCCCAGAAACAACTTGATCCCGCGGTCGATCCGCCGGGTCAACCTTGCCGAGCCGCGGTAGCCGAGCACAACGATGGCATCACCACCCA
>Ga0306921_10004059_pt1 | contig 14958 bp, 9 predicted proteins | sample sta12Cox44000080_FD_203760 | JGI IMG/M metagenome (GOLD analysis project Ga0306921, IMG submission 203760) | Lab enrichment of tropical soil microbial communities from Luquillo Experimental Forest, Puerto Rico - statoxic.12C.oxic.44.000.080 (v2)... | ecosystem: Environmental > Terrestrial > Soil...
ATGACGAAAAGTTAACCTTATTCGTAACGCTACGCCTCGCCTGATCACCTATAATCCAGGACGAGCTGACGGAGCCAAATGTGGACATTCTGCGCGACCATCGAACTGGAGCTTCTGCTAGTGAGGCCGTCGGTCAAGCCATTCTTGGCTCGATTAACGAAGCAACGCTCGCCCGCAGCGGTGATTCTACTAACCACCACCTAAGCTCCTCATCGGCGGTGATAGCAGATCTAGTCGGGTTAGTATATGAAGCTGCGGTTGATCCGTCGCGCTGGCAGGCATTTATCGATGCATACGTGTTAGCGGTCGGCGGCCGCCGCGGCGCTTTGCTGTTGAACTCCGCGCCCCAGGATGGGAAAGCGTTGGTCCGCTTGTCGAATTGGCCCGATGAAGACTTCCGTGTGTATGCGGAGGGCTACATACTTGAAGACTTGCATCACAATGACGGACTGAGCCGCCCGGAGGGTGGGATCCGCGAGATCGATTTGACTTGTTCGGCCGAGGTCGTGAGGCGGTCCAAGGCTTACCGAGAGTTCTATAAGGCACGGAGCGTGCGCTACCAGCTTTCTGGCGTTTTTCTCTGCGCTGCCGACGCACGCTCGATGATCGTTGCTGTCCGCGAAGATCGGGATGGCCCCTTCATTGAGCCCGCGTTTTCGATATTGCGGTCGTTGATGCCGCATCTTCGGCGAGCTGGCTTGCTCCACGGCGAGTTGTTTTGGCTCCGGATACGACTCGCGGCGTCTACTGTCTACCTGGACCGCTACCCCAATCCGTTCCTGCTGACGGATGCGCAAGGCCGCGTCATCTGTGCCAATCGTGCCGCCAATGAGGCCACAAGTCTCAAGGACGGGATTGCTGTCACATCGGGCCAGCTCTCGATGACCTGTCCCAGAGACCAGGCCACGTTCTTCAAAACCTTGGAGCGGGTTACGGCGCGCGGAGGCCCGGCGCTCTGCCGAGTCGAAGTGAAACGTCCTTCGCGTAAGTCTCCCTTTCTTCTTTTATTGATGCCAGTCCCCGGCTTGGGTTTGGCGCAATGCGCCGTGGCTGTTCTGGTCGTCGATAGTGAGGCACGGCCGGAGGTGGATCCAGCAGTTTTGCGTGAGCTCTTCTGGCTGACGCCGGCCGAGGCGCGGGTGACGGGGAAACTCGGTGGTGGAAAAAGTGCGCAAGAAATCGCTGAGGAGATGGGCGTCTGTCTAGAGACGGTTCGTACTCACATACGCCGAGTCTTGTCCAAAACCGCAACTGCACGACAGGGCGAGCTCATTTCGCTAGTCCTACGCGCAGCTCCTTTTCGTAGTCTTTGATACAAGACATAGATACCTGATTTTGTGAAATAAGCGCCACGGCTCCCCAAAATTCCATTAGACTGCCTTGGCCGTTCGATCTTTCCCGGGACGTGTGGCAGGATAGTACTTGCAGGCCAAAGAATCGTGGTCGCATGCAAGTGACGGCCCTATTTCGCAAGGATCGCCTGCTAGGTGGTTGACTGCAAAACGGTGGGGCTTCGGCTGATACGCCAACATCGACGACTCAGACGATGGTGCACGCGAGCCTGGCATAACTCGGTGCGGCATCACGGCATCTTGATCGGCCAAAACCGCCTTGACATTCGTCGTGAAACTGCAAGCCACAAATCCAGCTACCAAGGGAAATATTTCTCGTGGTCAAAGACCTGTCTTTGAGAGCTTGACGGAAGATCGCAGTGGTCATGGGCAGGGAATACTCGCAGGGCTTACCTCCTAGCGTTATCGAACATCCCGCCTTCCAGCCAGTGCCGGCCACAAAATGTCAGCAAGGACCCAATGAATCGCCCTTTGCAACGCGGGCGCGCCGAGACGCACAGTTTTCTCGTATCGATACTTCCGACAGAGGACCTCCTGGATCGTACACGGCAGAGACGAGGTGCGATCTTTGCGCTACGTCAACGAGTTTGGCTGGGGTGACTTCCAGGTCACGTTGAGCAGAATATAGCGCGGGCTTACGATGTCGGCAGTCAGAATCCGCAGGTGGTTGCCATATGTTCCTGATTTGCAAGTAGTTAGGGATGGATAAGCAAACTTGCGGCCAAGGTCGGATTGGTCGCCGACTATTCTTGTTTACACTCGAATCCGGCGCGGGACGTAGATTGGGCGGAGTCCGCCCTGACTTCCTCTCCGCTTTGCTGGTCGTTGGAATCGACTCCCAGTACTCGTCGACCCTTCAATTTGACGAGGATCAAACAGCGGATTGCGCTCCGGCCTTATTCTATTTCTTAATCTCTAATTTCGTGGCAAGGACGGTTCGATGTACCGAAAGTTAGTCGCAATCTGCATTCCTTTGGGGCTCGCCACTTCGCTTAGGGCGGCTGATGAAGCGCCCGTGGCCGGAGCCAAATTTTCCGCAGGCGAGATCGTGGACAAGAACGTGACGGCTCGCGGTGGGCTGCAGGCTTGGCGGGCTGTCCAAACGATGACGCTGGCGGGAAAGCTCGGCGCCGGGGGGAATCAGCGGGCCAGCTTGCAAGTGCCCAGCTCGGGACCAGCCTCGGCCTCGGGCGGAAGGCCTAGCCGGCAGGTGCTTCCTCAGCGGCCGGTTGATGAGGTGCAACTGCCATTTGTCATGCAATTGAGGCGTCCCCGAAAGCTGCGCTTTGAGCTGCAGTTCAACGGCCAGACCGCGGTCCAGGTATTTGACGGTACCAATGGGTGGAAGCTCAGGCCGTTTCTTGGTCGTCGCGTGGTGGAGCCTTATACGGCCGACGAAATGAAGACTACCTCCACGCAAGCGGACCTGGACGGCCCCCTAGTGGATTACGTCGCCAAGGGCACGAAGATCGAGTCTGCCGGGATGGAACAGGTGGAAGGCCGCGATACCTACAAGTTGAAGCTGACCCTGAAGAGCGGGGACGCGATGTATATATGGATTGACGCGCATACCTTCTTAGAAGCGAAAATGTCGGGACAGCCCAGGCGTCTGGACGGCGTGGATCATCCGGTGGAAATCTACCTGCGCGATTACCGGCCGGTAAACGGCCTGCAGATTCCGTTCCTTCTCGAAACGAGAGTTCTCCCGGTGAGCAAGACTGTTCTGGGGTTGAAGGATCCCCCAGTTCCTCCCGAGAGAACCATCATCGACCGCGTCGCAGTGAATCCGACGCTCGATGAAGCGCTCTTCTCCAAGCCGGAAGTCGCAGTCGCATCGAACGCCAAGTAGACTGCACCGCGGCTAGGCTGAGGTTTGCGGATGAGCTAGAGATACCTTGGCCGGCCGCAACGGCAACGGCAATGGGGAGATGAAATACGCAGTCACCCTGCTAACCACTTCCCCCCGAAAATCTTAGAATTGAACCGTGCCGGGAGTTCCAGGAGCTCACGTGGCATACGGCTGTGGCGGCACTGGTCACGAAGCCAGAACAACCCCGGCGAGCTCAGCCGACCGATCACAAAAGGGCCGTCGTTTCGTGTAGGGGAGAACGACGACCTCTTTTGCTGCCGGAGTCCAAGCCGGCCACCTCTTCTAAATTAATGACTACCGGCTAAAGCCGGTAGAATTAAGTTCCGACTGAAAGTCGGGGTTGCGGCTAAAGCCGCCTGAAGGGCTCTCGGCCAAGAGCCGGCTCAAGGCTCGGTTGGGCTCTGTGCTCTTGAACCCTTGATCCTTCTCGTCCCAATTGTGATTCTCAATGTATTTCTTGATCGTTTCCTCTCCACCGCGCCCACATTCGCGCAAAAAATAGCCCCGCGCCCACAAGTGCTGCCCCCAGTAGCGCTTTGCGCGGTTCCGGAATTTCGTGTTGGAGCCTCCGCGATGACCGCCCTTTCAGATACTGCACCAACTTGGCTGGCGCCATATCCGGCGGCGCCGACACCAGCATGTGGATCTGATCTGCTGCCACCGCACCGCGTATTGATCACCGTCTCCCTGGCTTGACAAATCTGCCTCAGCTGGAGGCGCGCGCGCTCGGCTATCCGTCCGCGCAAAATCTTGTACCGATATTTCGTGATCCACACGAGGTGATACTTGATATCGAAAACCGCCTGCGCGCTCGTGCGATACTCGACCATCCCCCATTCCCGCAGGTGGAGGCTGGAAGCTGATCGCCTGAAAGGCGATGGGATTAGACCTGGAAGACGGAGCTAATGAAATCGTCCTTTATCGCGCGGGAGGTCTCACTTGCGAGCTGGCAGCCTGCGCGGGTGGATTGGTTGGCCTTTGTGAGACTGGCGTTGGTACCGTGGGGGGCGCGCCTTGCGGTGCAGCCTTTTGCTTCGCGGCATCGGCAGGTTCGGTAGCGGAAGCTGCGGGAGCGGCCGGATTCCGGCGCAATTCAGTCAGGCTGCCCGTGCCGACTTCGACCACGCGCAAGTCATCCTCGGTTACATCCCTCGAGCGGACGATGTGCGGGGTGATGGCGAATACAATTTCATTTTCCCGGCGTTCTTTATTTTCCTGCGCAAACAGGTATTTGAGGATAGGAAGTTTGCTGATCCAGGGATATCCGCTTAGCGATTGGGTCTCTTGGTCCTCGAGAATGCCACCCAGCAGGTTGACGTCGCCGTCGGCCAGCCGAGTCTCGTGGTCAATGCGGCGCTGGCCAATGATCGGCTGCGTGATTCCGCCAATGCTTTGCTGACCGGTCACCGAAGAAATCTCGAGCGACATTTTGAGGGTCACTTCGTTATTGGCATGAATGTGCGGCGTAATGTCAATGTTCACGCCAACGTCCAGGTATTGGAACTGAGTGCTGACGAGCGGGCTGACGCCAGCTCCACCAACCAGACCAGGCTGGAACGAACCAGTGGCGATCGGCACACGGTCGCCGATCCTCAGCGTGGCTTTTTCATTATTTATAGCGCGAATCTCGGGGTTTTGCAGGAGCTTGGTGTTGCTGTCGCTCGCCAGGAATGAGAACGAACCTCCAGAGACGCTCATGGCGAAATTGCCGACAACCGCAGTGACTCCTCCCGAGCCGTTCCCGGTCACGCCCGTTCCGCTCGTTCCGCTCGTTCCGCTCGTACTGGTTCCGCTTGTGGAACTGCCGCTCGATGTAAGTCCGCCGGAGTTACCCCCCACGTATCCGATGCTGGCCGTCGTTGGTACGACCGTCCCCATGGTGCGGATCCGGTCCCGGCTGACCTGCATTACGGCGACATCGATCACCACCTCAGCCTTGGGCTTGTCGATGTTCGCCAGGAGCTTTTGGACGAGCACCATCTGGTCCATCGTGCCGCGTACGACCAGGGCGTCCTGTCCCTGCAGGAGTTGCACGCGGTTGACATCCAGCATCTGTCGAACCACATTGGCGGCCTCCTGCAATTCGTTCGGGGTCGTGACATTTTGAAGGTAGAACGTCTTCATGACGTTCGACTCGAGGTCTTTGCGTTTCGCGGCCGAATCCTGCGCCACGAAAATGGTATTCGGCGATATCGGACGCCAGAACGTCTTTGACTGGAGGCGAACGATTTCGAGCGCTTCGTTCAGGGTCACATCGTTGAGTTCGAGCGTAAGTTTTTGCGGCCTGTAATCCGGATCGATGAATACGTTGATCCCCGCCAGTTTGCAGATCGTCTTATAGGCCACGTCGGCGTTTGCGGTCACGCGCAAGCTGATCGGAGCGTTCGAGAGCGGTTTTAATTCCACTCCCTCGCCCACCTGTTGGGCCCGCTTTTCGAGCGGCGACTCGACCTTCGGCGCCGCCTTCTCCCGTTCCTGGCGGCGCATCATATCCGCGGTACGCCGCAGCTCCTGCTGCGCCATGAAACTGGTACCATCCACTTCTACGGCGCGCTGGAATTCGGTCATGGCCTCCGTGAGGTTGCCCGTATTGCGCAGGAGCTGGCCGGCATGAATGTGCTGCGAAGAAACGCTAAGGCGCATGCGCGTATAGGCGGCAACATACTTTGGATTGTTGGGCGTCAGCGTATAAGCCTGCTTGAAATACCCGAAAGCCTCGTCGTATTTGGCAGCCTTTTGCGCGCGAACTCCGTGATTGTATGCGTCTTTTCCGCGATCCGCGTGGGCGGGCAGGCTTAACACGGCGAGGATCATCAAAAGAGCCCGCCGTTGACGGTTACCCATGGTAGTGTCTCAAAGGATCTGGTGCGTTCCCGAAGAATCTTTATTCTGGCGCATTAAGCGGCGCTCCTGTTTGCGCTGGAGCAAGGAGAGTGCGGCTCGTATGAGGAACAAGGACTAGGTACTAGTACGCTCATCTGTTTGCGGTGAAGCAAAGACAACCGTCGCAGAGTCAGGCAGTTTACAAAGAGCCCCCATACGATGAAGGTCCGCCACCGGAGTGCTGCGCGTGTCAGTTGAGCGCTTCGGCTTAGGCTCGGATTAGGCGATCGAGCGGCATTCGAAGTGGCTGTCGGCGCCCGTGGAAGTTGGAGAAGAAAGGGATCGATGCGACTATTTGTCAGTGCTGTAGTGCTGGGTTGGGCGTCATATGCAATGGCACAAACCGCCCAGACCAATGTTGTGGACACGTCTGTTCAGGGGCAAGGTGTTGCGCCTCAGCAAGGTGTTGCGCCTCAGATGCCGATCCAGCGGTCACGCATCCGGCGAGCTACGCCGCCGGGCATGCCAACGAGTAACGTAAAGGCAGAAAGCGTTCCGCCCACCACGGCGGTGGTGACGCTCGAGGGCGTTTGCAGCGAGCGGACGGCAAAAGGCCCCTGCAAAACGGTGATCACGCGCGAGGACTTGGACAAATTTATGGGCGCGTTTGCGCCGGAGGCTTCCGAAGCCGTCCGCGGTCGTATGGCGATGCAGTATGCCAGGGCGCTCGCTATGGCAAGTCTTGCCGAACAGCAGGGTCTCGACAAGAATCCAGCGGTGGCCAAAGAGATTGAGGCCCAGCTGAAGATGGTGCGCATGCGGATCCTATCGAGCTTTTTTATGCAGAATCTGCAGCGGCAGCCCGTGATCACTCCGGAGGTGGAGATCCAGGCGTATTACGAGCAACACAAGGACCAGTACGAACAGGCTCAGGTGCGTCGCCTATCGGTGCCGCTCGCCGTGCCGACCGAAAACGGGCGTCCTCTCGATCGCGTGGCGATCCGGACCGAAATGGAAGGCTTGCGCAAGCGGGCGGTGGCTGGAGAGGATCTCAACCAGTTGCAGCAGGACGCCTACAAGGACTTGCACATCCAGGCAACGCCGCCACCGCTCAACGTAGTGCCACTGCGGCGGAGCGGCCTTCAAGGAGACGAAAGAAAGGCATTTGATCTCAAACCCGGCGAGATATCCGAGGTGATGGACTCGGCCGCAGCCATTGTCTTCTTCAAGCTTGAATCGAAGGAAGTGGTTCCGATCGACTCCATTCGGCCGGAGATCGAGGCCGCCCTGCACGGAAGCCGCACGCAAAACCAGCTGAGTAAGCTTACCAAGAAAATCAACGCGCAGTTTAACCTCGAATACTTGGGGATGTCGTCTCAGCCGGATCTATTTGGTTTGCCGGCGGTCGGTACGACGGCCAGCGCAAACCCAGGGAGCAAACGACGAACATCCGGTACCCGACCGTGATCGCTGTCGTCCAAAGAGTGGAAGATTGTTCAGTCGGACCGGGTCAAGCCGTGGGAAAAAGGAAGAGGGCAGTGGGCTCGTCAAGGCTTTCTCGGAGCGGTCGCTCGCTGAGCGTTTTCGCCTTTGCGGCGTGGCTGATAGCGAGCGCTTGGGGCGCAGATCGCGGGCTTGGCGGACCCGCAACGACAGCGACGCCCGCCGCGCAAATCTGCGAAACCGCGGTCCTGCGCAATGGTTTCAGCATTCAGTACTTCCGCCGCGAGATGGCGGGTCCTGCGACGAGGCTGTGGTTGTGTACCGGCTCCGATGCCAGCTACGTGGAAATCCCGAGTGAACAGATCGAGGGCTTTGAACCGGCGCCAAACGAGGCCTCCCCGGCTCCCTCGGCACCGGCCGCCAGTCCAGCGGCGCCCGCGGGCCCCGTACTTCCCGTAAAGAGTCCGATCGAGAGTCTGATTGCCGCTGCCGCCTCGCGGCACTTGATTGACCCGGACTTCGTCACGAGCGTGGTGAAAGCTGAAAGTGGGTTCATTCCCACGGCCGTCTCGCCAAAAGGAGCCCTCGGGCTCATGCAGCTCATGCCGCGGACGGCGGCCAGTCTTGGCGTTGAAAACGTGCTCGATCCGGCAGCGAACGTGGAAGGCGGAACAAAATATCTGCGCCAGTTGCTGGATCAGTACGACGGTGATGTACTGAAAGCACTGGCAGCCTATAACGCCGGGCCGCAGCGAGTCGAGCAGTATGGCGGCGTCCCTCCATTCCCCGAGACCCGCGCTTACATCACCCGCATCATTGAAGATTACAACCGCAAAAAGCACCAGCAGCAAGCACATCCCTCCGCGCCGCCGGCCGACCAATAAGCGACTGGAGAGGTTTGCGATTTTCGGCGTGGAAGCACCGATCCGCGCGGTCGCACGGCCGCCCTCACAAACCTACTTGGTTGTGGGATTGCCGGGCACCGCTGGCTGGCCTATTTGCCGATCCTGCTGGATCATCTGCATCCGCTGCTGGTACATTTGTTGCAACTGCTGGTTAATCGCCTGTGGGTTCATTACAGCAGGGGGAGGCACCGGGAAGGTCGGCGGTATGTTGGTTTGCAGCGGCTGCCCAAACGGAGGCGGCGCGGATAGATCTGGCTGGTTTGACAAAGATGCCGTGGAGGAGTCCGTCGGCGGCGGAGAGGGGGGCGGCGTCGATGGATCCGGCTGCGTTGTGCCATTCGGGGAGTTGACCGCCGCTACGGTATTCTCTGGCTGCACCGGAGCTGGGGGATCAGGTGGCGCGGGCTCCTCCTGTCTGGGTGGCGGTGCGGCAGCCCTCGAGTAGGGACTTCGTATGGGGCGCGCTACTGCCTCGATTCCGTTGGTTCCGTTGGTTCCGCTGCCTCTTTTGTCTCGGGTCATCAGCACGACACTTTGGATTTTTTCTGGATCCTTATCGGAGGCCAGGATCAAATAGTCGAAATTCGAGTCGCGCAGCAACGACGCGAGGATCTCCCGGGCTGGTCCGGGTCCTAGGTCGACAACCGGCATCGGTTCGCTGGTCGCGCCTTCGGGAAGATCGATTTTTACACCGGTAAGGGTCGCCACTTTCGCCAGCACGTCCGCCAGCGTTGCGTTCAGCGCATCGATCTTGAGCTGTCCGTCGACGTAGGAAATCTCTTTGCGAGCTTCGGGAGGCTTCTCCGGCGCGGGCGCAGGCGTGGCTGACTCCGTTTGAATGTTCTGAGCGCTGGCGGCGCTGGCGCAAAGCAAGAGCACCATCACACAACATCGTTGCCGTGTCCGTCGCCTCTGCCCCATTTGTTCGACCCCGATGGCCGCTCGCATACCTTTATTCCTCACATTCACCCGTGCCCGGCCTTACTCGAACCGTGCACTAATCACCCGCCACATTCAGGGCTGGCGAGGGGGGGACGGCCTCCAGCCCTACCAAGGACTGGCTCTCGTATCCTGCGGCTCCCGCGAGCTTCTTCACCGCCGTGTTCCACCTCCAGACCTCATAGATCGCCGGGTATACCAATAACTCCAGAACGAAGGAGGTGAAAATTCCCCCCACCATCGGCGCCGCTATGCGTTTCATGACATCGGAGCCGGCGCCGGTCGCCCACATGATGGGAAACAGGCCCACACAGGTGGTAGCGAACGTCATGAACTTGGGCCGCAGACGCTTGGCAGCGCCGTGAACGATGGCCTCGCGAAGTTCGCTCAGACTGCTCATTCGGCCTTCGCGCTTTCGCTCGTCGTACGCCAGGTCGAGGTAAAGCAGCATGAAGACTCCCGTCTCGGCATCGATCCCCAGCAGGGCAATCAACCCTACCCACACCGCGACGCTCATGTTGTAGCCGACCGCATACAGAAACCAGATGGCACCGACCGCCGAAAAAGGTACGGCCAATAGAACGATCATGGCCTTGGCCATGGACCCTGTGTTGAGATACAGAAGGAGCGAGATCAGAAGGAGCGTAACGGGAACAACCAGCTTCAGACGCTCCTTCACCCGCCGCATGGCTTCGTACTGCCCACTCCAGGCGAACGAGTACCCGGGAGGCAGTTTCAGCTGGTCGTGCAGCAATTGATTCGCCTCGCGAATGTAGCTTTCAGGATCGCGGCCGGCGACGTCTACGTAAACGTATCCCGTAAGCAGGCCGTTTTCATTGCGGATCATGGCTGGCCCACTGGTGGTCGTGATCCGCGCCAAGTCGCTCAACGGCAATTGCCGCTGCCCGGCTGCCGGAACAGGGATACGGCCGAGCGCACCGAGATCGCTTCGGAAGTCGCGCTGGTAACGGACGTTCACCCGATAGCGCTCCGGCCCGACCACGACCGTGCTCACGTTGTCGCCGCCGATCGCATTTTCGACCACTTTTTGCGCATCTTGGACGCTGATGCCATAGCGCGCCAGTTGCTCGCGGTCCCAGTCGAGGTCAAGAAAGTAGCCGTCGGCCGTACGCTCCGCGAGCACCGTACGCGTCCCCTTTACGGTCTTCAACAACGATTCAATGTCGCCGCCGATTTCTTGAATGTGCCGCAAGTCCGCGCCGGCGATCTTCAGCCCCACCGCCGTCCGAATACCGGTCGTGAGCATGTCGATGCGCCCTCGGATCGGCATGGTCCAGGAATTACTCACACCGGGCAGTTTGAGCGCGGCGTTCATCTGGCTGACTAACTCGTCGGTCGAGATCGTGTCGGGCGTGACGTGTCGGAACACGCGCTTGGCCCACTCTGGCGCCCAGGAAGAGTACCAGGTGTCTACATGACGCCAGGCGGAGCGCGGCTTGAGGACGATCAGCGTCTCGAGCATCGAAAGGGGAGCGGGATCCGTGGCGGTCTCCGCGCGCCCCGCTTTGCCTAGCACGCGATCGACTTCCGGGAACTGACGAATCGCGCGGTCGCTCGCTTGAAGCAACAGCTCGGCTTGGCGGATGGAGATGCCGGGCAGTGTCGTCGGCATGTATAAAATCGCGCCCTCATCGAGGGGGGGCATGGCTTCCGACCCCAAACCGTAGAAAACCGGTAGGGTAGCGACCACTAAGGCGACAGCCGACCCAATGACCAGCCACCTGTGGCCGAGCGTCCATCGAACCACCGGTTCGTAAACGCGGATCAGTCGCCGGCTAACAGGGTGGCGATCCTCGGACTTCACCCGGCCAATCAGCACGGCATTGGCAGCGCGGCAAAGCCATTGCGGCCGGAGGTGGAACCGCTCGGCGCGGACCAGCAGCAGACGCAGAGCGGGATCCAGGGTCACTGCCAAAAGGGCAGCAACCACCATCGTGAGCGTCTTGGTATAAGCCAGCGGCCGGAACATCCGGCCTTCCTGCGCTTCAAGCGTCAGTACCGGCAGGAAGGAAACGGCGATCACCAGTAGCGCAAAGAAAGTGGGTCCGGCTACCTCCTTAATTGCGCTCAGCACGATGTCACGGCTGTCGCGCCTACGGCCGGCCTTTTCCCAGAGCTCGAGTTTCTTGTGGGTCTGTTCGACGACCACGATCGAAGCGTCAACTAGCTCACTGAACGCGATCGCCACTCCGGCGAGCGACATGACATTGGCACTGATGCCCAACATGCGGAACGGAATGAATGCGAGCAGCACGGCGATCGGCATGGTCACAATCGGTATGGCCGCACTAGGGAAGTGCCACAGAAACACCAGGATGATGAGTACGACAGTAAGGGCGACCTCGAGGATCGTCGCTTTCACGGTGCCGATCGTGTTGTGGATCAGCTCCGATCGGTCATAGATCGGAACAATCTTTATTCCCGGCGGAAACCCCGGCTCGATCTCTTTGATCTTCGCCTTCACGCGGTTGATTACGTCCAGGGCGTTCTCTTGGTTGCGCATGATGACGATGCCGGAGACGACCTCGCCCGTGCCATCGAGATCCGTAAGGCCACGCCGCAGATCGGGTCCGATCACCACCTGGCCGACATCTTTAATCCGGATCTGCGAGCCGGTGTCGCTGACGCTCAGCGGGATATTTTCGAAGTCCTCGAGCGAGCGGGCGTAGCCGCGGCCGCGAACCATGTACTCGGTACCGCCAAATTCAAGCAATCGTCCACTGGATTCGTTGTTGCCGCTCCGAACCGCCTCCACCACGCGGCTCACCGGAATGCCATAAGCCCGCAGGCGGTTGGGGTCCAGATTCACCTGGTATTGACGCGTGTACCCGCCGATTGGCGCGACCTCAGCCACACCCGGCACCGACCGGAGGTAATAACGCAGATACCAGTCTTGGTACGACCGCAGATCGGCGAGGCTGTGTTTGCCGGACGTATCCACCAGAGCATATTGGAATATCCACCCGAGAGCGGTCGCATCCGGACCGAGCTCGGTCTTCACTCCGTCCGGCAACCGTGGCATGACGCTGGTGAGATACTCCATGGTCCGCGAGCGCGCCCAGTAAAGATCCGTCCCATCCTCGAAGATGACGTAAACGTAGGAATAGCCAAAATCGGAGAAGCCTCGCACCGTTTTAACCTTCGGTGCTCCGAGCATAGCCGTGACGATCGGATACGTGACCTGATCCTCGACGATATCCGGGCTGCGGTCCCAGTGGGAAAAAATGATGACTTGGGTGTCGCTCAGATCGGGCGTGACATCGAGGGGCAGCGTGACCATCGCCCACCATCCGGCGACGGAAGCCGCGGCGACGAGCGTCAGCACCGCGAGCTTGTGATTGACGGAGAAGTCGATGATCCTGCTAATCATTGCCGTGCCCATGCTGCCTGCTGGCTGAGCCGGCCGGATCTTTCATTGAGCTAGCTGCCGCCACATGTTCGGGCATGCCAGCGGGTCTCTCCGTGGTGCGAGCAGGCGCGGAGGCCGGTGTTTTCAATCGGCTTTCCGAGTCGACGAGAAAGGTGGCGGCCACAACGACGCGCTCACCCGGCTGAACTCCACTGAGAATCTGGGCCCGGTCGCCGGAACGCCATCCCGTTTCGACCTCGCGAGGCTCAAAGAGCCCCTCGCCGTGTTCGACATAAACACGCGCGCGCGCTCCGGAATCGATCAGTGCATCGAGCGGAACCGTCACAGCGGGCGGAAGGCGGACCGGCAGCTCGACATCGACCAACATCTCGGGCCGCAGGATGAACGTGGGGTTGTCGACTTCCAAACGAACCTTGACGGTTCCACCACCGGCTTCCGATTGCGGCAGGCTGTCTGTAATGTGGGCAGACAGCTGCCGTCCTCGATCCCGCAACGTGATTTTTGCCCAGCCGCCAGGGCGCAGTTGCGGCGCCTCCTGTTCGTAAACCTCGGCTACTACCCACACGCGGCTCAGATCCGCGATGCGATAAAACTCCATGGCGTGCTCGAAATGCTGCCCCGGCGAAATGTTCCGGGTGAGGATGAATCCGTCCGTCGGAGCCACCACATCAATGGTTTCTGGTAGCTGGCGGTTATCGGCCATCTGCTTGATCTGCACATCGCTCATGCCCAGATTGCGTAAGCGATCGGTATAGCCTTGAATACTGCTCACGCCTTGCTTAGACACCGCACCTGGAAATGGAAGGGTTCGTGACCCATCGTTGCCCACCGCGCCTGGCACGCGCTCGACCGCGGCCAGGTAGCCGGACGCCACTGCCAAAAAATCGGGCGCATAATAGGTTGCCAGCCTCTGGTCTTTTTTGACGAGCACGCCCACTGAATCGTCAAAGGTCTGCCGAATAAACCCTTCGACGCCGGCGTTGACTTTATAAATTCGCGTGTCTTCTGGTACGACACGTCCGACCACACGGATCGCCTGACTGGCTGCGCCCCTTTCGACCTCAGCCAGCCGGATTCCCAGTAACCGCCGCGTAGCGCCGTCGATGCTGACCATTCCCACGGGCAGTTGCGCCGGGGGCGAAGGTGGCTGTTTCGCGACATCTTCGGCCAACACCGGTACCAGCTGCATTCCGCAGTCAGGGGCAACGCCAGGCTTTTCGGACTTATAGCTGGGATGCATGGGGTCTACGTAATAGAGTACGTGCCCCAGCCTGGGCCCTACCTGCGATTGCAGATGGTACCGGCCAAGTCCGTAGGCCGCTGCTATTACTGCAATTACCGCGATTGCGAGACTCATCCGCCGCATTTGGCTCGTTCCCCCCTCCATCTGTTTAGCGCCGGATCAACGCAATGCGTTTGTCCCAGCTGTACTTAGTTTCGAAATAGCCTGCCTGACGCCGCGCCGGCAAAGAACTCGTTCGCCCGAGCGGCCAAGGGCCCTCCAAGCATGACGCGTTCTTCAAATCGACCATCACACCAACAACTGCGCGGGCCCGATGAGAACAGACCTGTCACCTCGCACACCTGGGATGGACAATGTATTAATGATCGGCGCTGCCGACTGGATGTGTCTTTGCGCGAGCGCAAATCCGATTGACCCCCTCCCGCAAAACCGTACTAGCCGGATCGGGGGGCTGAGGCAGGAACGGCAAGGCTTTAGAGGTATCGTCGAGCCATTCTGGTGGAGGAGGAGATGGACTCAATCCTCTCCAACTCATTGCCCAAGCACTGTGTTACTGTCGATGACTCTTTCGCGGCAAATTGCGTCAGAGGAGCCGCCCGGGGGTAAGAAGACGAAATCAAACGGGGTTCTGCTCAAAACCCCTGCCCGCCGATCTGTTAGGCTCGGCCGAGCGGCCGCTGGCCGAACCCCTTTCGGCTGAGGGCACGGAAGCGTCGCTCTTCTCGGCAACCGAGTCCGCGATCGCGCGCAGCGCCTGGACGTCGGAAATCGTCACCGCTTCCCGGCGAGGCTTGACCAATCCGCGGGTCTCCCAAACCGAGAACAGCCGGCTGACGGTGAACAGCGTCGTACCGGTCATTTGCGCCAGCTCTTCGCGCGAAAGGCTCACTTCGATGGCCCCATTGACCGGCCGGCCGATCTGCGGCAGCAGTCGCACCAGCTGACGAGCCACCCGCGGACCGACTCTTTCGGTGGCCAGTTCGCGGAAGCGC
>Ga0306921_10004060_pt1 | contig 14958 bp, 15 predicted proteins | sample sta12Cox44000080_FD_203760 | JGI IMG/M metagenome (GOLD analysis project Ga0306921, IMG submission 203760) | Lab enrichment of tropical soil microbial communities from Luquillo Experimental Forest, Puerto Rico - statoxic.12C.oxic.44.000.080 (v2)... | ecosystem: Environmental > Terrestrial >...
GCAAGCCGCTTTGGCCAACGCGCATCTACCAGACGAGCAGACTTCCGCCTTCGCGCGCGATGCCATCGACGATCTGTCACGGCATCCCAAACGCCTGTCCCCAAAATATTTCTACGACTCGACCGGCTCGGAACTGTTCGAGGCGATCACGCGCCTGCCGGAATACTATCCGACCCGCACCGAACTTCACATCCTTGGCGAGCGTGGCCGCGAGATCGCGGCGGTCATCCCCGATGGCGCGGCGCTGGTCGAATTCGGCGCCGGTGCAACTACCAAGGCCCGCCTGCTGCTCGAAAGCTGTGCCTTCAGCGCCTATGTGCCCGTCGACATCTCCGGCGATTTCCTGCGCGCCCAGGCGGACGGCTTGCGCGGAGATTTTCCCTCGCTTGCCGTCTATCCGGTCACGGCCGACTTCACCACGCCATTCGCATTACCCAACGCGATTGCAGGCCTGCCCAAGGTCGGCTTCTTCCCGGGCTCCACGATCGGCAATTTCGAGCCGCACGAAGCCTGCAGTTTCCTGCGCAGCGCCCGCGACATCCTGGGCGAGCGCGCGCAAATGATCGTTGGCGCCGACCTGGAGAAGGACGAGCGCGTGCTTCACGATGCCTATAACGACGCGGCCGGGGTTACCGCGCGATTCAACCTCAATGTGCTGGTTCGCATCAACCGTGAGCTGGGCGGCAATTTCGACCTATCCGCCTTCGCTCATCGAGCGATCTACAACAGGGACCGCCACCGCATCGAGATGCACCTGATCAGCAGGAAAAAGCAGACCGTGCGGCTGTTGGGAACGAGCTTCGCCTTCCGTCCCGGTGAAAGCATTCACACCGAGAACAGCTACAAGTACAGCATCGATCGGTTCGCAGCGCTCGCGCGCGGCTCCGGTTGGCGGGTGCGGCAATCCTGGACCGACGGCGCAAAAATGTTTTCGGTTCACGCGCTGACGGCGGAGTAAGACGAGAGCGTCCACCATGGGCAAGCGGCTGCTGCAGATCACCACAGCGCTGCTCGGCCTCGTACCGCTCCTGACCGGCCTCATCACCATGCTGGGCGTTCACGATCCCCTGTATTCGGCTGCGGGAATCCCTGCGCTGGCGGTACTGGACAGCAATCTTCGATTCTTTGGTGGCGTCTGGCTTGGTCTGGGCATCGCCATCCTCTGGCTGGTCCCTCGGATCGAGACCGAGACCGTTCTCTTTCGCGCGATTTGGGGTGCGATTTTTCTGGGCGGCGCAGGCCGGCTGCTCTCGATCCTGCTCGTCGGCACGCCGCCTATTCCGTTCGTTGGCTTCACGGCTCTCGAGCTGATCGGCGCGCCGCTTTTCATCTATTGGCAGCACCGGGTTGCGGAAGCTGCTGCGCGGAATTGAAGCCGATCCTCAATCGCCCGCATCACTCCTGAGCTTTCGACCGCAGCGAAATCGATTCCCAGACGGCCACGACGATCAAGACCGCCGTGGTCAAAATCGACAGCGCCAGTGGGGAAAGCCAAGGCGCGAAGTAAGTCAGGCCCGCAAGTGCGACGATACCGGCGCCATGGGAGAGTTGCAGGAAGCCGCGGATGGTATGCTTGAACAGGATAGCGCCGACGAGAAATAACAGCGGCCCGCCGATCGCGCTCAGGATTGTCTTCAGGTCGGAAGAACCCCCGGGATGTGTCAGCACGAGATCGTCTGCGACAGCCGACAGGATGATGCCCGCGACGATCGGCATGTGCAGATAGGTATAGGCCGAGCGGGCCAGACGTCCCGATTCGCTCGATCGTGAAATCAGCTCGGAGCCGGCTTCCGCGCCCTTGTGAAAATAGATCCACCACATCGCGATGCTGGCGACGAAAGCCGAGACAAAGGCCGAGACGTTCTGAGGAGTCCATGCCAGGTCGGCAAAGGTTGCACCCGTCACAACGATGGACTCCCCGAGTGCGATGATGATGAAGCCGGCACAGCGTTCCGCCATATGGCCGCCTTCGACATACCAGTCCTCGATCGCAGATGCGCCCAGTCCCGGCACCCAGAACCGCGCCACCGGGGAGGCATATTCGATCGCAAGTGCCAGCACCCATAGCCACAAACGCGTCTCGCCCTGCGCAAAACCGCCGAGAATCCAGAACACGGCGGAGGCGCTCAGCCAGATCAGGATGCGGGTGGCATTCCACCGCACCGCCGTGCGAGCGGGTGGAACCGATGCCAGCCAGAATGCGGTGCGGCCGACCTGCATGGCGGCGTAAGCGGAGGCAAACCACAGACCTCGCGCCTCAAAGGCGTGCGGGATCGACGTCGATAGCACCAGCCCCGCGAACATCAACAGGAACAGGAGAATGCGGACCGGCGTCAGTTCGGGATTGAGCCAGTTGGTGACCCAGGTCGTGTAAACCCAGACCCACCACACCGCGAGGAACAGCAGCGTTGTCTGCACGGCGCCGAGTGGGGTAAAGCGGCCAAGCAACGTATGGGAGACCTGCGTGACGGCGAACACGAACACCAGATCAAAGAACAGCTCGGCGTATGTGACGCGGTTGTGCTGATTGGGCACGATCGCGCGAAACAGCGCGCCGCGTTCAGTGTCGAAAGCCATGACCTCCCTGTCCCGCCGGGCTGGGATGTGAATATTAGAAGCGGGTTAGCCCTCCGGCACGCCCGTCTGCAGCGCCAATGCGTGCAGGACCCCGCCCATCTGGCCGCGCAACGACTGATAGACAATCTGGTGCTGCTGGACACGAGACTTGCCGCGGAAGGATTCGGAAATCACGGTAGCCGCATAGTGGTCGCCGTCACCGGCGAGATCGCGGATCGTCACCTGCGCATCCGGAATCGCTGCCTTGATCATCTGCTCGATATCGCGGGCGTCCATCGGCATCCCTGTCTGTCTCCTTTTCCCGCTCTTCCCTTATCTTCCGGCTCTTCTCCAGCGCTCCCGCAGTGCTCGAATCGCGGCCTGCTCGCGCGACCGTGACATGTAAATCTAGCGTGGACGGCTTTGAAGGTCACCCATTGTGACACTATATTCGGCATTCGTTCATTACAAAGCCGGGCGGATCGCTATCCTGCGATCACAACAGGCTGACCAAAGGGCGGAAAAGCATGAAACTCCCCGGTCCGGACCATCCGATCACCATCACCGCCAACCCCAAACGGCTCCGCGTGCTGGCCGATGGTGTCGTCATCGCTGATACGACCCATGCGCTGACGCTGAAAGAAGGAAAATACCCGGCCGTGCAATATGTACCGCGCCAGGACGCCAATATGGACCTTTTGAAGCGGACCGATCGGGTAACGCACTGCCCCTACAAGGGCGATGCCAACTATTTCAGCATTCTCGCCAATGGCAAAACGCTGGAAAACGCCATCTGGACCTATGAGACGCCGTTCCCAGCCATGGCGGAAATCTCCGGTCATCTGGCGTTCTACCCCGACCGGGTGAAAATCGAGGAAGTGGCCTGAGCCGAGTCGCGCTAGTGGTCCGATTCCGCTGGCGAGCCACAACCGGGTGGGCCCTTGCTGAATCCGGACGGTGGCAGCGTGTGCCGGGGCGGCCGGCGGGGGCATGGTGACGTCGATCTCACAGACGACTGCGTCCACGCAAGCGCAGGCCACGCCCAAGGCAAAGACCCGCAACGCCGCGATCGACCGCACGCGCACGTTCCTGACGCTCGTGGTGTTGCTTCACCACGCAGTCATTCCCTACACCCATTTCGGTCATACCGATCCCAAGTCGTGGATCGGCTTCGACATGATTGTGCTGGCCACCGACAGCTTCTTCATGGCGATGTTCTTCTTCCTGTCCGGGCTGTTCGCGTGGTCGGGGTTAGCGCACAAGGGGCCCGTCAGCTATTTGCGCGATTGCCTGCTCAGGCTCGGCCTGCCCTTCGTGATCTGCGCGTTCACGGTCATTCCACTCGCCTACTACGCGATCGCGCTGCGCCATACGCCAGACGTGAGCTTTGCCGCCTTCTGGTGGAAGACTATCACGGTCGGCCCATGGGAGAGCGGACCAATCTGGTTCCTCTGGGTGCTGCTTGCGTTCGACCTGATTGCGATCCTGCTGCAGCTGATGTCGCCTGCGCTTCTCGACCCGATCAATCGCCTGTCGTTACGCGGCTATGAGCAGCCCGCCATATTCATCGCGGTGATGTTTGGCATCACCGCCACGCTCTACATTCCGGGAAGGGTTTACTGGGGACCCGGCAGCTGGTTTGAGTTTGGGCCGTTCTCGGTCCAGCACGGCCGCGTGCTGCTCTATGCCACCTATTTCTTTTTCGGCGCAGGCATAGGTGCTGCGAATTTCGATTCTGGCCTGCTCAGCGCCGACGGCAGGCTTTCAAAAAGCAGCTGGGGCTGGATCGCGGTGGCACTCGTCCCGTATTGCCTGATGTGGGTGCTGATCTACATCAAACACGAAATACTGGGAAATCCGGTGCGGCTGCCCGATTGGTATGAGGCGAGCTACGGGCTTTTCTTCGCGGCGTTCAGCGTGGCGATCATGTTTGTGATTCTGGCCTTCTTCCTGAGATTCGGGCGATCGGGCTGGAGCCTGCTCGATTTCATGCGGCACGATGCCTACGGCATGTTCCTGGTGCACTATCCGATTGTACTTTGGCTGCAATACTGGCTTTTCGACTTCGATATTCCAGCAATCGCCAAGGCGCTGACCGCGTTCGTGCTCACGGTCCTGTTGAGCTGGGCGGCCACCGGCGCTTTGCGGAAAATCCCCGGCGCCGGCCACGTGTTGTAGTTAGAGCGTGTATAATCGCCGCGCCGATGCAGGCGCAGGCTTGTCCGCTCTACCCCTAAAAGCAGGCATCGGTTGAGTGGTCTGGGATGTCCGCATTGGGCCACATCCGGACGTAGATGACCTCGTCGGCGAGGCCAGGGCTCCGCCTCTCGCTATTCGATGACCTCATTGGCGCGTGCCAACAGTGTTGGCGGGATCGTCAGTCCAAGCGCCTTCGCGGTGCTGAGATTGATCACCAGTTCAATCGCGTTGGGTCGTTCGATCGGCAAATCTCCCGGCTTGGCCCCCTTCAAAATCTTGTCCACAAAGATCGCTGCGCGGCGGTAGTTCTCCACGAGATCGGGGCCGTAGCCCAGCAGCCCGCCATCGACAACGGATTCACGGTTGAAGAAGATCGTTGGCAAGCGAGCTTGCTCGGCCAGTTTCGCAATGCGCAGGCGAAGAGCCGCGAACGCAACGTCCGGTGGAACAAGAACCGCTTCCACTTTCTCCTGTGCAAATTGCGCGAAAGCGCGTTCCAGATCGTCGGGCCCACGGTAGTCGAAGCGCACCAGCGCAATCGACGCTCTGGTTGCGGCGTCTTGGGTCTCTCGCCATTGCGGCACATGCAAGGGGTTATCAACATTGATGATCGTGCCAATGCGCGCAAGGTTCGGGAGCAGTTCACGAATGATATCAATTTGCTTGGACGCCAGGTCCTCAGCGAAGTTCGTGACCCCGGTGACGTTGCCACCGGGGTGCGAAAGGCTATTCACGATGCCGAAGGTGACGGGATCGGCGCCATTGGCCATCACAATCGGGATCGTACTGGTCGCCTTGCTCACGGCCATATTGGCCGGCACGGGACCCGAAACGATCAGGCGAGGCTGGAGACGAACCAGTTCCGCCGCTAGGGTCGGAAGGCGATTGAGGGAACCGTCGGCGTACCGGTATTCGAACCTGATGTTGACACCCTCGACGTAACCGAGCTCACGAAGCTTGGCACGAAACGCTTCGTACCTGGCCGCCGTCGTGACTTCGGATGCGCCCTCCAGGACACCGATCAAAATCGGCGGCGAATTTTGAGACCAGGCTTCGGACGAAAGAACGATCGCAAGACTCAAAACAAGCAATACGAATCCATTGCGCTTCATCGGCCCTCCTCAACGCAGAGTATCAGGTTCGCGCGTCGAGCGCACCCGGCTGTACCCCTCTTTGCGTTGGTGGGCCTGTCCGCATTGGGTCAAAAAGCAGAAGTTCTGCCCTATGACACCTTGAGTCCGGTTTGCCCCCCAAAGCAGATATGAGCATTCATGAGTGCACTTGCCGGAGAGTGACTGGCAAAGTCGGAAGAGTCGTCATTGCGAGCGAAAGTAAAGCAATCCAGAAGCTCAAAAACAGACTGGATTGCTTGGCTGGCTGCGTCTTCTCGCGATGACAGGATTCATAGAACTTAAATCCACCACGCGCTAATTTGCGCCGCTCATATAGGCGGGGAACCAGTTTTCGAAACCGTTCCTGAGCGTGGCCACCGAAACCGGCGGCTCGCCGGCGATTGCGATCACATCGTCTCCGGTGGTGCCGATGCGAATGCAGGGCACCCCGCAGCCCCTCATCTTCGCGAGCACTCGTCCAACCTGATCCTCAGCGACCGTCACAATGTAGCGCGCCTGATCCTCGCCGAACCAATAGGCGTGCGGCACGATCGAGGGCGGCGCGGCAATCAGCTGCGCACCGATATCGCCCGCGATCGCCATCTCGGCAAGCGCGATCAGTAATCCTCCGTCGGAGACATCGTGCACCGCGGTCGCGGTGCCGGAGCGGATCATGCCGCGCACGACGTCGCCGTTGCGCTTTTCGGCGGCGAGATCGACCGGCGGGGGAGCGCCCTCCTCTCTGCCGCAGATCTCGCGCAGGTAGACCGACTGACCGAGCCAGCCATGGGTGTCGCCGATCAAAAGGATCGCTTCGCCCGCAGCCTTGAAGGCGAGCGTGGCGGATTTGGTGAAATCCTCCAGCACGCCCACACCACCAATCGAAGGCGTCGGCAAAATCCCCCGGCCGTTGGTCTCGTTGTAGAGCGAGACGTTGCCGGACACGACCGGAAAATCGAGCGCGCGGCAAGCCTCGGAGATTCCCTTCAGGCAGCCGACGAATTGACCCATGATCTCGGGCCGCTCCGGATTGCCGAAATTGAGATTGTCGGTGATCGCCAGCGGCCGGCCGCCGACTGCCGTGATGTTGCGCCAGGCTTCGGCGACAGCCTGCTTGCCGCCCTCGAACGGATCGGCATCGCAGTAGCGCGGGGTGACATCGATTGTGAGTGCGAGCCCTTTCGGACCGTCCTGGACCCGCACCACGGCAGCATCGCCACCCGGACGCTGCACCGTATTGCCGAGAATGACGTGGTCGTACTGCTCCCATACCCAGCGCCTCGAGCAGAGCTCCGCCGTTGCGATCAGCTTTTCCAGCGCGGCCGCAAGCCCGACCGGCGGCTTGACGTCGCGCGCATGGATCACCGGCAGCACGGGCGAGGCCGTATGCGGCCGGTCATAGACCGGCGCCTCGTCGCCGAGTTCGTTGATCGGCAGGTCAGCCATGACATCGCCGCCGTGCCTGACGACGAAGCGCCTGCTCGGCGTGGTATAGCCTACCACGGAGAAATCCAGGCCCCATTTGCGGAAGATGGCCTCGGCTTCTTTCTCCTTCTCGGGCTTGAGCACCATGAGCATGCGCTCCTGGCTTTCCGAGAGCATCATCTCGTACGCACTCATGCCGCTTTCGCGCGTCGGCACCGCGTCGAGATCAAGCTCGACGCCGAGGTCGCCCTTGGCGCCCATCTCGACCGCCGAACAGGTCAACCCCGCCGCGCCCATGTCCTGGATGGCGATGACACAACCCGCCGCCATGATTTCCAGGCAGGCTTCCAGCAACAGCTTCTCCGCGAAGGGATCACCCACCTGCACGGTCGGACGTTTCTCCTCCGAAGATTCGTCAAACTCGGCCGAGGCCATCGAGGCGCCATGAATGCCGTCGCGCCCGGTCTTCGAGCCCAGATAGACGATCGGCATGTTCACGCCGGAGGCGGCTGCATAGAAGATCTTGTCGACATCCGCGAGCCCGACCGCCATCGCGTTGACGAGGATGTTGCCGTCGTAGCGGGTGTGGAAGCGGACCTGTCCACCGACCGTCGGCACTCCGAACGAATTACCGTAACCGCCAATCCCGGCCACGACGCCTGAGACCAGATGCCGTGTTTTCGGATGTTCCGGCGCGCCGAAGCTGAGCGCGTTCAAGCAGGCGATCGGACGCGCGCCCATGGTGAAGACGTCGCGCAAAATGCCGCCGACGCCGGTGGTCGCGCCCTGATAGGGCTCGATGTAGCTCGGGTGGTTGTGGCTCTCCATCTTGAAGACGACGGCCTGGCCGTCGCCGATGTCGATGACACCGGCATTCTCGCCCGGGCCCTGGATGACCCAGGGTGCCTTGGTCGGCAGGCCGCGCAGTTGGATGCGCGTGGATTTGTACGAGCAGTGCTCGTTCCACATCGCCGAGAAGATGCCGAGCTCCGTGAAGGTCGGTACCCGCCCGATCAGCTGGAGAATGCGCGCGTACTCGTCCGGCTTGAGCCCGTGGCTGGCTACGAGTTCGGGGGTGATCTGCGGTTCGTTCATCAGACGGGTCTGGTGCAAACTAGTGCCACCTATTTGAAGTTCCTGCACCACAAGCGGCGACCTCTGTTCAGGAACTTCAAATAGAGAAGCGGCACTAGAATCATAGATTTGCTAGTGCCCATAACTTTCCGAAGTTCGTGAAAGGTGGGTGCTGAGATGTACCACGAACTTCGGAAAGTGGGCACTAGGCCTCTTATTAGGGAGATCGGCGGGGGCGGAAAAGGGCTTTTACGGCCCGTTTCCGACCTGTCCAGAGCTTTGCAGGCAGGCCATGCAGATAGGCGGGTTTACACGGCAGTCGCAGATCGGATTTAAGGATTTTGTTCCCCAAATAAAGGCCACCTGCTTGGACCAGCTGACCAAATCCACTTTTCTGGACCGCCCCGATCTGAGTATCGGCACCGAGGGCGAATTTGCCGGCTGGCGCACTTTCAGCCGCGACAATTTCGAAACCCATAACGGACCGTTCTGGCACCGGATGGAGCAGGACGGCTCCATCCGCTGTGCCTTCCGCGTTGAGAAAAAGCATCTCAACGGCGCGCACAACGTCCATGGCGGCTGCTTCATGGCGTTCGCCGACTATTGCCTCTTTGCGATCGCAGCCCCCGTGCTGCATGGGATGGCCGTGACGGTGTCGTTTGCCTGCGAGTTTCTCGACGGTGCGCGCGAGGGCGAGTTGGTGGAAGGAACGGGCGAAATCACCCGTTCCGGCGCCTCACTGATCTTTCTGCGCGGCCAATTGAAGTCCGACGAGCGCACGCTGTTCACCTTTTCAGCCACCATCAAGCGCGTGAGGCAAAAGCCTCGGTCTTTGGCAAGCGGCGCCTAGCTCCAGACCGGAATCAGACATCCAGCAGGTCCGGGACGACAGGTTTGACGAAAAGCACCATAGCCAGCGATGACGCAGCCGCCATCGCGCCGGCGTCAATGGTTGGGCAAACCGGGCATGGCCTGCGTGACTATGCGCTGCTGCTGGCGCTGGCGTGCTGCTGGAGTTCGACCTATCCGCTAACCAAGATCGGGCTCGGCTCGATCCCGCCGATCACCTTCATATCGGCCCGCTCGCTGATTGCGGCATTCTTCCTGCTCGCGGTCTTGCGCGTGCGGGGAATTCCGATGCCGACCGATGCCAGGGCCTGGAAGCTGTTCGCTTTCCAGCAAACCATCAATTCGACCTTCCCGTTCCTGATCATCACCTGGGCGCAGCAATATGTGCCGGCGGCAAGTACAGTCGTGCTCGCCTCAACCACGCCGATCTTTGCCTTTGTGATCACCTGGGCCTTCACGCGGCATGAACCGGCCACGCTTTTGAAGTTCGCCGGCGCGGTGCTTGGCCTCGCTGGCACCGCCGTCATCATCGGCCTTGATGCGCTCGGCGGCCTCGGGCGGGAAATCTACGCCGAGATCGCCATCCTGCTCGCCACCATCTCCTTTGCCTGCGCCACGATTTTCGGGTTACGGCTATCGGGCTATGACCCGACCGTCATCGCGGCCGGCTCACTGCTGTTCGGCGGGCTCGTGCTGTTGCCGTTCGCAATCCTCGTCGAACACCCCTGGACGTTGCACCCGACGGCGGAAGCGCTGGCCGCCACTGCTGCCATGGGGATCTTCTCGAGCGCGCTCGGGCTGATGCTGTTCTATATGTGCCTGACACGGCTCGGCACGTTGACCACCAACGCGCAAGGCTATCTGCGCATTCCCATCGGGGTTGCGCTTTCGGTCATCCTGCTCGGCGAACCGGTTCCGTCCAATCTCGCGCTTGGCCTGGTTCTGGTCATGGCCGGCGTTGCCGCCATGACCATTCCGGCCGACAAGTTTCGACGCTGGCTGAGATTGCTCGGTCGACGTTAAAATTACGCCGCTTTTTCCAGGTGCGCGACAAGGCCCGCAAACAGGCCGCGCCCGTCGGTGCGGCCCATGATGTCTTCGACGTGGTTCTCAGGGTGCGGCATCATCCCGAGCACATTGCCGCTCTCGTTGACGATGCCGGCGATGGAACGCGCGGCACCGTTGAAATTAGAGGCTTGGTCGATTTCACCTTCCGCCGAGCAGTAGCGATACAGCACGCGCCCCTCGCCTTCCAGCCGCTTCAGCGTCTCTTCGTCGGCCTCGTAATTGCCTTCGCCATGGGCGACCGGCACGCGGATCACCTGTCCCGCATTGTACCCGCGCGTGAACGGGCTGTCGGATCGCTCGACGCGCAGATGCACGTCGTGGCAGATGAATTTCAGCCGCGCGTTGCGCATCAACACACCCGGCAGCAATCCTGCTTCGCACAGAATCTGGAAACCGTTGCAGACGCCGAGCACCAACCCGCCGTTGCGCGCAAACGCGCGTACCGCATCCATCACGGGTGCGCGCGCGGCGATCGCCCCGCAGCGCAGATAGTCGCCATAGGAAAATCCGCCGGGCACCACGACGAGGTCGGTGCCTTCAGGCAATTTGGTATCGGCATGCCAGACCATCGCCGGCTCAATGCCCGATGTCAGTCTAAGCGCGCGCGCCATGTCGCGCTCGCGATTGATGCCGGGAAAGACGAGGACGGCGGATTTCATCCTATACGGACCTAGCCCAGAACCTCGACGCGGTAGTTCTCGATCACGGTATTGGCCAGCAATTTGTCGGCGGCGGCTTTCAGCGCCGCTTCGGCGCGGGCGCGATCGGAGCCCGATAGTTCGATATCGAACACCTTGCCCTGCCGGACACTGGCGATGCCATCGACGCCTAACGATCTCAACGCGCCTTCGATGGCCTTGCCTTGCGGATCGAGGATGCCCGACTTCAGCGTAACGGTGACGCGCGCCTTCACGGCCTCTTCCCTCTCAGCCCTTGACCAGCACCGGGCCCGAGCCTGCCGGCCGCTCGTTCTCGATCAGGATGCCTAAGCGTTTGGCGACCTCGGTATAGGCCTCCAAAAGCCCGCCGAGATCGCGGCGGAAGCGGTCCTTGTCGAGCTTTTCGTTCGACTTGATATCCCACAAGCGGCAGGAGTCCGGGGAGATCTCGTCGGCTACGATGATTCGCATCATTTCGTTCTCGAACAGGCGCCCGCACTCCATTTTGAAGTCGACGAGCCGGATGCCGATGCCCAAAAACAACCCGGTCAGGAAATCGTTGACGCGGATGGCGAGCGCCATGATGTCGTCGATCTCCTGCGGCGTGGCCCAGCCGAAGGCGGTAATGTGCTCCTCGGAGACCATGGGGTCGTTGAGCTGGTCGTTCTTGTAGTAGAACTCGATGATCGAGCGCGGCAGTTGCGTGCCCTCCTCGATGCCAAGCCGCTGCGACAGCGAGCCTGCCGCCACGTTCCGCACCACGACCTCCAGCGGCACGATCTCAACCTCACGGATCAGTTGCTCGCGCATGTTGAGACGGCGGATGAAGTGTGTCGGAACCCCGATGTCGTTGAGGTGCTGGAACAGGTATTCGGAAATCCGGTTGTTGAGGACGCCCTTACCTTCGATGACCTGGTGCTTCTTGGCATTGAACGCGGTCGCGTCGTCCTTGAAGTGTTGAATCAGGGTTCCCGGCTCCGGCCCCTCATAAAGAACCTTGGCCTTGCCCTCATAAATGCGACGTCGACGGCTCATAGGGATGTACCGTGTGTTGTTGGAATCCATAAATCTGGTGTGCTCCGGATGATCAGGGACAAACGACCCACGACGGAGCTGCCGTGGAGGCTTGGAACCCGGGAAACAGAACGCGAAACAGAACGAGAACCAAGCCTGACTGCAGGCTATCTGATTGGTCCACCCAGCACAATCGATCCGGCCGCCTACGCCTGACTTTTACCGCGTTCCGCTCAGTTGCCATGACGCTTGTTTCGGCCTTGCTTTCCAGTTATTTAGGCGTCGACTATGCCTGTCGCAACACAGCCGACGGGGCCATTTCGGCAAGCCGGGAACTCGCGCATGACCACATTCGACAAGCGTGAGGAAGCTTTCGAGAAGAAATTCGTCATCGATGAGGAGCTGAAGTTCAAGGCCGGGGCGCGCCGCAACCGCCTGTTGGGTTTGTGGGTTGCGGAAAAGCTCGGCATGAGCGGCGCCGAGGCGCAAGCCTATGCCAGAGGCGTGATCGAGGAGTTCAGCGAAGGCCTCGATGCCGGCGTGATCCGCAAGGTGATGGGCGATCTCGCCGCCAAGGGAGCTTCCATCGACGAGCGGGAGATTCGCGCCAGGATGGACGAATGGATGGCGCAGTCCATTGCCCAGGTGAAGGCGGGGATGTGAGCGGTTAGCCGCCAAAGCTATCCTTCCTTGAATCCATACTCCGGCACATTGCCGCTGGCGCCGTAATATTTGTACGGCAAAAACTTTCCCGACATCGTGATCTTGACGCGATCGCCCTTCGGATTAGGCAGGCGCTCCAACACCATGTCGAAGTCGATTGCCGACATGATGCCGTCGCCGAATTCCTCCTCGATCAGCGCCTTCCAGGCCGGGCCGTTGACCATCACCAGTTCGTAAAAGCGATAGATCAGCGGATCGGTCGGCGGCATCGCTACGTCTTGCCCCCGCATCGGCGTCTCGTTGAGCATCGCGGCCTCGGATTTGGATAGCCCGAACAATTCGCCGGCATTGGCCGCCTGCGGCTTGGTCAGCTTCATCTGGCCGAGGATCGCGCCGACGATCAGGATTTCGGAATAGCCGCCGATTCTTTCGCAGATGTATTTCCAGCTCCAGCCCTTCTCGCGCTTGATATCGAGCAGCTTTTCGGTGAGGTCACTTCGTTTCATGGATTGTCTTCTCCGTTTCAGAATTCAGCGTGCGATCGCCTGCGTCTTACCGGCTTTCACAACCTTTGGTATGGCTGCGAAAGTCGGCTCGGAGCTCGCACACCCTTTCCCAATCCAGCCATTGTCAGCAGCCGGACGGGGAAGGAACATGCAGCTTTTATGCCGCCTTGCCGATCACACGAGCCTCCGTGGGCAACCCTGATCGATTGGCAGCGAGGGGGCTCCCTGGCGAGCCCTCCGCTATCGCCAATACGGCTGAAAACCGCGCGGGTGCGGGTAGTAGCCGAAATCGGCGGCCGGAGCGTGCCGTCGAAACTTGATTCCGCCTTGCGCTTCGCCGCTCAGAAGGACCACGAAATCCGTTCCTTTGCTTGTCTCCGGGCTCATTCCCTCGTCGGTGACAATCAGGGACGACCGCGGCGTGATCCCGGGGATGCGATCCAATACGTCCTGCGGAATGACGATCCGGTCGAGCGCGGCCCTTGCACCATCCGATGTCGGGATCGGCTCAGCGTCGCGGTCGCTGGCCGCGGACGCCCTGCCGCGTGACTCGGCGGTGCCGTTCGAGTGTCCGCCGTCCAATGAGATGACACTCCATCGAATGTTTGCCTCGCCGCCCGCCCGCTCCATCGCCGTGAAGATATGCGTGCCAATCGGGCGATCGGTATCCAGGATCGTCACCGGAGCCTCGAAGATGGGCTCGAAGGATTGGCGGACGTAGAGCCGCTGGGTCTTCCGGCTGATCAACACCGATACGGGCTCAAGCTCGCGCGCGGCTTGTCGCGCCGCCGCGGCTGCCATGATCCGCGCGGTCTCCGCGGCATCCGCCGCACCGCGCGCAGCCGTCACCGCATCGAGCCTCGGTTGGAGCTCGGCCTTGGCGGCCGCCAATTGTGTTTCGAGCTCGGCGATCCTGGCGACCGTCTTTGCCTTGGCCTCTCCTGCTTGTGCCTTTGCCTCGTCCGAAGTCGTCGAGCCAAGCGTGGTCTCGACGGCCAGCAATTGCGCCTCGGCCCTGAGTTTCAGATTTTCCGGTATGCGCACTGCCGCTGTGGCCCGCGTGACCTCCCGAACAGCCGCCCAGGCGGCGCGTCTTGCCTCATCGGCCTTCCTGGTCGCTTCGCTGGCCTCCGCGATACGGGCGGCCGCTTGGGCGTCGGCGCCAGGTTTCGGCCGGAACGGAACGGGATGAGCCATATCGACCGGCGCGACATCGCTTGGCGCCACGATCACCCGCATTCCAAGCTGCGTCGCACCGAACAGGCGTTCGGCGAAATCGTAGGGCAGCCGGACGCAGCCATGGGACGCTGGATATCCCGGCAACACGCCGCCGTGGAGCGCGATGCCCGACCAGGTGATACGCTGCATGTTGGGCATGTAGGCGTCGTCATAAAGGTTCGAATAGTGCTCTGCTTCTTTCTGGATAACACTGAAAATCCCGGCAGGTGTCTCACGTCCCGCCTGGCCGCTCGATATCGGCGCGCGCAGGATCCAACCGTCCTTGTCGTAGACCGTAATCCGCTGATTGCGGAGTGAAACGATGGCCATGACCGGCACACCGGCGGCGCGCGATTGAATGGATTCGACCGAAGTGCCGGCGCGACCGCTTCCGGCGCCCGCACAATCTACCGCTGCGATCATCGCAGCCAGCGCGGTCAAGCTCGCAAAGGCAAGACGAGGGCACCGCTTCGCGGTCTGCTTCTGTCTTGGGCTCACAAAGCGACACGCCATTTCCTAGACACCATTGAGCGCGGCATAGACGTGCACGTCTTCCGGCAAGCCCTTGAGCGCGTGACGGCCTCGATCTTCAAATCGCAATCCCGATCCCGCAAC